>Ga0075425_100004229_pt1 | contig 14761 bp, 13 predicted proteins | sample SoiMethybrSBSTD4_FD_75300 | JGI IMG/M metagenome (GOLD analysis project Ga0075425, IMG submission 75300) | Bulk soil microbial communities from a Populus tree surrounding site in Tennessee, USA - Soil MetaG P. TD hybrid SBSTD4 | ecosystem: Environmental > Terrestrial > Soil > Tree plantation...
GGTACTCGCCGCTCTCGAACTCAGCGAGCGCGCGACGGATCACCGCGTCCGCGCCACCCATGTACTCGACGTATTTGCGCGCTCGCTCGACGGGCGGGAGCGGGTTGAGGTTGGCGGGGTTGGCGTCGTACCAACCGAGGTATCGCTGATAGATGGCCTTCACGTTGTGGCTCACGGTTCCGTAATAGCCGCGTGTGTGCCACGTCGACGCGAGGCTTTTCGGCAGCGTCAGGCGCTCGGCGATCTCGGCCGCTTTATATCCGTGATTCATCAGGCGCATAGTCTGGTCGTGGAGATATTTGTAGACGTCGCGCTGCTTGCCGAGGTAGTCGAGCACATGCGCGTTGCCCCACACGGGCCAATGGTGCTGGGCAAAGACCACGTCGACGCGGTGCCCGAATCGGTCGAAGGCCTCATTTAAATACTTCGCCCACGCGTTGGCGTCGCGCACTTGTGCGCCTCGGAGTGGATACGTGTTGTGCAGATTGTGGGTCGCGTTCTCGGCTAGGTTTAGCGCCCTGAGCTCGGGGTAGAACATGTGCATCTCGGCCGGCGCTTCCGTCTCCGGGGCGAGCTGGAACACGATTTCGACACCGTCGAGACGATGCGTCTCGATCGCGGCACGAATGATACGCGTGGGAGGGATGAGCGTGACAGTGCCGGACGACTGACCTTTGCCGAGCCCCGCGTCCACCTGGCCGCGGGGTTCCTTGGGCAGCGTGTTACCGAACTGGAACTGAGCGCGCCGCCGCATAGCCGGGCCAGCAAGGACAACCTCCGAGACAACCTCCTCCATGAAGCGATCGGGCGCCCAGATCTCGACGCGGCCCGCCAGCACGTCCTCGTCCTCGACGACTCCGCGCACCCCACCGTAGTGGTCGGCGTGACTGTGGCTGTAGATGATCGCCGTTACCGCACGCTGTCCACGGTGATGCCGGTAGAGCTCGAGGCCGGCCCGGGCCACCTCGGTCGAGATCAATGGGTCGATGACGATTATGCCGTTAGCGCCCTCAATGATCGTCATGTTGGAGAGGTCGAAGCCGCGGATCTGATAGATGCGATCGGTTACTTGGAAGAGACCGTGATTCATGTTCAGCTGCGCTTGGCGCCAAAGGCTCGGATTGACGGTCGGCGGTGCGACCTCCTTACGGAGGAACGCATAGTCGCGGAGGCTCCAGACGACGCGTCCTTCATCGTTCTTGATCTCGACCTCGGGTAGCGTGCCGAGGAATCCCCGGCGGGCGTCCTCGAAGTCGCGCGTGTCGGAGAACGGAAGCGTCTCGAGCGCGGCCCGGTTCAGTTCATGTGTGATCGGTGTCGCGTCCTTCGACTCCAACCCAGCGTTGGTGGGCTGCTGAACGGGTGTGTCGCCAGGATCTGGAGCGCTCATACGCCAACCATCCGCCGATACTAGCATGCATGTCTCACTGCTGAAGGGCAGCACCGCGCAGTCAAATTCTAATACCGCATTGCGTCGGCTCTCTTTTCGTACGACTCACTCGGGTCTTCGTTCCTCAAGTCTAGAAAAAGCGCGGCTTGGTGGACGGAGGACTTCTAATCCTGCGTGCATCCGAGGTGGTCGACGCTGCTCCAGTTCCGGCTTCAGCATAAGGCGTCCTCGGATAACACCTTTGCTGTGATCCGGTCTACGGTGTATGGAGTGCGATTTCGGTTGTTGTAGTGGCCCGATTTGAATTGTGGAAGCGACTCCCAAAGTTCGCGCTTCTAATCAGTTACTGAGCCTGATCACCTTCCGACTGATGAACCAGGCGACACCACGGTTTTCAGTCCTGTTGAGGTTCTCAGTGGGTATGCCCGAGTACCAACCGCGTGTCATTTCAACGACTTGCCCGATCCGCCGAACGCGCTGGTACTCGCCCGTTCCGTGGAGATATGTCCGCGCTGCCTGTCGCGACCTGGAGCTGGGTCTTTGTCGGTGCCTGCTCCGCATTGGCGATGAGGTTCTATTACATCTGGGCCTATCGGGCCGGTGACGCCAGCGCCGTGGAGGTAGGCAGCTTCGCCTTGTTGGTGTGGGGCACATTGATCGGGCTGGCCCTGTTCGGCGAATTCCCGACACTGCGATTTTCGATTGGAGCACTGATCATGATAGGCGGAATCGGGCTCGTGTTGATCGAGCCCGCACCGCAGGCTGGCGAAGTCCGATCGGAATGATTCTCTTCGAATCGACTTAAGGAAGTTGTCTTCCGCTCAGTTCATTCCGGCGCGCCGGCTCCCGAGATGAACGCGCGAATTGTCCGTATCACCGGGCGCCCAAAAGTCGACCGGCCTCCTCGGGGCCGAGGAGGCCGTGCGCCTACAATTGGTTGCGGGGGCCCGCAATCACCGATATCAAACATCCTTAGATTCGAGGTCGACTTGATCCGAGGTCTAGCACCCTGCGCCGAGGGCACTAGCGTCTGACCTCGAGACTACTTGGCTAAGCTGCGCTGTCCCCGTGCTCGCCGGTGCGGATCCGGATCGCATCTTCGACGGGCGACATGAACACCTTGCCATCGCCGATGGCTCCAGTCTTCGCGGCCGCCACCATCAGCTCCGTGACCTGGGTGGCGCGGTCGTCCGGCACCACCACCTCGACCTTTATCTTGGGCAGGAAGTCGACCGTGTACTCGCCCCCGCGGTAGAGCTCGGTGTGCCCCTTCTGGCGGCCGAAACCCCGCACCTCGCTCACCGTCATGCCGATGATGCCGGCGCTGGTGAGCGCGTCTTTCACATCGTCCAGCCTGAATGGCTTGATAATCGCCTCGATCTTCATCATGGCTTGTCCTTCTTCACGGCAGCCGTAGTGCGCTCGATCGTAGAGCCAGGCGTCGGAAGACTTTCGCCCCTTGAGGCGGCGATACACCGGCGCCCGGCTCACCCCTCTACGCACTCACCAGATCCTTACTGTTGGGAATGCCTGGAATCGGGCACTCCTCCGTGCCGGCCGTCGTCCGAGTGAGGTCCTCCACCATCCTGCGGGTGCCGACCGGATCCAGGATCCACTTCGTGTAGAAATCGTACGGGCATGCGGCGAGACCGTGGCTGTCCTCGCCGGAATTGATCTTCCCCGTGTAGCCGCGGTGCAGCAGCTTGAACAGGTGATTTTCCGATTGAAGGTTCTTGCGCGCGTCGCGGATCAGACCCTTCGAGAGCGCCGCGTACTGGATGCCGTACTCCTCTTCGCCGCATTCTCCGAGCGTCCGGCCATCGAATCCGATGATGGCCGAGTGGCCGAAGTACGAATACACGCCGTCGAAGCCGGCCGCGTTGGCCACGGCCACGTAGACGTTGTTGGACCAGGCCATGGCTTTGGCCATGATGATCTGCTGCTCCTTGGCCGGGTACATGTAGCCCTGGCAGCGGACGATCAGCTCCGCGCCCTTCATCGCGCAGTCGCGCCAGATCTCGGGGTAGTTGCCATCGTCGCAGATGATCAGGCTCACCTTGAGTCCCTTGGGTCCGTCGGATACGTACGTGCAGTCGCCTGGATACCAGCCTTCGACAGGACACCACGGCATGATCTTTCGGTACTTCTGGACGATCTCGCCGTCGTTGTTCATCAGGATGAGGGTGTTGTAGGGCGCCTTCTTGGGGTGCTCTTCGTGACGTTCACCGGTCAGCGAGAACACGCCCCACACGTTCGCCTTGCGACAGGCGGCAGCGAAGATGGCGGTTTCTTCTCCGGGGACGACGGCCGCCGTATCGTACATCTCCGCCTCGTCGTACATGATGCCGTGCGTGCTGTATTCCGGGAAGACGACCAGATCCATGCCCGGCAGACCGACCTTCATGCCTACGACCATGTCGGCGATCTTCTTCGCGTTGGCGAGCACCTCCTGCTTCGTGTGAAGCCTCGGCATCTTGTAATTGACGACGGCGACGCCGACGGTGTCGTGACTGCTCGAGATGTCCCCGTGCATCATGGCCCAGCGCTCCTTCGAGTTGGAGTTACTGCGCGCCGCTCGTGTGGCGGCCCTGTGAGATTCACACCGTGAGGTAGGCGTGGATCCGCGAGGTGTCCAAGCCGACCTTCGGACTCTCGTAAGCAAACTCCCCCTTGTCCAGGATCAGGAATCGGTCGGCGACTTCCATGGCGAAGCTCAGAACCTGCTCAGACACGAGGATGGCGAAGCCACGCTCGTTCCGAAGCGTCTGCAGCGTCCGGGCGATCTCTTTGATGATCGACGGCTGGATGCCCTCCGTCGGCTCGTCGAGCAACAGGACCTTCGGTCGCGCCACCAGGGCGCGTGCGATGGCAAGCTGCTGCTGCTGACCACCGGATAGGTTGCCGCCGCGGCGGGCGCGCATATCCCAGAGCACGGGGAAGACATCGTAGATGTAGCGAGGCACCGTCTTGTCCGTCGCCGTCTCCAGCCCGACGCGGATGTTCTCCTCCACACTCAGATACGGGAAGATCATCCGGCCTTGAGGCACGTAGGCGACCCCGGCGGCGACGCGCTCCCAGCTCATGCAGTGGGTGAGATCCCTGCCGTCGAGCGTCACGCGGCCGCCGCGGACGGGAAGCAACCCCATCAGGGCTTTGAACAGCGTCGTCTTCCCCATCCCATTGCGACCCATCACGGCGATCGACTCGCCAGAGCCCAGCGTGAAACTCAGATCACGAACCACGTGGCTCTCGCCATACGACACGGTGAGGTTTTCGATGGTGAACACGGTGACCCCTCACTCGCCCAGGTAGACGTCGATCACGCGCGGATCCGCCTGGATCTCGTCCATCGAGCCTTCCGCGAGGACCTTGCCCTCATGCATCACCGTCACCGTGTGCGCGATCATTCGGACAAAGGCCATGTCGTGCTCGATCACGATGGTCGAGCGGCCTTCGGCGATGCCGGTGAGCAGTTCGGCCGTCCGCTCGCGCTCTCGAGGGCTCATCCCGGCGACCGGCTCATCGAGCAACAGCAACTCGGGGTCCTGCATGAGCAACATGCCGATCTCCAGCCACTGCTTCTGGCCGTGTGAGAGGAGGCCGGCCTTCGCGCCGAGGTGGTCGCGCAGGTAAATGCGACCAGCCACCTCGTCGATCTTGTCCATGAGCGCTGCGTCCCGGGCGAAGAACAGCGAGCCGATCACCCCCCGCCTCTTCGGATAGGAGATCTCGAGGTTTTCCAGCACGGTCAGATCTTCGTAGGTGGACGGCGTCTGAAATTTGCGGCCGACACCGAGCCGGGTCACCTCGTACTCGATCAGCTCGGTCAGCTCATGCGCCTTGAACTTGATCGAGCCGCGCGACGGACGCGTCTTGCCGCAGATCATATCGAGGAGCGTCGTCTTGCCGGCGCCGTTCGGGCCGATCACGCAGCGCAGCTCGTCTTCTTCCACCGCGAGGTCGAGCCCGTCGACCGCCGTGAAGCCATCGAAGGAGACCGTGACGTCCTCGACCGACAGGATCATGCCGGCGGCGCGCTGCCGAGTTCGACGGGCCGATCGATGTCTTCCGGGGCAGTACGAACCGACATTGACGCCGGCGCAGACGCGCGCGGGAAGCGCAGCAGCGAGACCAGCTTATCCGCGAGACCGGCAAGCCCGGCGGGCAGGAAGAGCACCACCAGGATGAACGCCCCGCCGAGCAGGTAGAGCCAGACCTCCGGGAAGTTCTCGGAGAAGAACGTCTTCGCCGAGAACACCACCAGCGTTCCGTAGACGGCACCGACGAGCGAGAGCCGTCCGCCCACCGCCGCGTAGATCACCATCTCGATTGACGGCACGATTCCGACCAGAGAGGGTGACGCGAGGCCCTCCTGCAGGGCGAAAAATGCGCCGCCGACCGCTGCGAGCAACGCCGACATCGCGAACGCGAAGGATTTGAACGTCGCCGGATTGTAGCCAGAGAAGCGAACGCGGTCCTCGCGGTCACGGATCGCCACGAGGATCTTCCCCGTGCGGCTGGCGAGCATCAGCCGCACCACCAGCACCGAGGTGACGAGCGTCGCGACCGTGATGAAGTAGAGCACGCGCTTGATGCGGTCGCTGAGGATGTCGACGCCGAGGATCGTCTTGAAGTCGGTGATTCCGTTGACGCCACCTGTATACCCCTGCTGGCCGATGATGACGATTGACGCCATGGCGGCGAGCGCCAAGGTAATGATGGAGAAGTACACGCCTCCCACGCGCTTGCGGAAGTTGGCGTAGGCTAGGAGGAACGCGAAGAGCGGCGGGATCACGACGATCGCCGCGATAGTGAACAGCAGCGAGTGGAACGGTCGCCACCACCACGGCAGCACCTCGACGCTATTCCACACCATGAAGTCCGGCAGACTCGACCCGTAGAACTGCGAGAGCGCCGACCCCGTGTTACTCTGCGCCGCGGCTTCCAGCTTCAAGAACATGGCCATGAAGTAACTGCCCATGCCGAAGTAGAGGCCCTGGCCCAGGCTCAGGATGCCCCCGTGCCCCCAGACGAGTACGAGTCCGATCGCCGGGAACGTGAAGCACAGGTACTTTGCGATGAGTTGCTCCCGGAAGCCATCGGAGACGAACGGAACCGCAAGCAGCAGCGCGACTATTAGCAGCAAGGCCGCCGGCGGCCGCGCCCGCTGCCTCACCGTCGAACCTTCGCAGCGAATAGTCCAGCCGGGCGGAAGTAGAGGACGACGATCACGCACAGCAGAATGCTGGCTTTCGCCATCGAACCCGTCAGCATGAACTCCAGCCAGGATTGCATCTGGGCGATCGTGAACGCCGACAGGAACGTGCCGAGCAGGCTCTCCACACCGCCGAACACGACCACGATGAACGTGTCGACGATGTACTGCTGCCCGGTGACAGGTCCCGTCGACGCGAGCATCGTAAATGCACTCCCGGCGACACCAGCCAGCCCGGAGCCGATCGCAAACGTTACGGCGTCGACACGCGCCGTGTCGATTCCGACGGCGCCGCTCATCGCGCGGTTCTGAGTGACCGCGCGGATCCGCAATCCCCAGCGCGTGCCAAAGAGCAGTCGATACAGCGCGCAGCCCACCACAACAGTGAGCCCGACGATGAAGAGGCGCGAGAGCGGGATCGAAATCCCGCTCGTCGGTTGCCACGCGCCCGTGAGCCACGGCGGTGAAGGCACCCCGACCTCGCGAGGCCCGAACAGAGAGCGGAACGCTTGCTGGAGGATCAGGGAGAGGCCCCATGTCGCGAGCATCGTGTCCAGGGGCCGGTTGTAGAGGAACCGGATGAAGCTGCGCTCGAGCGTGAGCCCGAACGCGAACGTGACAGCGAACGCCATGACGACGGCGACAGGCAGATAAAAGGCCATCAGAGTCGGCGCGCACCGCTCGAAAATCAGCGCCGTCAGGTACGTCGTGTAGGCGCCCATGGCCATGAGCTCACCGTGGGCCATGTTGATGACGCCCATGAGCCCGAACACGATGGCGAGACCGAGGGCCATGAGCGCGAGAACGGTGAACAGGCTCAGCCCGTTGAACGCCTGCATGACGGCGATATCGAAGCTCATCGCGCCTCAGATCTTCGGGAACGGATTGGGCTCGATGAGCGGTGACTCATAGATCATGTCGATCTGGCCGTCCTTGCGGAAGGCGCCGATGCGAGCGTGCTTCCACAGGTGGTGGTTCGCCTTGTGGAACTTCACCTTGCCTTCCGGCGCGTCGATCTCGAGCTCCGACGAGGCCGTCACCACCGCCGGCACCTCGAAGCTCTTGGCCTTCTCGGCCGCCATCTTCCAGAGGTAGACAGAGATGTAGCCGCATTCGAGGGTGTCGCCCACCACGCGGTTGGCGCCGTATTTGGCCTTGAACGCTTTCACGAACTTGTCGTTTGGACCGCTCTTGAGGCTTTGGAAGTAGCCCATACAGGAAAGGAAGCCCTCGAGGTTCTCCGTGCCGATGCCGGACGCCTCTTCCTCGGAGACGGCGAGAGCCAGGAGCGCCTGGTTCTTGCCGTTGATGCCGGCGGCTTGCAGCTGCTTGTAGAAGGCCACGTTGCTGCCGCCCACCACGGTCGAGAGGATCACCTCCGGTTTCTGCGCCTTAATCTTGTTGATGACGGACGCGAACTCCACGTTGCCGAGCGGAATGTAATCCTCGCCCAGTACCTTGCCGCCCGCCTTCTCGATCGTCGGCTTGGCGATCTTGTTGGTCGTGCGCGGCCAAATGTAGTCGGAGCCGATGAGATAGAAGGACTTGCCCTTGTTCTGGGCCAGCCAGTTGACGGCGGCGATGACGGACTGCGTGGCCTCCTGCGCCGTGTACATGATGTTCGGCGATTGCTCGAGACCTTCGTAATACGTCGGATAGTAGAGGAGCCCCTTACTGCGTTCGACGACCGGCAGCGTGGCCTTGCGCGACGCCGACGTGTAGCAGCCCATGATGGCCACCACCTTGTCGCGGTCGAGCAACTTGCGCGCCTTTTCGGCGAACGTAGGCCAGTCGCTCGCGCCGTCCTCGACGATCGTCTCGATCTTCTTCCCCATGACCCCGCCGCTCGCGTTGATCTCTTCGATGGCGAGCTTCTCGGCGTCCACGACCGAGGCTTCGGCAATCGCGATGGTGCCGGTGAGCGAATGGAGGATCCCGACCTTCACGGCTCCTTGCGCCCATCCTCCGCGCGGCCAGATGAACGCGCCCGTCGACGCTGTGGCGACGGCGGCCGCCGTCGTTCCCTTCAGGAATCCCCGTCTCGTCAGCATCATTCCCACCCTCCTGTCGGCGCCGAGAGCAAACACAAACGGCCCGCAAGCCGGAATCCCGTCCGGTCTTGCGGGCCGCTATGCCCTGATGCGCGGCGACTGCGCCGCGCTCGTCACGGGTCGGGTGTCGGTGCAAGAAGGAGACCGGGCGCCGCAGCCGTCGACGGCGCTGAGCGGGAAGAGGCACATCGTCGGTGTGATCAGCAGTTGTGATATGCAGCTCAGGACTCGCGCCGTCGCCGCGCTCTCAGATTGCTGCCTCTTTCGTCATCGCGTGATGAAATCCGACGCACTGTGCGAACGGCCCCCCTGCCAGGAGAACGAGCATGGAACGGGGATGATCAGAGGACGCCTTGCACATTCCCTTCCGCAACCGAACCGAGGCCGGGCGCTGGTACGACTCCTGCCCCGGCATCTTCGGCCATGCGAACGACTCGCATGCGCACGAATCCCCCGAGACCCCGCAGGAGATCGCTCCGCGCTGACGAGGCCGTAATTATCAAGGGAAAGCCCAGCGCGTTCTTCGGGACGCAATTGCACCGCATGCTGACGCTTCACAACGTCGACACGCTGGTCATCACCGGGATGGTGACCTCCGGCTGCGTGCGAGCAGCGCGTGGCCGCCGCGTTCGCTCACGACTACCGGGTCATCATCCCGATAGAGTGCGTTGCCGATCGGGCCGAGGTACCGCACCGGGTCAACCTGTTCGCCATGGACATGGTAAGCGCCGACGGTTGCCCCTGGATCGTGTGCTCGAGCACCTGCGAGCAGTGGATCGCGCTGTCTACCACAACAGCGCATAGCGTTCAACAGCGCGTAGCGTTAGGGATCTCCCTGACGCCGCTTCCTGCAGCGCCGAAGCAACTGCACGCGACTACTCGGACAAACTCCTCAGACTGAAATACAGGGGCACCTCCTTCGCAGGTCGCGCTCCGCTGCGCTGCACCAGCGTACGATTTCTTCGATCGCGATCAGGGCATCGACCAGAGGCAGGTGGCCAGCCTCAGCGCGATTCGTCGCACCATCGGGCGTCTGCCTAACGTTCGGGCTTCTGAGAGTCCGGAGATTAGGATCTATGGAGGTGCCGTCGAGACGGGCACATGCCTACCTAGTCATCAGCACTGCCGCTCGCTTCAGCACTCGAGGCCGAGCCGATCCCAGGCTCACGACTGTTGCTTCAAGACTTTCCGTGCAAACGAATCCGGAGGCGACATTGGCTCGGAGAATGCTCGGCGCTCGGGCGCGTCACCTGCGCAATCAGCGGGCGACGCGCAATCCAAGCAAACGTAGCACAGGAGGTTCCCCATGAGGAGCGCCCGCTGGCTGATTGCGGTCGTACTGACTGGCGCGGTCGTAATGACGCTGAGCTCGCCGGCCGCCGCGAAGTGTGAACCGGAGAAGGCCGGCGCGAACTACCCGAACCTCGTCGGTAAGAAAATCAAAATCGCGGTCGATCCGTCGACGCCTCCCTACACCATTCGCGATCCGAACGACTTCGAGAAGATCATCGGATTCGACGCCGATTTCGCACGCGCGGTGTTTAGGTGCGTCGGTCTTCAACTCGAGTTCGTGAGCGGCGCGTGGTCCGGACTGCTCCCATCCGTCATCGCCGGCCAGAACGACGCAATGTGGTCGAACCTCTACTACACCGCGGAGCGGGCCAAGCAGGTCGACTACGTCGTCTACATGCAGGCCGGCACCGGAGCCCTCGTGCAAAAAGGCAACCCGAAAAAGCTCAAATCGATGGACGACACGTGTGGCGTCCGCGCTGCCGCCGGGCTCGGGACGGTCGAGGAAGCGGCATTCCGTGACCAGAGCAAGAAGTGCGTGGCGACGGGCAAGCCAGAGATCCCGCAAGTCTCCTATCCCGACGTCGCAGGCGGCGTGCGCCTTGTGCAGAACGACCGCGCCGACGTCATGCTCACCGATCTGGCGCTGGTGGACCAGCTCGCCCGGGACAACCCGACCGCGTTCGAGCGAGGCTTCGCGGTGATGACGGGATTCAAGGTCGGCGTTGCGATCAAGAAGGGCCGCGAGGACCTGTTGAAAGCACTCGGCACGGGCTTGAAGGAGATGCAAGCCGACGGCACGCAGCGAGAGCTCCTCAAGAGGTACGGGCTCGATCCAACGCTGCAGATCACGTCCGAGACACTCCGGAACTGACGGGCGGCTGCGCATCGTGATGTGGTCACGCCGCTGCCTGCTCATCGTCGTCATCGGAGGCCTTCTGCTGCCGATGCTGACCGTGGGATGTGGCAACCCGAGCGGCGGTTCGGGGGTGCCGGGACGCTCGTTGGAAGACCTGAGCGCCGGCAAGCGCGTCACCGGCGACCAGGGCGGCGACGCTGCCACGGCCACGAGCGCAGTGCTGCAGGGACTGCGCGAGATGGTGCTCTACATGGGCTCACCCTTCCTGCTGCGGGGCACGCTTCTCGCGCTCCAAATCGCTTCGCTCGCGATGGTGGGTGGGTTGGTGCTCGGCCTCGTCTTGGCACTCATGCGGCTGTCGTCGTTTCTTCCGGTCCGCGGCGTCGCGTGGTTCTACATCTGGTTCGTCCGTGGCACACCGCAGCTGCTCCAGCTCGTATTTCTCTACGACGCCTTGCCGATGGTCGGGATCAAGCTCGATACCTTCGCCACGGCGGTCATCGGCTTCGCACTCAACGAGGCGGCGTTCAGCGCCGAGATCATCCGAGGCGGCATCCTGTCGGTGAACCGAACGCAGGCAGTGGCCGCGACGGCGTTCGGGATGGGGCCGTTCCTGACGTTGCGCCGCATCATTCTGCCGCAAGCGATGCGCGCGATTCTGCCCGGCATGGCCAATGACACGATCGCGATGATCAAGCTGACGTCTCTCGCGTCCGTGATCTTCGTCAACGAGCTCACATTCCGGAGCCAGCAGATCGTCTCCCAGAACTTCAAATTTTTCACGGTGTTCGCCGCGGCGGGTGCGATCTACCTGATGCTGACCACCGTGATCTCGGTGGTCCAGGCAGTGCTCGAGCGTCACTTCAACCTCGAGCTGGATCGCTCGGCGACCAGCCGCTCCGTTCTCGCACGCTTCCTAAGCATCGGGCGAGACGCGCACCCGCGCGCAGCGCCTGAGGGGGGAGATCGGATCGCTGTGCGCGAGCCTGCCAATCTCATGGTGGCGCTCGGTGCACCGACGAGTCGGGCCGTTTCGGGTGCGCGGCTGGGGCACGGCAGTGTCCCGAACCACACCAACGGCGACAGCGGCTCCGCGTTCGTCGTATGCGACGACGTGTGCAAGGCGTATGGCTCCCGAGAAGTGCTCCGCGGGATCGACATGAGCGTGCGCCGCGGCGAGGTCGTCACGATCATGGGGCCGAGTGGCTCGGGGAAGAGCACGTTGCTCCGGTTGATCAACCACCTGGATCGGCTCGATCGCGGCGAGATCACCGTGGGTGGCGCTCTCGTCGGGTACGAGCGGATCGGGACTTCGCTGCAGCCCGCCCGAAATATCGCCAGGGCGCGGGCCGACGCGCGGATCGGCATGGTGTTCCAGCACTTCAACCTCTTCGAGCACCTGACAGCGTTGCAGAATGTCATCGAAGCTCCGAGCCGGGTGTACGGAGAACCCCACGCGGCCGCCGTCGAGCGCGGCATGACACTCTTGAGCAGCGTGGGCCTCGCGCACCACGCGCATCACCTGCCTCACCGGCTGTCTGGTGGTCAACAGCAGCGGGTCGCGATTGCGCGGGCGCTCGCCATCTCGCCCCGACTCATGCTGTTCGACGAGCCGACGTCCGCGCTCGACCCCGAGCTCGTTGGGGACGTGTTGGGCGTCATCCGCCGCCTGGCCGACACCGGAATGACGATGATCGTGGTGACACATGAGGTGCGCTTTGCGCGCGAGGTGGCCGACCGGGTCATCTTCATGGACAACGGCGTGATCGTCGAGGAGGGTCCGCCCGCCGAGGTTCTGGGAGCTCCGAAGCAGCCGCGGACGCAGCAGTTCTTGCGGCTGGTCGAACGGGAGGTCGGCACATTTTAACGACGAGCGCCAACGACGCGCTGCTCGAAGAGGCTCTCGCCTACACGCCGGGCGGAGTTCACACGTCGATCCGTATCATCGATCCGCCTCTTTGCATCCGTCGCGCTCGAGGCGCCTTACTCAGAGCCATGTTTTCTCGGGAGGAGAGCGCATGAAGCCGTTTTTCAAGGAGATCGTCGATCTCGGACACGAGCTGTACAACGGAATGCCGAACCTGGGGGCGAACCACGTCGCCTTCTGGCCGCTGGAGACTTTCGAGGCGACCCGTGAGATGAGCGGCGGCAAGCTCGCGATGGAAGGCCGCATGATGCTGATGGCCGAGCACTGCGGCACGCACATCGACGTGCCCCGACACTTCGTCGAGGGCGGCACGACCGTGGACCAGCTTCCGCTTGAGAAGGTGATTCTGCCTGGTCATCTCCTCGACTTCACGCATAAGAAGGTTCGGGAAGCCATCACCATCGCCGATTTCGAGGAGGCCGAGCGCCGCTCGGGCCGAAAGATCGGCAGCGGTATGGCGGTTGTCGCGTGGACGGGCGTGGACAAGAACTGGGCGAAACCGGGGTTCATCAAAGAGCGGCCCTACGTTCCCGTGCCCGCCGCCGAGTGGCTTGTCCAGCGCGGCATCACGCTCTTCGCGACGGATCTCATCGGGATGGACGATCCGGACGAGTGGTGGTGGCCGACCCACCTCGTCTGGCTCAAGGCCGGAATTCCGATGGTTCAGCAGCTCTGCAACCTCGACAAGCTTGTCGGCAAGGACTTCTGGCTGGTCGTGCTGCCGCTGAAGATGCGTGGCGGCACCGCCTCTCCGGTCCGTCCGGTCGCTTTCGTAGTATAGCGGTGCCTTCATCCATCATGGCTACGGGCGAACTAGCGCTGAACGCATTAGCAACTGTCTCTCTGGCGGAGGCGATGATGTTCGGATTCGGCAGGGTGACCTGCGCGGTGTGCAAGGCGCAGGCACGCAGGCGGGACGCGCGTCGTAGCCAAGACGCGCAGGGCGCGTATGTCTGTGGGGCCTGCTTTGGCGCGTGGGACAAGACCGGCCGTCGGTGCAGGGAATGCGGCCAACCGGTTCGAGGCATGCAGGACGCCGGCGTCTTTGCGGACCGCGCAGGTCTCGGTCATACGGATTGTGGCGGTGCGCTGTTGCGCCGGGCGTAGGAGTTGCGCGCGCGCACGTACCCCTCGCTGTTCCCCTCGAGCGTTGTGACGCTCGACCGCCAGAGACGGCGCTGGGACCGCGGCGCCAGCACCGCGAGGTACCGGCCGCGGGGCCAGCAGGGCGCCTTCTCGACCTGGAACCGGCTGGAACCAAGGCGCGCAAGTGCTCGCGATCATGCGAGTCCTTCGGCGCCGTCTGATCGGCGATCAGTAGCTTGTGTCGCCCCGCGGCGATGCGGCTGGCGGCGGCGTGCGGAACCGACACTGCACCGGCAAGCGAGCAGTCACTGCGAACAGACACATCGCGCGCCGCCTACAATGCCGCGCGCAGTGCGGCGAACGCCGCGGTCCAGCCGACGATCGCTCCCTGAGCGCGCACCATCTCCAGCGTCGCGCGCTTGAACTCCGGGAAGTAGCTCTCGGTGGCGTCCTCGATGAGCAGGCACTCGTACCCGCGATCGTTGGCCTCGCGCATCGTCGTCTGCACGCAGACCTCGGTTGTAACGCCAGCGAGAATCAAATGCGTGACGCCGCGCCATCGCAGCATGTCGTCCAGCGGCGTGGCCCAGAACGCGCCCTTGCCTGGTTTGACGATCACGGGCTCGCCGTCGAGCGGCACCAGCTCGGCGACGATGTCGTTGCCCCGCTCGCCGTCCACCAGAATCCGTCCCATCGGACGGTCCTTCGCCAAAACCTCGTGCGGCCGCCAAGTGGTTGATCAGTCGGCCCTGATGCAGCCATCCTTTCAGCTCGATGATCTCTCTCCTACTCCACCTGCTTCGGCTTCTTCCCTTCCTCTTTGGCGGCCACCGCCAGTTGGCTCTCGAGAATCTGGCCCTGCGTCAGCAGCTCTCCGTGTACAACGAACGGTGACCCGGCCGCCGCTCCGCAGAAGTGATCGCCTCTTCTGGGTCGGGCTGGC
>Ga0075425_100004230_pt1 | contig 14759 bp, 13 predicted proteins | sample SoiMethybrSBSTD4_FD_75300 | JGI IMG/M metagenome (GOLD analysis project Ga0075425, IMG submission 75300) | Bulk soil microbial communities from a Populus tree surrounding site in Tennessee, USA - Soil MetaG P. TD hybrid SBSTD4 | ecosystem: Environmental > Terrestrial > Soil > Tree plantation...
TCGGGGCCGCTGCGCACAGCAACGCGCCGCCGGAGAAGATCGTGTAGCCGGTCAGGAGCGCCCGCTTGCGGCCGAACCGGTCGGCGAAGAAGCCGGCGGAGAGGAGCAGGCTCGCGCCCACCAGGTTGTATGCGTCGATGACCCACTCGAGCTCGTCCGGCCGGGCGTTCAGGGAGCGCTGGATGTCGGGCAGCGCGACCGTCACGACGGTGACGTTGAGAGTCACCAGGAAGACGCCCATGGTCAGCGCGAGCAGCGTGACGAGCGGCGGCGGCGGCGGGTATTCGGCGCCCGTCGCAGAGGGGCTGGCGGCCATGGGGAATACATACCCGCCGCCTCTCCAGCCTGGCGGCACGTGCATAGCCGGTGCCAGGCACCGGATATTCAGGGCGGTAAGATCGGGCCATGCATTCCTCCTACGCCCTCGCATCCGAAGACTTCTCCGTCGAGCGGAACGGCGTCTCGGAGCCGCTCTCCGCGCTGTGGCCGAACGGCTGGCAGCCCGACGACCGTTTGGGCGTCCTGCTCGGGAACCCGATGGACGCGGTCGGCTGCACGAACCTGATCTGCGGCACGATCACGCTCTTCTACGACCACCTCCGCGCGACCCGCGGCACGGGCAACTTCTTCCGCTACTCCGACGTGTACCTGTTCGGCGTCGGCTGCGAGCCGGGGGACTTCAACCAGCTCGACGTGTGGCCGCTGCACAAGTTCGTCTCGATCCTGCAGCCCACCGCGGAGGCCGTCATCGAGGCCGTGAACGACCGCCGCATCACCCTGCTCGCGCTGCCGGAGACCGGCGCGCGCTGCAGCGGCGAGGTCGTCCTCTCGACCTGGAACACGTTCCTCGACCAGGTGCGCGCCGTCATGCTCTACTCCTCGCGCACCGGCCGCGCCCGCGACGCCGACGTGACGCTCGTCGGCAACAAGGTCGTCGAGAGCTACGTCGAGCAGGCGATCTTCTCGACGCCCGGGCTCGACGCCGGCTACCAGGCCCGCCTGCGCCGCCTGCGCCGCAACATCGACCGCGACGAGAAGCAGTCCGTCGAGACCTACCGCACCATCGCCGGCCCCGCCCAGGTGCGCGGCCTGGTCGGCGTGACGCAGGTGCTCCCGCCGGGCCACCAGGAGCTGACCCGGCGCGCCGCCCCGACGGTGATCATGCCCGTCGAGGTGCCGATGCCGCCGATCGAGGCGATGGCGGCGCCGCTCGACCTCGGCCCCGGCGCGACGCTCGAGATCTCCGAGCCGCCGCCGCCCGAGCCGTCCTCCGAGGGCCTCCTGAAGACCGCGTTCGACCGGGTGCAGCGGCGGCTCAGGGGCAACTTCGTCGAGTGGGAGGGCTGGGACTGGATCTCGGACTTCGGCGACCCGATCGCCGAGCACCATGCGGTGCGCGAGTCGGTCGGGATCTGGGACGAGAGCCCGTTGCGCAAGTGGTTCTTCAAGGGCGCCGACTCGCTCCGCGCCGCCGACCGCATCTTCACGGCCAACATGGCCGGGCTCGAGGTCGGCCAGTGCCGCTACGGCCCGTTCTGCGACGAGCAGGGTCGGATGCTCGGCGACGGCGTCGTCTATCGCGGCAAGACCGACGACGACGTCATGGTGGTGACGGCGCTCGACACCGACGTCGACCACTTCCGCCGCGTCACCCGCGACCTCGACCTCGAGATCGAGGAGCACACCTTCGAGATCCCCCACCTGCAGGTACAGGGGCCGAAGTCGCGCGAGCTGCTCGCCGGCCTGACCGACGCCGACATCGAGTCGCTGCGCTACTTCCGCTTCTTCCCCGAGCCGGTGACCGTGGCCGGCGTCGAGGGCTGCTGGGTGTCGCGCACCGGCTACTCCGGCGAGCTCGGCTACGAGGTGTTCTGCCCGGCCGCCGGCGCGGAGCGGCTGTGGCAGGGCCTGCTCGACGCCGGCGCCCACGTGGGCATCCGCCCGTACGGCCTCGCCGCCGTGGAGTCGCTGCGCATCGAGGCCGGCCTGATCTTCCTCGGCTACGACTACTTCCAGGGCGTGACGAGCCCGTTCCACATGAACCTCGACCGGATGATCAAGCTCGACAAGCCCGAGTTCGTGGGCCGCGACGCGCTCGTCCGCGAGCACGAGGCCGGCATCACCCACCGGATGGTGACGCTGCTGATCGCCGGCGAGGAGGCGCCCGAGTACAACACCCCCGTCACCCGGAACGGCCGCCACGTCGGCAAGCTCACATCGCCGTCGGCCGGGCGCTCGCCGACCGTCGAGCGGCTGATCGCCATGGCGTGCATCGAGACCGACCTGGCGGTGCCGCAGACCCAGGTCGAGGTGACGCTCGGCGACGGCCGCGCGGTGCCGGCGATCGTCGCGGACTACCCGATCTACGACCCGGAGAAGACGCGGCCGAGAGCGTAGCCTCGGCCCCGGTGGGGATCCTGGCCGAGGGCTGGGAGGGGCTGCGCGTGGCGGACGAGCTGCAGCGGCTGATGCCGCGCGAGGACATCGTGCTGCTCGCCGACCACGCCTATGCGCCGTACGCCCGGCGGCCCGGCGCGGTCGTCTGCGACCGCGTCACGCACCTGGTCGAGGCGCTGCGGCGCGAGTACCGCTGCAAGCTGGTCGTGCTCGCCTCCCTGCAGGCGACGCTCGATTCGGCCGGAGCGGTCGGCGCGGTCGGCATGACGCTCGCGCCCGCCGTGGCCCGCGCCGCCACGGCCGCGGGCGCCACTGTCGGCGTGTGGGTCGAGCCGGGCAGCGTGCGCGGGCCGCAGCTGAAGGCGGAGCTGCGCCGCGCCCGCCTGCGAGGACTGCCGGTCGACACCGCCGCCGAGGCCCAGGTCGGCCCCGCCGAGCTGGCCCAGATCGCCGCCACGCGGGCCCGTGGCGCCCTGCGCCGGAGCGGCCTCGTAGCGGTGCGCAAGCGGGTCGGGAGGCGCACGCTGATCAGCACGGATCCCGCGTCCGCGCCGCCGCGGGCGGCGTCCTGACCGGCCGATATTCTCGCGGACATGCCGACCCAGCAGGCGCTGTACGCCGACCTGGCCGAGCGCAGCTTCGATCCGGAGCTCAGCTGGGCCGAGCACGAGCTGCCCGAGCGGCTGCGCACGAAGCACGTACACCGGCTCCATCCCTACCTGGGCAAGTTCGTCCCCCAACTCGTCGAGCGATTCCTGGAGAGGCACTTCCGGCCGGGGCAGCGCATCCTCGACCCGTTCGCAGGTAGCGGCACCACGCTCGTGGAGTGCACGACCTTCGGCGCGAACAGCATCGGCGTCGACGTGTCGGCCTTCAACGTCCTGCTCTCCGCGGTCAAGACGGGTCGCTACGACGCCGACGCGGTCGAGCGCGATCTCGTCCGGGTGCTGCAGGCGGCCGAGGACGACGCCGGCGAGCCCGGCGGCGTGCCGCCGAGCGAGTACCTGCGCACCTGGTACCACTCCGATGCCCTGGATCAGCTGCTGCGCTACCGCACCGCGGTATGCGGCGCCGAGCACGTCGACGTGGCCCGGGTGGTGCTGAGCCGCGCCGCCCGCTCGGCCCGCCTCACGACCCATTTCGAGCTCGACTTCCCGCGCGCGCCCCAGACGGGCCCCTACCAGTGCCGCAAGCACTCGCGAGTCTGTGCCCCGACCGCGGACGCCGCCAAGTTCCTGCGCCGCTACACGCTCGACACGATCCGGCGGGTGCGCGAGTACGCGGGGCTGCGGGCCGACGTGCGCGCCGAGGTGCTCCACGCCGACGCCCGCTGCGCCGACTACGGCGTGCGCCTGGACGGCCTCATCACCTCGCCGCCCTACCCGGGCCGGATCGACTACCACGAGCAGCACCGCTACGCGTTCGAGCTGCTCGGGCTCGACGAGCGCCGAGCCGACGAGATCGGCGCCCCCTGGCGGGGCACGGGCCGGGCGGCGATCGACGCCTACGTCGCCGACATGACGGCGGTGTTCGCGAACGCGCGCCGCTTCCTGGCGCCGGGCGCCCCGGTCGTGCTGGTGGTGGACGACTCGCGCGAGCTGTTCGGGGCGATCCTCGGCGGCGCCGGCCTGCAGGTCCGCGAGCAGCGCCTGCGCCACGTGAATCGCCGCACCGGCCGCCGGGCAGGCGAGTTCTACGAGCAGGTCATCCTCGCCGCTGCCTGAATCGGGGTCAGACCCCGAACGGGGAGCGTGCACCTTCCGTTGCACTTCTGTGACGACTGTTGAGGGGACTGTCCCCGTTTGACGGGGACAGTCCCCGCTTTCCGGCTAGACCCGGTTTCGGGTGCGCCGGGGGCGGCGGGGGAGGCGGAGCGCCGGGCGGCGCCTACGGTCGCGGCGCGGCTCGGGACGCGAGCGGCCCTTCTCGACCGGGCGCGAGCGCCGCGGCGAGAGCACGACCGGCTCGGGCATGTGCCGCAGCGCCGGGAGCAGCATGAGCGTCGCGACCACCGTGATGGCCGCGGCCGCCAGGTAGACGCCCTGGGGGCCGAGCCACGTGACGAGCGGCGCGCCGAGTGCGAAGGAGAGCCCCATCGCGCCGAGCACGATCGCGTCGAGTGCGGCCGACACCCGCGAGCGGATCCGGTCGGGCGTGCGCCGCTGCAGCACGTTCTGCGCGGCGACGGTGCCGAACGAGTCGAACACGCCGGCGATCAGCATGCCCAGCAGCACCGGCCAGAAGATCGGCGTGAGGCCGACGACGGCGAGCCCGGCCGCGATCGCCGCGCTGCCGCCGACGACGGCGGCCTGCTCGAACCGGCGCCGCAGCCGTGCGCCCAGGATCGCGCCGGCGACGCCGCCGCCGTCCCAGAAGACGGAGATCAGGCCGTACCCCACCGAGCCGACCCTGAAGTGGTGGGCGAGCACGACCTCGGCCACGATGACGGGGCCGATGCCGACCATGATGAGTCCCCAGGCCAGCGTCAGCCGGCGCATCCAGCGGTCTGCCATCAGCTGCCGGTACCCGTCCATGCGGCCGCCGAGCTCCTCGTGCCGTTCGCTGTGGAACGGCGCCCGGATGCCCACCATGAGCAGGGACGACACCGCCATCATGAGCGCGGAGACGGCGAAGACGCCCGGCGCGGCGGTGACGGCGAGCAGGCCGCCGCCGATGCCTGGGCCGAGCATGTAGCCCGCGCTCTTGAAGGCGCCGGCGAGGCTGTTGGCCCGGGCCAGCTCCTCGTCGGCCACGAGGTTCGGGACGGCGCCCTGGACGGCGGCCGTGAGCGCGCCCTGCGTGCAGCCGGCGGCCACGGTCACGAGGATCGTCGCCAGCACGTCGCCGTGCCAGACGAGCAGCCCGCAGACGGCGAACCCGATCGCGGCCAGGCCGGCGGAGACCATGATGACGACTCGGCGGTCGTGACGGTCGCCGACGTGCCCGGTCCACGGCGAGACCGCCGTTGCGGCGCCGAAGATCGCGAGCATGGCGGCGGACAGCCACCAGGCCGACGACGTCGCCGAGTAGAGCGCCCAGATCAGGGCCGTCAGCGCCGCGCCGCGGCCGGCATACGAGAGCCCCTGGCTGATCGCCAGGCGGCGGACTGCGGAGCTGGTGGCATGCGAATTGAGCGTCATCGAGGATCGACCGGTCGGAGGGTTCATCGGGTGCCGCCGCCACCCTGGCGCGCGGCTGCGCGCGTGGCGGGGCCGTGCGCAATTCTAGCCGGTCGGCACTTTTCGCCGCCGACTTGAGCGCCGCTCAGCGCGGCCGGCCGCTTGCCGAGAGCTCGCGGATGAACGCCTCGGCCCCAGCGCCGTCGCGAAGCGGCGGCTTCCGAACGCGCGACCTTCCAGAATCTCCCTCGCACAGGGGTTGACGCCGCCGGACGCGCCCGCAAACTGGAGACATGTTTCCGCCGCCGCGAGGCGGCAGCGACGAGGAGAACGACATGGGCACGAACATCCGCACCCGCCTCACCGGTCGTCACGGCGACGGCCCGGCGAGCTCCCCCCTGAACGACCGCGACGTCGAGTCGGCCCTCGGCAGGCTGGCCGCCTACGACGACGACCGGCCCCAGGACCGGCGCCGTCCGCCGAGCTCCGTTCCGGCCCTGCGGGGTCGGGCCGGGCTCTGGAAGCGGTAGGCGTCCGCTAGAGCGTCTCGGGCGGGCGCGGCCGCGGCTCGCGGTCGGGCCGGAAGATGTTGTCGGCCGGCGCAAGGTCGCCCGCGAGCAGGTCGGCCAGGCGACGGCTGCCGGCTGGCGAGAGCATGATCCCGTGCCCGGAGTAGCCGGTGTTGACGTGCAGGCCAGAGACGGGGGTCTCGCCGATCAGGGGCCAGTGGTCGGGCGTCATCGTGTACTGGCCCGCCTGCACGATCCAGTGGGCGGCGTTGCGCTCCCACACGTCCGCCCAGAACGGCGCGGTCTGCGCGACCGCCGTGGGGCTGGCCGGGTCGAGCAGCTCGAAGGCGAAGCCGGGATCGGCCGGCACGGCGTCGGTCGGCTCGGACGGCGACGTGGCCGGGTCGGTGAAGAGCAGCCACGCGCCGCGCAGCGCCGGCCGCCAGTGGGCGCCGGAGTCCTCATCGATCGTCATCGGCGCGCCCGCCGGCACCTGGGGCACCTCCGGCATGACCAGCTTGTGCCGGCGCAGGGTCTCGATCGGCAGGTCGATGCCCGCCCAGGCCGCGACGCCGCCCGAGAGCGGCCCGCAGGCGATCACGGCGCGGTCGGTCGCGATCGTGCCGGCCGACGTCCGCACGCCGCGCAGCCGGTCGCCCGAGATGTCGAAGCCCTCGGCCCGGCAGCGGGTCACCACGGTCGCCCCCGCCGCCTTCGCGAAGCCCATCGTCACCGCGCGCGTGTCGATGAAGCCGTCGCCGGCCCGGAACCGGGCCTGGAGCACGTCCGGGGCGACGTAGGGGAAGCGGAGGCGAACCTCGTCGCCGTCGAGGAGCTCGATGTCCGTCACGCCCCAGCCGTGCTGGCGGGCGACCAGCTCGCGCTGCTCGGCGGCCCGCTCGGGTGACCGGGTGAGCCACAGGTAGCCCTGGGCGCGGATCGCCGGGTCGTACTCGCGCTGGCCCGTGACGTCGGCGAAGTTTTGGAAGAGCGCGACCGTCTCCTCGACCAGCCGCAGCTCCTCCTCCGTCGAGAACTGGAGCCGGAACGCGCCGGTCGAGACGGGCGTCGTCAGGGTGCAGAGCGCCGGCCGCGACTCGATCAAGACCGAGCGGATGCCGGCGCGGGCGGCGTAGAACGCGGTGGCGGCGCCGACGATGCCTCCGCCGATCACCACGAGGTCCGCGGTGCGGGGCGGAGTCTCCACGAGCGTGATCCTACCCTGGCGCGTTTCATCTAGGATCGGGTGCAGATGGCACCGCTGCTGCTCGCCGCCTCCGTGACGCCGCTCCGCGACGGCGGAGCGCGCGTGGACGAGGCCGCGATCGAGCCGCTGGCGCGATTCCTGGTCGAGAACGGTGCCGACGGCGCCTTCGCGCTCGGCACGACGGGCGAGGGCGTCCTGCTCGGGATGGAGGAGCGAAAGACGGTCGCCGAGCGGTTCCGGGAGGCCAGGGCGGGCAAGCTGATCGTGCATTGCGGGGCACAGAGCACCGCCGACACGGCCGCGCTCGCCGCACATGCCGCCGGGATCGGCGCCGACGGCGTTGCCGTCATCCCGCCGCCGTACTACCCGCTGGGCGACGCCGCCCTGGTGGAGCACTTCGTGGCGGCGGCCGTCGCCTGCGCGCCGACGCCCTTCTACCTCTACGCCTTCGCCGCCCGCAGCGGCTACCCGCTCCCCGTCGCGGTTGTCGAGCGGGTGCGCGAGCGGGTCGAGAACATCGCCGGGCTCAAGGTCTCCGAAGCGCCCTTCGACCGCGTCGAGCCGTATCTCGGGCTGGGGCTGCCGGTCTACGTCGGCGCCGAGAAGCTGATCCCGCAGGCGCTCGCGGCCGGCGCCGCCGGGGCCGTCTCCGGGCTTGCGTCGGCCTTCCCCGAGACCGTGGCCGAGGTCGTCGCGAACCCTGACGCGGCCGGCGCCGAGCGGCTCGAGGCCCTGCGCGGGGCGGTCGAGCGCTTCCCCTTCCAGGGTGCGCTCAAGGCGGCCTTGCGCGCCCGCGGCGTGCCGATCGAGCTCGACGTCCGGGCACCGCTGCCGACCCTCTCGCCCGAGCAGGCCGCCGAGATGGGCAGGCTGGCCGGCGCGCCGCCGCGGGCCGCCGCGCCGGCGCGGTGACCGCCGCGGTCGAGGGGCCGGGGCCGTATCTCGACCGCATCGACGCGGGCGTCCAGCTTGCCGGGCACCTAACTGCGTATGCCGGCCGTGCCGACGTCGTCGTGCTGGGGCTGCCCCGCGGAGGCGTACCCGTCGCCGCCGAGGTCGCGCGAAGGCTGCGGGCGCCGCTCGACGTGTTCTGCGTCCGCAAGCTGGGCGTCCCCGGCGAGCCGGAGCTGGCGATGGGGGCGATCGCCACGGGCGGCGTCGTAGTGGTGAACGAGGGCGTGGTTGCGGAGCTCTCGGTGCCCCTGAACCTGGTGGCCGAGGTGGCCGCGGCGGAGCGGACCGAGCTCGACCGGCGCGAGCGCGCCTACCGCGGCGATCGCCCGCCGCTGCCGCTCGCGGGCCGCACCGTCCTCCTCGTCGACGACGGCCTGGCGACGGGTGCGAGCATGCGCGCGGCCGTCCGTGCCGTGCGGTCGGCGGGCCCGGCCCGGGTCGTCGTCGCGGTGCCGGTGGCGGCGGCCGAGACGTGCCGCTCGCTCGAGGCCGAGGCGGACGAGGTGGTGTGCGCGCTCGCTCCGGAAGGGTTCCGGTCGGTGGGCGGATGGTACGAGGACTTCTCGACGACGAGCGACGACGAGGTCAGACGTTGCTTAACGTCATAATGTAAATTCGTCTTGACGGCCTACACGCGCGCGTGTATGCTCTCGGCGAACGTTGGACCGGCACCGCGACCCGAAGGGAGGACGAAGATGATGAACACCACGGATATCATCCTCGCGCCCGCGGCGTCCCCCGAGCCGGTCAGCTGTGGATTTACGGGCCGTATGGCCCCGTTCTTCGCCTGAGTCCCAGCCGCTCACCCCGCTCCACGTGACGCCGTAGGACGCCCGTCCCGCGGGCGTTCGGCGACCGGCGCGAGGACTTCTCCGTTACGTAACCACCCGGAAGGGAGGCCGCTGCATGCGTGCATGTTTCGTTATGTCACAGACACGTTGGTCGAAAGGAGGTGAAACATCATGATCCACCCACAGATCCGCATCGAGCTTTCGCGCGGGTACCGACAGCCCGAGGTTGGGCCGGCCGCCCAGCACCGGCCGCCGGTCGAGCCCCGGCAACGCCGACTGCGGCCCGTCTCGATCGCGCGGCGGGTCGTGCCCCGGCTCCGACCCCAGCAGCTGCGTCCATGACCCTCGTACGCGCACCTCCAGCCCCGCGGCGGGCGGCACCCGTCGGTGTCGCCCGGCCGCCGGGGCGCCGACCGGCGGTACACTCGGCCCATGGCCGAGAAGCCCGCAGGCACCCCGGCGCCCGGGCACCATCACCGCGGGTTCCGGGTCGAGGGAGTGCCGGAGCCGAAGCAGCCGCCGAAGCCACCGGCGCGCATGCCCGGCGGCCGTCGCTTCTGGCTCGTCCTGCTCGCGCTGCTCGTCGCCAACTACGTGATCGCCGGACTCGTCTCGCACAACCCCTCGCGCGAGTCGGTGCCCTACAGCTACTTCCGGGAGCAGGTGACGGCGGGCAACGTCTCCGAGGTCACTTCGACCGGGGACACGATCCAGGGGGAGTTCAAGAAGGCAGTCAGGCCGCCTGACACGAGCAGCAAGGCGTCCACCAGGTTCCAGACCGAGCGGCCCGCGTTCGCCGACGACTCGCTGCTCGGGCTGCTCGAGCAGGAGCACGTGGTCATCAACGCCCACCCGATCGAGACGGGCACGCCGCTGTGGGAGTCGCTCCTGATCAGCTTCGCGCCGACGCTCCTGATCGTCGGGCTCTTCGTGTTCATCTTCCGCCGTGCCCAGCGGGCCGGCGCCGGAGGCGCGCTCGGCGGGTTCGGCCGCTCCCGGGCACAGCTCTACGAGCCGGACGAGTCCACGAAGCGGGTCACGTTCGAGGACGTGGCCGGCATCGACGAGGCCGAGGACGAGCTCGTCGAGGTGGTCGACTTCCTGCGCAACCCCGAGCGCTACACACGGCTGGGGGCGACGGTGCCCAAGGGCGTGCTGCTGTCCGGGCTGCCGGGGACGGGGAAGACGCTGCTCGCCCGGGCGGTCGCCGGCGAGGCAGGCGTCCCCTTCTACTCGATCTCGGCGTCCGAGTTCATCGAGGCGATCGTCGGCGTCGGCGCGAGCCGGGTGCGCGACCTGTTCGCCCAGGCCAAGACGACCGCGCCCGCCATCGTCTTCATCGACGAGCTCGACGCCATCGGCCGCTCGCGCGGCGGGTCGGCCACGATCGGCGGCCACGACGAGCGCGAGCAGACGCTGAACCAGATCCTGACCGAGATGGACGGCTTCTCCGGGACCGAGGGCGTCATCGTGATCGCATCGACGAATCGCCCCGAGGTGCTCGACCAGGCGCTCCTGCGGCCGGGCCGCTTCGACCGCCGTGTGACCGTGAACCCGCCCGACCAGACCGGGCGGCGGCTGATCCTCGAGGTGCACACGCGGGGCGTACCGCTGGCGGACGACGTCGACCTCGACGCGCTGGCCTCGTCGACCCCGGGAATGGTCGGCGCCGACCTGCGAAACCTCGTGAACGAGGCGGCGCTGACGGCGGCGCGGCGGTCGCACGAGAAGGTGCAGACGCCCGACTTCACCGACTCGCTCGAGCGGATCGTGCTCGGCGCCGAGCGGCGGATCGTGCTCTCGGCGGAGGAGCGCGAGCGCACCGCCTACCACGAGTCGGGGCACGCGCTGCTCGGCATGCTCCAGCCCGGCGCCGACCCTGTGCGCAAGATCTCGATCATCCCCCGCGGCCGCGCCCTCGGGGTGACGTTCCAGAGCCCGGCGGCCGACCGCTACGGCTACACGGCCGAGTACCTGCGCGGCCGCCTGGTCGGCGCGCTCGGCGGCCGGGCGGCGGAGCAGCTGATCTACGGCGACATGACGACGGGCGCCGAGTCAGACCTCGAGCAGGCCACCCGGATCGCCCGGCAGATGGCCGGCCGCTGGGGCATGTCGGAGCGGATCGGGCCCGTCTCGGTGCTGCCCGGCCCGAACGACGAGCCGACGCTCTTCCCCGGCGCGGGCGACGCCTCGGAGCGCACCCGCGAGCTCGTCGACGAGGAGGTGCGGCGGATCCTGGAGGAGTGCGAGCGCTCGGCGCTCGCCCAGCTCGAGGCGCACCGCGACCAGCTCGAGGCGCTCACCCGCGCGCTGCTCGAGCGCGAGACGCTCGATGAGATCGACGCCTACCGGATCGCCGGGATCGAGCGGACGCCGGCGCCCGATCCGGCTCCCACAGCCTGATACCCGGTGCCGGGCACCGGTCATGCACGGGCGTCGTAGCGCCAGAACGCCGGCAGGGCGAGCGCCGCCACGGCGACGCCGGCAATGCACAGCACCCCGCCCGAGACGATGGCAGCGCGCAGGCTGGCGAGCGAGGCGACCACGCCCGACTCGACGTTTCCGAGCAGCGGCCCGGTCGAATAGCTGACCTGCTCGATGCCGGCCAGCCGCCCGCGCAGGTGGTCGGGGATCGTCTGGTTCCAGATGACCGTGCGGAAGATGCCCGAGATCATGTCGGCGGCGCCGGCCAGGACGAGCCCCGCCAGCGCCAGGCCGAGGCCCGGCGCGAGGCCGAAGACGACGATGCCGGCGCCCCACGCGGCGGCGGCGACACACACCGCGGCGCCGTGCCGGTGCACGTGGGCCGTCCACCCGCTCGTCACGGTCGCGAGCAGCGACCCGGCCGCCGGCGCCGCGTACAGCAGCCCGAGCACGCCCGGCCCGCCAAGGTGCGTCGCGGCGGCCGGGAAGAGCGCCATCGGCATCCCGAAGAACATCGCCACGATGTCGACGATGTACGTCCCCATCAGCTCCTGGCGGGAGCCGGCGTAGCGGAGGCCCTCGGCGATGCGGCGCAGGCTCGGCGGCTCGGCCTCGGGCGGGGGCGGCACCGCGCGCATCATGCGCAGGGCGGCGAGGGAAACGACGAACGTGGCCGTGTCGACGGCGTACGTCGTCGCCAGCCCGACGGTCGCGAGCAGGACGCCGCCCAGGGCCGGCCCGGCGATCCCGCCGAGCGTCATCCGGAACGACGTGAGCGCGCCGGCCGCCATCAGCTCGCCGCGCTCGACCAGCCGCGGGGTGAGCGCGTCGAGCGACGGCCGCTGGAGGCCGCTCAGCGTCGCCTGCACCACCGAGACCGCGAACAGCACCCACACGTGCGGATGTGGCAGCAGGGCGTTCGCGACCAGCACCAGCGACGCGAGGGCGAACGAGAGCTCGGTGAGCTGCATCATCCGGCGCCGGTCGAACGCGTCGGCGAGCGCCCCGCCGATGAAGGCCGCGCCGAGCAGCGGCACCAGCTCGGCCAGGCCGAGCAGGCCGACGACGAGCGAGGAGCCGGTCAGGTGGTAGGCCTGGTAGGGCAGGGCGACGAAGGTGATCTCCGACCCGAAGAGCGACACGGCCTGGCCGATGAAGAGGAGGCGGAAGTCGCGCCGCCGCCGCAGCGGCCCGAAGTCGATGGCGGCCAGGCCGAGCATCCGGCGCAGGCCGGACGGCGCGATCGGCGGGCCGGGCCCGAGCCGTTCGGCCTCCGCCTCGCGCGGGTCGCGCCCGGAGGCGCTCATGCAGCCGGGCGGCCCATCAGCTCGCAGAAGCGGGCGACGCCCACGTTCCCGCCGGAGATCACCACGCCGACGCGGGCGCCGGCCGCCTCGACCCGGCCGGCCAGCAGCGCGGAGACCGCCGACGCCCCGCTGGGCTCGGCGACGAGCTTCATCCGGTCGAACAGGAACGCCATCCCCGCCAGGATCTCGGCGTCGGCGACGAGCTCGACCGCGTCGACCCGCTGCCGGTTCACCTCGAACGTGAGCCTGCCGGGGATGTCGGCCTGCTGGCCGTCCGCGATCGTGCGCGGCGTCTCGATCCGCACCCGCTCGCCCGCCGCCAGCGACCTCCGTGTGTCGTCGCCCGCCTCCGGCTCGACCCCGACGACGCGGATGTCCGGGCGCAGGGCCTTCGCCGCCGTCGAGCAGCCGGCGATCAGGCCGCCGCCGCCGACCGGCACGAGCAGCAGGTCGAGGTCGGGCGCCTCCGCCAGCAGCTCGAGCGCCGCCGTGCCCTGCCCGGCCATGACCGCCGGGTGCTCGTACGGCGGCACGAGCTCGAGCCCGCGCTCGCCGGCCAGGGCGGTGCCGAGCGCCTCGCGGTCCTCGGTGTAGCGGTCGTAGGTCACCACCTCGGCGCCGTAGCCCCGGGTGGCCTCCAGCTTGGCGGGAGGCGTGTCGGCGGGCATCAGGATGGTGGCTTTCGAGCCGAGCATGGCCGCGGCGATCGCGACCGCCTGGGCGTGGTTGCCCGACGAATAGGCGACGACGCCGCGGCGGCGGGCCTCCTCCGGGAGCGACGAGATCATGTTGTAGGCGCCCCGGAACTTGAACGCACCGCCGCGCTGCAGGCATTCGGCCTTCAGGTGCACGCTCGCGCCGGTGCGGGCGTCGAGGGTGCGCGACCGCAGCACCGGCGTGCGGTGGGCGACGCCTTCGAGGCGAGCGGCGGCGGCGTGGACGTCGTCGAGCGTGATCACGCGTAGTGCAGCCCCTCGGCGTCCTCGTCGACGGCCTGCTCGCAGGTGGGGCAGTACCAGCGCACCTCGAGCGGTGTGCCGCAGGCCGCGTGGCGGGCCGGCTCCTGGCCGCCGTGGCGGGCGCCCCACTCGCTCAGCAGGCGCACTGCGCCGGCCAGCTGGCGGCCGTCGTCGGTCAGCTCGTAGGTCGAGCGCGGCGGCCGGTGCGAGTAGGGCCGGGCGACGAGGAGCCCGTCCCGCTCGAGGCTGCGCAGGCGGTCTGTGAGGATGTTGGGTGCGATCCCCGGCAGCCGCTCGACCAGCTCGCCGAAGCGGCGCGGCCCCTCGAGCAGCGCCTCGACGACCGGCAGCGTCCAGCGGTCGCCGACCAGGGCCATGGCCTCGGCGAGCGGCGACGCGGTCTCGGAGCCTTCCACGCGCCCATCGTATCGATGTTGCGGGAGCCCGCCGCGAGGAGTAACTTGCAGATTGCTATTCACTATCGAGAAGGGCGGGGAGGGCATTGAACGTGCTCGAGGAGCTGCAGCAGGCGACGGCGACCGCGGCCGCGACGGCGGGGCCCGCGGTGGTCGGCCTCCGGTTCGGCTGGCGGCCGGCGTCGGGGGTCGTGATCGGTCGGGACCGGGTGCTCACCTGCGCCCACGCCGTCCGCCGCGACGAGGCCGCCGTGACCTTCGCCGACTCGCGCCGGGCGACCGGCCGGCCCGCGGCGATCGACGCCGCCGGTGACCTGGCCGTCATCGCCGTCGAGACCGAAGGTGCCCCGGCGATCGCCTGGCGCGACGCTCCGGCCGAGCTGGGGACGCCCGTCTTCGCGCTCGCCCGCCTCGGCGATGGGGCGCTGCGGGTGACCACCGGCGCGGTGTCCGCCCTCGGCCGCTCGTTCCGGGGGCCGCGCGGCCGCCGCATCGCCGGGTCGGTCGAGCACACCGCCGCGGTCGCCCGCGGCTCCGCCGGGGGGCCGCTGGTCGACGCGAGCGGCCGCCTCGTCGGCCTGAGCTCCGTGCGGCTCGACGGCGGCCTGGTGCTCGCCCTCACCGCCGACGCCGACCTGCAGGCGCGGGCGGAGGAGCTCGGCCGCGGCGAGGCGCC
>Ga0075425_100004231_pt1 | contig 14758 bp, 8 predicted proteins | sample SoiMethybrSBSTD4_FD_75300 | JGI IMG/M metagenome (GOLD analysis project Ga0075425, IMG submission 75300) | Bulk soil microbial communities from a Populus tree surrounding site in Tennessee, USA - Soil MetaG P. TD hybrid SBSTD4 | ecosystem: Environmental > Terrestrial > Soil > Tree plantation...
GTCGCAAGGTGAGGCCACGGCCGCGAGCGATGCTTGAATGGCTGAGAAATCGGAATGCTCTACGAGGTTGCTTTCGACGACCGACACGATGGGGATCCAATTCATTCCTGCTGGACAAGCGGCTCTCCCATAGAGTTCCGCGACCTGATAACGACTGGGATGCGAGGCATCTTCCGGAAGACAAAACAGACAGCAGGCGGTTAGACCCCAATGGGCCTCGATTGCCGTTGTGACTTCTTCCCCTACGCGGGAGTAACGAGGAATTTCGATGGATGGGAGTCGCAAACCCTCGTTGGCAGTTTCGAGCAAAAGCTCTCTAGCGTCGTTGCGAAAAAGGAGAATGCGAAAAATATCAAGGTCAGGTTGTGGGGACTCTGACATTCGTTTTCCTTTTCATAGGGCAGGAGGAGTGCCGGAGGTGTGCAATTCGATGAGGCGATGTTTTTTGAGCAGCGCGAGAAATTCAGCGAGATCGGCAACGAGTGTCTCGCGCGAAACACGAAATTCTCGACTTAGTTCCTCGGCAATCTGTTCTTCCGTGTGATTCTCGCGAAGCAGTTCAAGGATTCGCGAACCCACGATGTTCGCTCGGAAAATCTGGCCATGCAGGATATCGAGGACGATAGCTCCATCTTGGTTGTGCGCCGAGCGCGTTTGTGCGGACAGCTTCATGGAGGAATGCTCCCGTTCCGCGAATTTGGCCGCGACGTGCGGAACGAGGCGAGCCTCGCAGAAGATTCGAAGAGAAGCCAGTGACTCGAGAAAATATTCGCCAATTGACACTAGTGCTTCGCAAAGACAGCAATTTCAATCGAGTAGCACGCTGTGCTGCGCCCGACCAAGCACAAGGTGCTCGCTTTCTGACCTTAGTCGTATGAAGGACGAGAATCGGGTCGGTTCCACAGCATCAAGCTGCGGTGAGTGAGCCAAGAGAACGAATGACGCAAACGATCTGCCCGAGCACTTCGGCGTCGGCGTGATTGCGAAGGCGTTCGTGGCGGACAAAATCATCCGTGTGCGGATGGACCACGATTGTGTTGCCTTCGAGTGTGGCGGCTGCGGTCAGATAGGATCCATCGCGCCGCAGCGCGAGATAGAGGGGGCAGTCCCAGAGCGATTTGCGCAGGTAGCCGGGAGGAGTCGTCCTCCGCCGGTTCAGAACGACGATGCGTGCGCCGGTAAGAATGGGGTGTAACGCCTTCACCTGTCCGCCAACCCAGAAGGCGTCATGAAGCGAAAGCTCTGGTATTCCAGAGAGCCGCGACAGTGAGTGAAAAAGGAAGAATGGAAGTTCGCCAAGGTGTTCCAACGTTTCGGAGAGCAATCCACGAACGGGCGCTTCCGGATTTGCAGTTTCGCCCTCCTGCTGCCGGGCAGTCTCCCCGCCCGTTATGGGATCTGTGCTGGCATTCAGGTCGACGCCGTAGGATCGGAATAACACCGACAAATCGAGTGAATAGAGAATGGCAAGAGTGAAGATTTTTTCGATATGCCGGGGTGGTCGATCACTGGCTTCATAATCGGAAAGGGATCCCGGTGAGATGAAATGGCGATCATCGCCGAATGCCTCCGCCACATTTCGGCTTAAGGTGGAGGCAGTGCGCAGGGAAAAACCGGTTCGCACTCGGGCAAGGCGCAAGAGATGCGCAGGCCCCCGAGTAGTTGGGCTCTTGTCGAGGAGTCCCGGCGTCCACTGCCGTAGGAGTTCCGGCGCAACCTCGGGAAGGGCGAAAAGGGGATGGGACGCGCTCTTTGCTGGAGCGAGCGGACGCAGCTCGAAGTCTAGGAGGCCGAGAATCCTGGCCTGTGAACCGAGTTCGAATTCCACGTGCGCGAAGGGTAGCTGAGACGGAACAATCGTGATCTTGTTGTCCGCACTGAAATGAAGCCGCGAACAACAGACGCCGCGACTGTGCTCAACCAAGAAAAGTTGTTTGGCTCTCTCGTTGACGGCTTGCTGGAGATCGCCGGTCGTAAAGGCTGGGTTGGCCCGTATGATGCTTCCGGCCGCCAAATCGGGAAAAGCCAGGGCATCCTGTGTGCCGATTTTGGCGTATAGAAAGCGGCTTGAATCCTTGGGAATAGGAACAAGCGAGACGGAGAGTTCCCCTGCATCCTTAAGGAGTTGGGTGAGCGGCGCGACGGGCGGAAGACGTTCATAGGGCAGCCGGTCGCGGAACCATTGAACGTGTGCTTGACAGTTGTGAACTGTGCCGTCGAGCAATGTTGTTCGCGGTCGGGGCAGCGCGGACTGCACCCACGTAATTGCGTCCCGGCGAAAGGCAAACAACTCTAGCCAGTCGCTAAGACGATACCCCGAAAGTTCAGCGAGAGCCGCGAGTTGCTGGAGTCGGGGCGTCCAGCGGCCGGACCCGAGTTGAAAGTAAAAATTGTGGGGAAGGTGGTAGGCAGGGTTGTTGGGGTGCCGAATACGAGAAAGGGCAGCGAGGGCGTAGAGCGAAAGGCCTTTGGTCGCAAGGATCGCCTGCACACGTTGGCCTAGTCGCCGACCGTCCGACGCATGCAGTGAATGGGCGGATAGTTGATCAGAATTATCGTCCATGAGGTGCGGGGACCCTCTAGTCCAGACGGAATCGAACGATACCTTCAGGGAACGGCGGTGTCGTTTGGGAAAAATTCCCAGAGTGGCCGGGAATCCGGACGCGGTGGTCATGCAGCAGCTCTTTCTTTAGTACCAGTTACGGTATCGTTGGACAGTTTAATGAAGGCCAAGTAATCTCCTGGTTCGATGACGGTCCCGGAAGTGCGTCGACGAGCAGGCGAGAGGCTCAAGGCAATTCGGTTGCGCCTGGGTTTGAGTGTGCGTGAAGTCCAGCGACGCAGCCGGAAAATGAGTATCGCGGCGGGAAAGCCGGATCTATTTGTCTCGCGCGGCTTATTGGCCGACATCGAAGCAGGTCTTTACATTCCAGGCGCCTACAAAGTAGTGACTCTCTGCCAGATCTACGGGCTTTCCTTCGAGCAGATTCATAGAATGTATGGCATCGACCGGCCCGAGGCGGATCCGAGGGAGCGTCCGGTTTTCTGGCCACCCAACACGCAACTCTTTGCGACAGCGACAGCAGCCGGTGCGAGCATGGATACGCGACTGGTGACTGATCTGCTGGACCTTTGGCGAGACATTCCCACGCCGATGACCCGGGAGATCGATACGCGCAAGTTTCTATTCGGCTATATCGGAGCCTCGGATCGGACGATGGCGCCCTTACTGCCGCCTGGCAGCTATCTGCAAATCGATCCGAAGCAAAATCGCATCAGGAAGACGGCTGTTCCGAACCAAGCGGAGCCGTCCTTATGGGGCAGGCCGATCTATTTTCTAGATCTTCGAACGCGCTACGCGTGTGGCTGGTGCGACCTCGAAAACGGGATACTGACGCTCGTGCCTCATCCCAATTCCGGCGAACAGATCCGAACGTTTCGCTATCCGATGGAAGCAGAAATAGTTGGGCGCGTTACGGCTGTCTTTTTTCTTCCGCTTATGGGAGACAGGGCGCGGCGGAGTGGACCCGAGAAATAGCCCTGGAGCCTGGAGACGATCCGCGCGGTTCATGCCGCGATGCAGCCGTTCGTGGCCGCATTCATGTGCCAGCGTCGCGAACGTTTCCCCCAGGCGACATTCGAGGCCTGAGCATAATCTTCCCGCCCTCGGACATTCCACGAGCGGGCGCGATGTCCTCGGCTATCCGGAGCGCCATGCCCTGGCGATGGGCAAATTGCCGCCGGACCTTGCTGCAGAAGGCTTTACATTTGATGGTGCAACAAGAGTGCTTCGCATCCGCCACACATCGGCGCGCGACATCGACATTCAGGGCAAGGGAGGCGGTGTGCCGCCTCACTAAGTCACGTTCGACGCCCCGCATCTCGCTGCTGGAACCGTTCTTGACGGACAGTATCCCTCGGCCATGGTCACTTGGCCCGCCGATGAGTGGCAAATCGGCGTTCCACTGGACAAATTTCCAACTTTCAACCTGGTCTTGAAGAATCGCGACGCACAATCCGCCAGCTTCCAGTTGAGCCCTCATCGTGTCTTCGCGGGTTTGGATGTTTACAACGAAGGTCCAGACGACGCTACAGTGATCATCAGCTCGCCACAAACTCGCGAACTCACCTTCAGACTGAAAGCACGAGAACTGCGCCGTATTCGGACTGGCTGGCGCGATCCAAGCTCCTTCGTGAGGGTTTATTTCGCAAACGGCAAAGGGCTCCGCTTCGACAATCTCGCCCCTTATTGGCGAATAGTACGGGCAAGGTGCTTGTTTCTTGATAGACAGCCTAAGTACGCTCCTCGATAAGCCACCAATTCAAGGGATTCAGTTTAGGGTGGCCGCTAGACTGATCGGTCTCGTGAGGAGGAGGTCTAGCGGCCTGTAGTGACCACTTAGGGTCGGTGGTCACAGTGCTGTCCTGTAAACGGATGTTGACAGATACCCGGAGCAGGGAAAGTTAAGAAGTGTTAATATTTGCAAATATAATACTGAGGTGTTCTCGCGGGAGGGGTCACCGAAAGGAGAAAACGTTGCGCTGCAACCTGGAAAGGGAAGCGACTGCGCCATATGGGGAAGGGCGCCCGATGAAAAGCAATGAGGGCGCCCTCCTCCAATCTGATCGCCTTCGAGCTTCTAGTAGTAAAGCTTGAGTGCGAATTGGATTTGTCGCGGGTCGTTTGGCGCATCCCGCGTCGAGCCGATTTCGCCGAAGGCTGCGCTGTTGAACGTAGCCGATCCGGAAATCGCTACGACGCCGTTTCCACCGAAGCCCGGTGCATTGAAGTTCGGGTGGTTGAAAATATTGAAGATTTCTGAGCGGAATTGCAGCCGGAACCGGTCCTTGAATGGAAAGTCCTTGAAGATTGAGAAGTCTAACCGGTGAAAGCCTGGTCCTGGCACCTGGGTCACGCCGCCCAAGGCATCGGTTCCGGTCAGAGATACGCAGCCTGCGGGCGCGGGAGGGTTAGAGCCGAGCACGCAAGGTTGCGTGAAAGCGCTCGGATTGCCAAACCAGTTCAGCTTGCCGTTGGCCGTGTGTAACCCCAGCTTGAGTGGCTGGCCTTTGACGAACAAGGCTCCGCAGTTTGTCCCTTGTGTTGTGTCGGAAGCGCAAGCAAGGTTGATCGGCTGTCCGTCTTGCAGGGTGGCGATCCACTGCATACTCCAGCCGCCCACGAGCTGATTGGTGAGGCCTGTGGCGCCTGACAAGAAACGCTTTCCTTTCCCGAATGGGAGTTCGTATCCTCCGCTGAGATGGAATACATTGCGGATGTCAAAATTGGCCAAACCATAGTCTTTATGGATGCCGAAGCCCGGCACGTCCGGAGCGCGGTAGCCCACATTGTTGCTCCCACCGTTCAATAAGTCGCCGGCGTCCGACATCGTCTTTGAGTAGGTATAAGTCGCCAGAAAGTTCAATCCGCCCTTGAACTGTTTTTCAACTCTGGTTTGCAGGCCATGGTAATGGCTGTTTCCTTCGGTATCCGTTTGACTACTCCCTCGTCCGAAATCGCGGAACGGAACGAGCGTGGTAATGTCCACAGTGGTTGGTTGAATTGAGGTCACGTTGTTGTTGCCGGGAAACACTTCCAGGTGGCGTCCCAGCGAAGTTACGTATGCAATCTGGACTGACATGGAGGGCACAATCTGATATTGCACCGTGAGGTTGCCGCTCATGGAGTAGGGCGTTATGTAGTCGTACTGAATTCCGCGCAGTGCTAAACCGCTTGCGTTAACTGCAAGTGCGTCGAGAGACGTGCAACTAAAGCCGGTTTCCAAAGTTGGCCCGCCGGCCGGAGTCGCCGTCGAACATCCAGCAAAGTTGTTGATTGGATGGTTCGCATCGGGGTTGCTGTAGCTGAAATTAAACTGAAACGGGTAGTTTTCACCTAAGTTAGGCGAGTATCCGCGGTTTTCGAATCCGTTGAAGAATATTCCGTAACCGCCGCGGACTACGAGCTTGGGATTCACTTGGTAAGCGAAACCGAAACGCGGCGCGAAGTTGGTCTTTTGCGCCTGCACCAGGCTCTTCCCGTACTTGCCGACTGACAAGGTGATTCCGTCCGCGGCAAGGGTATCCGTGAAGTTGGTGGAAAGGTTGCCTGAGTTTGGTCCGTCCGGAAGCAAATACATGGGGCTTGCAGTCGGCCCGCCGGCAGGAATGAAATTCGCTTGGCCACCGTGATGTTCGTATACAGGCTGGAAATAATCCCACCGCAAGCCGAGGTTAAGGGTGAGCTTGTTTGTCAGCTTCCAATCGTCATTGAAATAGAGTCCGGCGTAGTTTTTACCGTTGTCGGTTTCGGAGATATTGGAAACATAGACTTGGTTGGGCCCGCCAAGGTAGTCCACGCCACTAACCGTGGAAGCGATCGGAGTCAGCAGCATCTGCGCGATTCCAGTCGTTTCGTCGTTCTGTCCCGGAATGTCTGTGTAGACGCCGCTGAAGTCGAACTCCCCGCGCGACCACGGCGGTTGAAGGGTAGAGAACTTGACATGCTGCCATTCGAACCCCATTTTGAAGGTGTGTTTGCCGTAGATTTTTGTGAGGTCGTCGGTCAGCTGGAACGTGGAGCTGACTTCGTCCGACGGCAGAAAGGCGTTGCTGCCGAGTGTTTGGTATCCGTCAATTCCAAACGCAGGGAGTCCACCGTTTTCAGGTGCCTGGGGAATATCGAGAATTCCGTAGGTGCCGGGAATATCACTCAAGTCATTGGCGGATGGCGAGACGCGCGTCGTGTGCAAATAATTTAGGCCGGCGCGCGCCACGTTAATCAAGCTGGGATTAAATGTGTGTGTGTAGGCCAGAGCGCTCTGTTGCGCGTTTGCTGTTTGATTTCCCTGCTGGAAGCCGCCGCCATCCGCGATGCCGCCAAAGATTCCTGGAATGAACTGAGGGTCGTCCGCCAAACTGAACCGAAAGAATACTTGGTTCTTTTGGCTAAGATTGAAATCCATTCGTGTATCAAAGGCGTTTCGGTCCTCCTTCAGCTTGGGCGTAGCAGTGTAGTTAGACGTGACACCGCTCGAAGTCGGCAGCGGGTACAGGCTTAACAGGGCTACAGCGTTAGCGTCGATGCGGTCTGCTGGAATGCTGTTCCCCGGAAAGGGATCGCGAACATAGCCGCCAGACACCTGCCTGGTGGTAGCCGGATCGAAGATTGTTCCGCCCTGGAAAGTCCGATTAAGGGCGTCGGTTCTTGTGCTTCCCACTTGCCCGAGGCGGTCGGAGAAATCTGTGAAGCCGCTGTTTCTCTCCGCTAGAGTAGGAACCGTTCCAGTCAGGACCGTTCCCTGACGACGTCGCAGTCCTTCGTAGTCCGCGAAGAAGAAGATTTTGTTCCGGAGGACTGGGCCGCCAGCCGCGAGCCCAAACTGATTCTGGCGATATGCTCCTTTTTTGACGCCTCCGGCGTTCTCAAAGAAATCGGCCGCATCCAGCTTGTCGTTGCGAAAGAATTCCCAAACCGCGCCGTGAAAATCGTTGCTGCCAGACTTGATGGTGGCGTTCAAGACGGCCGCGCCCGAACGGCCGTACTCTGCGCTGAAGCCTGAGGTTTGTACTTTGAATTCTTCGATTGCGTCGACTGGTGGCAGTACGACGAAATTGGTTCCGTTCAGAAAATCTACCGTATCGGAGTTATTGTCGATTCCATCCAACAGGTAGTTGTTTTGCGCGGGGCGAAGCCCATTCGCGGCGAATGCGCCCGTTGCGGCGTTTCCGCGCGTGTCCGCTTGAGGCGAGTTCACGCCGGCGGCAAGTTGTGCAAGAAACGTGAAATTCCGGCCATTCAAGGGCAGATCGTTGACATTCTTTGAATCAACTACTTGCCCGACCGAAGCGTCCTGAGACTGAAGAACGGGAGCCGTGGAAGTAACTTCGACAGTTTCTGTAACCGAACCGGGCTTTAGGGAAAAGTCGATGACGACGTTCTCTCCCACGCTGACGCTGATCCCGTGTTGGGTGTGCGTTTGAAAGCCCTGTGCGCTCACGGAAAGCTTGTAGGTCCCGATTTTCAGAGGTGTAAATTTGTAGCCACCATCGTCACCTGTGGTTGCCGTGAGTTCAGCGTTTGTGCCCTCGTTGGTCAGGGTTACGTTCGCGGCATGAATTCGCCCTCCGGAAGAATCGGAAATAGTTCCCAGAATGGATCCGGTATCGACTTGAGCGTTGGACGGGCAAGCGGTGAGCAGCAGCAGGTTGAGCATGAAGGCTGCGAAAGTGATAAACCTGTACGCGAAACGCAGAACGAAAATTCTTTCCATGAGGCATCCTCCCGGGTGCTTGAGTCGTTACAGAGCGACCAGCAGAAGAAAGCTGTAGCGTTACAGGAGATGTAAGCGTTTACCTTTTTCCGCGCGACACGCGCTACCCAGGTTCAGAAAAAGGACTCCCTCGCTGAGCCACCCCAACTCTTGCCCAATCCTCCCGCGTAATCCCGCGGTGCGTGAGTTAAGAAATGTCAAGAATTGTTGTGTCGAGGTCGGAGCCTTTGCGAACCATCCGGATTCGATGGCCCGTAAACGTGGAGTGCATTGAAGGAATCTCGAATTGGCGTATAGCAGGAGATACAGTTGTTGAATCCAGATAACCACTTTGAGCAACCGTTGGGATCGCAACGCGCTATAGCAAGTCCGTCGTCGGCTCGCTATTCGTCTTGGTCTTGCTCATGAGGGCGCACCCTTAACAGCGCGGAAGCGTGCGGGTTCAAAACCGCGGTAAAACCTACGGCGAAGTTTCCCAAAGGCTTTTTGCGCCAAATATCGGCGACAAACGCGGGCTCGCTAAATCCGAGGTCGTTCCAATTCACTGTGGCGGCGGAGGCGCTGTCGTTCAGGTTGAACAGCGCAACATAGTACGAACCGTTGGCAGCCTTCGCTGCCCACACCGGAGTGTTTCCGCCAGCGACCTGTTTGCCCGGATAGCCAGATTGGTTGATGCGGATGACTTCATCGTTGGTCAAAAGACTAAAACCGAACTCGTCGATTTTTGTAAGATCGTCGCCGATGTAGAGCGGAGCGTTAGCAATCGACCAAAAGGTCATCATTGATTGGCGTTCGTCATCGGTTAAGCCGGAGGGGACGGAACCTGTCGTGCCTGTGCCGACCTCTAACGAATCCAAATCGTTCCAGCCGAGCTTGGGACCAGCATCGTTCTGCCAGACTACAAGATCGGTGAAGCGCAGGGCGACGTTGGACCAGCTGCTGATGGTGCTTTGGCATTGGTAACACTCGACGTCGAACTCGATGCGCCGAGAGTTCGAATATTTCTCCCACCAGCTGGCATAGCCGTGATCGAGGGACCAAGACAAAGCGAGCAAGATGGGACGATTGGTCTTTTCTATGGCGTCGTGCCAAGCCTTAACGTCCGCGCGATTGTCGATTTGCAGATTTTCCGGGTCTGGGTCGGGAGGGGGAGCGCCTCCGCCCGGGGGCGTGAAGGAAGGTAGTGACGAGCCAGGAGTAGTGCCATCCAGCTTGATGAAATCGAAACCCCAGGAGGCAAAGAGCCCGACGACGGAATCGACGTATTCCTGAGCACCGGGCTTGCTGAAGTCGATTTTGTAAGAGGAGCGGAATCCGTTCCCATTTGTGAGCGGCACGACCAAAATGTCCTGGACGTTGTAAGGAGTTCTCAAAATAGGCGGGTTAGAGGCTTCGATCTCTTTGGGGACGCCCGGGGTCCAATAGATGCCGGCCTTCTGACCGTTGCGGTGAATGTGCTCGACGACGGCTGCCAAACCGTTTGGAAATTTCGTGAGATCGGGCGTCGGGCGGCCATAGCTGTCGTATCCGTTTTGCCATCCGGAATCGATGTTGATGTATCGCCAGCCGTGCTGCTGGAGACCGGAAGATCTGAGCGCATCTGACTGCGTGAGAATTTGCGCCTCCGTCAGCCAGCTCTCTCCTAGATGGGATTCCTGGCTCCAACTACTCCAACCCATGAGGGGACGGTCGTTCCGTTCGTCTTGCTTTTGCGCGTAGACAGGATCGAGATGCAACAGAAAGATGGTCAAAAAGAGAGGGCCTATCACCGTCCTAAAAGCGAGAACCAACGCGAGCAGATCGCTCGCAGCCGGTTGGGTGAGTTGGCGCAGCGAATTCCATCGTAGAAAGGCGAGTTTCATGATCGTCACCTCTTGGTCTTTTTCCGGGTGGGACGGCCACGATCAAACTCCAATGAATCGCGAAACCAAAGTTAAGATTTGTTTTCTTCCGTAAAGAAAGCCATTACGAACAGGTGCGTTTTCCGCAGCAGCATGCAGGGGAAATGCGAGATATCAACTTGCCTGGGAGAGTGCGCCGCTGTGGAAGGCCTTCCACAGCGGCGCAAGTGGCCAGGGTTTGGGGTTTTCTAGCCACAACTTGGCTTGCAAAAATCAAGACCGCAACTGCCGAAAACTGCGCAATATCGCGGCGCGGCGCCCAATACTACGCGGTCTACGGTGGCGATCAAGTTTCGTTGCCCGTTCACGAGACCTCCGGGGGGGCGGCAAGGGCCCAAGCTCCTGGAAGAAGCAGAGCTGAAATCCAAAGCCGCACCCCGGGGAATTCCCTCTCACGGGATCTTTCTACATCAATTTCTTACCGGACTTCTGAATACCGTGCATTGCTCAATCGCGCTGTAAGGATTCGTCAAGCCGACGTAAGAGAGCGTGTACGGTCATTTTTTCGCTTGAGCGGTGCTTGCCGAAAAAGTGAAAGCAGTAAAGCAGCAGCTAAAAGCTATGAAGGAATGGTGGCAGTTCTTAACGTATCTTTACATTTCGTTGGCGCAGAATGTCTAGGCTACCTTTTATGAGCGACCCTGCATCTCACCCACCCTACGAAGAGCACGAAGACCAAGATCAGACGCAGGATACCAGTGTGGGGCGCGTCCTAGTCATTGATGACGATCGTGAACTGTGCGAGTTAGTGAGGGAGTATCTGGAGCAGGAGTGTTTCTGCGTAGACCTGCTTCACGACGGAAAGCACGGGCTCGAACAGGCGCTTTCTGGAAAATACGATGCCGTAATCTTGGATGTCATGTTGCCGGGTATGAACGGGCTGCAGGTGTTGCAGGCTATTCGGCGGAGTTCACGTGTCGGCGTGGTGATGCTAACGGCGCGTGGCGAAGATGTGGACCGCATTCTGGGACTCGAACACGGCGCCGATGACTACCTAGCAAAACCTTTCAATCCGCGCGAGTTGGTCGCGCGCTTGCGTGCAGTGCTGCGCCGTTTGCGTCCGGACGGCAACAGCGACGGCTTCTGGAGCCCGGAGCGGGTGGAACTGGGTGACCTGTCTCTCGACCAAGGTTCGCGAACGTGTCGCCTTGATGGGATCCTGATTGATCTAACCACGACAGAGTTTGATTTGCTGGTCATACTGTTGAAATCGAGTGGGCGCGTGCTTTCGCGCAAGGACCTGGTGCGCGTGGTTCTAGATCGCGAATTCTCTCCCTTCGATCGCAGCATCGACGTCCACATCAGCAATCTCCGGAAAAAGCTCGGAACGCTACCTGATGGAATCGAAAGAATCCGCAGTGTGCGTAATGTTGGATATCTCTACACACACGTTCCCGAGCGCGCCGACTCGATTCGCAACGTGGCTTCATGAGCCGACTGTTCTGGAAAATCTTCCTTTGGTTTCTGGTGGCAATGTTTTTGGTCGGCAGCACGCTAGCGCTATCCATTGCTTCGCGTCGCAGCGCAGAGGAAGGACGGCGCATCCGTTCCTTCGCGGAGCGTGTAGTGCGGCTGGAAGCGGAACATGCAGCGCGCGTGTACGAAATCGGAGGGCCCGCAGAGCTGCAGAAGTATCTGGCAGAAATGAACGAAACCGAGCCGTCGGCGGTAGGGTTGTTCGATGCGGGCGGAAAAGACGTCTTGACGGGCGAGCCGGACGCTCATCTCGAATCGCTGATTGGCCGCGCTCTTCGAACTTATGAAGCCCAGTTCGAGGTGACTCGCTTCAGCAGGTTGCTTGCGCAGAGAACCTACGGGCCGAGCGGAAAGCCCTACGTCTTTTACACGAACGCCGCAGCTCCGCCTGGCGGGCCTTTTCCCCCAAACCTTCGCGACTTTCTATTTCGCGTGGCTCTCATCGTTACGGTTGGCGTGCTCGTGTGTTGGTGGCTGGCGCACTACATTACCTCGCCCGTACTACGTCTACAGGCTGCGGTTCGCCAGATCGCTGCGGGCAGGTTGAACACTCGTGTCGGTGCGGCGCTCGGAGGGCGCCGGGACGAGATTGCCGCCTTGGGCCATGACTTCGATCTTATGGCCGAGCACATCGAAACCTTGATGAACGTACAGCGACGCCTGCTCCAGGCCATTTCACACGAGTTGCGCTCTCCTTTGGCCCGTATGAATGTCGCCATGGCTATTGGCCGGCAGCGCAGCGGACCGAAGCTACAGGGTTCGTGGGACAGAATTCAGAAGGAATCAGACCGTCTCAATGAAATGATTTCGCAGCTTCTGACGCTGACTCGCCTGGAGAGCGAAACCAACGTTGCCGCCCGAGCCACGCTGGAGCTTTCCATGTTTCTCCAGGAGATTATCGCTGACGCCGACTTCGAGGCCCGCAGTATGGAGCGTTCCGTAATTCTTGCCTCATCGGAGCCGCAACTGGTCAACGCCAATGCCGCCTTGTTGCGAAGCGCCGTCGAAAACGTCGTGCGTAATGCCATTCGTTATACGGAGCGCGGTACGCAGATTGAAGTCAGCCTTTTGGCGGACGTCGACAAAGGCAAAAATACAGCGATCATTCAAGTTGCCGACCATGGTCCTGGTGTGCCTGAACCGGACCTCGGGAACATTTTTCGTCCCTTCTATCGTGTCGCCGACGCGCGCGAACGCGACACCGGTGGAGTCGGGCTGGGCCTCGCAATTACTGAGCATGCCATGCGGCTTCAGGGCGGAACCGTGTGCGCGCGCAACTCGTCGCCTCACGGACTGATCGTGGAGCTACGCTTACCGTCACTATCTTGTCCGCCGACATCGCCTTCGTTGCCCGTACAGCTGGACCGTATGCTCAGCCAATAGACTTGGATAGCCTACCTTATGCTTTTACCGTTCTGCCGATGCCGATTCTTCTCGCGATGAGAGCTGGGAATTTGAGACGGGCTCGCTCCGCCAACCGTTTGCTCTTGAATGGTTTCGACAAGACTACAAGTTTACGGCCCCGATACTCAAACAAGAACCACTGTGTAGAGTTTTTCATAACGGATTTCTAGCATTTCTCGCTGCCATAGCGAACCATCTTTAACAAATCCTAATTAATCTAAACACCTTAGGAAAGCGAGGCGCCCCATGCTGGAAGTCCAAAGCAGTGTGTTTGGTCACAGCGACAGCTCGAGATTGAAAGAAGTTTTCAAACGAGGTGAGGATGCGAACCAGCGGAGGTCGGCGTGGAGTTTTTGTATTCCTGAGAGGCGAATCCCTGCAGCTGTGTCTGACGATGGGGGTTCTATTGCTCACGGGATGCAGCTCGGGATCTAAAAACTCATCGGTGACGGTTACCGTCTCCCCGACGACCGCGCAGGTCACTATCGGCCTGACCGCGAAGTTTACAGCCACGGTTAACGGAGCTAGCGATACGGGCGTGACGTGGCAAGTCAACGGCAAGACAGATGGAAACAGCACCGTCGGTACGATCTCGACTACCGGACTATACACGGCGCCATCTTCTGTCCCCAACCCCGCCACGGTTACAGTCAGCGCTGTATCGAATGCGGACAATAAAGCTTCCGCGTCAGCGGCCGCAACGATACTCGCGACTTCGAATGTGACGGTTTCACCAGCGGCGGCGACGGTAGCCAGCGGAGCGACCCAACAGTTTGTGGCAAGCGTGCAGGGATCGACGAACAGCTGCATCAGCTGGGATGTGAACGGAAGAAGCGGGGGCGACAGCACAATCGGGACAGTCAGTTCGAGTGGTCTATACACCGCTCCGGTCCATCCGCCTTCCGGTGGTTCTGTGACGGTCACGGCAACTTCATGCTCGGATTCTTCCGCCTCTGCTTCGGCTAGCGTATCGATCGTCTTTGGACCGGGAGCATTAAAGGGCCAGTATGCATTCGCTATAAGGGGCCAGGACTCCAATGGAATGATGGGCCGCGTCGGGAGCATTGTTACCGACGGCGTCGGCAACATTACCTCCGGGGTGATGGATGTGACGACGGCGAAAGCCACCTCAACGATTCTTATCAATAGTGGAACCTACACGTTAGGAGCCGACGGGAGGGGAACGCTCAGTTTGACGAACAACACCGCCGGAACAGTTACGTTCTATCTTTCCATGGCTTCAAATATGGAGGGTTTTCTCGTCGAATCGGACTCAAGCGCCGAAGCGAGCGGAACGATCTACCAGCAGAATACAGCAGCGTTCGCGACTTCCGCCTTCTCCGGACCGTTTGTATTTGATCTATCCGGAGTAGACAGCGGCGACGATCCGATCTCGATCGTTGGACGGTTTACCTCGGACGGCAACGGGCACCTCACCGATGGCCTGCTGGACCAAGACGAAGACGACACGCTCTCAACCGCCATTTCTTTCGGAGCGTCGTCGTACCAGTTAGATGCGACTTATGGATCGTCATATGGGCGCTGCGTGGCGAGCCTAAACGGTTTGAGCTTTATCGTGTATCTTGTTGATCGTTCGCGGGCGGAATTTCTCCAGACGGATTACCCCGCGGTGTCAGTTGGTGAGGCTTACGGCCAGGACGCCCTTTCTGGCTCGCTGACGGAGTTGACGGGAAGCTATGCATT
>Ga0075425_100004232_pt1 | contig 14755 bp, 14 predicted proteins | sample SoiMethybrSBSTD4_FD_75300 | JGI IMG/M metagenome (GOLD analysis project Ga0075425, IMG submission 75300) | Bulk soil microbial communities from a Populus tree surrounding site in Tennessee, USA - Soil MetaG P. TD hybrid SBSTD4 | ecosystem: Environmental > Terrestrial > Soil > Tree plantation...
TGTCCATCAAGGCTTGGTCCGCCGTCAGCCGGGATCATGTAGGTGAAGACGCCGCCCCGTTTGGGGACCTCTGCCGCGGCGGCCGCGGCGCCCACGCCGAGGCCGATTGCCAACCCCAACGTAATGCCCATTCGAACGTTGCCCATGGTCCTACCCATTTCCCAAAGTGACTTGCCCCGTCGTCTGCGACGCCCTGTTCAGCGACGCCATGTTCTGTGACGCGATGTTCTGCGACATCATGGTCTGCGACATCATGGTCTGCGATGGCATGGTCTGCGATGGCATGGTCTGCGATGGCATGGGCAGCGCGCGGCTTTGACCGGAGGCGTCCTAACCCGAAGCGTGAGCTGCCCGTCGCGGCGCCAGAACCCCGTCGACGCCCTGGGTCTTGCTCTCGGCCGCCCAGGCGATGACGTCCTCAATGGCGACAGCTCTCAGGCATGGAATCAGGCATGGAATGGGAATGGTGTGCGCAGACCCGGACGCGCCCGGCTTGAGCAGTCCTCATGGCGTCTCCCTTCCATTGTGAAATGCCCTTCTGCCTGCCCCCCGTCGGGCGCAGCCCGCGGGATATTGGACCAGGTGGCATTCCTTCAACGGACCAATGGTGTCGTTGTCGACCGCAGGATGTCCCACACCCGACGGTCCTGCCAGTGGCTATTAGTCTAACAAATCCGCCGGTGACTGCCCAGCGGGGAAATCCCCCTAGCGCCATCGTCGTGAACGCCTCGAGCCTTTTGCCCGGCCATGCCGCGGCGTGGACCGGCCAGCTTTGGGTGTGTCATAGTCCCAACGCGGTGAGCGAGGCCAACAGTCGACCCGGTCGATTGTTGAATGCAGCGTGAGCTTGAGGAGGTGGAATGTTCTTGCAAAGAGGTGTGGTGGCGGTTCTCGGTGCGGCGCTGTTGGCCATGGGCACCGCGCAGAACGGGGCGGCGCAACAGTTGGTCAAGATCGGCGCCATCTATCCATTGAGCGGCAATGCGGCAAGCGCCGGCGGCTTCTCGAAGGCAGCCATTGAGTTTGCCGTCGATCTCGTCAACCACGGCAATCCCGCTCTGGGGGACGTGCCGCTGTCCGACGGCAAAGGTCTGCCGGGGCTCGGCGGGGCCAAGATCGAGGTCATCTTCGCAGACAATCAGGGCACGCCCGCGGCGGGCCAGAACCAGGCGCTGCGCCTCATCACCGAGGAGAAGGTTGTTGCCCTCATCGGCGCCTACCAATCGGGGATTACGGTGACCACCAGCGCCATCGCCGAGCGGCATGGGATCCCGTTTCTGGCACCGGAGTCCGTCGCCGCCAACCTGACGGAACGCGGCTTCAAGTGGTTCTTCCGAGCTACTCCCGTTGCCGGCGACTTTGCCCACGCATACTCCGACTTTCTCAAGGAGCAGCAGGCGGCGGGCCAGAAGACCGCCTCCATCGCCATCGTCAACGAAAACACCGAGTACGGCAATTCGGTTGCCAGCGTCATCAAGGAGCAGTTTGCCAAAGACGGCCTCAACATCACGCAGGTGATCCCCTATTCGGCCAACACCACGGACGTGCAGCCCCAGGTGCTCCAGCTCAAAGAGAAAAATCCGGATGTCGTGATCTTCATTTCCTATACGTCCGATGCCATCCTCTACGCCAAGACCATGAAGGATCTGAACTGGAAGCCCGCGATCATGATCGCCGACGATGCGGGCTTCAACGATCCCTCCTTTGTTGCCACCTCGGGAGCACTGGTCGAGGGCCTCGTCAACCGCTCCTCGTTTGCCGTTGGCAAGCCGGGTTCGGTGAGCGCAGTGATCAACGAGCTCTACAAAAAGAAGACCGGCAACGATCTGGACGATCCCTCCGCCCGCGCCATGCAGGGCATGCTCATCATGGCTGACGCCATTAACCGTGCGGGCTCTACCGAACCGGCCAAGATCCAGGCCGCGCTCAAGGCGACGGACCTGAAAGCGAGCCAGGTGATCACCGGTTACAACGGCGTGAAGTTCGACGACAAGGGTCAGAACGTCCTCGCCTCCAGTCTCATCACGCAGATGCAGGGAGGCAAGTACGTGCCCGTCTGGCCCAAGGATAAGGCCGCGGGCGAACTGAAGCTGCCGTACAAGGGCTGGTAATCGGCGCAACTCGTCGAAAGCGGGTGGCGGCCCAAGTTGGCCGCACTCGCAAACTGCAGCGCGAGGGGCGCTGTTCCATGTCCCCCATCCTCCTGCAAGTCATCGTAAGCGGCCTGCTGATTGGCGCCGTTTACGCGCTCTTCTCGTCCGGTCTCACGCTCATTTGGGGCATGATGAACGTGATCAACTTCGCCCACGGCGATTTTGTCATGTTGGCGATGTATACAGCATTTCTCGTGTGGACTGTGTTCGGCGGCGGCCCCGCGGCTTCCGTGCCGATTGCCGCGGTGGTTCTGGCAACCGTCGGCCTCTTGAGCTATTTCCTGCTCGTGCGCCACGTCATGCGCGGTCCGATGTTGGCGCAAATCCTGGGCACGTTCGGCCTGGCGCTGCTATTGCGCTATTCGGCGTTCTGGTATTTCGGAGCCAATTTCAAGACGCTGCCCGACACCCTGTTGGGTCCACCGTTCGTCCTTGGCAGCATCCGGGTCGATGCGCCGCGCCTGCTCGCCGGCACGATCGGGCTCCTCGTCACGCTGTCGCTGCACCTGATCCTCACGCGCACGGCGCTCGGCAGCCGCATGCTGGCCGTTTCCGAAGACGCCACCGCCGCCCAGCTCATGGGCATCCGCCCTGAGCGCATGCAGGCGGTGGCCTGGGCATTGGCCGCCGGAGCAACCGGCATTGCGGGTGCGCTGATTGCCACGTTCTTCTACACCTCGCCGACGGTGGGCGAGACCCTGGCCATCGTTGCCTTCGTGACGGTGGCCTTCGGCGGCTTCGGCAGCGTGCCGGGTGCGTTGGTCGCCGGACTGCTGATCGGTGTTATCGAAGCGGTCTCCGCCTTCTTGATCGGCCCTGTCTACAAGGACGTGATCGTCTACACGCTGTTCGTGCTGGTTCTTTGGACCAGGCCACAAGGCCTGATGGGCAAGGCATGATGCGGCGCGCTCTCCCCCTATTGCTGTCCGGTGCCTTGGCCCTCCTCTACCCCCTGTTGGTGTCGGGTTCGGCCGTCTACCAACGCCTGGGTGCCCTCGTTTTATTGTCTGCTATCGGAGCATCGGCCTGGAACCTGATCGGTGGTTACGCCGGCCAAGTGTCGGTGGGCCATGCCGTCTTCTTTGGTGCCGGCGCCTACGCCGCCCTTGCGGGCTATGCGCAGTTCGCTCTGCCGCCCATCGCCGGGGCGCCGATTGGGGTCGCGGTGGCGATCCTTATCGCCGCGCTGATCGGCGTGCCGACCTTGCGCCTGTCGGGTCACTACTTCAGCATGGCCACCATTGCGGTTGCCGAGCTCGTGCGCGTGCTCGTCACCAATTGGGAATGGCTCGGCGGCGCCCAGGGCATTTCCGGCCCGGCGGTCGCGCGCACGGTGCTCGACCTATCGTTCACCTCAGCAGTGCCCTACTACTACATCTTTCTTGCTGTCTTGGCGGCCATCCTGTTTATCACGTGGCGCATCGAGAAGAGCCGGATGGGGTTCTACCTGCGCGCGATCAAGGATTCGGAGCGTGCCGCCCGCTCGCTCGGTGTCGCGGCCGGTCGCTACAAGCTCTACGCATACATGCTGAGCGCGGGCCTCACGGCGGTCGCCGGTGCCCTCTATGCCATCATGTTCGGGTTCATCGATCCGGAGTCGGGCTGCGGCATCCTGATCTCCGTCAAGATGCTGATCATGGCCGCGCTCGGTGGGGCGGGCCTGCTGTTTGGGCCCCTCGTGGGGGCGTTGATCCTGGTGCCGCTCGAGGAGATTTCCAACAGCCTGCTCGGCGGCAAAGGCGCGGGGCTTACTTTCGTGGTCTATGGTGCGATAATTGTCGTCATCGCTCGCTTCCTGCCAAGCGGATTGCTGGCTCTCTTCACCGGGCGCATGCGTCCCGCACGCAAGCCGGCCGCAACCGAGCCCAGCCATGCTGCTTGAGGCCGGCCAACTGACGATGGCTTTTGGCGCCTTTAAGGCCGTCGACAATGCCTCCGTTGCGGTCAACGAGGGCGAGGTGCTGGGGCTCATCGGACCCAATGGTGCCGGCAAGTCGACGTTCTTCAACTGCCTCACGGGCGATCTTCGCCCCACCTCCGGCACGGTGCGATTCGCGGATCGGGACGTCACGCGACTGGCCCCGGAGGAGCGCGCGCGCCTTGGTATCGCCCGCACCTTCCAGGTCCCGCTGACGTTTGAATCGATGTCCGTGCTGGACAATGTGATGATCGGCGCCTTTCTGCGCCACCACGCTGCCGCTGCCGCTCGCGACAAGGCGCTACAGGTGATTGGCGAGGTGGGCCTTGGAGGGGTCGCCGAGGCTTCGGCCAAGAGCCTCGGGACCCCCGGCCGCAAGCGACTTGAGATCGCCAGGGCGCTCGCCAGCGAGCCCAAGGTGCTGCTGCTCGACGAGGCCATGGCCGGTCTGACCCCGGCCGAGATCCGCGCCGCCATCGACCTGGTGCGGCAGATCCATGGACGCGGCATCACGCTCGTCATCGTCGAACACATCATGGAGGTCATCGTGTCGCTGGCGGACCGTGTGGTGGTGTTCCACCAGGGTCGCGAGATCGCGCGCGGCACCCCGACCGAGGTTACCCGCAACGAGCTCGTCATTGAGGCCTATTTGGGCAAGCGCCACGCAGCCAAGTTGAGCGGGGGCGCGGCATGACCGCACCGCTGCTCGCGGTTCGCAGCTTGCAGGTGCACTATGGCGACCTCATCGGCGTCGCCGATGTGTCGTTAGAGGTGGCACCGGGGAGCATCGTCGCGCTGCTGGGCTCCAACGGAGCCGGCAAGACCACGACGCTCAATGCCATCGCCGGCATCGTCCCGGCGAGCGCGGGTCAGATCGAGTTTGCGGGTCGCACCATCGCTGGCGCGCCCGCTTATGCCATTGTGCGCAAGGGATTGGCCTTGTCGCCCGAGGGCTGGCGGCTCTTCGTGCAGCAGAGCGTGGAGAAGAACCTCCTCCTGGGTGCGACCCCGGTGGCGGACAAGGCACGCATCCCACACTTGTTGCAGCGCGTCTACGCGCTCTTTCCGAGGCTGGCGGAGCGGCGCAAGCAGCAGGCGGGCACCATGTCGGGCGGGGAGCGCCAGATGTTGGCGGTGGGTCGCGCGCTGATGAGCGAGCCCAAGCTGCTCCTGCTCGACGAGCCGAGCCTGGGGCTGGCGCCGGCCATCATCGAGACCATGTACGAGACGTTCCTGCGTCTGCACAAGGAGGGCCTCACCGTGCTGCTGGCCGAGCAATCGGTGGATCTTGCGCTCGAGGTCGCAAGCTACGCCTACGTGCTGCAGGTGGGGCGCAGCGTGCTCAGCGGTCCGGCGGGCGAACTCATCAACAACCCCGACGTGCAGCGCATCTATCTTGGCGTGGGCTGAACCGCGGGCGCCGCGGTGGTTCCCCCTCGCCGGCGGGTCGCGGCGGACCCAAGCCCCGTGCCCCAGAGGTCCGGTGACCCAGAGATGGATCCAGAGATTGCGCCCAAAGATCGCGCCCCGAGATTTAGCCCAAAGATCGAGCCCAAAGATGGAGCCCAAAGATGGAGCCCAGAGCCTCTGCCCACAGATAATGTCCGGCAACTTTGCCCATGCGCCCCCGCGCTCTCACACGTGCCGGGTTGGGGATGGCAAAGACAGTGCCAAAGACGGGCCAAAATCGGCTGAAAGAGGCGGCACGGGGCCTAGTCGCACCCCTTGGCCGGCGTCGGCATCGGAGCTTGACTTTGCCGGCGCCCGTCCGTCTCATTGGTGCTGATCAATGGCGAGCGGGCCCGCCAGATCAGGGGAGGATCACATGTTGCTGCGCATGAGGTTGGCGCGCACGGGGCAACGCCTGAGGGGCTGCCTCGTGGCGGCGTTGGCCGTCCTCATTTTGGCGCTTCCTGCCGCGGCCGAGCCCAAGCTCAAGATGGGCGTCATTTTTGATTTGACCGGCCCCCTGGCCGGCGGCGGCTCCGAGCTCCATCACCTCGGCGCCAAGATCATGATCGACCACTTCATCAAGCAAGGCGGGGTCGAAGGCTATCAAATCGAGGCCATTTATGCCGACGCCCAGAGCAAGCCCGATGTGGCGATCAACGAAGCGGTGCGACTTATCGAGCAGGAGAAGGTCGACATGGTGCTTGGCTTCTTCTCCTCCGCCCAGTGCGTGCCGGTTGCCGCGCGCGTGGAGCAGCTGAAGAAGTTCATGTGGATCACCACATGCATTTCCTCTGCTGTGCTCGAAAATCGCAACCTCAAATACGTGTTTCGCGCGCAGCCCTCAGGCGCCCAGTTCGGCGAGCTGTCGATGGACTTCATCGCCCAGAACGCCAAGGAGAAGTTCGGCAAGGACCCCAAGGACCTGCGCGTTGCCATCATTCACGAGGATGGCGCCTATGGCGTCGATGTCGCCAGGGGCAATGACTCCGGGGCCAAGAAGGCCGGTTTCAATCTCGTGCTGAAGGAAGGCTATTCGGCCACGGCGCCCGACCTGTCGGCACTCGTCACCAAGCTCAAACGGGCGCGGCCCGACGTCGTCTTCCACACCGGCTACAACCCGGACATCACACTATTTCATCGGCAGGCGCGCGAGAACGGCCTCAAGTTCAGCGCCCTCATCGGTCACGGCGCTGGCTATGGCGTTTACGCCAAACTCAAGGAAGGGTTGGGCAAGGACGTCGACTACATCTTCAACGTCGATCCGATCTCGATCTGGAATACCAACCAGCAGGTCCTCAACCCAAAGCTGCCGCCGCTCATCGACATGGTGGGCGCGGAGTATCAGAAGGCCAAGCCCGAGACCACGATCCGTTCGGCGCACGTCGGCATGGCCGCCTCAAACAGCTACGTGTTCTTCACCGAGGTGATGCCGCGCGCCATCAAAAAATATGGAGGCATCGATGCGGATGCGCTGCGCAAGGCGGCGCTCGATGTCGATCTGCCCGAAGGCGGCACCATGCTGGGGTTCGGCGTGAAGTTCGCTGGAGAGGAATCGCCGGTTGCCGGCCAGAACCTGCGCGCCTTCCCGGTCATTACCCAATACGTCGATGACAAGTCCTACGTCGTTTGGCCGAAGAGCCAGGCGCAACGCGAGGCGGTTCTCCCGTTACCCGCGGGCACAACCTATTCGCCGAAATAGTCGAGCGGGATTAGGTGGGCTGTGCTCCTCCTCAAAGGATTGGTCAAACGCTTCGGCGGGTTCGCGGCCGTCAACAACGTCTCCTTCGAGGTCGAACGGGGCGAGATCCTCGGGCTGATCGGCCCGAACGGCTCGGGCAAGAGCACGATTTTCAATGTGCTGTCGGGCACGTATCGGCCGACCGCCGGTTCGATCCTGTTCGACGGTCATGAGATTGCTGGGCTTGCCCCCCACCAGATCATCAACCGCGGAATTGGCCGTACCTTCCAGATCCCGCGGCCGTTCCGCCGGCTCTCGGTCTTCGACAATGTGGCGCTTGCCGGCTACTACGGCCAGGGCCGGCACAGCCGGGCCAAGGCTCAGGCTTCGGCCGAGCGCGCCCTCGCAGTCGTGGGCCTGTCAGTCGACGCAAGGGCCGAAGTCGGCGGCCTCGGCGCAGCAGGCCTCAAGAAGCTCGAGCTCGCCAAGGCGCTGGCGACCGAGCCCAAGCTGCTGTTGGCCGACGAGAGCCTCGGCGGGCTCGACGAGCAGGAGATGAGCCGAGCCGCCGAAATGCTGCGTCGCATTCGCGACGAAATGGGCATCACCATCATTTGGGTCGAGCACATCATGGGCGTGCTCATGCGTGTGGTCGATCGTGTCATCGTTCTCGATCACGGCGAGAAGATTGCCGAGGGATCGCCCGGGGCGGTGGCGAACAATCCCAAGGTCATCGAGGTCTATCTCGGCACGCAGGCGCAGGCGGTGCAGCAGGAGCTCGCCACCGCCTCGCACGCTGAAGGAGCGCCGTCGTGAATTTCGCGTTCTTCGAGGTCTTCGACATCTATCTGCTGGAAGCCGTCGTCAACGGCATACTGCTCGGCGGTGTGCTGGCGCTGATGGCCCTCGGCCTCAACCTTATTTTCGGCGTCATCGACGTCGTTTGGATTTGCTACGCCGAGCTCATCATGATCGGCATGTACGGCCTCTATTATGCTTTCGCGGTCTATGGCCTGCCGATGTGGATCGCCGCGCCGATGTGCATTGCCCTGGTTGCCGTCCTCGGCCTCATGCTGCATTACATCGTCATCCGACCGTTGCTCGACGCGGCGCCGATCAATCAGTTGCTGGCCACAGGTGGCGTGCTGTTCTTCCTGCAAAGCTTCGCCACCGTGGCGTTCGGCATCGATTTCCGTAACCTCGGCATTCGCCTGCCGGTGCTGGCGATCGGGGAAATGCATTTTAGCTACGCGCGCCTGCTCGCCTTCCTCGCCGCCCTTGCCGGCATGGTGACGATCTACCTTTTCATGACCCGAACCTACATCGGCACTGCCATCCGGGCGATCGCCCAGGATCGCCAGATCATGGTGTTGATGGGCGTCGACTCGCGGCGGCTCTATCTCGTGACTTCGGCGCTGGGCGGCGCGCTCGCGGGTCTGGCGGCCTGCCTCTTGGTGCTGCAATACGATGTGCACCCCTTCGTCGGTCTGTCGTTCGGACCCATCACCTTCATGATCGTCGTGCTAGGGGGCCTTGGGAATTTCATTGGCGGGTTCGTGGCCTCTTTCGTATTCGCCGAGATCATCTCGCTCGGTGGCCTCTACTCCGACCTGGAATGGGGCTACGTGCTCGCCTTTGCGTTCTTCATCCTCATGATGTTTGCGCGCCCGCAGGGGCTGTTGACGAGGCGCTCGTGACCGTTCGCAAGCTCATCATCGCTGCGACTGCGCTGGCCCTCATCGCGCTGCCATTCGTCTACAGACAGCCCTACCACCTGCATGTGTTGGTGCTCATCCTGATCTGGTCGTTCGCCTACACGTCCTGGTCCATCATGGGTCGGTTCGGCCTGGTGTCGCTGGGCCACGGCGGCTTCATGGGTGTGGGAGCCTACGTCACAGCGCTCTTGTGGAACCATCTTGGCGTCTCGCCGTGGATCGGCATTCCGCTGGCGCTGCTGGCCGCCGGCCTACTGGCCGTTGTCGTGGGCTATCCCTGCTTTCGTTTCCGCATCATCGGCCACTATTTCGCGCTGGTGACACTTGCCTTGTCTGGCATCGTGCTGCAGGTCATCACCGCCACGCGAGATCACACCGGCGGTTCGCTGGGCTACACCCCGGAGCGCACGAAAGGCAGCGTGCTGGTGGCCGTGCAATTCGTGGACAAGGAGACTTGGTATCTCATTGCGCTCCTCGTATGGGCTCTAGGCCTCCTCATCTGGTACCGAGTCGATGCCAGCATGTTGCGCCACGCCATGGAAGCGATCTCGGAGGATGAGGATGCCGCCGCCGCGGCCGGCGTCAATGTGACGGCTGAGAAGCTCAAGATTACGGTGCTGAGCGCCATGATGACGGCGTTCGCCGGTGCGCTCTACTGCCAGTATCAGATGTTCATATCGCCCGATACGGTGAGCGGTATCTCGGTATCGCTGCAAATGGTGTTCGCAGCGGTGGTGGGAGGGATCTATGTGGCGCTCGGCCCGACGGTCGGCGCTGTCATTACCATCCTGCTGGCAGAGGCGTTGCGCATCGGCTTCGGCACGGCCGCGGTCGGATGGGACAACCTGATTTACGGCGTGCTGTTGGTGTGTTTTATCGTGCTGCTCCCGCAGGGCATTCTCGGCAGCCTACTTGAGCGCAGCAGCGGCGCGGCAAAGTGAGCCATTGGCGCGCCCCGCGCGCGCAGCCCCGCTGCAGACGACAGGCCGGCGTGCCATCGCCTTGTTTCAATGCACGGGGGGGGGGCGTCGCCGTGGCACAAGGCGCGGCATGCTTGCGCCAATGGGCGGGTTAGGCTCTTTCCAGTCCAGCAAGCAGCAAGCTCAATTTGGCTGTCGAGCTCCGGGCGCGAAGATGAGGAGGATCCCGCGGCGCCGGAAGGACTGCGCCAGGCCCTCGCCCTGCAGCAAGTCGAGGGCATGGCGTCGCGTGAGGCGGGCGATGCCCAACTCGCGCTCCAGCTCTCGCAGCGGAGCAATGCGGATTGCCTCTGGAGCAAGATCAGCCCTCACTCTCGCGCGCGCTGACGACGCCGCTCACCAGGTTTTCCGCCATCAGGCGCTTCCAATCGATATCCAATGGGCGGCGCACCGAGGCAACGCGCGACGCCATCGTTGCGACGTCGCGGGCGAGCCGACGGGCCGCGGCTTCGGCAACCTCGATGCCCACCGCCTCAAAGGCGATGCTTGCGCCCGGTGCCAGGCGGCCCAGCGTCGGAATGTCCGCCGAGACAACGGTGGCGATCTTGGCATAACCGCCGGTCGTCTGGCGGTCCGCCAACAGGATGATCGGCAGTCCGTTGCCAGGCACCTGGATCGAGCCCAGGGCGATGCCGTCTGAGACGATGTCGTAGCCCTTGCTCGAGTGCTCGAGGGGCGGCCCTTCGAGCCGCATACCCATGCGGTCCGTGGCGCGCGAAACCGTGTAAGTGTGCGTGAGCAGCGTCTTCAGACCGGCGGGCGTGAAATGGTCGTCCTGGGGCCCCAGCACGATGCGCACGTGTTTGCGAGGGGTAAGATCGAAAGGAGCCAGGATGCGCTCGTCGCGCTCGATCGCCGCCGCTTGCTTCAAGGGCAACACGTCTCCGGCCTGCAAGGCGCGACCTTTGAAGCCGCCGATCGCGGCCCGCGTCAGGGTCGACTGGCTGCCGAGCACAGGGTCAATGTCGAAGCCGCCCTCCACGGCAAGATAGGCCACCGCGCTCCCGCCGAGCACGCCCATCCTCAGCACCTCGCCGCGCACGAGACGCCCGCTTTGGAATGGGGCAAGGCGACCGCGGTTGCCGCTCGGCTGCAGGATGTCGATGGGGGCATGGCCGCCGGCGATGGCGATGCGGACGCTGTCGGCCTCCACACTCAGCGTAGGCCCCTGATAGGCGATCTCCAGCGCGCCGACACCGGCGCCATTGCCGACCAGCAAATTGGCGGCGCGCAAGCTCATTTGGTCAAGCGCACCGGAGACAGGTACGCCGAGCCGCTGGTAGCCCGGCCGTCCCAGGTCCTGCAGGGTGGTCATCAGGCCCGGCACCACCACGCGCAAGGCGGCGGTCATGCGCGGTGCCCTTGGGTCGGGCCCTCGGGCGTCAAGCAAAGCTCGCTCGCGGCCGCCTTAGTCAGCATGCGCTCGTACTCCCTGAGCGACAGCGGCTCAAAGGTCACCTGGTCACCGGCGGCGAGCAAGGCCGGCGGTGACTTGCGCATATGCCACAGCGGTACGGGCGTGCGCGCCAGGATGTGCCAGCCTCCGGGGCTCTCCTGGGGGTAGATGACGCTCATGGACATGGCGACGGCGACCGAGCCAAATGGCACCTTTACCCTTGGGTTCTCGCGGCGGGGCAGGGCGAACTCGCCTGGCAGGCCGCCGAGGTAAGGCAGGCCCGGCAGGAAACCCATCATATAGACGAGCTGGCTCGTCTGACTGTGCCGCTCCACCACTTGCGCGGAGCTGAGACCGGTGCGGCGTGCGACATCGGCAAGATCAAGCCCAAGGCTCGCGTCGTAACAGGCGGGAATGCGCCAGCGCCGGCCGGCGAAGGATGCCACCTCAAGGCCGGGCAGCAGCGCAGCAATTGCGCGCTGCAAATCCGCGTGGCTCATCGCAAGGGGATCGTAATGCACCATGAGCGATCGAAAGGTCGGCACGGCTTCGATGACGCCGGCGGGTTTGCCGGCCTCGAGCTTGCGCGCCAACGCCAGCACGAGCGCGCTCAGGTGCCAATCGACACGATCGCCGAATTCCACGATCAAAGCGGTATCCCCTGCGGGTAGAAACCGCGGCTGCGGAGCGGATGCCATGCGCCTCACGATCGATCACACCTGCCGCGCACCACGCTGCGGCGGCGGCCATTGTATGGTCTTCCTGGAGATAGTACCAATTGCGCGCCCTCGCTGCCGGGCGCATACTCCGACCTCTCTCGCAGGGACCCGCCGATGGCCACGATCAACCTCAATGCCGACATCGCCGAGGGTTGGGGGGCTTACGACATCGGCAACGATGCTGAATTGATGAAGGTCATCAAGTCCGCCAGCGTGGCGTGTGGCTTTCACGCCGGCGATGCCAACACCATGTACCGGCTGTGCATGCTGGCCAAGGATTTGGGGGTCAGCGTCGGCGCCCATCCAGGCTTCAATGATCTGTGGGGCTTTGGCCGCCGCCGCATTCAAATGAAGCCGCAGGATCTTGAACTGATGGTGGCCTATCAGATTGGCGCGCTGCAGGCCATGGCCGCCTATGCCGGACTCAAGGTCACGCATCTTAAGGCGCACGGCGCGCTCAACAATATGGCCGCCGAGGATGAGGCCTATGCCATGGCCATCGGCCGTGCCATCCAGGCGGTGGACAGGAACATCATCTACGTGGCTCTCTACGGCACCGAGATGCAGAAGGCCGCAGAAAAGCTGGGTCTGCCGATGGCGCTTGAAGGTTTTCCCGATCGCCGCTACGCAGACGACGGCAACCTGGCCTCGCGCACGATCCCGGGCACGGTGCTCAAGGACCCCAAGGCCGCAGCCGAACAGGCGCTCAGGATGGTGCGGGACGGCGAGATCATTTCCCTGAGCGGCAAGCGCATCAAGGTCAAGCTGCATACGCTATGCGTGCACGGTGACGAGGCAACTGGCGTGGCCGTCGCCCGCGGCATCCGCCAGGCCCTGGAGGCGGCCGATATCTCCGTGGTCCCGCTGACGGACATGCAGCTGTAGTGCGGAGCCGGGCGTGGTGGGAAAGGCGACGATCGCAATCATCGGCGGCACCGGCGCCCTCGGGGCGGGCCTCGGCCGGCGTCTGGCGGCCGCGGGCCACACCGTTGTCATCGGTTCGCGCTCAGCGGCCAAGGCGGAAGCCGCTGCGAACACGCTGGCGGCGAACGCGACCGGCATTCGACCGCGCGGCACCGGCAACGCTGAGGCCGCCAAGTCCGGCGACATCGTGTTTGTGACGGTGCCGTGGGCGAGCCACGCTGCCATCCTCGATGAGATTGCCCCGCACGTGGCGGGCAAGCTCCTCGTCGACACGACCGTGCCCCTGGTGCCGCCCAGGGTTGCGCGCGCTCAGATGCCGCCCGAAGGTTCGGCAGCACTTGCGACGCAGCAGCGCCTTGGCACGGGCGTGCGGGTGGTGTCGGCGTTTCACAACGTGGCGGCACACAAGCTGCAAAGTGACGAGGCCATCGATTGCGACGTGCTTGTGTTCGGCGATGATCCGAAGGATCGCGAGGCGGTGGTGGATCTGGCGCGAGACGCGGGTCTGCACGCCATGCATGCCGGTGCGCTCGCCAACTCGGTGGCGGCCGAGGCCCTCACATCCGTGCTCATCGGCATCAATCGTGCTTATAAGGTCGATGGCGCTGGCATTCGCATCACCGGCATCAACGGCACGTAAGGGCGCCGCCAGCTGCGACGCTGCAACACCTCGGCAATGGACAAGAGAACCTTGAGCGACCGTCCGCTCACCATCGCGACGCTTGCTGGCATACCGCAGGTGCAGCCGGGCGATGACCTGGCCGAGTTGCTGATTGAAGCGCTTGCCGGGGGCACCACCACGCTCAGCACGCATGACATTGTGGTGGTGACCAGCAAGATCGTGTCCAAGGCCGAGGGGCGCTATGTGGATTTGCCGGCGCTGGAGCCCAGCGAGCGCGCGCGCGAGCTGGCGCAGATCACCGGCAAGGACGCGCGCCTTGTAGAGGCGATCCTGCGCGAGGCCGTGGAAATCATCCGTGCAAAGCCGAACGTGCTGATCGTCGCCACTCGCCAGGGTCTGATCATGGCCAATGCCGGTATCGATCAGTCCAATCTCGAAGTGGCCGACCACGGACGGCGCGCGCTGCTGCTGCCGGCTGACCCCGATACCAGCGCGCAACGGATCAAAGATCGGCTCGATCAGCATTTCGGAGCCGACGTCGGCGTCGTCATCTCCGATAGCGTCGGGCGACCGTGGCGGCTTGGCACGGTCGGCCTCGCCATCGGCGCAGCCGGCGTGCCGGCGCTGTGGGACCGCCGCGGGGAGAAGGATCTGAGCGGTCGGCCATTGGAGGTGACGGAGGTTGCCTTCGCAGACGCTGTGGCGGCGATGGCCGTCCTGGCCATGGGCGAAGCGGCCGAGGGTCGCCCCGCTGCCCTTGTGCGCGGGCTTGAGTGGACCGCCAAGGCGCGCTCGGCGGCGGCCCTGGTGCGGCCCAAGGCGGAGGACCTGTTCCGATGAGCCGGTCGGCATCCGAGGCTGGCACCTGGGTCGTGCTGTCCGGCGGCAGCGGCGGCGTCAAGCTTGCCGTGGGGCTCGCCCGGCTCTTGGGCGAACGGCTCTCCATCATCGTCAACACCGGCGATGATTTCACTCATCTCGGGCTTCACATTTCGCCTGATCTCGACACCGTCCTTTACGCGCTGTCGGGCAACGTCAACGAGGAGACCGGCTGGGGGCGGCGCGGAGAAACTTGGACCTTTATGCGCGCGCTCGGCGAACTTGGTGAGCCGACTTGGTTCAAGTTGGGGGATGGAGATGTTGCCACCCATGTGCACCGCACCTGGCGCCTGCGCGCTGGCGCTAGACTAACCCAAAT
>Ga0075425_100004234_pt1 | contig 14754 bp, 6 predicted proteins | sample SoiMethybrSBSTD4_FD_75300 | JGI IMG/M metagenome (GOLD analysis project Ga0075425, IMG submission 75300) | Bulk soil microbial communities from a Populus tree surrounding site in Tennessee, USA - Soil MetaG P. TD hybrid SBSTD4 | ecosystem: Environmental > Terrestrial > Soil > Tree plantation...
AGCATCAAGGCTCTAATTGGCCACGCGGGATGGGCCGCGGGCGCGGCTTCAGTCATTAAGGTTTGCCAGGCGTTCAAGCATAATTGCCTCCCGCCGCAAGTACCCTACGCGGCGCCGAACCCTGGGATCCAACTAAGCGGCTCGCCCTTTGTCATTCCGTCGGAACCACGCCCCTGGTCGCGCGGCGACACACCGCGGCGAGCAGGAATCAATGGCTTTGGTTTTGGCGGAACGAACGCCCATCTGATTCTCGAAGAATATGAAGAGGAGGTGCACGGCAGTTGGCACGCCGTGGCTCCGCACACCAATCGCTTGGACCAGCCGCTGGCGCTCGTCGGCTTGGGCGCAATCTTTCCGTCGAGTGACGCTCCTAAACTGAACGGCGAGTCGGGGAGACAGCGCTTCGAGTCCAAGGAACTTCGTTTGCCAAAGGGAAAGCTGGTCCTCCCGGAGGTTGTGGACCACATTGACCCAGGTCAATTTTTGGCTCTCATGGCTGCGGAGCAAGCCCTTGAAGCCACCGGCGCACACTGGAAGAATTGGCGTTCCGAGATCGGCGTTGTCCTGGGCGTCGAGGCAAAAACGTCCCGCTCGTTGAGTGCCGTGCAGCGAATTTATGTTGATTCGCTTCGTCGCCGGCTGGCCGAACGATCAGCAGAGGCTGCGCTGTCCGACGAAGACTTGAAACGGATGCAGGAGAAATTGATCGCGGCTATCCAGCGTCTACCTCAATCGACCCCTTACACGCTTTCGGGAATGATGCCGAACGTGATTGCCGGGCGCGTGGCCAACATATTCGACCTTCATGGACCAAACCTCACGGTTGACGCCGGCAGTGCTTCTTTGATTGAGGCCCTGCGCGTTGCCGACGCCATGCTTCGCCGTGGTGAATGCAAAATGGTGTTGGCCGGCGGCATCAGCGGCAACGCGGGAGTCGAAGCCCAGTTCATGACGTCCCGGCACGCGGAGACGACAACGGCCTTCGGTGAAGCGGGACTAATGCTGGCGCTGATGAGCCTTGAGACTGCTCAGGCCGAGGGTCTTCCGATTCTCGCGCGCTTTTCGTTCGAGCCTGGCATAAGCAATCAAGCACGCAGCTTTGAGGTCGGGCGACGAAATGTTGACCTGATGGGCGCTGAAGGTGCACTTGAGATCATCCAGGCTGTTGAGCATGTTCGTGAGAGCGCTAAAGCTGCGACCGTTGACTGGCCCACAACGGCTGCGCTATCCGAGCGCCGGTTGCGTTTCGATCCAGTCCTGCCCGCCGTTGAGCGGTCCATGCATGCCGAGCAGCGTGACGCCGGGCATCACAGAGCCGAAAGCCTGGAAGCGGAGCCGCAGAAATTTCAATCAGACAAAGTTCAACTTTGCACGCCTGGCCTGCGACCTGTTGCGGTGAATGTAAGTGCAGAGCCTTTTCGGTTAGCCAGGAAGAAAATTCTGTGTCTTGTCGATCAACCCGAGGCACTACGCTTTGTTGAGAGAATCCAAAACATCCGGCTCATCTGTCCGGCAAGCGCTGATGTTCCGGGAGCAATCAAGATTGATCTGTCCACGGACGAAACCACCGCCGCCGGCCTGCAGCAGTTGGACGGCCACGACTTCGACGTCATCCTCGCGCTGAAGGATTTGACGAACTCTGACTCGGGTTTGGTTTTGATTGAAGGGGCGCAGGGGCAAGGGTTGTTTGAGTTGCTCTTTGTTGCCGCTCGTCACTCGTATGGTCGCCTGCAGGCAGGCAATACCATGTTGGCGGCGCTGTCCGTCGGCGCCTCGTACAGCTCGAAACTTGATCCTTACACAGGCCTGCTGGGTGGCCTGATAAAGTCCCTGGCGCGTGAGCTTCCTGAGAGTATCTGCAAAGCAATCCACACGAACGAGCGCGAGCCGGCAAAGGCCCTCGCACAAGTCGAGATAGAGCTGGGCCAGGGGCCGCTGCCGGCGCCGGTCGAGGTGGTCTATACCGAAGGCAAGCGCAGCGTCTTCCAGCTCGTGCCTCTTAAGAGCGCCACGCGCAGTTTGTCGCCAACACTCGAGCGTCAGTCAGTTGTCGTCGCCACTGCCGGAGGACGCGGAGTTACGGCGGGACTAGTGGAAGCGCTGCTTGAACGCGTCCCCTGCACCATCGTTCTTTTAGGCAGAACGGATCTCGAAGCGCTGCCCGCGAATCTGCGCGCGATGGATGAACCAGCTTTCGAAAATTTCGAGCGCAGTTTTTATGAGCAGGAGCTCAAACGTACGCCGGGCGTCCGTATCATTGTCCTAAGGGATCGCTATAAACAATATCGCGCGGCGCGCGAAGTTTTGCATAACATAGAAGAGATGCGGCGGCGTGGCGGACAGATAGTTTACCGCTGCGTCGACATCACGGATGCGACCGCCGTCGACAATACGATCAGCGACATCGTGCGAGAGTACGGGCGCCTCGACTACGTACTACATGGGGCCGGCCTGCAGTCGTCGCGCCTGCTCGTGGACAAGAAGCTTCCTGAATTTCGCCGCGTCGTGGCGACCAAACTTGGAGGACTTCTTAACCTGTACGAATCATGCCAACGGCATTTGCCCGGTCGCTCGATTAACTATCACCTGTTGACTTCTGCTTTCAGCTTCTTCGGCAACGACGGCCAGCCGGACTATGGCGCCGCCAACGAAGCCATGAACCGCATAGCGGCACAGCGGTCGGGCAAGAATGGGGACTGGACGACGATTGCATGGCTTGGCTGGGCCGGCGTGGGAATGACACGCGGCTCGGAATATGCGGTCCTGGCGCAAGGTCGCGGGCTCTATCCCTTGCCTCGCGAAGAAGGGAAGAGAATTTTCTCCGCTTTCCTTGAAGGCGCGGCCGCGGCTCCCGTGAACGTTTTAGTTACTGAAGGAGAGCGGAAATTTTACGACGTGACGCTTGCCTCCGCTGAGTCAACCAATGGGCATCATGGGGTAGGCCCGAGCCATGATGAGTGCTGGCAGCTTTCAGTTGCGGCGCAGCCATATTTGGAGCATCACAAAGTTAAGGGTGTGCCGACTCTGGCTGGCACGTTTGAAATCGAGTTGGCTGTCCGTAGCGCGCAGCAGTTACGTCCCGATCGTCACGTCGCCAGCATCGAGGAAGTCGTATTTGATCGCTTCGTCAGAATATTTCCGTTGCGAGAAGTAGAGCTGTCGGCCCGTGCGCGCGTGCTTCAGGAAGATGAGCGCGAGACGTTGGTGCAGGTCGAGTTGTATTCCGATTTTATCCATAAAAGCGGGAGGGTGCTGCAGAAAGACTTACTTCATTTTGCGGCCCGCGTGCGGCTGGCCACTGAGAGAGCGCCTGCGGTTGTACAAGCCCATCCCCCGAACGGTGGCCCGAGCCTGGACGCGATCGATCCCTACGTTTCGCCGCAAGCGCCAGTGTGGCTTGGCGGATTTTTCCGTTGCCTGCGAAAGATCGAGCTGCAGCCGAACCAGCGTCATGGGTGCTTTCGAATTGAAGATGACGCTCTGCTGCCGCAGTTATCGCCGTTCATAACGCCTTCTATCCTGCTCGATGCCTTGTGTCGCCTTGCGATGATTCATGTCGAACCGGAGGGCGGGGGCATGCCGATCTATGTGCCCTTCCGATGCAGTCGCATACTGCTGCCATCGAACCTTAATGATCTCGCTTTGCACCGGAGCGGTGCCGAGATAAAGTTGTACGCCGCGAACCCAATCATAGAGGGCGATCTCATTCGTAACGAACGGACGGAAGCGACTGATGCAAACGGCAAGACGCTCCTCGTAGTTGAGCAACTAGTTGCTCGGCGCTTCGGCGCGGTAAGCGTATGATGCTTGAAAAGAATTGCAATCAATCTTGTTGTCTCCACCGGTGTTACCGGTTGCGGCAATTAGCTCACGCCCAGAGCCGGCGGCCACACTCTCAAATCAGGACTCTGGCTCAACTTTGAGTCAGATCATTCGCTTACCTGATAGGAGTTAGCCAGAGAGGTAAGAACTGTTATGGAAACAGATGAAACAATCGCAGCCACTCGTCCAATCACCGATCAGAAAGAGATCGAGCAGCGCGTGCTATCGACCCTGCTTGGGGTGATAGAGGAAACGCTTGCCCGCAACAAGGAAGGCGCCCCTGACAATGGTATGTCCTCCAGGAAAGCCCCGCCAGACACGGCGCCAGTGACTCCACCAGCCCTCACATCGGCAGCGAACACGGCTGCGCCGCCTCTGTCGCGCGATGAGATGGAGCGACTCGTGATCGACACCTTTGAGGAACTTACCCGCTACCCGCGGGAAATTCTGATCCCGGCTGCCGACATTGAGGAGGAATTGGGGATCGACTCGGTGAAGAGCATGGAGATTCTCGCCGCCCTGCGCACCCGTCTCGATGTGCCCACGGATTTCGAGATCGAGCCTATGGAACCGCGAACCATCGCGGATGTAATCGAACTCTCATTGAGTCTGGTGGAGAGACTCGCCCAGTGGCAGAGTTCAAACGGAAAAACGGCGCCAGCCATTAGTGTGGATGCAGACACCGCGCCAGCGCTCAGTGTGAGCGCGAAGAGCGAGCCGGCGATCACCGTGAGCACTCCAATTACCGATCGGGAATCAGCGACGGGAAATGGCAGAGGTTATGGCCCTCTGAACATAGCTCCAACGACGTTTGGCGTCTTTTCACCTAACGACCGCCCCTTTGCCGGCAAGGTAGCTCTCGTAACCGGATCGGGCCACGGAATAGGCGAAGTGATCGCCTGCCAACTGGCCGAACTCGGCGCCCGCGTAATTATCAACTCCTTCTATTCTCGTAGTCGCGGGGATGAGACCACTGCCAGGATCAACGCAGCAGGCGGCGACGCAATTCACCTCTGGGGTTCGGTCGCCAATTCGAAGCAGTTAACCAAAATCTTTCAAGAGATTGAAGAGCGTTACGGCTATTTGGATCTATTCGTGCAGAACGCCTCCAACGGTGTCATCGCCCCGCTCAACGAAGTTACCGAAGAGCATTGGGAGAAAGGCTTCCGCACCAACGTCGTGGGCTATCATCAAGGCGCTATGCTGGCGGCTGAGTTGATGAAGAAGCGCGGCGGCGGTCGAATCGTTGCCCTCTCTTCGCCCGGCGCGCAACGCTATCTCGAGTACTTCGGCTGTCTCGGCCCAGTCAAGGCTGCAGTTGAATCGCTTACCCTTTATCTGGCGATCGAGCTTGCGCCTTATAACATTCAGGTGAATGCCGTTTCAGCTGGCCCGGTTTACGGTGAACGGTTGACTAATTATCCCGAGAGTGAACGTCTGATTCCTTATTGGGAGACGCTCTCAGCGGACCATCGTCTGGGTGATTCACAGGACATCTCGAACACGGTGATCTATCTTCTCTCCGACGCTGCCAAGAAAATTAACGGCAGCGTGTTGTTAGTTGATGGGGCAGCATCGCAGCGGATGTGAGACATGAAACGTGGGAATTTCTATCCGCGGATCGAACCGTCCGGACCTACCGTCGATTCGCAGATTCGCCGAGAACTCACTGCAATACTTCCGGAGGATTTCTTTCGGAGATCGCCTGGACGTTTGGTTTACCTGGCTGTCGCGTGGTTTTGCATGCTGTTGCACCTGTGGGTTACCGCTGTTTACGTCGCGGGCGGGTTCCATCTGGTGATTTATCTTCTTACTCTGGCTGCAGCCGCGGGCACCTTTCCTTTTTTCCTGTTCACGCTTCACGAGTTGGGACACGGCGCGATCGTAAGGGCGCGATGGGCACGGGCTTTGTTTGGTGCGCTCGCCGGGTTTTGGATTCCGTTCCAGCCTGCCTTCTGGTCGAGGACTCACAGCCATCATCATGCCCACGCGAACATGGAAGCGGATACTGACCGGCTGAAGTTCTATGACCGTGGCGAACTCGGCGCTCGCTTTTTCGATTTCAATTTAAGGAATTTCGTCAGCATTCCGAGCGCCACATTTGCTCTGCAGATTGTCTACCTGCATTGCTTTCTCGGCTTCCTGCTCAAACAAATCGATTATCCGATGAGTCGCACCCGGGCCGTGATTCAAGTCACAGTTCATCTGTTCGTGCTCGTCACTTTCCTTGCGCTCATGGGTTGGTGGGTTGCGCTACTGGGTTATCTGCCGGTGCTGGTACTCGGGTCGGCGATGCAGAACATGTATGTGATCACTAATCATTTGACCCGTCCGTTGACCTCGCAGCTTGACGCCCTCAGCACTGGTCTCAGTGTCCATTTTTACGGCAAAAGCCACATGGGTTTTGGCCGTCACGTCGAACATCATCTTTTCCCCGGCGTCTCACATGCGAAGCTCAGGCTCATTACACGTCTGCTCCGCGAGCGTTATCCCGAACGTTTTCAGGAGATGCCCATCCATCGCGCCGTTGGCCGGCTCTTTAATCTGCCTGGTTATTTTTATTCCTACAAAGTGCTCACTGATAGAAGAGGTCGCTTGAAAGTGCCGATTGATTGAGCCTCTCATATCCGGAGATCAAATACCGACAGCTTTGGTTTCGGCCATAAATTCGCGGATGAGCCTGATGAAGCTTGGATACCACTCCGCTCCCGTTGCCGCCCTCAGCGCTGCCTGGCGGCAAGCCTGGTAAGGACGACGCAACGGTCCCTGGGCCATGCCTTCAATATATCTGAGGAGATCCGGATTGTCCTCTGGCATTTGTGTCAGGGTGCCCCCGACACCTCGCAGTAAGACTTCACGGTGGGCTGGCGAGAAGCGATTGACTGTCTTGATAATTTTCTCAGCCGAGGCGAGCTGGGTATAAGTGATGGCTATTCCCAACCCTTCAAGCAACATCTCAGCGTGCTGCGGGTAGGCGTTCAGCACTTCTTCCAAGCGGGGCGTATTGTGCATGTAAAGAAACCATAGCGCTCGCCCGCAACCGTGCAACCCCGCCATCTTCCATCCTGGCAGCGCTGGACCATCGAGCTTGGCGAGTACGCGGTCGTCGAACGCGCCGATCGTGGCGACCAGCGAAAAACCGATTCCGCCGGCGATGAAAGGACCATACTTGGGAAAGTCCGGGACGTCGCTCCATTGCTTGCCGTCAAGCGAGAGCACGGGCAGCGGATAAACACGACCGAGACCGTTCCAGAAGCCGTAGCCCGTGTAGTGCATCTGCCGGTAAATATCGGTGAGGCGGAAGCGATCAGGATTCCCCCGCGAAAAGCGCAGGCAGTGCAAACCGGCCAGTCCCAACGCAGTGCCTTCCCAGAAGAAGTCTCGCCGATGCCATGGGACCAGTTCTGCCGCTTGATTCGGTCCTTTCCGCGGCGACTCCAATGGTGTGTAGATGCCTGCCTCGAACGCTGCCATGATCTCCCTGGTGGTTGCAGCAGAGTCCTCACCAACCTGTTCCGGGAATCGCACGCGGCGCAGGAACTGTTCGATCCCAAATTGAAAAATCCTGGCAATCATTATTGGGGGACGAAAACTCAACCCGTTTCCAGAATCTCTATCAGGCCGAAGCCCCGAACGTCGTAGAAGGAGACTTTGCAGCCTGAGAAGAGCGGCGCTGGCGTGGGCGGAGAGATACAAACGATGGTGTGGCCTTCTTTTCTAATTGCGGCCAGGGTCTTTTGAAGATCGGAAGACTCGTAACAGCAGTGGTAGATCAACTCATCACGGAACTTGAGAATACCTGAAACTGGGCCGGTCGTCTCTGCCGGCCAAATGATCTCGACTGCAGGCATCGATTCGGTGGTGCAAAAAATCAGATTCACATTTTGCAGTTCATCTCTAACGGGCTCGCTGGCGTGGTAGCCTAGATCGGCCAGGAAGTTCAAAGCTCGATCCACGTCCTTCACAGCCAGGCCCAGATGATGAAAGCTGACACCAAACTTATTCATTCTTTGCCTCTGGTTCAGTTTGAACTGGGGGCGCCCCACTTAAATTCACCCACCACCGAAAATCTAAATAAAATGGTCAAGTTATTTGAGATATGCTAGTCTAACACGGTAATTTGTTAAAGATTCTCAGGGTCCTTTTCACGCTCAGCGTTTGGAAGGTATTTACTGTAGCCGCTGTCGAATTTTGGATTACGAGCGGGTCTTCAGAACTATCTCCGGCTGTGGCTTGTCTGGCCACTGAACGGTGCCAGTGGCGGACGGACTAGTAACCTCCCCATTGCCGCCGCTACCCTCGCGAGAAGCAAAGCGCATCCGACTCACTGTGTTTCTAAGGAAGAACCATGAGCCTGCCATATGATCTCCGTTATAGTGCTCGATCGCTCCTCAAACATCCTGGTTTTGTCATCACCATTATATTGATCCTGGCGCTGGGGATTGGCGCCAACACTGCTATTTTCAGTGTCGTAAACGCCGTCCTGATTCGACCGTTGCCGTATGAAGCACCGGAACGAATTTGCATGATCTGGGAGACGAATCAAAGCAAGAATATAAAGCGGTCGATCGTTTCCCCTGCCAATTTTCTCGACTGGAAAGAGCAGAACCACGTGTTCGATTCGCTCGCCGCGTTTCGCTTCTGGTTCTTCACAGTTACCGGCGGCGGCAATCCACAGCGGTATCAAGGTGCAAGAGTTTCTGCCAGCTTTTTTCCGCTGTTAGGCATCCAGCCCGCGCTGGGACGTAATTTTCAACCTGAAGAAGAGCAGGTCGGCCGGGATCACGTTGTGATTTTGGACCATGGTGTGTGGCAGACCCGCTTTGGTGGCGACCAGAACGTTCTGGGCCAATCGATGGTAATCGACGGCGAGCCATTCACGATCATCGGTGTGCTGCCAGCCAGTTTTCGCTTCACCCGCGTGCTCAATGGCGAGCTGGTACTGTGGATGCCGATGGCTTTCAAGCAGGAGCAATTAACTCGCGAAGATCACTCCATCATTACCTATGCGCGCTTGAAGCCCGGGGTGACGTTGTCACAAGCTCAGGAGGAGATGAATAGTATTACGCAGCGCCTCGCGGAAACATATCCGAAGACAAACGCCGGCTGGGGAGCGCAAGTAAATAACTTGCAGGATCAAGCGATTCAACCCATTAAGCCCACGCTGCTCATTTTGTTGGTAGTGGTCGGCTTCGTGCTGCTGATAGCCTGCGCCAATATAGCAAATCTGTTACTGGCCCGGACGACCGCGCGGCAAAAGGACATTGCCATTCATCTGGCGCTTGGTTCCAGCCAGTTTCGTTTGATCCGGCTGTTACTCGTGGAAAGTTTAATGCTTTCGCTCGCTGGCGGAGTAGCGGGTTTGGTGCTCGCTTACTGGGGGATAAATGTTCTCGACGCCATCCTACCTGAAAACAAGGTCCCTCACCTGGAAAGGTTTGGCCTCGATCTGAAGGTGCTCGGGTTTACTCTCGTTATCTCAGTTATAGTCGGCGTAATCGTCGGCCTGATTCCCGGCTTGCGCGCTCATCGCTTCAACCTGAGTGACACGCTCAAGGAAGGCGGGAGATCTGGTTCGGAAACGGCAGGCGGCCGGCGACTGCGCAACGTGTTGGTGGTTCTTGAAGTGGCGTTAACAGTGCCGCTTTTGATTAGTGCAGCCTTGATGCTCAAGAGTTCGTTTCTGCTTCAAAACATTAATCGCGGTATCGATCTGAAGAATGTTTTGACAATGCAGACTTCGCTGCCAAAAGCAAAGTACAGCACCCCTCAGCAGACGGCCGCCTTTTACCACCAGGTGCTCCAGCGAATTCAAGTTGAACCTGGGGTGCAGTCCGTCAGCGCGGTCAACTTCATCCCGCTGACAAACCTCGGTGATGCAACCGCCGTAACTATAGAAGGAGGAGCGCCGCCGCCTCCAGGCGAAAAGCTCACTGTCTCATACCGTGTAATCGATCAAAACTACTTCAGCACGTTGGCCATTCCGCTGTTGCGAGGGCGTCAGTTTACGGACCAGGATAATAATGAAACTCACGGCACGGTCATAATCAATCAGACGATGGCGCGCCGCTATTGGCCCAATGAAGACGCGCTCGGGAAGCGTCTGCAGCCGCAGTTTCCGCCGGCCAAACTTCCCTGGCGACCCGAGTCGAGTAATGCCTGGCTCGACATCGTAGGCGTGGTGGCCGATGTTAAAGACGACACCACGAGTGACGAAACGGTGCCCGAGATGTATTTGCCGTATCTCCAGAATCCCTCGTCTCTGATGAATTTTCTGGTGCGTTCGACGGGCGATCCCTTGCGTTTGGCCCAGAGCGTGCGTGCTCAGGTCCTGGCAGTGGATGGGGATCAGCCGGTCTATAACATCAAGACGATGGAGGATGTGCTCGGCGAAGCGGTTGCCGAACCGTGGGTGGTGACTTCGCTGCTCTCAACGTTTGCCAGTATTGCGCTGGTCCTCGCCGCCATCGGCGTCTATGGCGTCATCGCGTATTCGGTGGTGCAACGCAAACATGAAATCGGTGTGCGCATGGCACTGGGCGCGCGCAAGCGACACGTGCTCAAGCTGATCGTGGGCCACGGATTGAAACTGATTCTGATTGGCGTCGTGATCGGACTGGTAGCGGCCTTTGCTGCAACACGAGTAATCTCCAACCAGTTATATGGTGTGACGGCGACCGATCCGACAATTTTTGCGTTTGTCTCCCTGCTTTTGGTAGCCGTTGCGGTGCTGGCGAGCTATCTCCCGGCACGCAGGGCTCTGGAAATCGATCCGATAATCGCCCTGCGAAACGAGTAAGCCGGCTAATTCACTGGCTTGAGATACTTTGCACGAAAAGGGTCCAGAAGCTTCTTCTCTGTCCAACCTCTCTGTCCTCTGTGTCTCTGTGGTGGTTAGATTTCCGGCCAAAAATCACCACAGAGACACAGAGGTTGCACAGAGAATCAGTAGCGCAAGACACTATTTGTGCAAGGCCTGCTTGAGAGGTGCTGGTCCGGGATGACAGCTTCAATGACTTCACAACCATCTGCTTCGCCTCAACAACCTGATGAGTCCAAATTGCCGGATCACCTCGTCGGTCTGCCAGGGACTCATTGGGCATTCTGGCGCTGCATAGCTTTGCGTGGCGCAGGTTTTCCCGCCGCGACAGTCCTTACCCTGGCGGCAGCCGAATGGTCGTCTGCTGCCGATCAACTGATTGCAGCCGAAGATGAATCGCAACGAGCGCTGAAAACGGCAATGGCGCAGTTGAATGTGGAGATGAGCGAGGCTGTCGGAGACCGGCGTGCTCAGCTTCGCAAGCTGAAGCAGCGGCTCTTCAAGGGAAACCGCTCAATCTCGTTCACCGGCGACGCGGCGGTGGAAGCGGCTATCCGCGATTTGGAGCTGGCGAGAACGCGCGTGGACGAGGCGCGCGCGACCTATCACTCTATTGCTCAGGCAGCCACCACTCAAGTCTCAAACGTGATCCGGCAAGTTGCCGCCACCGAACTTTTTCGCGAGGCGGTAACCTGGCAGAACCGCCAGGCGATCCATGGCAGCATTGAGGCATTGTTGCGTATGGATAAGGACTCTCAGCGTCTTTCTGAACGACAAAAGCGTGAAGAACTCGTCGCCAACTACCTGCAACGGTACTGCGTTAAGAACGACTCCATCGGTTTTTTTGGGCCGATCTGCTGGGCCATGTTTGCCGATCAGGAAGAGACGATCAAAGCCCGGCCGGGAGCCGGCTTGATCGAAACGCGCGGCCTCTACTTTGAGGGCTGGTGCATAGATGCTCTGGCTGAGAAGCTGGCGCAGAACAGAGAGCTCTGGCCCTGGATTGCTCCACGGCGAATGCCCTTCGTCAATCTCGAAGGCACCACTCTCTATATGCTGCTGGGCCAACCTTCTCGCCTTTCGGCGGCGCAGGCGCTGGTGCTACAGACGTGCGATGGAGAGCGAATCGCGAAAGAAATCGTCCTGGACCTGACCAGGCGCCAGTGTCCGGGACTGAAGACCGAGGAAGAAGTTTACGCTGTCCTCGAATATCTCAGTCAAAGAGGATTGATCTCCTGGATCTTTGAAATTCCCGTCCGTTTGTATCCTGAACGGGTGCTGCGACAACTTCTCGATCGCATTGCGGATGAAAATCTCCGCGCGCCGGCCATCGGTGCTCTGGCGGAGTTGGAAAGCTGCCGCGAGGCGGTAGAGAAAGCAAGTGGGGACGCAGAAAAACTCGACCAGTCTCTCAAAAATTTCGAAGACACCTTTGTTCGCCTCACTGGGGTCGCATCCACCAGGTCCGCGGGCGAGATGTATGCTTCAAGAACTCTCGTCTATGAAGATTGCCGGCGAGATATGGAAGTCAGTCTCGGCCCGGAGATTCTTGCGTCTCTTCATCGCTCTATTTTGCCTTTGCTGATGAGCGCGCGCTGGTTCACATATGAAACTGCCAAATTCTATCGCGGAATTTTCAAAAGCCTCTATGAGGAGCTTTCCGCGAAAGTGAAATCTTCAGTGGTCAGCTTTTCGACCTTCTGGCTTCATTGCAGCACCTTACTTTTCAGTCCCGCGGGCCATCCTGAACAAACGTTATTACCTCTTTTCCAGGAACGCTGGTCGCAAATTTTGAATCTTCCCGAGGGAGTTCGCGAGGCTGCGTATGCAAGCGAAGAACTACAGCCTCGTGTTGAAGCTGCTTTCGATGCACCGCATACCGGCTGGAATGCCGCGCGTTACCATAGTCCGGACGTGATGATCTCCGCCCCGAACCTGGAAGCGATCCAGCGCGGCGACTACCAGCTGGTACTCGGTGAGTTGCACATCGGAGCAAACACCGTAACTAACTCCTTCTTTTACTCGCAGCATCCGGCTCCCGACGAGCTCTCGCGCTGGATCGAACTCGATGTGCCTGAAGGGCGGATTTTTCCGGTTGCGCCAAAGAGTTGGCCGGGCATGACGACTCGGACCAGCGTCGCGGTGAATTCGCGGAAGGACTTGTTTTTGGAGACCACTGGCGATGCTTACAGTCCTAACAGGTCGCAGGCAATACCAGTCAGCGCCCTGCTGATCGAGGAAATTGATGAGCAACTGGTTGTGCGAACTCGTGACGGGCAATTATCTTTCGACATCATAGAAGCCCTTGGAGAGTTGTTATCGCAACTGGTGGTTAACTGCTCGAGGGTCCTGCTTTCCGCCGCTCACTCCCCCCGCGTTAAGTTTGACAATCTGGTTGTCTGCCGCGAATCCTGGCAATTTCCGCCCGAGGAAATTACCTTCGCTTTTGAAAAGGAGAGATCCGGACGCTTCGTCGCAGCCCGGAGATGGGCTCGCGACAAAGATTTGCCACGTTTCGTTTTTGTTAGAGCGCCGGTCGAGGTGAAACCATTTTACGTCGACTTCGATAGCCCCACTTATATCGATCTCTTTGCGCGGGTGATTCGCCGCTGCGTGGCTGCCGGCGCGCCCGCTCAATTTATTACCGTTTCGGAGATGCTGCCCAGACATGGCGAAATGTGGTTGCCGGATGCGGAGGGTCAGCGCTACACGAGTGAGTTTCGCATCATCGCACTGGATTTGAGCAAGCCTGCCCTAAGTTAAACCTCTTCTCTGCAACCTCTGTGTGTTCTCTGGTTCTCTGCGGTTAGTCTGCCGCAAAAAACACCACAGAGACACTGAGAACACAGAGGCACAAAGCATCCAAACCAGAGGCACTACGGCCCGCCCGTGGCAGCCGATTTCGGTAACGGGTAGCGTGGAATTGGAAACTCTTCACACAGTCTGCTTACCTCATCCTGCACTGAGTCTCTTACCCTGCCATCCAGAGTGTGGTCATGATCTCCGAGAACAGTTATCGATGTGAGGACCTTGTCTATCAGGTCGGCACAGCGTTTCATTTCATCTGGCCCCATCTTTCTGACGGCGACGCTGTTGGTTCCCAGACGAATGCCGCTGGTTACCATCGACGATTTCTTATCGCCCGGAACCTTGTTTTTGTTCACAATAATATTACTCTCTTCAAGCGCGTGCTCCGCAATCGCACCGGTCAGCCCGCGCGGCCCAAGATCGATTATAACAATATGGTTATCCGTCCCGCTGGTAATGACGTCGTATCCTTTCTCGACGCAGTACACGGCCAGGGCTTTAGCGTTGGTCACAATCTGGTTCGCCCAAATCTTAAACGCGGGAGTGCTCGCGCGGGCGAATGCCCTTGCTTTGGCGGCGATGACGTTGGGAACCGGTGCTCCCTGCAAGAGCGGGAAGACCGCGTTTTGAATTAGTTGCGAGAGAGTTCTCTTTCCGTCAGGAGCCAGGTTGAGATAATCCTTCCCCATAAGGATCAGGCCGCCGCGCGGCCCGCTTAGCTGTTTATGAGTGCAGGTAGTTGTAAAGTGCGCAAAATCGATGGGGCTCGGATGAAGGCCGGCGACAACTAGTCCGGCAATGTGCGTAATGTCGGCAAGCAGCAAGGCACCCACATCGTCGGCGATCTCCCGGAACCGCTGGAAGTCAATGATTCTGGGATACGCTGTAGCGCCACAAATGATCAACCGCGGTCGACACTCTTTCGCCAGTTTATGCACTCGATTGTAGTCAATGAATCCCCCCTCGCCGACACCATACCCGACAGCATTGAAATATTGCCCGGCGATGGAAGCCTTGGCACCGTGGGTTAGATGACCGCCATACTGAAGTTCCATACCCAGGATCGTATCTCCGGGCTTAAGCAACCCAAACATCACGATCTCGTTTGCCGAACTGGCGCAGTGTGGCTGGACACTCGCGTACTGGGCACCGAAAATCTGTTTGGCGCGGTCGATAGCCAATTGCTCTATCTCATCGATGACCTTGCACCCCGCATGAAAGCGCCTGCCCGGATATCCTTCGGCAGTGACATTCACGGGATGCATGCCTTCACAGGCTAAGACGGAAGGGTCGACAATGCTGGA
>Ga0075425_100004239_pt1 | contig 14746 bp, 12 predicted proteins | sample SoiMethybrSBSTD4_FD_75300 | JGI IMG/M metagenome (GOLD analysis project Ga0075425, IMG submission 75300) | Bulk soil microbial communities from a Populus tree surrounding site in Tennessee, USA - Soil MetaG P. TD hybrid SBSTD4 | ecosystem: Environmental > Terrestrial > Soil > Tree plantation...
GCGCTCGCTTCCGCAAAATAGGAGTCCGCGCCGGACCGGATCCTCTCGCACTGCGTTTATCGGCCCGCTGTCGAGGAGTCCGTTGACTATTTCATTCCATGTTTTTCCGCCGTCGTGAGTGCGATAAATATGCGGTCGCTGATCGTCCAATCGAATTCGGTTGACCGCAGCATATGCGGTGTTCGCGTCGAATCGGCCGGCGTCGATCAGCGAGATCTTGCTCCAGGCGGTCATGCCCGTCGGAGTGACGTTGCTCCAGTTTTTACCGCCGTCTCGAGTTACGTGAATCAACCCGTCATCGGTGCCCGCCCAAATGACGTTGACGTCTTTATACGAAGGAGCCACCGTGTATATAACTCCGCGACGAGGCTGCTTCGCCATTTCCGCTGTTCGATAGATCCCTATGCTGTCAGGCACCTCGGGTTGTTCGCGCGAAAGATCGGGGCTGATGATGTCCCAGCTGTTGCCGCCTGTGGTGGTCTTGAACAAAACGTTCCCCGCGAAATAGAGAACGCGAGGGTCGACGGGTGAGAAGATGACCGGAGCAGTTCGCAGGAAACGATATTTGCCGTCGCGAATCGCTTCGGGCGAGACGTTCTGGACCTGCCCGGTCGCGTAGTCAAACTTTGTGATTTTGCCGCCGTAGATGATGTTCGGGTTGAGCGGATCCGGCGCGACGTATCCGTATTCTTCAACACCGACTGGATGCCATTCGCGAAACGTTATTTGTCCGTCGTTGCCTCTGCTGGCGATTCCGACCGACCCGCTCTCCTGTTGTCCGCCGAAGACTCGATATGGAAACTGATTGTCAGTGATAACGTGATAGAACTGGGCAGTCGGCTGGTTATACCACGAGCTCCAGGTCTGCCCTCCGTTGACGGTAATGATTGCACCCTGATCGCTGGCAATCAGAATCACTTGAGAGTTATCGGGGTTGATCCAGATTGTGTGATAGTCATCACCGCCAGGCGCGCCTCGAAATCCGAGCCAGGTTTGTCCGGCATCAGTCGATCGCCACGTTACGACGTTCGCGCTGTAAACGATGTCCGGATTTTTTGGATCGACTTTCAGCTCAGCGAAATCGCTACCTCGACCCCACGGCCGCGCATCGTTGCTTATCTTTTTCCAGCTTTCCCCGGCATCGTCGGATCGATAGATGCCACCCGACTGCGGAGACGCATCCACCGCCGCATACATTCGCTTTGGATTGCTCGGAGCGATGCAGAAACCGATTCGGCCAAGTCCTTGTTCAAAAGTCGGGAGCCCGGCTGTGAGCTTTCGCCAGGTAGTGCCACCGTCGGTCGACTTGAATAATCCGCTCTCGGGACCTTGCCAAGCGCCGTTCTCCCACGGCCCCTGGCGCCCGGCCCACATGTCCGCATAAACGATTTGCGAGTTCGACGGATCAAATGCCAGCGCGATCGCTCCGGTATTTTCATCCTTGTACAACACCTTCTGGAAACTCTCGCCTCCATCGGTTGAGCGAAACACCCCGCGCTCGGGGTTTGGGCCGTATGGATGACCGAGCACTGCGACGAACAATCGATTCGGATCTCGCGGATCGACGATCACCGCGCCGATCTGTTGTCCGTCGCGAAGACCTTGATGCTTCCAGGTCTTCCCGGCGTCGGTCGATTTGTACATACCGTCGCCGGTGGACAGATCGGGTCTCTGAAGTCCTTCTCCACATCCGACATACACGATATCCGGATTGGATGGAGCGACTGCTAATGCGCCGATGGAACCGGTGGGCTGGTCATCGAAGACCGGCTTCCAGGTGTGACCGTAGTCATTTGTCTTCCACACACCGCCGTTGTTCACGCCGATGTAGAACACGTTTGGTTGACCGGGCACACCGGTTGCGCCAACGGTTCGTCCGCCTCGATGAGGGCCTATGCATCGCCAGCGAAGGCTTTGGTAGAGGTTCGGGTTGAACTGCTGTGCGAAAGCGACAACGGCTACAAAAAGCCAGACCGGTAGCAGGATCAAATGACGGCGACTGATCACAGGTTCCCTCCGAGGTGAGATTTCATGGATCTAATGCGTTCGTACGATACTCGTGAGTGTGAGCGGTGACAAGGATCAAAAATTTTGGAGTGCGCCGCCGGCATCTAAAATCTTACATAGATAAAACATTGGCGGCGCTTTGGATTTGTAGGTTCGTTATATCCGAAATGAAGAGAGTAGATTCATCACAGGAGAGCCTGTCTTCGAAGTCCTAAGGGATCCAAAGCGCCGCCTATATGTCGCAGGCGAATCTTCTCGCCTAAGGGCGGCGCACGCCAAAAAATTGGCGCACTCCAAAACGATCAGCGCGACTCAGACTTGTCAGCGACGTAACTTGCGATTTCCTCGTGAGTTGCAAACCAAACTCCTGGACGCGAGCTCATGTACTTAACAAGTTTCTCAAGCATCGCCATTCTCGATCGATGTCCAATCACGTGCGGATGCATCGTGAGGATGAACATCGTGCGTTCTTCATAAGCCTTGTCGAACTCCGCGCGCCAGATGCTGAACACTTCGTCGGGAGTCGTGTACGGTCGAAGCGTGGTAGTTCGATCCATCCCGAAGTAAGGGAAGTCGTCCATGATCCACTCAACGGGCAACTCGACCACACCGGTAGCCTTTCCATCGATCATCACTTCGTACGGACGATCATCGGCCATCAAACTGCTGTCGTACATCAGACCGAGTTCGTGAGCGAGCTTCATCGTTGCCGGGCTGAAGTCCCACGACGGAGTTCGCATCCCGACCGGCTTCTTGCCGGTTATCTCGGTGAGAGCTTCGATGCTCCGTCGCATCAGATCTCGTTCATCCGCTTCCTCGAGAAGCGAATTGCGCTCGTGAATCCATCCGTGGACCCCGACCTCGTGTCGTCCACTTGAGACGATGTCTTTCATGCTTTGGGGATGAAGCTTTGCGCTGATCGCCGGAACAAAAAACGTTGCCGGTATTTTGAAACGATTCAGCAATCGCAGAATACGTGGAAGGCCGGCGCGTGCACCGTACTCTCCCTGAGCCATCAGAGCCGGAGAGGTCTGACCGTCTCTTAAGGCGGGGGTCTCGTTGTCAAAATCAAAAGAAAGACCAACCGCGACGCGAGCGTTTCGTGGCCAACGCTTCGGCGTCAGATCGCGTCCGGCGCGCACTCGATTGACGACTTCGTGGACTTTTGTTTCGGGCCATTTCCACGAGGGATCCTGTTGCTGTTGCTGAGGTGTAGCTCCGGCAGTGAGGATTGTTGCGAGCCCATTTGCCGCAAGGACCGCCGCTGCGGTGCGAGACTTTTGCCTTTTCATCTGATACCTCGTTGAGGTGTGCTGTGGAGGCTCAAGGCACTGGTTCGACGACGACGGCGGTGCCGTATGCAAGCACTTCGGTGACGCCATTCATGATTTCGTTTGCGTCATAGCGCATACCGATTACCGCGTTGGCGCCGATCTCACTCGCGTGCTGAACCATGATGTCGAAGGCTTCGGCGCGTGCGACTTCGCAGAGGCGAGTGAAGGCGGTGATGTTTCCGCCTACCAGCGTGTGAAGCGTGCCGCCGAGCGTTCCGAAGATCGATCGAGATCGGACGGTTATGCCGCGTACAACTCCGAGCGTGCGAACGACTCGAAACCCATCGAGCGTGAACGCGGTTGTGACCATGTGATGCGACAAAGTGTATCTCTGAGAGACGTTGTAAGGAGTGTTACTGCTCACGCTGCGCTGAGCGTGTTCCAAATCTTCGAGGCGATCTTTCATAGATCCTCCAAAATAGGGGTCAGGGGTCGGGGGGTCAGGATCAGGGCCCAGAGTTTCGAGTTCTGGGTTCAAAGTTCAGAGTTCATAGTTCAAAGTCAGAGTTCAAAGTTCCGAGTTAAGAATTCCCAGTTTCATGTTTATGGTTCGTTGCGTTCGGGGCCCTGCTTCTGGTGACGAGTCCAGAAGTCGAGATTCTAAACCCTAAACCCTGAACTCGGAACCCTGAACTCTTAAATCTGATCCCTGACCCCCGACCCCTGACCCCTCCCCACGTTGCGACCCTAACACTCACTAGTTACAATCGTCACTTGAACGATGCCCCAATAATTCCACCGGAACCCGATAGGAGTTCATCCCGTGTCCAGTATCAATCGTAGGCGCTCGGCAGCGGTAAACATCAACGGCGTAGTCGTCGGCGGCGATCACCCCATCGTCGTCCAGTCAATGACCAACACAGATACGGTCGACGTTGAAGGAACCGCGCTGCAGATCGAACAGCTGGCTCGCGCCGGCTCTGAACTCGTACGCATCACCGTAAACACTCGTCAGGCCGCCGCCGCTGTCCCGCATATCGCCGAGAGCCTCGCTCAACGTGGGGTCATCGTTCCTATCATCGGTGATTTCCATTACAACGGTCATATTCTGCTGAAAGAATACCCCGAGTGCGCGCGGGCACTGGCAAAGTACCGAATCAATCCTGGCAACGTCGGTCCGGGCCAGCATCACGACAAGAATTTTCAATCGATGATCGAAGTCGCGGTTGAGAACGACAAGCCGGTGCGTATCGGCGTCAACTGGGGCTCGCTCGATCAGGGACTTTTGACCAGATTGATGGACGAGAACGCGCGGCGACCCGATCCAAAAGACGCCAGAGAAGTCATGCGCGAGGCCGTTGTCGTAAGCGCTCTCGAGTCGGCAGAGCTGGCGGAGCGTTGCGGGCTCCGTCACGATCAAATCATTCTGAGCGCCAAGGTGTCTGAGGTGCAGGACCTGATCGCGATCTATCGCAGCCTGGCTTCGCGATGCGATTACCCGCTTCATTTGGGTCTTACCGAAGCCGGTATGGGGAGCAAGGGGATCGTAGCGTCGACAGCCGCCCTTTCGGTCTTGTTGCAGGAGGGAATCGGAGACACGATCAGAGTTTCGCTGACCCCACGGCCTGGAGGAGATCGCACTGAGGAAGTGATCGTTGCTCAGCAGATTCTCCAAACTATGGGACTGCGAAGCTTCATGCCGCTGGTGACCGCCTGTCCGGGTTGCGGCAGAACGACCAGCACTCTGTTTCAGGAGATGGCGGAAGACATCCAGACCTACATTCGCGACAAGATGCCGGTGTGGAGGGAAAGTTACATCGGTGTTGAAGAACTAAAGGTCGCGGTGATGGGGTGTGTGGTGAACGGGCCTGGCGAATCCAAACACGCCAACATCGGAATCTCGCTTCCGGGCACCGGTGAGGACCCGCGAGCGCCGGTGTATGTTGATGGAAGCAACTTTGTTACGTTGCAGGGGCCGTCAATCGTTCCCGATTTCATTCGAATCCTCGATGAATACATCGAGACGCGTTACGCATCGAAACAAGAGCCAACCGAGAACGCGGTGTTTCAGGTTTGATTTAAGAAATCGGTAGCCTGGCTCACTCTTGTTTTTCTGACTGCTTATTCTGCGATCTTATTTGATTGATCGCGCCACTAATCATCAGTTTTCCGAACGCTGGCAGGTCCGCGCCCTTCGAAGCTTCCTCGAGCGCAGGAATCGCTCGCTCATCTCCAAGCCTTCCCAAAGCCTGCACTGCGCCAAACTGTATCTGCACAGACTTTTCCTTTAGCGCCGAGAGAAGCGCCTGCAAGGCTCGATCATTACCCTTGCCCATTTCACCGAGTATTCGAAACGCGGCGATCCTTAACTCCGACGGATTCGATTCCGCAGAGTACTTAAGGCTGAGATCGATAGTCCGCGGGTCCTTCAATGCGGCGAGCCCACCGAGCACTCCTGCTCGAATGGTCGAATGCCAGGAATCGAGCTTCAGCGCAGCTTCCAACGTTGGGTATGACTGAGGCGACCCGGTCTGCCCGAGCGCATTAGCCGCTTCTGCGACAGCAAAGTAACTTGGATCGCTGTTGATTGTCTTTATGAAGATCTCTGCAAGCTTCGGGTCGTTGTAGGTAGCCAGCCCTTTGAGCGACTCGCGACGAATTCTCGAATCCTTGTCTTTTAGAGCCTCGATAAGAGCGGCGCGCGCGACATCGCCCTTGAGGTCGGCGAGACCCCTGACTGCCTCGACCCGAACCGCCCAGAAGCTGTCCCGGGTCGCCGCTTCGGCCAGGGATTTTTCTGCTGAAGGAGTGGTGCGCGTCTTCAACTCGATTGCGGCCCGTACACGACCCATCGAATCTGAATCGTGAAGCAGCTGATGGCCCAGCTCTTCATCGGTGCGATCAAACTTTACTTCTTTGATTATGTAGTTGCCGCGGTCAAAGTTGACGATCAACGGTCTCGACTCGACTTCGAATGTGAATTCCTGTTCGGGTTTGTTGATCGTAACGCGATGAATCTTTTCGCCGGCAGAGGTGGTGATCGCGATATCGACAGGCGTCGTGAAAAAGTCAGGCGAGGAGAACCACGGCCGCTTATCATCGGGCTTCTGCGTTTGCTTTACAGTTAACTTGAGAGACTTCGAACCGTCATACGTGGATGTGATCTCAAACTGCGGGTGTCCGATTCGATAGACCCATTCATCAAAGAACCACGAGAGATTTTGACCAGTGACTTCCTCGATAGCAGCGTTGAGATCCGAAGTCTCGACATTTTGCCATTGATACTTCTTCACATAATGGTTGATGGACTTCCAGAACTGTTCCTCACCGAGCACAAATCGAAGCATGTTCACAACGGCGCCGCCCCGAGGATAGGCGTAAACATCGAAGAGCGCATCGGGATCGTCGTAGCGCACGGTCACGATCGGCCGACGAATCCCCTGGTTCCAGGCCTGAAGGTAATTCTGCTGGTTCTTGTACATCTCATACAAAGCTTCGTCCTTGCCCTTATCGTGTTCCTTCCACACATCTTCAAGGAACACCGCGAATGATTCATTGAGCCAAAGCTCGCCCCAGTGACGGCACGTTAAGAGATCACCGAACCATTGGTGCGCCAGCTCGTGAGAGACCGTGTCGTCCGCGGAAACATCGAGCGATGCTCGTTTATCGTGGATCTCGACGTCGGACATCGTAGTGGCGGTAATGTTCTCCATCGCGCCACCGAAGTCGTGCACCATCGTTTGTGCGTATTTGCTATAGGGATATTCGTAGCCGATCTTTTGCGAAAAGAAGGCGACCATCTGAGCGAGCTTGCCAAATGATACGCGCCCGTTTTCCAGATCTCCGGGATAGACGTACGAGGTGATCGGTTTGCCTTTGTATTGATCCTTAACCTCTTCGTACTGGCCCACGATTATCGAAATAAGATAACTCGAAAACGGCCGGTCCATCTTCCAATCCCATGTCCTGGTTTTGTTCGTCGGGTCTCGCTGAGCGCCGATTAGCGCGCCGTTCGAGATGACCTGATATTTTTCGTCGACCGTCGCGATTAACTCGCTGGTGGCTTTATCGTTCGGGTAGTCGTAGCACGGAAACCAATAATGATTTGTTCGCGCTTCGCCCTGAGACCATATTTGCCATGGCTTGTTTGGATCCGTTGCGGTTGGAGTGATAAAGGTTAAGCCCTGTTTTGGAGTTGCGCTGTAGCTGATTGTGATCGTGACGTCGTGTCCTTCGGGATAGCTTCGATCAAGTGTCACATACAGGTTTTCGTTGTCGGTGTATCTGTGATTGAGTTCCACGCCGCTCGCGGTCTTAACCGATTTGATCGTCATTTCACCGGCGTCAAGTTCTATCTCCTTGAAGTCAGGCGCCTGCGGTTGAAATGTAATTGTCGTTTCGCCGCTGATGGATTTCGCTCTCCAATCAAAGCTCACAGCGATTCGATAGTGCTGAACATCGTAGTTGTGACTTCGAGCCCACTGGTATGGCGGAGCCTCGAGTCCTGGCGGAGGAACCGCATTCTGTGCCAGAGAGAGAACCGATGAGAGGATCAGCATCGAAACCCAACCGATGCTCGCGATCGGTTTTACAAAGCGTGAACGCAAAAAGGTCATCGATCCTCCTGGTCGTCACTGCATGATTATTGGCGTGCGTGATTTGTACATCTAGCGAAGCAGTGCTGAATCAATTCTTGATGAAGATCTGGAGTAACCGAACTGCACGGGAGACGGGTTTGTCAGTGGGTTGTAGCTGTGGCGGAGCGAACCCAGATGAATGCCGATGAAAGATAGTGCAAAGCCCGGACGAGAATACAACGCCCGGGCTTGGGTTGTCCAAAATTAAGGCTTCTTGGCGGCGCCTTCCGAATGTTCGTGCGGTGCGAGATACGGCACCTTGATTTCCGCCCATGAGCGGAACTTGCCGCTGCGCCCTTCGATCACAAAGGAATCGGTGTCGCTTGCCGGACGGATATCGAAGCTGAGATAGGTCACCTCCGGTCCGTCAGCGGATGTCTGCAGAGGAATGCTCAGCTCCTTGCCTCCGCCTCGAAGTGAAAGCGCGAAGTCGTCTTTCGCTCCGAAACTGATTCCCATGTCATATGAGCCCTTCGGCACCTGTGTGCCGCCGATCACCACATCGAAATCGTTGTCGAACTTTCCGATCTTCCTCCAGACTGTGCTGTTGAGACGTTGTCGAAGCTGATCGTTGGCTTTTGTTTGTGCGTATGCTGCTTCGTTCCAATGAAGTGATTTGTAGCTGATGGTGAGCTTGCCGGCGCCTTCCACGGTAAGCGTATGAGAAAAATCCTTTGCGACAGTTCGCGGGTCGTGCGCAGATGCGACGGCGGCAAAGACAAGCACCGCGGCGAACGAATATAGGGCTCTCTTCATGGTGGCCTCCTTAGTCGTTATAAAAACTTGGTGTTTAACAGACGAAGGATTATATCCACTCACGAATAGGAGTTACAACGGGGAAGATAAGAGGATAGAAGATGGAGGATGGAAGATGGAGGATGGAAGATAGCCGAACACGTGCGTGGGATTCGAGTACTCACTCTAACTTCTATCCTCTATCTTCCGTTTCGTTCAGGCTTTACGAACTCGAAGCGATTGCGAACTTAACCGACTGCACAAACGTCCGAGGTTGACTGACCCTTCCAGTTCTTCATGAAGTCGGTCAGCTGCTGTTCGATCTGAAGATTGGTGTGCCGATTGATCAGCAACCACTTCAGCTTGACCAGTGCTTCGCTTATGAGACCGGGATCCTGAGTAGAGCAAATTACTCTTTTGTCAGCCTCGAGTTTCAGGGCTGGAACGTCGATGGTGGCGAAGTTGGAAGGGAAATCCGACTTGCGGGCTTCACGATCCCAGGGCGGCGAGATGATCTGCACGCGCCAATGCTTTGAGTCTTCTCCGCGAACTATTCCGGAAGCGTGATAGGCATCGGTAATCTTGCCTTTTACCCACATGCAGTCGGCGCAGTATGTGTGCTGAACAATAGTCAAAACGTAGTCAGGTTGCTTTGGTTCGGCCATCTCGTCCATCCGTTGAATTATTAGGCGTTTAATGACGCCCGATAAAGCGGTATAAGTTAGAGAGAGTTCCGAGTCAATAGTTTGTTATGCGCTGGCCGGGGGGTTGAGGTATTGGAAACCCCGTCAGGGAGTCGAATATTTGTAGTGGCGGGTGCGTGGGCGTATCGAACCCATCAGGGGGAAAGTTCACCTTTATACTCAGCACATTTTCACAGTATCAGGGTGAGAATCGGGGTCGAGGATCTGACCTAAGAAATGAATCACAGTTTTCGAAATGCGCTAGCCCTCGATGAATATTGACCCCTGACCGGGTTCGATTCGTCCACGCCGCGATACCACAAATATTAAAACCCTAACGGGATTCCAATTTACTCATAACACAAACTGAGGCGTCGAGAAGCAACAGTTGACGCGCGTTGAGAGGCTAACCTAGTATTACTTTGTTGAGATACACCAACGTCAAGGCACGGCTTAGCAGCTTGCCTTCTCCCTGATGATTGGCCCACATAAGAGAGGGTAAACATGGGAAGCCTGGGAATGCCCGAGATTTTGCTGATACTGGTGATCGCGCTGATCGTTTTTGGTCCGCGTAAGTTGCCGGAACTGGGAAAGACTCTGGGCCAGAGTCTCGCACAGTTCCGAAGAGCGAGCGAGGATTTCAAGCGACAATGGGAAGATGAGGTGGCGGTCGAACGGCAACGCATCGACGCTTCAGCGCCGGCCCCCGCCGAAACGGTTAGCTATCATACCGCGTCGTCGGGCCTCGAGGAGCATCAATCGAGTCCGCCGGAGGAACCTTCGCATACCGTGACCGCCAGCGACCCTTCGCCGACAGCTCACCACGAAGAAACAGCAGCTGCTCCGCAAACAAAACGTGATTGGATGTAGCATAGATTTCAATCTGTATGTTCGGAAATCGAATTGTAGTATGACGACATACAGATAGGACTATGCTGCCGACTATGGCCACCCAAACCAAACTCGATGACAAAGAGGTTCTAAGTGAAGAAGGGACGATGTCGTTCCTCGACCACCTGGATGAGCTACGCAAGCGGCTGATCCGCAGCGCTCTTTTCATCGCTATTGCTTTTGTCGTCTGCTGGATCTTTTCGGATAGAATCTACAACTTCCTTCAAGTGCCGGTTCGCGCAGCTATGCTCGAGGCCAAACGGGAAATCTCGACCAAAATCGAGACAAAACCGGTACCGTTAGCTGACGTTCCGGATGGAACCGAATTGATTTTCACTCTTCCGACGGATGCCCGAATCGGCGAAGTGTTGATCCCCGCAGGCACGGCCATTCCCGCCAAAGTAAAGAGAGAAGGCGACACGATTCAGCTCGTCACGTCGACCTATTGGCTGATGAGCGATCGAGCGGTCATCGAGAAAGATACGGTGATCCCGCCTCACCTGTATGACTGGGCGACAACTCAGCTGGGCCGGGACAACCAGTTGGTGGTGCCGACGGTTCAGGGCGCCTTCAATCTGTACATCAAGGTTTCATTCTACGCGGCGATCTTTTTTGCGGTTCCGTTTTTGCTCGTTCAGGTCTGGGGCTTTGTCTCACCAGGACTGTACCCACACGAGAAGAGCTATGCTGCGCCAGTGATAATCATGGCGTCGGCGTTTTTTCTGCTGGGTTGCGCGTTCGCCTATTACATCGCGTTTCCGAGGGCCGCGAATTTTCTGCTCAGTGTCGCCACCAACGGGAATCTCAGACCGCTGGTGACAGCGGATGAGTATTTTGACCTGATAATAATAATAATGTTGGGCCTCGGGGTGGTTTTTGAGATCCCGACAATTACGTTTTTCACGTCACGACTGGGGCTGGTAACGCCGAGACTGCTTTTGCGAATTTGGAGATATGCAGTAGTCGTCATTTTCATAGTTGCGGCAGTCTTGTCACCGACGACCGATATCCCGAACTTGTTGGTCTTCGCTGCGCCGATGTTGTTGCTGTATTTCCTCAGCGTAGGTATTGCCTGGGTGTTTTACCGCCGCCGGAGGACTGAAGAGGAAGCCAAGTCCGAGGAACTGTGGAAACCCTGGACGTGAAGATGCCATCGTCGTAGTTGCGAGTGCACGAAACTCGCAAGCTGCTAAGCGCTAACCATTCTAAGTCTGGGTGCGGATGTGCAAATTGGATCGTCAGGCGCTTTCCAACGACCTTGACCTCGCCGAACCGACTCCGTAGACTTGACGACTAGAGGGTTAATCGCTCACTCTAAGTGCCTTGCCACAGATGTTTTTCGCATAGCGAAAGGAGCATTGGTTATGAAGAGGGATGTCCGTCTCTTCGAGAGAATCATAGGAATTGCCTTGGCTCTGGTGTTGTCAGTGGGAGGTCTTATGCCATCCGCACTTGCCCAGGAGAAGGGTCAGGAAAAGCCGGGCAAGGATAAGAACGAACGCAAGAAGAAAGAGGAATTAAAAAGCGTTTACAAAAACTGGATGGAGCAGGATGTCCTGTACATCATAACCGACGAAGAACGAAAAGCGTTCAAGGCCTTAAAGACGGATGAGGAGCGGGATCAGTTCATCGAGAACTTCTGGCTCCGTCGCGACCCCGATCCCGATACTCCTGAAAACGAATACAAAGAACAGTACTTCGAGCGCATTCAGTATGCGAACGAGCACTATTCATCGGGTATCCCTGGCTGGCGAACAGATCGCGGCCGGATCTACATAATGTTCGGTAAACCGGATGAACTCGAATCGCACCCCGCGGGCGGCGCATACGACAGGCCTTCGTGGGAGGGCGGCGGTTCGACCTCGACTTATCCTTTTGAGACCTGGTGGTATCGATACATCGAAGGCATCGGCTCGGATATCGAAATTGAATTCGTCGATCCCTCGGGATCTGGCGAATATCACATTGCTCGAAGTCCTGACGAGAAAGACGCGTTGCTCCACGTTCCAAACGCCGGTATGACTTTGGCGGAGAGCCTCGGGATGGCTAACAAGGCCGATCGAGTTACTGGAATGGGCGGCGCCAATCCGAACAACGGCATGTATGGCGGCGGCAGAGCGAAGGATCAGCCGTTTGAAAAGCTTCAACTGCTCGCCGATCTTCAGCGAGCGCCGGCAATCAAGTTCCCCGATCTACAGGTCAAGGCTGATCTGCCCGAGATCGCAACCGACATCCTTCCGTTCAGTGTTCGCACTGACTTCTTCCGCATCGGCGCCGAATCGGTAGCCACTTCGTTTACGATGCAGTTCGATCACTCCGATATCTCGTTCAAGAATCAGGGTGGAATCTATTCGGGCAACGTCAACATCTATGCTCGACTGACCGGACTCTCGGGACGAAGAGCGGGGAATTTTGAAGATGTAGTTCAGACCGCGCGCTACGGCGAAGATCAGCTCTCCGCAGCTCAGGCGCAGCACTCGATTTACCAGAAGAACGTAGTGTTGCCCCCCGGTCGTTACAAGATCGATGTCGTTGCTCGCGACATCGTCAGCGGCAAGACCGGCATACTCCATCACTCGTTTGAGGTTCCCAGATACCAGGAGAAACAATTTGCGTCCAGCACGTTGATTCTCGCCGCGGCGATCGAGCGGCTCGACAATCAATCGATCGCCGCCGGTCAATTCATCATCGGGCGCTACAAGGTAAAACCGATGGTGAGCGGGATCTACAAACCGGGTCAGAACCTTGCGTTGTTCCTGCAGGTTTATGACGCTGATATGGATCAGGCGACCCTTCAGCCGGCACTCAGAGTCGAGTACGTCATATCGAAAGGCGGTCAGGAAATTGCCCATATCGTCGAGGACGGAAAGACCAAGATGGGTCTGATCGATATGAAGGGGCAGCAGCTGGTAGTTGCGCGAGGCGTGCCGCTTCAGGACAAGCTGGCTGAAGCCGGCGAGTACACGGTCACCGCGAAGATTACAGATCTGGTTTCACAGAAGGTAATCACGCCGCAGGCGAAGTATACGGTCACCAAGTAGGCTCGTTTTGAAAGCTTGAACACGAAAGCCGGGCTCGACCTCGATGCCCGGCTTTTTGCATTTCGATAAAGCAAATTTGCACGGGTCGGGAGCCATATTTTGACAAGAAAACGAGAGACGACAGAACTGATTTTGGTTAATTTCTCAGGTCGCTTTTCGTTTCTCTGAACGGTTGCTATCATCTCCTCTCAAATTATTCGGAGTAGCCTTAGTAATTATGAATTTCTCAATAAATCCGTTCACCGAGGATCTGGCAGTCGACTTGGGTACCGTGCACACGTTTGTCTATGGGCGAGGTCGCGGCATGGTTGTGAACGAACCGTCACTGGTCGCGATCGACAAGGTGTCGTCGGAAGTGATTGCGGTTGGTAATGAAGCTCTGGAGATGCTTGGGCGATCTCCAGAAGATGTGTCGGTGGCGTATCCGATGCAGGACGGCGTAGTCGCTGATTCGGAATTGACTCAGACCATGCTTAAGAAGTTCATCCGCAAAGCGCGAGGCGGAAAGGCTCGCTTCTCGCGGCGAATAATCCAAAGCGTCCCTGCCGGAATCACCTCAGTAGAACGGTTCGCGATTCGAGACGTTGTGCAGGGAATCGGCGCTTCCCGAGTTTATCTGGTTGAAGAGGGATTGGCCGCGGCGATCGGAGCTCGGCTTCCGGCTGCCGAGATGAAAGCTTCGATGGTGGTCGACATCGGCGGTGCTACGACCTCTATCGCGGTGGTTGCGAACGCCGGTATCGTTGAGTCGGAAACGCTTCGACTCGGCGGGCTCGATATGGATCATGCTATTACCGATTACATCAAGCACGAACGGCGCGTTTTGATCGGCGAGCGAACGGCCGAGCGATTGAAGATCGTGCTGGGATCGGCCACCGATCCGGTTGACGATCACAAGAGCATTGTGAAGGGGCAGAACGTCAGCGAAGGCGGCCCCGAAATGATCGAAGTGTCGTCGTTTGAGGTGCACCACGCGATTGACCCGATAATCAAACAGATTGTCGAAGTTGTGCGTCTTGTGCTGGAGCGAATCCCGCCTGAGGTGGCCGGGGATATTCACGATACAGGGCTGGTGCTGACGGGCGGGATGGCGTTGCTGGATGGGATGGACACGAGGATTAGCAAGGCTACGAAGTTACACGTCGCGGTGGCGGAGAGCCCTCGGCAATCGGTGGCTCAGGGATTGGTGGCGTTGTACGAACAGCCGCTGCTGCTGCGCCGCGTCGCTCGGAATATTGAGTTGGCGTAGCTGTAACCGATCAATCTTCGCTAAATCGAAATCAACCTTCCTTCCTTAAATCGAGAATCTCCGGTCAATCTGACGCCACTGACCTCGTGTCGATGGGCGATGACTCGTCAGCTAAGCCAGCACCGCAACCCGCCACCACCGACCTCGTGTCGGTGGGGCGACTCGTCAGCTAAGACAGCACCGCGAGAAACCGCGCCACCACCGACCTCGTGTCGGTGGAGCGATGACT
>Ga0075425_100004241_pt1 | contig 14744 bp, 12 predicted proteins | sample SoiMethybrSBSTD4_FD_75300 | JGI IMG/M metagenome (GOLD analysis project Ga0075425, IMG submission 75300) | Bulk soil microbial communities from a Populus tree surrounding site in Tennessee, USA - Soil MetaG P. TD hybrid SBSTD4 | ecosystem: Environmental > Terrestrial > Soil > Tree plantation...
GCGATGCGGAATCCGGACCGCTCCACGTTCTCCTTGCCGGCCACGCTCGAGTGATCGCGATCGCCGTCGCGGCCAGTGCGCTCGACGCACTCGAATCGCCGCCGTGCCGGCGGCTGCTTACCGATTTCGAGGATGGCGGCGGCCGATCGTTGGCAAACAATTTGGCCGCCACCGGCCTGACGTTGACCGCGTATGCTTCGCGCCTCTACCTGGTTGATGGGGGCATCGACCGCCAGTGCGCCAATCCCGGGACGATCGCGTTTACGGCGCCGGGCAGCCACGTCATCTACCTGTGTTCCGCACGCTTCACGGCGATGTTCGGGCGGAGAAACACGGCTAAGGCGCTGATGATCCACGAGATTCTGCACACCCTGGGTCTCGGCGAGAACCCTCCGGCGAGCGCTGAGATCACCCGTCAGGTTGCGTCACGCTGTCAGCTCTGACGGGAGACGCCGGGGGACCTTCCGGGGCAACGATCTGGACACCGATAAAGGCGACCGGCGGATGTTCGATTGGCTTGTCGCCCTCTCGACACCTACGAGCTTTCGCCGACACCTTCGGTTGACCTTTCATAGCGTCGCCCTGCGGTCCGCCGCCCCGATGGCTTCGCCACATCTGCGACGTAGGCCCGAATCGACACTTCCAGCTGCAACTCCCTGCCATTGAAACGACTTCGTCCATTCGGACGCCACAACGTGAATGACACATGAGTGTCGTCCGGGCCGAACATTGCCACGACGCGTCCAACAAGAAATCGGCCGGATAGCGAGCCGTCCGGCACGATTCGCCGTTTCGGCAGCGTTCTGCGCCTTACGCACCGAATGCGATGCATGCGACACAATCGGTTCTTACTCAGAGAGAGGGCTTATGTTTCTCGACTGGTTCGCAGTGTTCCTGTTTACAGGCGACGTATTGATAGTTAGGTTCCATGAGGTGGCGAACGCGGAGCTGCTGACAGACGACAACGGCGCGTAACCTGGCGCGAACGCACCGCGTCGTCAGCACTTAGCGGGTTGAGGGAGTGGACCGAAACTTGCGACGCATTCGGCCGGCAACAATCTGTCGCCTGGCCGAATTTGCCCTGCCGAATGCCAACAACGTCACCGCAGCAATTGGCCGGAGGGCGATCGATTAACGGGCACTACGATTGCCGCTCGACGTGCCACTCGGTGTTATTTCAGCCCATTGACGAGATACAAATCCGCGAGCCCGTGCCTTAGTTGGTAGACGTAGGACTTCGCGTCAGGCGTCACGAACACCTGGTAGACTTCTCCGCTGGCCGACCCGTGAAGCGTAGTCTCGCGCACGGGTGTTTCGAGGCCGGTCGTCAGGTGCAATCGAAGCATCCTGATCCGTCGTCCTTCAACGCGGTACAGAAAGAGCGACTGTCCATCCGCGCTCCAGCCAGACAGTCCGTCGGTGTCCGTGAGCGGCAGAAGGCGGCCCGTCTCGGCAGCGTCCACGCGATACAGGAACTTCCGGCGCACGGGATCTTCGGCGACGATCCACTTGCCGTCTGGTGACACGAACCGTCCGAGAACACCCTCGGGCGTCACGGCATGCACGTGACGGCTTTCTATCTCGTAGACATAGCTACGCCAGTCATGACCCGTCTCCTTGCCCGCGAACAGGATCCGCGTCGCGTCGATCCATCGGGTCGGCTTGTCGAACATCTCAATCGCTGGAGCATCGAGCGGCCGGATATCTCCGGCGCCGGTCGGCAACAGGAAAAGCCTTGACGGAGACTTCAACACCGCCGCCACCCACGTTCCGTCCGGCGAAAACGCGCACGCATCCCCGTCGCCGAGCCTCACAGCCGGAGACCCGTCCGTCCTTCGCAGATACGTCGAATAGTTCGTGGTGGTGCCGACGACGAAGTTCGTGAACAGAATGGCCTTGCCGTCCACAGACAAATCCCGTAGGCCGACGTCACTGAACCACGTGAGATCTCGTTCAGTTGCTTCGCCGGGAGCCAGGCCGATGACTTCGGTGCGGGAATCGTCGCGCATCATCAACGCGCGCCCGTCCTTGCGAATGTCCTGGATCGTCAAGTACCCCGGCGCACGGGCAATCACGCGTTGCCGGCCGTCCAGCGTGACTGCACGAAGCGCGTCGAACTCCTCCCCGGTCGACGCCGTGAACCACACTTCACGTCCATCCGACGACCAGGCGAGCCCACCTTCACCGCCCCACTCGGCAGTCAAGGCCTTCGCGTGCCCCTGCGCGTCAACCAGGACAACTGATCCCCGGTTGTCGTACTTGAGCGGGTGATCCATGAATGCGACGAGCTGTCCAGACGGCGACACGCGCGGAAAGCTGAGAAAACCATCACTCTCGTACAGCACATGACCGATCGGGTATTCGATCCGATTACGCCCATTCACCCAGCGCACGACCGCGAGCTGCGTGCCGTCAGGCGACCAATCGGCTTCCTGGACATCGTCGAGCATCTCTCGCGGCGCGCCTCCGAGCAGGCTCATCCGAGCCAGCGTCCCGCGGCTACTGCGGGACCCCAGGTAGCGCCGAATAAGCAGGACGGCCATTTCGCCTCGAGACGATACCGAGAGGATGTCCGCATTGGTCACCCCGATCGGACGCGAGTCGCTGCTGTCCATTCGCCGTGAAAAGATCTGCAGCTGGTCGTCAACCGCGGCGCTGTAGATGATCGTCTCTCCGTCGGGTGAGAACCGCGCGCTCATCACGCTGTCACGTTGAAATGTCAGCAGCTGATACACCGGTACCGCGGGCTTGGCGGTACGCTGGCCGATAATCAGACCGCTGCCAACTAGCCCGAGCGCGACGAGCGGGGCGGCGACGACCAGCGTGAACCGCGCGCGCCTGTTGAACGATGGTCGCGGCGCGGCTTCTATCACGCCGGATTCAATTGCACCGTCGAGATCGAAGTGCGCGTCGCCGATGTCCCGCAGCCGCTGCGCCGCGTCCTTTGCCAGACATCGCGCCAGGAGCGCGCGCACGCCGGCTGGCGTTTCAGGGGGAAGGACGTTCCATGCCGGAGCGTGATGGATGATGTTCGCAATCACGTCGGTCACGGTCTCGCCCTCGAACGGACGTCGCCCTGTCAACATTTCGTAGAGCACACACCCAAAGGCCCAGATATCTACACGCTTGTCGAGCGCCCGGCCCCTCGCCTGTTCGGGCGACATATACGCAGCGGTGCCGATGATGACTCCTGTGCTGGTCATCACCGCTGGCGATGGCATCGTCGGCGTGTCCGATGGATCGATCGTCGCGGCGTACGCGTCGGTGGCCTTGGCGAGTCCGAAGTCGAGCACCTTGACGCGGCCGTCGCGCGTCAACGCGATGTTGGCCGGCTTCAAATCACGGTGGATGATGCCCTTCTCGTGCGCCGCTTCGAGGGCCTCGGCGATCTGCTTCGCAATCCCGACGGCCTCGTCAGCCCGCAGCGGCCCATGGGCCAGCCGCGCCGCGAGCGTCTCGCCGTCGACCAGTTCCAGCACCAGGAACCGAACGCCGCCGATCTCGTCGAGACCGTAGATGGCCGCGATATGCGGATGATTCAGCGACGCGAGCAGGTGCGCTTCGCGGCGGAACCGCGCGAGCCGATCGGCATCCAACGCGAACGCGTCGGGGAGAATCTTGACCGCCACGTCGCGCCCGAGCCGTGTATCGCGGGCACGGTATACCTCGCCCATGCCGCCGACGCCGAGGAGGGACAGGACCTCGTACTGGCCGAGCCGTGTCCCGATCATCGCCCGGCGTGCGGGTGCGCCGCCGGTCGCGATCCCGTGCGCCGCGACCTCGAATGCCGGCGTTGTGAGAAAGCGCTCGGCCGACGCGTCGTGGGCCAACAGCGCATCGATCTCCTGCCGTAATCGTGCGTCGCCGACGCACGCCGCCGCGAGATACCGCTCGCGCTCCGCGGCGGGCCGATCCAACGCCTCCTGGCAGATCCGTCTGATCTCGGCATCCCGGTCCGCCGTCACGACGTCGCCTTCCCGTCCAGCTCACGCAGCAGCCACAACTTCGCGAACCGCCAATCGCGCTTGACCGTGTCGACGGACACGTCCAGTGCGCTCGCCGTCTCCTCGAGCGTCAGACCGCCGAAGAAACGGAGTTCGACGACCTCGGCCTGACGCGGATGGACGGCCTGCAGACGTTCCAACGCCTCGTCGACCGCCACGAGATCCTGTCGTCGGTTTGGCGCCACCACGACGGCATCCTCGAGCGAGATCTTGACCACATCGCCGCCGCGCCGCTGGTTGCCGCGCGCGCGCGCCGCATCCACGAGGATGCGCCGCATCGTGCGCGCAGCCATCGCAAAGAAATGCGTGCGGTTCTGCCACCGCACCTGGCGGATGTCGATCAGGCGCAGGTAGGCCTCGTTGACGAGCGCCGATGTCTGAAGAGTGTGGCCGGCGCGTTCCCCGGCCATGTAGTGGCGGGCGAGGCGATGGAGTTCGCCGTGAACGAGCGGCACCAGACGATCGAATGCACCCTTATCGCCGCGGCCCCAGGCCAGCAGGAGAGCGGTCGGTGTAGAGACCTCGGTCGAAACGCGGTCATCTTACCGCGCCTGGTGCCCTGATTGATCGCGCGGGTTGCGCCTTAAGGAAACGGGATGCCCGACCACTCTTTTCCGGCGCGTGCGTGCTCGCGACCGTGCTGAGTGGCGAATTCTAAAAGGCTAAGGAAATTAGCGATTCGCCATGCACAGGTGACTGCTGGGTCGCGCGCTGGAAGAACTCGAGGAACTCCCCGAAGATCAGACGCCGCTGTTGGGCTCGGTCGGCACCTCGGGCAGGCGGAATGTCACCTACGTGCGGCGTAGGCCTATCATGATCGCGGCGATCTCCGGTGCTCGATCGCCCCATCGCCGCGCGTACGGCCTGCGGGACCGCTGGACCGACTGCTCGGTCAGTTCGATGAGCGGCACGAAAGGCGGCGCCCCTCCGCCCGCCGTTTCGGCCGAAACGTGAAGTGCCGTTGGCGTCGCAGGGTCGATCGAAACGGTGTTTATCCTTACCTCCCCCGCCTCACCGGATGCCCCGATTGATGGCCAATTTGCGCCTTTAGGAACAGCCGCGCGGCTTTTCGTGGCGGACCTCAAAGGAGATCGGACCATGACATCCAAACACACCATCACGTCCGGCGACCTGGACCCTGTCAGCGCTCGCGGTATGGACGGAACCGTTCATCGCGCTTCTCGAACGGGCTTCTTGACGCGATTCAGGCTGAGTCCACCGCCGAACCCGACAGTGCCGAGAGGAATGCGACAGCGAGTGACCACTGTCTTGATCGCTCTGACGGTCGTGCTCGCGGCGGCATCCGCCAAGGCGGACACCGAATTCGGAAACGCCGACTTCCGCGGGTCCTACGGGTTCTCGTTCGAACTGACCATCGGCGTAGGCGCACCTCGCATCGTGATGGTCGGCCAGTTCACTGCCGACGGAGCCGGTCGTTACACCGGCGAGCGGACGGTCAATCTCGGAACAGCGTCGCCGGAAAGCTCCGGCGTGTTCCACCAGACTTTCAGCTGTATGTACTCAGTTGGCCAGAATGGCACCGGGACGGCGATCTGCACCACGCCATTTGGGCCCGAGCGGTTCGCCTTCGTGCTGGCCGACGAGGGCAAGGAAGTGCACTTCATCTCGATCACGCCTGGGATCAGCTTGCGGGGCGTCGCCCGGAAGCAATCGTCGTAAATGCAAATGCGCCACTCAGCCGAACTGAAGTGCCGTTGGCGTAGCAGGATCGACCGGAACGGCGGTTACGTGAATCCTGCACGGTGTCCGTTCAGCAGTCGATGAGTTTTTACGATTGCGACTCGATCGTTCGCACAGAACCGCCCGCGAACCCACAGCGCTCGGTCACAGCTGTCAACGGTGGCTCGCCTCGGTATGCGTCCCATTTGGGATCGACCGGCAGGAAGATGAGATGCACGTCACGAGCGGCGTAAGCGCGCTCGAGCCATTCGAACACCACATCTTCATGCTGAACCGTACCGGGTTTGTCGGAGGGCCCATTTGAGAGAGGATGGGCCCCATGGGACGACCCAGTAAGCATTCTCCGGAAGTACGTGAACGAGCCGTCCGGATGGTCTTCGACCAGACGCCGGAGCATCCCTCACAATGGGCGACGATCCGGTCGGTCGGCGAGAAACTCGGGATCCGCACGGAATCGTTGCGCCGCTGGGTGCGCCAGGCCGAACGTGATGCCGGGCAGCGGCCGGGCCTGACCACCGATGAACGCGCGCGACTGAAACAGCTCGAACGTGAAAACTTCGAGCTGAAGCGGGCCAACGAGATCTTGCGGAAAGCATCCGCGTTTTTCGCCCAGGCGGAGCTCGACCGCCGTGCGAAGTGATGGTCCGCTTCATCGACGATCATCGTCAGGCCCACGGAGTCGAGCCGATCTGCCGCGTCTTATCGATCGCTCCGTCGACCTACTATCGCCACAAACTCCTCGCCCGCGATCCGGCGCGACGCGCCACGCGCACCGTGAGCGACGCGGTCCTGCGCGTGATCATTCGGCAGATTTGGGACGAGAACCATCGCGTGTATGGCCCGCGCAAAGTCTGGAAACAGATGGGACGTGAAGGCCTTCGCATTGCGCGCTGCCGCGTACGGCGGTTGATGCGTGAACTGGGACTCGTCGGTGCCAGCCGCGGGCGCGCGTCGATCATCACGACGCGGACGCAGCCGGAAGCCGATCGCCCGCGGGACCTCGTCGATCGCCAGTTCACGGCGACGCGACCGAATCAACTGTGGGTCGCTGATTTTACGTATGTCGCGACGTGGCGCGGCTTCGTCTACGTGGCGTTGGTGATCGACGTCTTCGCCCGTCGCATCGTCGGCTGGCGCGTGTCCTCGTCGCTGGCGACCGATTTCGGGCTCGACGCGCTCGAGCAGGCCATTTACAACCGCTGCGGCACCGGCGCCGCCGGCCTGATCCATCACAGCGATCGTGGGACGCAGTACCTCTCGATGCGCTACAGCGATCGGCTCGCCGAAGCCGGCATTGCCCCGTCGGTGGGCAGTCGCGGCGACTCGTACGACAACGCTTTGGCTGAATCGATCATCGGCCTCTTCAAGACGGAGGTGATTCACCGGAACGGTCCCTGGCGGCATCTCGAGGCCGTGGAATTCGCGACACTCGACTGGGTGGATTGGTTCAATCACCGCCGCCTGCTCGAACCGATTGGCGACGTGCCGCCGGCCGAGTATGAGGCTCGCTTCTATGACCAGCCAGCCGCGTGACCGGCGTCACCCGTCGAAAGAGCGCGCCGCCGAGCAGGCCGCCCACCCCCAAGAGCGGCCCGCGCAGGCGGCCTCACGAATTACCGTGACGGAGGGAGCATCATCAACGACGACTCACACTAATTGCTCTCCGAGATTCCCGGTACGATTCAGTTCCAACTCGCGAAAATCTGGGTCACCATTTCTCGCGTCAGCACAGTCAGCAACTTGCAGCCAGCGAACGCTCGAACCCAGATGCGATATCGAACCGCACTTGCGCGGTCGACGCCATGTGGTTAGGGTTCAGCTCGCAAACGCCGCGGGCCCAGAGCAGGTCCAGGATCACGACACCGTGGTTCGCCGCAGACCCGAGAGGACGAGAATCGAAGAGGCAACTATTGCGACCCCCACACTCATGAAGCCGACGGTCACCAAACCCTCCTGCCAAGGCTGACCGCTGCGGCCCGCCGCCGTAATTGGCGACAAAGCCGCCGTACCGAAGATCGCCGCCAGCAGGGTCACCGCCCAATTCGCGTACGTGCCATACAGCGCACTCCAGTACGCCGCACCCTTCAATCGAGGAGAGAGCCTCACCTCCGTCCAGACGGCTCCCAATGCAACGAGGAATGTGCCGTTCATCACGCCTTCCAGGTGCGCCGCGAGACCCATGCGCGGATTGCTGAAATTCTGTTCGACAAAGCCTGTGAGGAGACCAAGCAGGAACAAAGACATTCCGTGCCAGAGCATTCGACGCTTGGGGTTGCCTATGCTCGTCTTCTCTTCCGAGTTGACAATGAAACCATCCACGACCTTCGCTGCGACCGGCTTCATCGCGTTTCTCCTTTAAGTGGACAGCAATGTCGCGTTAAATTTACAGGAGGCGTGTGCATGGCGAATCCTAAAATGCTGAGGAAATTAGCGATTCGCCATGCACAGGTCTTCAGACCGTTCCGTGCGATCAAGCGCTACCAGAAAAACCGCAGCAGGAACTGCGTCGTGCGCGGAAACCCTGCTTGCTGTGTGATGGTCCCGAAGCTGGAGCGACCGAATCGCGAGTCGCCGCCGCCCACGAATTTCGGGTTGTTGGTGGCGTTCAGCATCTCGAGGCGGATTTGCGCCTTCAACGAGCTCCCGAACGTCACCAGCTTCGCCAACACGACGTCGTAGTTCGTTCTGAACGGGCTGCGAATCCGTGGATCCGTTCGCTGCCCTGTTCCGAATGTGAAGGGCGGGGCCGCCGCGTACGCCGCAGGGTTGATGTAGTTGAGCAACCGATCGATCGTGCTCCCTGCCGTCACGGGGTCGGTGCCGGTCCAGTTCGGGCGCTGAACGCCGCTGAACGAGCCGCTGTTGTCGGCGTTCTGGGTGACGTTCAGCGGCTGCCCGCTTTCGTATGTCGCAATGGCTGAAAAGGTCCATCCGCCGGCAATGACGTTGGCGGGCCCCTTCGTCGCCCATCGTTTTCCCGCGCCGAAGGGCAGTTCCACAATCGGCGACAGGACCACGCGGTGCGGCATGTCCAGCATGCTTCGGCTGTATTCCGCAGCCAGGTCGTAGTTGTTGAGCGGCCGCCCGCCCTGATACTGAGCGTTGTAGTAGGGCGGCTCGCCGAATACGTCGTCGTCCAGCCGGCTCCACGTGTAATGGAACCGCCCACCCCACCCGTGCGAAAGGCGTCTCTCGATCTGCAGGACCACCGCGTGATAGCGAGACCGCGCGCCGGTCGTCTGGCGATCCCGGATGTTGCCGAACTGCGGGTACGGCCGCAGCAGTTGTCCTCGCGCGATCGTCGGCGTCCTCGAGAATGCCCCGGCCTCGGGAATGCCAAAGAACGGATTCGGGACCTGCTCTTGAAGTGCCGCACCCAACGCGAGCTGCTCCGGCCGAAGCTGGTTGATGTTCACGAAAGCGGCGCCGGCGCCGCCATACCCCAGGTTGTCGCCACGCGATCCGACGTAGCCGATCGACACCGCCATCGCTCCGGGAAGCTCTCGTTGGAGGTCCACCGAGTACTGCTGCACGTAAGGCGACTGCCGATCCTGAGAAACGAAATCGATCTGCCCTCCGACGCCCGTGAGCAGCCCCAACGTGTTGCCGACCGGTTTCAGCAATCCGTTTGGAAACGGATTGTCCAATGAGGCTGTCGGGATCAAACGACTGGATTGATCGACGAATGTTTCCCGCGTGTAGCCGGTCTGACCGTAGTTGGTGGTCCCGGGAGAGATATGGATCCACGGAGACCAGAACAGCCCATATCCGCCACGCGCGACCGTTTTCTCGTTCAGCGACCAGGCCACACCCACTCGCGGCGAAAACTTCGTCTTGGACGGATCGCCCTGATAATCCGGAAACCCGTCCTGTCCCGCATACCGTAACCCGCCGTGCAGATCCAAGCCGGTCTTCGCCGCCAGCGGGCTGACGGCGTTTCGATCGAACGCAACGGTGAAGCGATCCTCTTTCTCCCGCATCCCCGCTTCGTATTCGTAGCGCAGCCCGACGTTCAACGTGAGGTTCGACCTCAGGCGGAAGTCATCCTGTGCGTAGCCGGCATAGTAGTGAATGAGCGCGTCGATCGGAGTCGAGACGGGCGCAAAGCTCGGATTGCCGGGGTTGGCCGATGGCAGCCCAAGCAGAAAACTCGCGAACCCGTTCCCTTCGTTCGATCGCTGCACGAATGGATCGGACTGCGTCCACTCTTTGTCGAACCTGAAATCTCCGGTCGCATCGCCATAGGTGAGCGTGAACGCACTGATTCGACGGAAGTCCGCGCCGAACTTGAACGTGTGACGGCCGACGAACTTCGAGAGGCTGCCGTTGACCGCCCACGAGTCATACGTTGTCGGGCTGAACCCCCGATTGCCGAAGATGCGACTGCCGTTGATCGGGCCATAGCCGTCGATTGTTCCGGCCGGGAACTTCTGGAACGTCACGTCGTTCACGAAGCTGCTGGGGAAGCCCAGACTGGCAAGGTCGTAGGTGAACGGCAACTGGAAGTCCTCGAATCGCGTCCACCCATAGCGGAGGGTCACGACCGTCGTGGGATTCGGGATGATCGTATTGTTCAGCGCCACGATGTGGACGCGCCGCCTCTCGAGTCCTTGATCGGGATCGGCAAACGGATTCTGCTCTGCCCAGAAGTGCGGCGCCTGCTCGTTGTCCGGTTGATAGAGGTACATCCCGGTGATCGACATCGTGTCGGTCAGCTTGTGCTCGATCTTCGTCGTCAGCTGGTCGGCCCACGTGAAGATCGGCGACGCGTACTGATAGTTCGCCAACCCGTTCGCGCCGCTCTGTTGCACATCCGGCTTCGGAATGAAGCTCGTGATGTTGCGCGCGACGCTGCTGATGCGCCCTGCGGGGATCACGTTGCCCGGGAACCGGTCGCGAACGTAGCCCGATCCATTCGGATTAGGACGCGTCGTGAGCGGGTCGTAGATGATGATCAGGTTCCCGTCGCGATCGAAGCTCTGCGAGAAATCGCCCGCGCGCTCGCGGTCCGTCGGGAAAATCAGTTGTCCGGTCAGCGCCGAGTTCGTCTGATAGCCCTCATGCGACACCCAGAAAAACGTCTTGTTCTTCTTGATCGGACCTCCAAACGATCCGCCCCAGTACCGATAGAACGGCAGCGTGGACTTGGGACGGCCCGCCCGCTCATCGAAGAAATTGTTGGCGAGCGCCCAGTTCGGCCGCGTCTGATAGAACCCGCTGCCGTGAAATGCATTGGTGCCCGATTTTCCGGTCGTGTTGAAGACGCCGCCGCCCGACCGGCCCATCTCGGCGTCGTAGGTGTGGACCTGAACCTTGACCTCTTCGATCGCCTCAGTAGAAGGAAACGCCGAGGTCCGGTTCGTGATATCGGTGTACGACACGCCGTCGAGCAGATAATTGTTCGCGCGACGCGGGCCGCCGCCGAGTGACAGGAGCGATCCGTTGCTCTGGTCTTCCATCCGGCTGAAGTACGGATTGCCTGTCGCGATGACCGTCGGGACCGTGGTGACGGCCGTCATGTAGGCGTTGCGGTTCAACGCGGGCAACGCCTCAATCGTCGTCTTTTCGAGGACCTCGCCGGTCGACGCATTCGAGGTTTCAATCAGCGGCGCGTTCGCCGTCACCGAGATCGATTCTTCGATGGTCCCGACTTCCATGAGAAGGTCAAGTGTGATGAATTGCTGCGTGCCGATGGTGAGGCCTTTGCGCTCGAACGTCTTGAACCCGGTCAGCACCGCCCGGACCGTGTACGTCCCAGGAATGACTGCCGCAAACACATACTCGCCGACCGCATTCGTGACTGTCCCGCGCTGGACGTTCGTCGCTTCGTTGATCAGTGTGACGCCGGCACCGGGAACCACGCCGTTCGCGTCTTTCACCGCGCCTCTGAGCCCGCCCTGAAACGATTGGCTCTTCACGTCGGTTACGCTGGCCACAAGGAGAAGCCCCAACATCAGCACATACGGCGACGATGAAGTAAAGCGTCGCATAGCGCCACTCCTTTCCGACCTGCCCCATGTTTCGGAACACGTGATATGAGCGCCTATTGGGAACGGCTTCGCTCAGCGCTTGGTCGCCTCCTTCGAAAAATGTTGTTGCATCATGTCGACTGCACCGGTTTGATCGAGCGCTTGGATGGTGGCCGTAGAAACGCACACTTTATACATCGCGGCTCGCGGAGTGCGGGCAGATCTTTCGGCGCATGTAGCTCCCGTCAGTTGGTGACCTATCGAAGACGTTGCAGTACGGCGGTGGGCTTCGTCTGGATGATTAAGGCCGAGTACGTGGCCGAACTCATGGACGGCCACCCGGTTGCGGATAGATTAGACGAAATCAGTCGCTCGAGCGAGGCTTGTCCGGCAGCGTAAGGAGTAGTGCCATCGTTGCCCAGCACGAAGCAGCATCCGAGACAAATTGATGCCAGCCGTTGGGGAAGCTCTCGAACGTGTGCGGCTGAACCGGCACGGCGCGTGTTGGTGCGAACCACGAACCGTCTGCGAGTTGATTCCGCAGCAACCACTGCACGCCCTTCTGGTAGACGGGATCGTTGGCAGGCACGCTCCCCGAGACATGCAGTGCGTAAAGCGCCTCGCCCGTGGCATAGGCGTCAGGCCGGACGCTTGGAAGCTGGCTCCAACTTCCATCGTGATTCTGAGCAGCCTTCAATGCCTTCACGAACGGAGCGCGTTTGGATTGAGACGCGCCGGCATCCGCGAGCGCATTGAGCTGCATCGATCGTTCTTCCGTGGAGACAGCCTGTGCCGAGAGCAGCCACCGTTCGGCGCGGTCCACCCGCTCCTTGAACTCCTCGCGGCGGCCGGGAATGGGATAGAGCTTGATCGACCGCAGCGCCACCGCGGACGTCGTCAACGGACCATACTCTGACGGGGGTCTGTAGCTCGCGTTTCTAAATGCTCCGTCCGGGTATTGGTTCAGCGATATGAAATGAATATGCGCGTCGGTCAATGCATCTGCCGGAGCGCCGGCCGCGGCCATGCCCATGAGTGTGTAACCGAGCGTGTCGGACCCTCCCCCGATCGGCGAAGAGCCCAACCGATTCGGTTCGAGAACAGGTTCGTCGGTGGCGATGGCGAAGCCCAGTTCCTTTTTTGCTTGCTGCTCATTGACGGCGTACCCTTTTTTCCGGGCCAGCGCGACCGTCATTTGCGGAAGTGAATTGCTGTGACAGGAAACGCAGCGACGGGCCTTCCAGCCCGGCTCGCCGCTCATTTCAATGAGGGGAATGACCTTTTTCACCGCCGCGTCCACGGATAGAACGCCTCCCGCTGGTTTGGGCCATTCTTCGTCAACTTCCTGTGCGCCCGCCTTCACCAGGAGATTCAGCGTGGAAGGGACCCCGACGCGCGCCGCCAGCACATAAGCGGTGTCACCGCGATCGTTTTTAGCGTTTGGATCAGCGCCTTTCGAGAGCAGCCATTCGACCATCTGGTCGCGGCGAGGTTCGATCGAGAGCACCGCTTGCATCAGCAGAGTAAATCGTTCCCGGTCCGTGGACTCGAGAGAAGCGCCGTGCTCGAGCAGAAACTGAGAAAGCTCGGGCATCGCGCGCTTCGCCGTATCGTTCAACACGCCTCCCGCGCTGGCTCCGACGTTTGTGTTAAGTGTTCCGTTGGGACGCAGTGCGTTCGCCGGTGCACCTTTTTCCACAAGCAGCCGCGCGCACGGTTCACATCGCGCAGTAATGGCCGCCGAGAGCGCCGCGCCGGTACGGTCACCGGCAGGTACGCCGATGCTGAGGAGGTACTGAATGGCTTCGAGATCGCCGGTCCCGGCTGCAAGCGTCATCAGCCGGTCATCGAGTTCGGCTCCCTTGATCACAAGAAGTTTTAAAACAGGAGTCGATCCGAAGGTTGTGAGGGCGACGCTCATTGGTGTCGCGCCGCGTTTGCCTTTGACTTTCACCTCGGCGCCCGCATCCAGCAACACTCGCGTCTTGGCTAGGTTGGTGGCGGCGTACATCAATGCCGTGGAATCCAGAGCGTTCTTCATGTTGACATTGGCACCCTTATCGATCAACAGCTTCATCATTCTCACGTCGGACTCGATGACCGAATGCATCAAAGCCGTGGTGCCATCGTTATCCACGGTGTTCACGTCCCCACCCGCCTCAATCAATTTCCGGACCTGCGAGTGATCGCCATTCCGTATGGCCACCAACAGATCAGGCGGACCGGCAGCGAACAACATGGTGTTGGACGCGAACAGAATCATCCCAACGTGACGCATTTCCGTTCTCCCGAAGTGCTGCTCGAATGAATTGCCGCCGGCTGAGATCCTATCATCCCAGATGATCCATCAGACCGAGATGGTCATCGGCGTAGGAATCCCACGGCCGGTCGATCTTGGCACTAGGGCATCGCGCCGGTGAGGCAGCCGAGTGTCGTGCCCAGCCGAGCTGTGCCCATCGACATTGTGTAGTTTCTTGCGCGAGTTGCCGTGTCCGTAAACGAATGACCTCATCCCTTCGTCAGGAGTTGAGCAGCGCCAGCGAATGGCCGATGATCGGCGGCATGAAAACGGCGTCTCGCACGCAGCGACGCTATGACCATCGGCTCCGGGATGTCGTCCGACGCAGGGGGGACCTCACGATCGCTACGGATCTCGGTGTTCCGCGCTCGACGGCGCGTGGGTGGCTAGTTACAGCGCCGAGGGTCGTGATCAGCGTGGACGTCGCGAACCTCACCGAGGCGGAGCTTCGGCAGGAGATCCTGAAGCTGCGACGACGCGTCGAGAAATTCGCGGCGCTGCTTCGGTTGGCCCTTGCCCTGTTGCGCACGTCCGGGTTCCGGCTCTCACGCGTCCGTCTGCCGGAGGGAGAAGCCAAGCTGCGGATCCTGCGTGCGGTGGACCGAGCCGGCGAGTGTATGCCGCTCCGAGTAGTCCTGCGGTTCCTGCATCTGTCCCCGAGTCGGTTTCAGGTCTGGCGTCGACGGCAGACAACGTGTGCGCTCGACGATCGGTCGTCTTGCCCGCGGATCGCACCGCATCAACTGACGCGCGCCGAGATCGACGCGATCA
>Ga0075425_100004242_pt1 | contig 14741 bp, 10 predicted proteins | sample SoiMethybrSBSTD4_FD_75300 | JGI IMG/M metagenome (GOLD analysis project Ga0075425, IMG submission 75300) | Bulk soil microbial communities from a Populus tree surrounding site in Tennessee, USA - Soil MetaG P. TD hybrid SBSTD4 | ecosystem: Environmental > Terrestrial > Soil > Tree plantation...
ATTACCTCATACCGCCCTAAAGGCTGCTTCATCCGGGTCGTCGCGGTACACCCGCTTTGAACCACGAAGCTCTTCAGGCTGATTTGGGCGCCTCCGCTTCGCATTCACTCTTTTTCGGGTATGTCCAACCGAGTGCGGTAATTGCAGAAAATCAGTGCAGAGTGAAGACCAGGAAGTAGTCCATGCCCTCGGGTTTGACGAAGTCATAATCCTGCAACAGACGGTAACCGGCTTGCTCCGCCTCCTGCACCACAATCTTGCGGCTGACGCCGTGGTCGGTGCCGCTTCCGTTGCGGTCAATGATTCCCAATTTCGCCCCTGGCCTGAGCGCGGCACGCAGGCGCTGCAGCAGAGCAACCGGATCGGCAACTTCGTGGTAAGTCTTCAGCAGCAGCACGGCATCAACTCCGTTCTGGGGGAGCAGCGGGTCGTCAGCCTTGCTCAGAATGGGTTTCACATTAGCAAGCGATTCCCTCTTCACTCTTTGATCAATGTAGCGAATCGCGTCGGGATTAATGTCCACCGCGTACACGGTTCCAGAGGAACCCACCCGCCGGGCCGCCCGCACCGTGAACCAACCCGAGCCTGCTCCAATATCGGCAACATTCTTTCCCAACGTGATCCCCAGAATATCCATCACGCGGTTGATCTGCAGCCTTTGGTCCCGCCCCGGAGAATCGAAAATGGTCAGGTCGCCGGTGTAGGGAGTGCTGGTAGCTCGTTTCTGTGCCTCAGGTGGAGCAGGGTTCTGGCCTGCCCAGAGTGGTTCGGCCAAGAGTGCCAGGAGGAGAGAGAAAAGAAACAGTCGTTGAGGGCTATAAGATCGCATGACGACTCTGACTCAGATTTGTTCTCAAGGTTAGCAGGATTCGGCCGACCGGGTCAGCCCAGAGCCGAAGCCAGCGCCTGCTCCAAATCGGCCTTCAAATCGGCAACGTCCTCCAGGCCAATGTTGAGCCGCACCAGGCGGTGGCCGTAATCAGGCCGGGCGGGAGTTCCCTGAAAATCGTAGGCGACGGCCAGACTGGTAACTCCAGCCCAGCTATAGCCGATTTCGAACAACTCCAACTGATCAACGAAGGCCAGCACCTCCGGCTTGGAATAGCGGCGGTGAAAGACGATGGAGAACACACCCGCCGAGCCGGTGAAGTCTCGTTTCCAGAACTCGTGGCCGGGACACGAAGGCAGCGCGGGGTGCAGCACCAGCTCAATTTCCGAGCGCCCAGCCAGCCAGCGCGCCAGTTCCAGCGTTGCCGATTCAATAGTTTTCAGCCGCACGGCCAGCGTCTTCATGCCGCGCAGCGCCAGGCTGCAATCGTCGGGCGAGACGGCGCAGCCCACTAGTTGGTGCGTGGAGCCCAACCGCTCATACGCGGCCTGCTCGCGCACGGTGATGGACCCCAGCAGAAGGTCACTGTGACCACCGATGTACTTGGTCAGGGCCTGCATGGTGATGTCCACGCCTTGGGCAAAGGCATCAAAGTAAATTCCCGCCGCCCAGGTATTGTCGAGCACCACCAGGGCGCCGCTCCGGTGCGCGGCCGCCACAATGGCGGGCACGTCTTGTACTTCCATAGTTACCGACCCCGGGCTCTCGCACCACACCAGGCGGGTGTTCTCCCGCACTAACGGTTCGACGGCGACGTTTGGCGCATAAAACGTGGCCTCTACGCCAAACCGGCGCAGAACCTGGTTGGCAAAATGCCGGTTCGGCCCGTAAATACTGTGTGGGACCAGGATGTGATCTCCCGCTTTCAGAAAGGCAAAGTTGATGAGGGAGATTGCGCACTGTCCGCCTGGCGTAAGAAGAGTGCGAAATCCTTTCTCCAGTTCGCATATGCGCGCCGCCAGCTCCAGCGCTGTGGGCGTGCCATAAAGCCCGTAGGTGTAGCCCACGGCATGTTGGTCCCAGTTGTCGTTGACGGAGGCGGCATTCGGAAACAGCACGGTCGAGCCGCGGTAAACCGGTGGCGCCAGCGAACGGAATCCTTCCGGAACACGGGCGTCAGAATGAATCAGCTTTGTCTTCCAATCTTTGGGCATGAGGAAGGATAGCAAGCAGACCGCCAGCTTGCGATCTCGGCTGAGTAGAGGGAGCTAACGCTTCGCTGCTAGTGTATTCGCTTCTTTTTTCACCAGCTTCGCCGCCTGCGCCAGCGTCAGGTTGCTGGGGACGCGCCGGTAATTGGACCGAATGTCTTTCTCCCGCACGGCAATAGTCTTGAAGAACAGCGCCTTGCCGTTCATCTGCACATTCATGTAGGTCACGTCCCAAATCCCGGGCGCAATCTGCGTCTGTTTGACGTCAAAAGTGCCGCCGTTGTCCAGGTGCCCCAACAGCCCACCGGCGAATTTCACCTCCTGGTTCAAACGTCCTCGAATCGCGGCCAACCGCTGCTGCTTCATGTTCAACCACAACGACCCAACCATGTCATGAAAAACCACTGCTTTGCGCGACTGGGGCTGGAATTTTGGGTTAGGCCGAAAATTCAGCTTCACCACTTCCCCATTGCGTCCTGCGTAGGTGTATAGAAACGCATCCGGCAGCATCTTCAGGAGTTCCTGCGCCTGTCCCACGTCATTACGGGTCGCTTCCTCATTTTTGCGCTGCTCGCCCGCGTCGGTAAGCAGCTTATGAAGCCGCGCATCATCTTTGGCCTGTTCCTGCTGCGTTAGAGGTTTGCCGTTTACCGCGAGCAGACGGCATACCCAGCCATGCGGCGTTTCCACGACTTCCTCGCTCTTCGTGGCACCCGATTCGGTCTGCTGCAGGCGAAACATCCAGTAGCTATTGTCATGCTCCTCGGCCTGCACTTCGTGCCTGATCACCTGGTGCACCAGCTGGTTTGGCGGCTGTTGCTGGCGGGCCTGCCCCGTGACTACCCCCACAAGCAGGGCTGCTAAAAGCAGAGTTCCCCAAATTGCTGCACGTCCCATAGTGCATTAGACGGCAGTTACTCAGGTTGCTGTTGCCGAGCGGGAGGTGCAGTTAGCGTAGATTGGCGTAGGTGGAAGCGCCGGCCCGGTGCGCGCCCATGCGCAAAATGCCTACCGCGGCAGCGTCCCGCACCGCCGCCTTGCCATCATCGAGAGCGTATTCCAGCCACTGCTGCGTGCCGGGGCGCGCCAGCTTTCCCAGCGCGATTGCTGCAGCCGCGCGAACCGACCAGTCGCGGTCCATCAGTGCCGTCTTTAGCGCCAGCATGGTCGCTTTATCAGGACGGCGCGAAAGCAGGTCGGCGCAGTCCGCCCGTGCCGGGTCGGTTCCGCCTACAAATTGCTGTTTGGCGAGGCCCACACCCATACCCAGCGGCCCGGGAAGAAATTCGCCCGCGCTCTTTTCTGCCCCCATAGCGACGAGTGCCTTCTTATCCTGGAGCTCGCGCTTAGCCTCGCGCTTATGGCTGGCCACGAAGCCATCCTTGGTTCCTTTGTCGCCCTGTAGGATATCCAGTAAAACTCGGCGGCCGGCGTTGTCGCCCAATTGCCACAGGGATTTGGCGGCCGCGAAGCTGACCTGTGGCGCCTCATCGTTTAACGCAACTCGCAAAGCGGGAAGGGCGGCGCGTGATTTCATCGCGCCCAGGGTGGCTGCGGCTTGCGCCCGCACGTCCGGGTCCTTGTCCTTCAAAACCTCGCTCACCAGGCGAACGCCTTTGGGATTCGGACCGAGGTCGGCCATTGCTTTCAGGGCAATGATGCGGTCGGAAAATTTCTTCGCGTTCACCCCGTCGGTCAATGTCTGCCAGGCCCGCTCCGTAGGGGTTTCCACCTTGTGCAGCTTGTTTACTCCCCGGGCGGGAAGGACGCTCCCACCAACCAGCAGAACCAGCCATCCACACACGACAGCAGCGCGCATGGCTGGTTAGAGTAGCGCCGGACCGACAGAGTTGCAAGCCGGGTACTCAGGCCTGGGCCTCCCGGCACAAGATGCCATCGGATTTATGGCCTTTGCTCCCGCGGTGCCAGCGCGTGGCCCCATGTTCGGCGCCGGCGGCCAGGGGCGGCAAGCAATTCGCCACCCAGCCGGTCTTGTCGGAAAAGGGTTTGTACGGGTAAGAACGTTTTGAAGCGGCAGCCCATGAGGGGCGTCATAGGAAAGCCAGGATGGAAGTCCTGGGACCGGAAGGCTAGGGACGACACCGCGCACCTTTACCGGCATTTGACGACGATCAGGGTGCGATCGTCGTACTGCTCGGCCGGACTGAAGTTCACCACGCCCTTAATAATAGAGGCAATCAATGCCTGCGCTGGCTCCTCGCGATGCCGTCGCAGCGATTCGACCAGGCGTTCTTCCCCAAATTCCTCGCCCCGGGCATTGAAGGATTCGGTTATTCCGTCCGTGTACAAGGCAAGCGTGTCTCCCGAAGACAACGGCAGCTCCTGCGTGCAGCAGTCCCACTCCTGGAACATTCCCAGGACGGTGCAGGTGGACTCAAGGCGTTCCAGCACGCCATCCCGCCGCAGCAGGAGACCCGAGAGATGTCCGCAGTTGGCATAGCGCAGCCGCCGCCGGGGCTGATCGTACTCGGCAAAAATCAGGGTGGCATAGGCTGTGTCGGTGGAATTGTCGTAGAACAGCCGGTTCACTATCTGCAGAAAACGCTGGGGCTCATCCGAAGCAATAGCGCACTGGCTGCGTAAATTGGCCTGCAGGTTGGCCATCAGCAGCGCGGCCGCAATCCCCTTCCCGGAAATGTCGCCCAGCACCAGCCCCAGCCGTTCCCGGCCCAGATCGAGGAAATCGTAATAATCGCCGCCCACCTGCCGCGCCTGGATGCAAATGCCGGAATAATCCAGCGTCGCCAGAGCGGGCAGGTTCTGAGGAAACAGCCGGGTCTGCACCTGCTTGGCAATTTCCAGTTCCTGGGCCGCGCGGCGCTCCGCTTCCAATCTGGCTGCAGCTGCTGCACGCTGCGCTTCTACGGCGCGCGTCTCCTCATCATAGGCCACCAGGGCGAAAGAGTTTCCATCGGGGTCGCGGAAATGTGTCATCGCCCCGCCCCACAGCGATGCCTCGGGATCGGCGCTCGAGCCATTGGTCGAATCCGCGGCGGACTGCCGCGCATACTTCAGGCGCTTCAGGCGCGGCGCATATTGAAAGCGAACTCCACGCTTGATCCACTCCCCATACTTGCCCACAAAATCATCGGTAACGAAGACCACGTGGGCGCAATGGCCAATCAGGCTGTACTCCTTAGAGTCGGGGTTGGGCGCAACCAGCGACAGCACCGCGCTGCCGTCTGGGGGCGCAACCGCCACCCAGCGGTCCCCGCTTTCGAAGCGGACATCGCCCACCAGATTGAATCCCAGCTGTTCAACGTAAAACCGCAGGCTCACATCCTGGTCGCGTACGAAGACATTGATCGCGTGAATGCGCAGATGCGCCGCCGGACGCGGCTCCAGCGTCCCCTCAGGCTCCTGCGCGCGTATGGGAGAGCTGCCCATTCGCGTGAATTATAGCCTTGAATCGTGGCCCTGGAGGGGTATGGAAAACCGCATTTAGCGAGGCCAGAGCTTTGCATACTGCACACCTGACGCTGTATGCTTTCGCCCCGTGAAACGAATCCTGCTCTGCGGCGTCCTGCTGCTGGCGGTGACCGGGCTGGCCGGCCAGACCCACACTGCCAACGCGGGAGCGTGGTCAGGAACGATTGTGTATAGCAGCTGCGACGCGGACGAGGCCTTCGCCGAGTCAGCCGAGTGCACCACCCAGGCCCCGGGCGCTGAACTCTCGCTCTACGACGATACCAACCGGGTGATGTATGAACTGGAGCCGCAGTCTCGCGTTACCGCGCACGTGGGCGAAAGTGTTACCGTACGCGGCACACTCGAAGGCAACACCATTCGCGTCGGCTCGGTAGCTCCCCTGTCCATCGGGCTCCCGGTCGGCCGCAAGGCGCCCGCCTTCTCCGCTCCCGACCAGTTTGGCCAAACCCAGACGCTTGATTCGCTGAAGGGCCGCAGCGGCACTATTCTCCTCTTCTTCCGTTCCGCCGACTGGTGACCCTTCTGCAAGGGGCAGCTGGTCCAGCTGCAAAGCGCCATTCCGCGATTCGAAAAGCAGGGCCTTAAGCTGGCGGCCATCAGCTATGACAACCAGGCGATCCTGAAATTCTTTGCCGATCGCCATAAAATCACCTATCCCCTGCTGGCCGACCCGGACTCCAGGATCATCCGCGCCTACAGCGTCCTTAACGAAGAAGCCACGGGCATGCAGAAGGGCTTTGCCCGTCCCGGCTACTTCGTTATCGATCCCAGTGGCGTCATCCAGGAAAAATTCTTTGCTCCCCAATACCGCGAGCGGATTACAGGCAACGACCTCATCGCCAAGCTCTTCCCGGAATTGGGTCAGGAGGTTACGGGAACACTCGAAGCTCCGCATCTTCAAGTAGCGCTCGAACAATCCGACCGCACCGGCGTTCCCGGCACGCGCATTACCCTGGTGGCGGAAGTGCGGCTCCCTCCCGAGGTGCACGTATATGCGCCCGGCACCCAGGGCTACAAGCCGATTCAGCTGCTGATTGATCCGCAGCGCGACTTCCAACTCAAGGCGGTGAGCTATCCGCAATCCAAAACGCTTTATCTACCCGCCATCAAGGAGCGCGTGCCCGTTTTTGAAGGCAACTTCCGTATCAGTCAGGATCTAAAGGTGAACTCCGGCTCGGCGTTCTTCGGCTCGCTGGGCCCGGAAGGGAAAATCATCACCATCGCCGGGAAACTGGCCTACCAGGCCTGCGATACCAAAACGTGCTACTTCCCCACCGCTGTGCCGGTCAAATGGGAACTGCACGTGTTTCCGCTGGACCGTACTCGGGCGCCGCTAGCCATACGTCATAAGTAGACGTGCCCGCACTGGCCCCATAGCCTCGGTGTAATAAACTTGCTACCGAATCGGCTTCTGGTTCGTCCCTGTTTCAGGTGAGGAGGCAGCCGTGTTGCATATTGGCCAGGACATTCGTTACGCCCTGCGCACCATGCGCAAATCTCCAGGATTCGTTGCGGTTGCCGTCATCACCCTGGCCCTGGGCATCGGCGCAAATACGGCCATCTTTACCGTGGTGAATGCGGTGTTCTTCAACCCCATTCCGGTGCACGACCCCAACCGCCTGCTCTCGCTCTTCACCACCGACCAGCGCAACCGGGGAGGATTGAACAATTTTCTGCCTGTCTCCTACCCCAATGGCGAGGACATTCAGCGCCGCTCCCAGTCGTTTTCCGGGGTCGCCCTGGAAATGTTCTCCACCGTGAGCATGACCATCAACGGCCATCCCGATACCTTCAATGCCAACCTGGCCACGGGGAATTACTTTGATGTGCTGGGAGTGAAGCCCGCCCTGGGGCGTACCTTCCGTGCCGACGAAGACCGCGAGGCCGGGGCCGGTCCGGTCATCGTTCTCAACTACGGTTTTTGGCAGCGCAAGTTCGCTGCCAACCCCAACGTGATCGGCCAGAACGTTTTGCTCAACGGCCAGGGGTTCACCATCATCGGCGTGGCCCCCCGCGGTTTCCAGGGCACCGTCGTTCTGGGTGGCCCGGATATGTGGGTGCCCTTATCCATGCACGACCAGGTTCTTTCCGGCTTCAATAAGGAATGGTTCAACGACCGCCGTTTCCTCGGCACTTTTGCCGTGGGCCGGCTCAAGCCGGGCGTCACCGAGGCCCAAGCCCGGGCTGAACTGCAGGCTCTGGGCTCCGACCTGCAGCGCGAGTTCCCCGTCCCTAACACCGGACGCAGCTTCACTTCGCTGCCTCTGCTGCAATCAGCCATCAATCCCAATTTGCGCGGCCTGTTTACCCGCGCTGGCGCGCTCATGATGACTGTGGTCGGCCTGGTGCTGCTCATCGCCTGTGCCAACATTGCCAATTTGCTGCTGGCGCGAGCCGCCGGGCGCAAACGCGAAATCTCCATCCGCCTGGCGGTAGGAGCATCGCGCTCTCGCATCGTCGCCCAGTTGCTCACCGAGGCCACTGTGCTGGCTGTTGTCGGCGGCGCGCTGGGCATTCTACTCGCTCTTCTGGGACGCAACCTGCTTTGGCAGTACCGCCCGCCCTTCCTGCAGCAGAGCTACCTCAGCCTGGCTCTCGATGGCCGTGTTCTGTTGTTTACGCTTTGCATTGCCCTGGGCACGGGCCTGATTTTCGGCCTCGCGCCCGCCCTGCAGGCCACCCGGCCCAACCTGGTGCTGGAACTAAAGGAGCGCGCCGGCGGCGAAGTCTTCACCGGTCGCCGCTTTGGCTTACGTCACGCCTTCATCGTCGCCCAGGTCGCGCTGTGTATGGTGGCACTGATCGGTGCGGGCCTATTCCTGCTCAGCCTGCGCAACGCTCAGCAGACCGACCCCGGCTTCAACACTCAAAACCTGGCTATGCTTTCCTTTGACCTGGGCTCGCTGAATTACGACCCGCCCCGGGTGAAGGAGTTCCAGCGCCGTGTCCTGCAGACGGTGCAGAGCACGCCCGGCGTGCAGGCCGCCACCCTCGCTTCCGATGTGCCCCTGTTCGGCGGAGGCTTCAGCCGCAGTGTTTTTCCCGAGGGCCAGGAAGGCAGTTCCAGCCGCAACGGTGTGTTGGTCACAACTGACCAGGTGGCAACCGGTTATTTACAAACTATGGGCATCCCCCTCATGCGTGGCCGCGATTTCGACACTGCCGTGCGCGAAGAAAGCCTCAAAGTCGCCATCATCAACGAGACCGCCGCTCACCGCTTCTGGCCGGACCAGGATCCACTTGGCAAACGCTTCAAGTTCTACGGCGAAAACGATTTTGTGCAGGTCATCGGCGTAGCTCACGACGCCAAGTACGTGACCTTGGGCGAAGATCCGCAGCCCTTTATTTACCTGCCCCTCATCCAGAATCCGAGTCCGGCTGTCACCCTGTTTTTCCGCACCACCTCTGACCCCAACAACCTTCTGGGGGCGGTGCGCAAGCAGGTGCAGGCGCTTGATCCCAACCTGCCGCTCGTTAATGTTTGGCCCATCGGCGAAGTCATTCACCAGGCCTTGTGGGCGGCCCGTTTCAGCGCCGGCCTGCTCTCGATTTTTGCCTTTGTTGCCGTGCTGCTGTGCGCGGTGGGGATCTATGGAGTGGTCGGCTATACGGTGGGCTTGCGTGTGCGCGAAATCGGCATCCGCCTGGCTCTGGGGGCTCGGCCGAGCGATGTGGCGCTGATGATCCTGCGGCAGAGTGCCGCCACTCTCTGCGTTGGCCTGGCCATCGGGCTCGTCTGTGCCCTTGTGCTGGCTCGCTTTATCAGCAACCTGCTTTACGGGATGAGCGGCACCTCCCCTGCCGCTTTCCTGGCGACAGCGCTGCTTCTGGCCGCAGTCGGCCTGCTGGCCAGCTACCTGCCCGCGCGCCGCGCTGCCAGCGTCGATCCCCTGCTGGCCGTGCGCAACGAGTGAACTGGCGCAAGGGCGGCTGTTTAGGAGACGTTGCAAGCAACGTCTCTACCCAACTGAGGTTCGTTAAAAGATAAACTTCAACCCAAGCTGCAAATGCCGCGCCGGATTGGCGGATTTGAATGCCAGCGGCTGCGATGGATCCAGCCCTTTCACTCCGTGCAGGTTGTATGGACCGTTCAGCAGGTCCACCGTCTGCGAACCAATCTGAAAGGGCTCAGGATTGGCCGGGAACACATCATTCACCGCGCTGAAATTGGTGTGGTTCAGGATGTTCGTTCCCTCCAGCATCAAGTCCAGCTTGGTGCCCTGGTCCCGGCGGATGTAGAACGACTTGGTAAGGCGCATATCCAGGCTATTGTAGGCTGGCCCAATCCCGGAGTTTCGCCCCGCGTGCCATGGCCGCGCGTAGAGCGACTCTCCCAGAGTGCCGTTTTCCAGTCCCGGAACGCGGACCGTAAACGGCAGTCCACTCCTTGCCGACACCACCGGCGAAATCGTCACATCCGCCAGCATCCGCGCCAAAGCGTTGCCCCCCGGCTTGAAGGGCATGGCGTATACCGCGCTGGCCACGAAGTTGTGCGTAATGTTGAACGTGGAAAGCGAGCGCTCCAGGTTCAGGTAGGTGGGCCGAAAAGGCATGAAATTGTTGTTGAAGTCGGTGTTGTCGTCAATGGTTTTGCTGAAGGTGTAATTGGCCTGGAACTGCAGCCCCTTCGTCCACCGCCGCGTCAGCGACGCTGTCATGCCGTGATAAATGGAGCTGCCGATGGAGCCATAGGTCTCCAGTTGCACGATCGCGGGATTGATCTGCGTGTAGCAGGGCCCGACCAGCGGGTCCACCGCGGAACTAAAGGCCGTCGGATCCAGCTTGTTGCACGGAATCTGCGTGACATTGCTGTCAAACGGGATCTGTTCGTGCAGCCCGCGGTACATCTGGTAGGCCACTTCCACCGCCATGTTGCTCACCAGTTCCCGTTGAACACTCAGGCTGGCCTGCACAGAGTGCACACCCTGGAAGTTCTTTCCCGGTACCACCTCTACCCTTCCCGGCTGGCCTGGCCCGACAGTAAAGCCAAATTTTTGGACATCCGCTGCCGTAAGCTGCGGTACCGGAATGCCGCGGCTGACGGCCTGGTCCCAGAGCGCAACCGTAGCGGGAATATTGGTTCCGGGGACCATGTGGTTTACATCAGTGGCGAACTGATAGATGTAGTTGCCGCTGGACCCCAGCAGGTTCATCACGTAATCGTTGTAGAAGTTAACCGGCGCATAAAACACCCCGCCTCCGCCCCGGATCACAGTTTTGCCATCTCCGCCGGGATTCCAGGCAAAGCCCAGCCGCGGCGAATAGGAAACATGGTGCGGAATGGGCGAGGCTTCCGCCGACCAGTCCACCCGTCCGCCGAAGTCCAGCGTGAAGTTGCTGCTCACCTTCCACGAGTCCTGCACATAGGAACCCAGGTTGTGCGACCAGCCCTCCCAAACCGGGTTGCCATACCCCTGCCGATAGGCTACCGGAATGCCCAAATCAAAGGTCTGAATTGCGCTCATGTTGGTGGCCGCCAGCGAGCGGTTGGCGATAGGCGTTGGCACGCCATTCACAATGGCCATTTGCATGTAGCAATCGGCCGCCGTCGAGCAGGTGCCATTCGGGCCGTGGGTCAAGTTAAACATCACCAGCGGTGTTATTGCCTGGGGTGCCATTTGCGCCACCGGCGCCAGCACTGGAATCGTCCCGTCGTAAAAGTTAAACTCGCCGCCAAACCATAACTCGTCCCTTACCTGGTAGCTCACTGGTCGGTACGAGGTGCCAAACTTAAACGTGTGGTGTCCGCGCGTCCAGGTGACGCTGTCTTCAAACTGGAACCGCCTCTGCCGCGCGTGATAGGGCTCGTAGTGTTCACCCTGAAAGTTCCCCAGCGCGCCCAACGTCAGGTATGCCGTGTGCGGCGAGACTACCGGAACGTCGGCCACGTTGCTGGGCACTGCCTGCACCCTCACCTGGTTCAGCAGGTTGGTGTTGAAAATATGGCTCCAGCCGCCCAGCAGCGTGTAGTCCTTCCATATCTGAGTGGTGGCGTCGTCGGGTGAATTGAGCGGATCCAGCACGTACATGCGGCTCAGGTCGTGGTTCATCAGAGAAAAGCGGGTGGTGAAGGTATCGCTGGCGTTGGGCTGATAATCCCAGCGCGTCACCCAGTTGTGGTAGCGCTTCCAGTCGTTGAACGTTCCCGTGTTGTGATCGAGCAGCGCACCGGTTGCCGGCCAGTTGCTCGGAGTCAGTATGAAGCCGAGCTTCTGTCCCAGGCCCATCAGCAGCGGATTGCCTGATTTGCCCAGCGCCCCCACGTAATTCTGCTGCGCCAGGCTGGTCAGAATGCCCTGCGCCTCCGGACTGTTGGCGTAACTGCGGAATTGGGGGGTATCCGTCTTCGTGTACTCATAAGTTGTGAAGAAAAACATTTTGTTCTTTACGATCGGCCCGCCGAACGTTACGCCCGGAACAAAATTCTGCTCGAAGGCCTTGTTGCCCGTGCGCGGCGCAAAGTAGTTGCTCGCGTTAGTGGAGTGATTGCTGAAGAACGCATAGGCGCTCCCGTGGTAATCGTTCGTCCCGGTTTTGGTCACGATGTTGACCGCGGTCCCCGAAGTAAACCCGAATTCGGCCGCGAACGAACTGCGGTTCACCTGCAGTTCCTGCACCGAATCCAGCGGCACATTGGGCGTCCGCAACTGCCCCGAGCCATAGTCATTTTCCCCGCCGTCAATGGTCACCAGGTTGTTGCGGCCATTGCTGCCGCCAATGGAAAAGCCCGAGCTCTGGAATCCCGAAAAACCTGGATTCTGCGCCCGCGGCGTCTCCGAACTGGAAACTCCTGGCAAGGTGTAAATCGAATCGGTGAAACTCCGGCTCAGGTTGGGAAGATCGCTGACCTGGCGCTGGTCGAGAGTGTTGGCCTGCTGCGTCTGCTCAATTTCCACCAGCGCGCTCTGAGCCGAAACCTCGACCGTCTCACTGGCCTCGCCCAGTTGCAGGTTGAAGTTGTAGTTCGCAACCTGACCCACGGAGACGGAAACCATCGCGGCGGCATGCGCGAATCCCTGCGCCTGAACCTGAACCTGGTAGGGTCCGGGTTGCAGCAGCGGGAACCGGTATTCGCCGTCGGCGCCGGTTACCATCTTCTTCACCAATCCCGTATTGGGATTCTTGATCGTTATCGTGGCGCCTGCCACCAGCAGGTGGTGCGGATCAAAGACTGTACCGGTCAAGGTTGCCGTCGAATAGTCTACCTGGCTGAAAACGCCTGGGGGTACCAGCAACGCCGCCAACAGAAGAAGAAAAAGGATGAGCAGCTTTCTGCGCATGGCAGAGCCTCCTTGCCCTGTGCGCGACTCTGGAGTCTCTTCCTGGGCGGGCAACAAGTTGGAACAAAATATTGCCCGGCGGCGGGCAGACTGCTCAGCTCGCGCCGACTTCAATAACACTTTTCTGCTTTCAGGGTGAGTTAACGGGCAGGGTCCGGGGGAACACTTTCCGTCGGCTCCAACTTAGTGCGCTCCATCTCAAGTGTCTGTGACCAAGCTCACCGCATCCGGTGAGATAGAGGCGCGGCACCCTTCCAGTCAAGATTCTTAATAGAAACTGTAACCTCTATTCCTGAGGACATTGGGTGGGCCACCGGGATTTTTGGATAGTTCTGCGCTGCGGCCTCTGCGTCTCGGCGGTAAAAAGAGCGTAAGTCTGCTAAGCTGGCGTTCCCATATCTACACAGGCACAGCCATGAAACCGCAGGATGCAATTCGAGTTTCTGACTTGTTTTCTGTTTCTGGAAAGATCGCCCTGATTACCGGCGGCTCCCGCGGCATCGGCTTGATGATTGCCCGCGGGCTGCTGGAGGGCGGCGCCAAGGTTTACATCTCTTCGCGCAAGCAGGCAGCCTGCGATGAGGCCGCGCAACTGCTGCGCGAGGCCGGCGAATGCATCTCTCTGCCGGCGGACGTTGCCACGGCCGCCGGCTGCCGAGAACTGGCCGCCGCCTTTGCCAACTGCGAAAGCCGTCTCCACATCCTGGTCAACAACGCCGGCGCCGCCTGGGGCGCAACCCTGGCCGACTATCCCGAGTCCGGCTGGGATAAGGTGATGAACACCAACGTGAAGTCCATCTTTTTTCTTACTCGGGAACTGCTGCCCCTGCTGGAAAAGATGGCCACGCCCGCCGATCCTGCCCGCGTCATCAACATCGGCTCCATTGACGGGCTGAAGCCGCCCTTCTACGAGGCGTATGCCTACTCCGCCAGCAAAGCCGCCGTGCATCATCTCACCCGCGACCTGGCCGTCAAATTGGCGGGCAAGAACATTACCGTCAACGCGATTGCTCCCGGACCTTTCGAAAGCCAGATGACAGCAGCCCTGCTGCAGAATTTTCAAACCCGGATTGAGCAGACTTGCCCCCTGCGCCGCATCGGCGAGCCTGCGGACATGGCGGGAGCGGTAATTTATCTGGCCTCCCGCGCCGGCGCCTACGTTAACGGCGCTGTAATTCCGGTGGACGGGGGAATCTCCATCGGCTGAAACACTCACCGCAGAGATGCCGAGAACGCCAATCGCGGGAAACACCCTTCTTATGAAATCTAGGCGTTCTCTGCGGTCTCGGCGGTGATAGGGTCTTTAATTATGACAGCGCTTGCGCCCGGGCCAGGCGTTCGGCAATAACAATGTACGCGGAAGGATTAAATGCCATGCCCACATGCGTGCCGGAGACTTCGAAGTTCACTTCCGGATTTTTGGTGATGCAGGTCCGCCAATCCACAATCCCGTCCACGCGCGTATAAATGGCAGTCTCCAATACGCCATCGGGAATGCGACGGCGCAAAGAATCCAGGAAATCGCAAGTGCAACGCCCCGTGTAGCAGCCGGGCAACACCCCGGAACCATGTTCTTCCAGGATGCGCTTACGCACCGCATCCGCCACGCCCAGCACGCTGCGATGGGCCACGGTGCCGCGGAAGGGCGCAGCCAGCGTAATCACTGAGGCGATGTCCTCCGGCCTCTGCCCCGCCACCGAGCGCGCAATGATTCCTCCCAGGCTGTGCCCGATCACGTGCACTCTGCGCTTGGTTTGCTTGCGCGCCTTGGTGATGGTGTCATTCAGGCGGCGCTGGATCAGCAGGTTTGGACATTCGGCGTTCACCCCGATGCCCGAGTAGTAGGGACGGTAGCCGATGCGCTTTAACCAGGCATGTAGTTCCAGCAGGTAAAGGTCAGTGCCCAGGAAGCCGGGAATAATAACCACTCCCGATTTGTCTCCCTGCGGCACGCCCAGCCCGTAATAGACA
>Ga0075425_100004244_pt1 | contig 14738 bp, 13 predicted proteins | sample SoiMethybrSBSTD4_FD_75300 | JGI IMG/M metagenome (GOLD analysis project Ga0075425, IMG submission 75300) | Bulk soil microbial communities from a Populus tree surrounding site in Tennessee, USA - Soil MetaG P. TD hybrid SBSTD4 | ecosystem: Environmental > Terrestrial > Soil > Tree plantation...
CATAGAAGCCAGCGTTGGGCTGGACGGCCCGGACGAGCGACCTCACCTCCTCGGGGCTGACGGCCCGCTGCAGCAGCGCCGGGTCGCGGGCGACGGCGTAGCTGAGGGCGCCGAAGGTGACCGAGATCGCAAGCACCGAGGCGCCGTAGATGACGACAGCCGCCCGCTCCGCGCTCGCGCTCTCGATCGCCTCGGCCACGATCCGCGTCGGGAACGGCAGGAACGACACGGTCATCAGCAGCACCAGGTTGATGCGCATGACGGCGGTGTTGGCGTAGCGCAGGCGGCGGAAGACGGCGTGGTGGAGCATCCAGATGCCGCCGATCGTCATGAAGCTCGTGGCGAAGGCGAGGTAGGCCGGCCACTGGTCGGCGAAGCCGCGGAACAGGTGGGCGTATGCGGACGGCGGCACGTCGATGTCCAGCACGAGCAGCGTGATCGCGATCGCGAACACGCCGTCGCTGAAGGCCTCGATGCGGCCCGTGTCCCACCGGTTCATGGGCGTGACTTCGGGCCGGGGCGCGGCTATCCTCCGGGCATGGCGCGCACGACCCACTTCCGGATGATGGCCCCGCCGCAGGGGCCCGTCCGCGTGCGCGCGTAACCGCGACGACCGGCCCCGACTCGGGGCCAGATCACGCCGCTCATCGGCGACCGTCGGCCCCGCGGGGCCGCGAAGGGAGATCCGATGAGCCGCTTCTACATCACCAACGCGATCGCCTACGTGAACGGCGATCCTCACCTCGGGCACGCGCTCGAATTCGTCCAGACCGACGTGCTCGCGCGCCATCGCCGGCTGCGCGGCGACGACGTCCGCTACCTGAGCGGCACCGACGAGAACGCGTTCAAGAACGTCCAGGCGGCCGCGGCGGCCGGCCTGGGAGCGGCCGAGTTCGTGGCCGCCCGCTCGGCCCTGTTCGCGGGTCTGCGAGAGCCGCTGGCGCTGTCCTACGACGACTTCATCCGCACGTCGGAGGATCCCCGCCACCGGCCGGGAGTCGAGCGGCTGTGGCGGGCGTGCGCCGCGGCCGGCGACCTCGAGCTGCGTGCCTACACCGGCCGCTACTGCGGCGGCTGCGAGGCCTTCCTCGACGACGCAGACCTCGCCGACGGCGTCTGCCCCGAGCACGGGACGGCGCCCGAGCCGGTCGAGGAGCGCAACTGGTTCTTCCGCCTCTCCCGGCACGCCGATGCGCTCGCCGAGGCGATCGGGTCGGGGGCGCTCGCGATCGAGCCGGAGCATCGCCGGAACGAGGTGCTGGCCGTCCTGCGCGCCGGCCTGGCCGACTTCAGCGTCTCGCGCCCGCGCGAGCGCGCGGGCGGCTGGGGCATCCCGGTGCCGGACGACCCGAGCCAGGTGATCTACGTCTGGTTCGACGCGCTGGCGAACTACGTGACCGCGCTCGGCTACGGCAACGGCGGCGCGGACCACGCCCGCTGGTGGCTGGACGCGGACGAGCGCGTGCACCTGGTCGGCAAGGGCATCACGCGCTTCCACGCGCTCTACTGGCCGGCCATCCTGCGGTCGGCCGGCGAGCCGCTGCCGACCCGCATCCTCGTTCACGACTACGTCACGGTCGACGGGCGCAAGCTCTCGAAGTCGCTCGGCGGCGCCGCCGAGCCGGCCGACCTGGCGGCGCGCTACGGGACGGATGCGCTGCGCTGGTGGGTCGTCCGCGACGTGCCCCGCTCCGGCGACGCCGACTTCCGCGAGGAGCAGCTGGCACGGCGCGCGAACGAGCTCGCCGACGGCCTGGGGAACCTCGTCAGCCGGACCGTGTCGCTGGCGGCGCGGGACGGCGGGGGTGGCGAAGATCGCAATTGGCATCCGCCGCGAGTGTCAATTGGGAGGGTGGCCGACCCGCGTCTCGCGGCGACGATCGACGCCGTTCCCGCGACAATTGACGCGGCGCTCGGCCGCTTCGACCTGCGGGCGGCCGCCGACGCGGTCTGGGCCGCGGTCGAGGCCGCGAACCGCTTCGTCTCGGCCCGGCGGCCATGGCAGCTCGAAGGCGATGAGCGGACCGCCGTCCTCGCCGACGCGCTGGCGGCCTGCGCCGCCATCGCGACCGAGATCTCGCCCTTCCTGCCGGGCGGTGCGGCCCGGATCGCCGCCGCCCTCGAGTCCGGCGACCCCGCGGCGGCCCGGCGCCTCTTCCCCAAGGTCGCATGAGGACCCGATCTCACGCCCGGCCGCTCCGGCGCGTTCATCTCGTATGCCCAATTCGATCGCAGACCGCATCGCCGCCCTCGACTGGCCCGCCCTCCAGGCGCGCCTGGACGAGGACGGCTTCGTCCAGACACCGCCCGTCCTCACCGCCCACGAGCGCGCCGGGCTCGCCGGGAGCTTCGACGACGGGAACTTCCGCTCGACCATCGAGATGCGCCGCCACCGCTTCGGCGAGGGCACCTACCGGTACTTCGACCACCCGCTGCCCGATCCCATCGCCGACGCCCGCCGCGCGCTCTACCCGCCGCTGGCCGAGACCGCCAACCGCTGGGCGGAGCAGCTGGGCGAGCCGGCCGACCTGCCCGCCGACCTGGACGGGTTCCTCGACCGCTGCCACGACGCCGGCCAGACGCGGCCGACGCCGCTCATCCTGCGCTACGGCGAGGGCGGCCACAACGCCATGCACCAGGACGTCTACGGCGACGTCGCCTTTCCGCTCCAGGCGGTCACGCTGCTGAGCTCGATCGGCGATTTCGCCGGCGGCCAGTTCGTGCTCGTCGAGGGCCGGCCGCGGCAGCAGTCGCGGGCGCACGTGATCGACCTCGACCCGGGCGCGTTCCTCGTCTTCCCCACCCGCACCCACCCCGTTCGGGGCTCGCGCGGCTTCTACCGCGCGGCGATGCGCCACGGCGTCGCGACGGTGCTCGGCGGTGAGCGCACGACGCTCGGGATCATCTTCCACGACGCCGCCTGAAGACCGGGTGCCTGGCACCGGTGATTCAAGCCGGTGGCGATCAGGGCCGATGGGGAGCGGGTGGCGCGCCCGTTCCCGATCGCCCTGCTCGCCCTGACCGCCCTGCTCGCGGCCGGCTGCGGCAGCGCCGGCACGAAGCCCGCCGCCGAGGCGCCGCCCCTGCCGAGCCCGAAGCTCCTCGTCCTGCATGCGTCCGACCTCGGCCCCGGCTATCTCCCCCAGGCCAGCGCGACGAAGCCGATCACGCTCGCCCACGAGCTCCTGCACGAGTCGGCCGCCGCCCGCGCCGCCGACCGCCGCGCGTACCTGGCCGGCTACTCGGCCGGCTTCGCCCGCCCCGCCCGGATCGGGATCGTCAGCGAGGCCATGACCTATCGCGACGCGGCCGCCGCCCGGATCGTGATCGGCGACGCGCAGGCGACCGCCCACATCACCCGCCAGCTCCACGCGCACGCCATCGCCGTGCCGCCCGGCGCCCCGGGCACGCCCCGGCTCATGCTCGAGGGCAGCCTCGAAGGCCTGCCCGCCTACGCCTACGGCTGGCAGCGCGGCGCGGCGCTCGAGCTCATCGCCGTGTTCGGCCGCCGCGTCACCCTGTCACGCCTGGTCGCGCTCGCGCGCACCCAGGACGCGAGGCTGACCGCAGTGATCTCGTGAGTTCAAGCCCTGCAGGCGACGGCTTCCCCCGTGGCGTCGCCGAGAAGCTCGGCTGGTACGTCTACCTGCTCCGCGACCCGCTCGCGGGCGGCGAGATCTTCTACGCCGGCAAGGGCTGCCGCGACCGCGTCCACCAGCACGCGTCGGGTGCGCTCGCTCCCGGCGGGCGGGGCGAGGATCTCAAACGCGACCGGATCCGCTGGATCCTCGACGCCGGACTCGCGGTCGACGTCGCCGTCGTCCGGCACGATCTCGCGGACTCCGACGCGGCACATGAGGTGGAGGCGGCCGTCATCGACGCGCTCGTCCTCGCGGGCGCGCCGCTCACGAACCTCGTTCGCGGCCATCACACGCATCGCGGCTACGCGGGCCGGCCCGCGAGCGTGTCGACATGATCTGCGGCGTATCCGACGGCATCGTCCGAAGCGTCTACCGCATCGGCGCCGGCACGTGGCAGTCCGTCAGAGCCGAGAACGGTCGACTGCGGTGGGGATGCGACGGGACTCGCGACGACCCGCTGTGGGACAGCCTGGTCGGCGCTGGGGTACGCGCGTACCTCCCGGCCACCCACCAAAACGCCGTGCGGTATCTCTGGGGCGGCCAGACGCTCTAAGAGAGAACGGCCGGTGCCTGGCACCGGGAGGAGGTGCCAGGCACCCGTGACGACCTAGCGATGTGCGTCCGCGTAGGCCGCAAGCGTGTCGACGACGACCTGGCAGGCGGCCATCGCCGACTCGCCGTTGTCGTAGGCCGGCGCCACCTCGCAGACGTCCATCGCGACGAGGTCGCAGCGGCCGATCACCGACACCATCGTGAGCGCCTCGCGCGCGGTCAGCCCGCCCATGGTGGGCACGCACGTCCCGGCGCAGACCGAGCTGTCGAGGCTGTCGACGTCGAAGCTGAAGTAGACGCCGTCGGTGCCGTCCGAGGCGATCGCGACCGCCTCCTCCGCCACCGCCCGGGCTCCGCGCCTGTCGACGTCGGAGACGTGGTAGACCTTCACCCCCGCCTCGCGCACGTAGGCGTACTCGCTCTTCGGGTTCATCGCCCCGTGCGGCCCGATGATCACGCACTTCGTCGGGTCGAACGCGTCGAGCTCCATCGCCCGCGTGATCGGGCAGCAGTGGTTGATCGTCTCGCCGCCGACGTCCGGCGCCGTGTCGAGATGCGTGTCGACCAGGATCAGCCCGTACGTGCCCGAGGGGGCGTGGCGGTCGACGGCCATCGAGCCGCCGATCGTCGTGATGTGCTCCCCGCCGCACAGCACCGGCAGGGCGCCGGCCCGGATCGCCTCGCCCATGATGTCGGCGACGCGATCGACCGTCTTCGGGGCGTTGGCCGGCACGACCGGCACGTCGCCCATGTCGCACACGCCGAGCTCCTCGAAGATGTCGAGGTCGTACTCGCCGTGGTAGGAGAGCGTGTGGCTCGACCAGTCCCGCACGGCCCGGGGGCCGAGCTGCGCCCCCGGGCGTGCGATGGTCGTTGAGTCGAACGGCATGCCGACGAAGGCCGCCCGCGCCCCTGCGGCCCGGAGGGCGTCGGCGGTGGGCTCGACCTGCGGGGCTCCCATGAACGTGGCGATACCGCCCACGAGGACCGAGTGCCAGCCCTGACGGGTCTGCTGCGAAGCGATCGATGACATGCCGGCTCCCTTCTACTCGGGCGGGATCTCGGCGAACACCTTGTCCACCGAGACGCCGCGCTGCTTGCTGGTGAACCACGCGATCCCGTAGATCAGCGTGGCCGTCGGGATGATGAGCACCATCACCCAGCGCAGGGTCGTGCCCCACGTGTCGAAGCCCTGGATCGGGTCGTACCAGAGCCAGTACTCGCAGAAGAGGAGGCAGATCGTCGACAGGCCTCCCAGCCAGGTGATGTTGGGCACGCCCAGGGTCGACCCGTTCCACGGCGACGCCTGCCACAGCTCGCGCCGCCGGTAGGGGAAGAGCATCGCCGCGATCGAGCAGAGGACGAACGAGAGCACCCAGCAGAAGATCCCGTTCAGGGTGTTGAAGATCTGATCCACGTACAGGTAGAGGCAGACCTCCGATGCGATCCACACGAGCACGATGGCGAGGATCGGGGTGTGGTAGCGCTCGTTCACCTCGGACAGCTTCCGCGGGAAGATCCCGTCGAACGCCCACGCCAGGATCGCCCGGGTGGAGGCCAGGAAGTTGATCGGCAGCCACACGTACGTCCAGAGCACGAAGCTGACGCCGAGGATCACGATCAGCCAGCCCTGGTTGTGGACGACCGCCGCGATCAGCTCGTTGTAGGTCGGCGTCGAGCCGAGGCCCATCACGGTCGGGTCGGCGGCGCCGATCTGGCCGAGCACCGTCGTGCCGATCGCATGGTTCAGGCCGACGATGAGCAGGAACATCAGCACCGTCACGTAGACGATCGAGCCCGGCATCGCCAGGAACTGCGACCGCTTCGCGTTCCGCACCTCGCCGCCGATGAAGCTCGACGTGATGGCGTAGAGCGTGATGAAGAGCGGCCACACCATGGCGTACATCGTCTGCTTCAGGTCGAAGCCCGACTGCTGCAGGTGCCCCGACGACTTGGCCGCCGCCCCGACCGCGTCCTTGGGCCCGCCGAGCCCGTGTGCGTACGCGTTGATGCCGGCGACCGAGTCGGAGTGCCCCTTGACGGCGAGGATGACCAGGCCGACGACGATGCCGACCATGGCGATCGCGAAGCAGGTGTTCTGGATGCGGAAGTAGAGCCGCGTCCCCAGCGTGAAGACGATGGCGAAGAACGTCAGCAGGAGCGACCCGGCCACGAAGATCCACCACTTGCGGGTGAAGTTGTCGCCGTAGCTGACCAGCCGGGGGCTGTTGAAGACGAACCCGAGCTCGCGGAACAGCCCCGAGAGGCCGTACTGGGCCAGGTATGCGGCCGGGATGCCGGTGTATGTGACGAGCCAGACCACCCAGTTCCACGACGACAGGAACCCCAGATAGGGGTGCAGCGTGCGGCTGATGTAGACGTAGTCGCCGCCGGAGCGCGGCATCGCCGAGGCGAAGTAGGCGTAGACGCACGCCATCGGCAGGGCCAGGAGCCCGGCGAGGATGGTCGCGGTGACCATGCTCGCCCCGGCGTAGAACGCCGGCACCAGCAGCACGACGAAGGCGACGCCGATGCCGATGTTCTGGTTGTTCGTGTTGTAGATGAAGACGTCGCGGGCGGATGCCTCACGCCGTAGCCCCGTCGCCTTGCGGGCGAAAACCTGCGGGGCGTCCGTTGCTTCGGTGGCCAAGTCTTCCCTCCTTATCCGGTCACGAGCTGGCAGGATCTGATCTTGCGGCCGCGCAGCTCGACCACGGCCCCGTCGATCACGCCCTCCGAGTAGGCGCTGCCGGGGTTCACGCACGTGGTCTTGCCGATCTTCGCGACCGCCTTCGACTCATGGATGTGGCCGTGCAGCGAGAGCACGGGCTGGATCTCCTCGATCAGCGCCCGGACGGCGGTCGAGCCGACGGGCACGATCCGGGGCTCGCCGCCGTCCAGGACGACCTTGAGATCGTCCGTCAGCTGCGGGGCGCGGTCGAGGGTCGTGTTGTGCGGGGGACAGTGCAGGTTGAAGATGGTGTTCACGCCCGGCTCGAGCTGGGCGGCGAGCCCGTGCAGGCGCTCGAGCAGCTCGTCCTCGGACTGCTCGCGGGGGCTGTCCCAGGGGGTCGGGTTCGTCCACGAGCACGACAGCATCTGCGTCTCCTCGTCCAGCCGGACAACCCGGTTGTCGGGGTTCACGACCGTGGCCGACTCGAGCGCGCCGTCGATCGCGAACTCGTCGTCGTTGCCGGGCATGACGTAGCAGCGGATGCCGGTGCCGGCGAGGCGCTCCTCGGCGAGCGCGATCCAGCGGCCCACCTCCGCCACCATCAGGTCGGTGAACACCCTGTCGCGGTACTCGCGGTCGGTGCTCAGGCGCTCGTACTCGGCCCGGTCGCACCGGTACGGGTAGAAGCCGTTGAAGCGCACCCGCCTTTCGAGCTCCTCGAGGCCGTCGTCGGTGACCGTCTCGAGCCGGCCGAGCACGGTCGCCTCGTGGCGGCCGTCGCCCTTCGCCACGATGGGCACCATCAGCTTGCCCGTGATGTCGCCGCCCATGATCAAGGTGTCGGCCTCGTAGAAGCGGGCGGCGCCGAGGAACTTGCGCCAGCACTTCTCGGAGCCGTGGACGTCGCCGGCGTAGTAGAGCCTCACGCGGGTGCCTCCGCGGCGACGGCGGCGCGGGCACGGGCATGCAGCGAGATCGCCTCCCAGGCGATCGTCGCGCCGAGCAGCGCGGTCGGCTGCCCGGGCGAGTCGTAGGCCGGCGCCACCTCGACGACGTCGCACCCGGCCAGGGACACGCCGACCAGCGCCCGGACGAACTCGAGCGCCTCCGACGTGCTCGGGCCGCCGATCTCCGGCGTGCCCGTTCCCGGCGCGAAGGCCGGGTCGCAGAAGTCCACGTCGAACGAGAGGAACGCGGGCCGATCGCCGACCGTGCGGCGGACGAGGTCGCCGTACGCCGCCGGGCCGACCTCGCGCAGCTCCCGGGTCGAGAGGACGGTGAAGCCGAGCTCGCGGGCGGCAGTGATGTCCTCCGGCCCGTACAGCGACCCCCGCATCCCCGCCTGCACCGAGCTGGACGGGTCGATCACGCCCTCCTCGGCCGCCCGCCGGAACGTCGTCCCGTGGAAGTAGCGCTGGCCGAAGTACTCGTGCCAGGTGTCGCCGTGGGCGTCGAGGTGGACGAGGGCGAGGGGGCCGTGCCGGCGCGAGAGCGCCCTCAGCTCTGCCAGCGTGATCGAGTGGTCGCCGCCGAGGACGATCGGGAAGATCCCGGCCGCGACGATCGGGGCCAGGCCCTCCTCGGCCAGCGCGTAGGTGGCCTCGGTATCGCCGGGCGCGAGCGCCAGGTCGCCGGCGTCGACCGCGGAGAGGTGGGCGAAGATGTCCACCTGCTGCTCCGGGTTGTACGGCCGCAGGAGCGCCGAGGCCGAGCGGATCGCCTCCGGCCCGAAGCGCGCGCCGGAGCGGAAGCTCGTGCCGGTGTCGAACGGCAGTCCCAGAACCGCCACGTCGACGTCGACGAGGTCCGTGACATGCGGCAGGCGCATGTAGGTGCGCACGCCCGAGAAGCGCGGGTGGCGGAAGGCATCCGCCGGCATGTAGCGGCCGCCGCTCACAGGGCACCTCCGGCCACGGGCACGACCTGGCCGGTGATCGTGCCGGCCTCGTCGCTGCACAGGTGGGCGACGACGGCGGCCACCTCGTCCGGCCGGGCGACCCGGCCGAGCGGCACCTCCGCGCCGTAGCGGACACGGATCTCGGTCGGGCTCACGCCGGCGTCTCGAGCGTCGACGGCGAGCTGGGGCGTGTCGACGATGCCCGGGGCGATCGCGTTCGCGGTGACGCCGGCCGGGCCGAGCTCGCGGGCGACGGCGCGTGTCATCGAGATGATCCCGGCCTTGGAGGCGCTGTAGGCGCTCGCGCGCGGCCAGCCGGTCACGCCCCACCCGGAGGCGACCGTGACGATGCGGCCGAAGCCGGCGTCGGCCATCGCCGGGGCGCAGGCGCGGATGCAGTTGAAGCTCCCTGTGAGGTTCGTGTCGATCACCTTCCAGAACGCATCGGGACCGACCTCGTCGATCCCGCCCATGACCATGTGCGCGGCATTGCAGACCAGCACCTGCACCGGGCCGAGGTCGGCGCGCACCCGCTCGACCATCCCCTCTACCTGCTCCGCATCGGCCACGTCGGCGGCCGCCGAGTAGCCGGCCACGGACTGGCCGGGGAGGTGGTTGCGAGCCACCCGCAGCCCGCGCCGCTCGAGCAGGTCCGCCGTCGCGGCGCCGATCCCGGTGGCTGCTCCCGTCACGAGCGCCACCCTCATATCACCGCGCCCGAGTTCGGCGAGAGCACGATGCCGGTGACGTAGCTCGCGGCGTCCGAGGCGAGGAACGCGACCGTCGCGGCGATCTCGGCGGGGGTCGAGAGCCGCCGCAGCGGCAGCGAGCCGAGGTACTCCGGCGTGCGCCAGGTGTCGGTCAGGAGGGCGGTGTCGGTGGCGCCGGGCGCGACCGCGTTCACGCGCACGCCGCGGCCGGCCAGCTCGAGCGCGAGCGACTTCGTGAGGCCGACGATCGCGCCCTTGGCGGCGCAGTAGTGGGCGTGCAGCTCGGCGCCGCAGAGCGCGAGCTCGGAGCTCGTGTTCACGATCGCGCCGCGGCCGCGGGCCGCCATCCGCGGCGCCACCTCGCGGCACGTGTGCCAGGTGCCGCCGAGGTGCACGCGCAGCATCCGCCGCCACTCGGCGTCGGAGATGTCGGCGATCGGCGTCTCGGTGAGGTGGCCGGCGCAGTTCACGAGCACGTCGATCGGGCCGAGCTCCTGCTCGGTGCGCGCGACGAGGCCGGCCACCGCATCCGCGTCGGCGACGTCGAGCGGCAGATCGGTGCGGGCGACCTCCATCCCGGCCGCCTCGAGCGCGTCGGCGCAGGCGCCGCCGATGCCGCCGCCTGCGCCGGTGACGAGGGCGACGGGCCTACTCAATCGGGATCTCCTGGAACCGCTTGCCGATGTCGACGCCGCGGCTGCGGTTGAGCGCCCGGGCCACGAAGTAGATGACGAAGCCCGAGAGGAAGATGCCGACGTTGTAGATGACGCCCCACCAGTAGCGCGAGCCGTCGGCGTTCTGGAGGCCGGCGTAGGGGTCCTTCCAGAAGATCACGAGCGCGGCCACGCAGGCGGCCAGCGAGATGACCCCGACGACCGTCATCACCGGGACGCCGCCGACCCGCCAGCGTACCGCCGACGACTCGAAGACCTCGGGCAGCCGGTAGGGGAAGAGGATCGCCGCGATCGAGACCAGGCAGAACCCGAGGATGAACCCGAAGATGCCGGTCAGGGTCGCGAAGATGTGGGTGTAGACGTAGAGGACGAGGAAGGCGATCGACCCCGCCCCGACCAGCCAGATGGCCGCAAGCGGCGCGTGCGTGTTGTCGCTCACGTACGCCAATTGGCGCGGCATGACACCGTCAATTGCGTAGGCGACCAGGTTGCGCGACGCGTTCAGGATCTGGCCCGGCAGCCACGTGTAGCTCCAGAACACGAAGCCGCCCAGGATCAGGACTCCGATCAACGTCGAGCCGCTGGCCGCCGCGGCGATCTCCGAGTAGACCGGCGTCGAGGAGAGCCCGAGGCTGGCGCCGAAATCGTTGCCGAGGCCGTTCCACAGCGTGAACCCGACGGAATTCATCGCCGCCCACGTCAGCAGCATCAGTACGCCGAGCGCGATGCAGGCCGCGGCCGGGATCGACCACAGCTGCACCCGCGAGGCCCGCCGCACCTCGCCGCCGATGTAGGCGGACGACTGGTTGAACACGAGCTCGAGATAGAGCCACGTCATCGGCAGGATCGTGTTGCGCAGGTCGAAGGCGCCCTGTGGCGAGCCTGCCTTCAGCGCACCATCCACGCTGCCCGCGCCGAACGTCGCGTTGATCCCCGAGACGACGTCGCCGTGGCTCTTGGCGGCGAACACGATGATCGAGAGCACGATGCTCGCCATCGCGAACAGGAAGAGCGAGTTCTGGAGCCGGAAGTAGAGCCGCAGGGAGCGCGAGAAGACGGCGCACAGCGCGATGATCAGGATCGCGCCCGCGATGACCGTGCCCTTCTTGCCGACCAGGGTGTTGCCCCAGCTGACCATGGTGCTCGAGCCGGCCATGTCGCCGACCGTGCGCAGGAACGGCCCCAGGCCGTAGCGGGCGAAGAAGGCCGACGGGACGCCGCCGTAGATGAACCACCAGACGGTGTTGTTCCACGACGACATCATCCCGAGCGCCGGGTGCAGCGTCCGCGACACGTAGACGTAGTCGCCGCCCGAGCGGGGCATCGCCGAGGCGAACATCGCGAAGACGAACGAGAGCGGGATCACGAGCCCGAACGCGATCAGCTCGTTCAGGTAGACGTTCACGCCCGGGTAGAACGGGATGGTGGTGTTGAACAGGAACGCCGCCATCAGCCCGATCGAGACGAAGTTCAGGTTGTAGACGAGGATGTCCCACCAGCCGGCCTCGCGGACGAGTCCGGTGGCCTGGCGCTCGAAGGCGCGCGGAGCGCCCGCATCAGCCGCGGTCATAGATGCCCTCCTCGATGTGGACGCTCGGCACCGGCCGGGCGTCGGTCTCCGCGACGACCGCGCGCACGTGGGCCGCGATCTCGCCGAGCGGCGCGATCCAGATCCCGCCGGCGGCGCGGGCGTGGTCGACGACCCGCTCGAGGGTGGCGACACGCGAGGCCCGGCCCGACAGGAACGGGTGACTCGTCAGGATCATCAGCCCGCCCTCGGCGGCGAGCGCGTCGAGCTCGCCCGTCCACAGGTCGAGCACCTTGGCCGGCGACTCGATCACGGACCCGATGTTCGGCTCCGGCAGGAAGGCGTACTGCTCCCAGTCGTCGAGCATCCAGTGAACGGGCAGCTCGGCCAGGACCCCCTTGCCGGTGTCGAGCAGGTAGGGGCGATCGTCGTCCATCATGCTCGAGTCCCAGCGGAACCCGTATTCGGCCAGGAGCGCGGGCGTCGAGTCGGTCAGCTCCCACCACGGCGCCCGGAATCCCTCCGGACGGCGGCCGGTGATCCGCTCGAGGCTTTGGAGGGCCCGCTCAACATCCGCGCGCTGCTCGTCGTCTGAGAGATCGTGGTAGGGCACATGGGAGTACCCGTGATGGCCAAGGTCGTGCCCGGCGGCGACGATCGCCTCGACCGTGCCGGGATAGCGGTCGGCGGTCAGGCCGGGGACGAAGAAGCTGCCCGTCACGCCGTTGCGCTCGAGCATCCGCAGGATGCGCGGGACGCCCACCTTCGGCCCGTAGGCCTGGTGGCTCATCGTCGTCAGGCGGCGGGCGTACAGGGGGTCGACTGCAAGGATGGCGGATTCGGCATCGACGTCGAACGTGAGCGCCAGGGCGGCGCGGTGATCGCCGGGCCAGGTGAACCCCCCCATCGGCGCGAGTCTCACGGATCGGTGCCCTTGTCACAAGGGTCGAACCCTGCAACGTTGTACGATCGCGGTTAGAGAATCATCCAATGCCGATGCGAGTGTGCGAACTACTGGCGGTCCCCGAGCTCGACCTGGAGGTCGTGGTCGGCGGCGACCTCGAGCGCGTGATCCGCTGGGTGCACACGACCGAGCTGGCCGACCCCACCCGGTACCTGCAGGGCGGCGAAGTCATCCTGACCACCGGGGTCTGGCGCGACGCGGGCACCACCAGCACCGGGTTCGTCGCGCCACTCGAGGCCAGCGACGTGGCCGCGCTCGGCTACGGCCTGCCCCAGCCCGACGCGGTCATGCCGCCCGACCTGATCGAGGCCTGCCGGACGGCCGGCCTGCCACTCTTCGCCGTGCCGTTCGACGTCCCGTTCATCGCCGTCTCGCGGGCCTTTGTCGACCGGGTGTACGGCCAGCGCGAGGAGGCGCTGCGCGAACGCGTGCTGCGCAACGATCAGCTGGTGCACGCGGCCGGCCACGGGGCCGGCCTCGACGGCATCCTCGACGTGCTCGACACGAGCCTGCGGCCGTGGATGCTCGGCCGCGGCCGGCATGTGATCGCCGGCGCCGCGACCGCCCGCGACGTTGCCTGTGTGTGCGCCGACCGGGCCGCGCTCGCCCAGCCGCAGCCGGTCGCCGCGAACGGCTGGGTGGCGTTCCCGATCGTCGCCGTCGGCCGCACCGAGGCCCACCTGGTGGTGTCCGCCGGCAAGTCCGGCCTGGGCGACGACGACCGGGCCGCGGTCGACCAGGCGCTCCCGTTCCTCGGGCTCGAGCTGGCCCGCCTGCAGGTCTTACGCGAGAACGAGCGCCGCCTGGCGGCGGAGCTGATCGACCTGATCATGGCCGGCCAGTCGCAGGCCCGCACCACCGCCGCCCGCCTGGCGACGTTCGGCCTCGACGCCTCCGCGCCGCTGGCCGCGGTCGTGTGCGAGTGCGAGGACGGCGACGTCGGTCTCGACCGGCTCGAGAGCGCGCTCGCCGACGCCGAGGTCGTCGCCGTGGCCGCGGTGAAGACGCGCGAGCTCGTGGCCATCGTCGACTGGCCCGGCGACGAGGGCGGCCTGGCCCGTCTGGCCGCACGGCTGCACGAGCGCATGGAGGAGCCGATCGGCGTCGGCGGGATCGCGGCCGACTCGACGGGCCTGCGCACGGCCGTCGTCGAGGCACGCCACGCCTGCCGGTTCGCGCGGCTGCGGCGCGACGCCGGCTGGGCGACGCACGACCAGGTCGGCTCGCACTCGCTGCTGCTCGCGCTTCAGGACGAGGAGGTGCTGGCCGCGTTCCGGCGGGCGCTGCTGCGGCCGCTCGAGGAGCATGACGCCCGCCGCCGCTCGCGGCTGGTCGAGACCCTCGACCGCTTCCTGTCCTCCGGCTGCCGCTGGCAGGAGACGGCGACCGCCCTCCACGTGCACGTGAACACGCTCCGCCATCGGCTCGACCGCGTGGAGCAGCTGACGGGCCGCGACCTCGGCTCGATGGAGGACCGGGTCGACCTCTACATCGCGCTGCGCTCCCGGCCCTGAGGCAGATGGGGACAGTCCCCGTGCGGGGACTGTCCCCGCCTTCCCCGCTCTAGCCCACTTCCTCCGGCTCCTCGTACCAGCGCACCTTGTCGCCGACGCGGTTGCGCATCTTCCAGCGGCCGGACTTGGGCGCGTCCTCGATCGCCTGCCACAGCCGCTCCAGCCGCGGCTCCGCCACCTCGCGCACCTCGGGCGTGCCGTTGGCCAGCGCCTGGCGGGTGCGCTCGGTGTTCATCTTCGTCGTCCGCCACAGGCCCCAGTCGGCCGCGCACAGCGCCCCGACCCGCGTCGCGTTGATCATCCCGTCGTCGCCGTCGCCCACGTCGTTGTGGAAGAGCATCGTGACGATGTCGGACTGATCCTTGGCGTTCAGCTCGACGATCTGCATCTTCGTGAGCATGAGCTCGGCCAGCGGCACGGCGGTCGGGTGCAGGTCGATCCGGTCGGTGATCGGGATCGAGTGGCACATCTCGAACGCGCCGACGAAGACGTCCACCTGGCGCTGGTGGGGGACGTCGTAGTAGAGCAGCCGGCGGTGGCCGTTCGTGGTGTTGAACACCCGGTCGGCCTCGTAGCCCTGCTCG
>Ga0075425_100004245_pt1 | contig 14738 bp, 8 predicted proteins | sample SoiMethybrSBSTD4_FD_75300 | JGI IMG/M metagenome (GOLD analysis project Ga0075425, IMG submission 75300) | Bulk soil microbial communities from a Populus tree surrounding site in Tennessee, USA - Soil MetaG P. TD hybrid SBSTD4 | ecosystem: Environmental > Terrestrial > Soil > Tree plantation...
CGCGGTCGATCGACTGCTGTAGCTCGTAGCTTGCCACCGCACCGCCACTCGCACTCGGCGTCGCCGACCACGACAGCGTCACCGGCACCGCTGTCGTCGTCAACGTCGAGTGGTTGACGACGCTCGGCGCCGGCGCGGTAACCGTCGGCGCTGGCGACGGAGCGGGAGACGCAATCGTGTACACCAGAGAGCCTGTCGACGAATTACCAGCCGCATCGACGGCGAGATACCGCAGCGTTTTCGTCGTGGCGATCGCAATCGGCGCCGCGTACTGCAGGCTCGACGTTGCCGGCGCGCCGCCGTCGAGCGTGTAGTAGATGGTAACGGGCTGCTCGGAGGAGACGAGCACGACCGATTGCGGCGCGGTGAAAGTGCCCGGTGGCGGCGTGGCGGTAACCGTCGGTGGCACCGTATCGACCGGCGGGTCGGCGAGCGTCACAGTCACGATCGCGGACGTCGTCTGATTGTTCGCGGCATCACGTGCGCGCGCGGCCAGCGTGTGAATCGATCTGGACGCGCCGGTGGTATCCCAGCTCGCGGCGTACGGCGCCCGCGTGACTTCCGCGCCCAGCGGCTCGCCGTCGAGGAGAAACTGCACGCCGGCCACTGCCACATCGTCTGTCGCGGTCGCGGCAACCGCGACGGAGGTGCCCGAGACGGTCGCGCCATCGGCGGGTGCAGTGACTGACACGGATGGAGCCGTGACGTCGGTGTCGAGTGCGGCAACGACGACATCGAAAGTCGTCGCGCCTTCCGTCCAGATCAATCCGATTCGGCCGGCCACGGCGTGCGGGTAGCCCGAGATGAACCTGCGCGTCTGTGTGCCACTGCCCGTGCCTGGCACTGTGGTCCATGGTGTCCAGGCCATGCCGTTGAACTTGCTGTAGAGGATCGAACTGGCACCATCGTTGTTGATGCAGAACAGCCAGATGTTCGTGCCGTCGCTCGCGCCAAACACACCGGCGCCGCTCGTCGACGTCTGTCCCGAGCCAAATTGCGGCGGCGCCGGCGACATCGCCGTCCATGTGTTGGACGCGACGCCGTAGGTGGCGCCGTCGATACCGGTGCCCGACGCGTTGCGGCGAAACGCGTAGACCGCCGCCGTGCTGAATGTAACCAGCGTCCAATCGTTCGCATCGTTTGTCGCGTCGGTCGAAAACACGTTGCCGTTTCCGCCGCCCGAACCCGCGACGTTCGTCCACGTACCGTTCGCGCCCGATCGTTGGAAGCGCAGGTTCGTCAGACCCGGCTGCGCCAGCGCGCCGTTGCTGTAAACGGCGAGCATGACGTCGGCCGCCAGCGGCGCAAATGCCAGCGACTTGCATTCGAAGATCATCGACTTGTCGATGACCGCGGTCGTGTTCGGCGGCGACGCGCCGACCGCGTTCGTGCCGAACCCATTGCTCCACAGGGCGGAGACGTCCGCATTCGTCGATCGCGCGGCGTTGCAATCGACCTCCTGATCCATCGTGACGCTCGCATGATGGACGAAGCCGCCGGTCGAGATTCCGATCACGTTGCCCCACGACGAGTGCGTGGACGCTGCGCTCGGAGGATTCCCCGAGCTGGCCGGGCCCTGCCACTGCGACGCGACATTGGGCGACCCCGGGTTGTTCCATGCTTCCCATTCGATGGCGTTCGCTCCGAGCCGCGCGCGGATATGCCCGTTCGAGGCGACCTGGCCGTCGAATGCGGTCGATGCGAACAGGTGCGCGTAATCGACACCGCCGATGGTTAGAACCGCTGCGCCGAGCGAGCGTCCGCCGGCGAAGAGCGCGTCGGTCGCGAACCCGGCATTGGCGAGATTCGGGCTTGGCGCCGCGGCGGTCCACGTCGCGGTGGCGAGATTCGGGCCGCTGCTGTAGTAGCTGCGCACCGTGTGATCGGTGATCGAGTCGTGCGCCGACGACAACGTGAACAGCCACCACACGCCGGCACTGGCGGCGTACACCAGGTGCGACTGCGCCGAATGGCCGGTCGCGTCGTTGAACGTTCCCGCGATGAGGCTGCCAATCCTGGTCGGCGTCGCAGCAGCAGCGCCAGTCTGCGCGATGCCCGCGGCCGTGTAGCTGGAATCGGTGAAGAGCCACGCGCCGTTCACGAGCGACGAAAGCCGCACCCAGATCATGCCGCCGAGTGTCGGCAAGCCGCCGATCGATGCGGAGACCGTCGTGATTTCGGGTCCCGAGTAGATGTCGTTCGCGCCCGGCGCGGTGCCGACAATGATCTGATAGCGCGATGCGCCGACGCCGGAATCCCAAGTGAAGACTTGTGTATCGGACGCGAGCGTCGATCCCGGCGGTGGACTCGTGATCTGCGCGGGCGCCGGCATCGGCGCGGCCGACGATGGAAAATCGAGCGCCCACCCCGATCGGCACGTCAGGTCCGGCAGATCGACGCCGCCGAGCGTCACGCACCCTGTCGGCGCCGTGCCGATGAACGGCCACAGGTAGTCGTACGCCGCCTGCGCACCGGGCCAGCCGTTTTGAACGCCGTACATCAAGTTCAGCCGCGCTTCAGGGCCGTAGAAGCCGGCGAACGGACGCTCCTGTCCCTGCGTGCCGGACCAGATCTGCGCCATCGTGGTGAAGAACGTGCCGAAGACTGCGGGGTTGGCGGCGCTCGGCGTGCCGACGGCAATCAGATACGCGCCGGCTTGAGCGCGCGGGTAGTCCGGCTCGCTCGTGAACAGCCGGAGGTGGAACCGGGCGATCGCGTCGCGTTCGGCGAGCCCGCCGGCGAAGCCCTGCTGATTCGCGCGATCAATCGCGTAGGCGAGATAGGTCTGCTCCCACAGCGAGATGTACTGAGGGCCGTCGGGGCGCATGTTGACCCACAGAATCTGAAATGGGTTCGCGACCGGATCCTGTGCGCGCGCGTGCGCGTCGAGCCATTGCAGGTTGTTGATCACCTTCGCCGACAGGTAGGCCTTCATCGGTGACGCGTCCGGATAGTACGCCGCCGCGTCCGCCAGATTGCGCAACGCCCATCCGAACGCGCGCACCTCGCCATTCTCGAGAATGCCCTGCGAGCCGCGGACGCCGTCACCCGGATACGTCCGGACCATGCCGTAGTTGGCCCAGAACGCCATCTCTTCGGCGTAGTACCGATCGCCGGTCAACAGGTACGGAACGAACGCGATCGATGGCTGGTGCGCGTTGTCGGGAAGAAGCGGGCTCTGCCCGGCGGCAGGCGTGTCGGTGCCGTACTCGCGCATCGGCAGCGGCGTGCCGGCGACGAAATCCCAGCCGGCCTGTTGCGCACGCTCGTCGAGCCACAGCGCCGGACGCTCGTCGAGCGACACGAAACGCTCGGCGCCGAGCCCGCTCCTCGTGGCGTTTTCCGCCTCACGCACATGAATGGGCCACGAGCCTGAGAGGTCGCCGTTCGCGAGCACGAACGCGCGTTGCGCCGGGTCCTTGTGCACCAGATACCGCGCGGTCCAGTCGGGAAAGGGCGCGAGCTCTGCGCGGCCGCTGTGATCGGACATGATCGGATCGAGCGCGCCGGATTTCAGAATGCCGAAGTTGGCCGCGATCGGCACGTTCACGACGTTCGTCACGACCGACGCGAGATACGGCGGGATCGCCTTGCTGCGGTTGAACGCGTCCACGTCCGGCGTGACGGCCGCAATCGTCGTCGAGCCCACGATGAAGGTCTTACGCCAACGCGTCAGATAAAAATGCTCGACGGCGGCCTGCGTGAACACCGATGCGCCGTTGACCGTGATCGCCACGTCATAGGTGATCGTCGCGGCTCCGGCCAGGTCGAGCGTGTTTTCGACCGACACGTCGAGACGAGCGGCACCGTCGTTGTACACGCGGGTGTCGAAGATCACGCGCAGGAACGGATGCGCGTTCCCGTTGGCCGAAGACATGGGTGCGACAATCGATCGCCCCTCGTACACCAGCGGCCCCGACAACCAGCGATCGCCGGCGGGCGCTGCGGGCAAATCTGCGGTGTAGGCGACCCCATCGAGCGTCAGCATCACCGCCGCACTCGGCACGGCCGGAGCGAAGGAGCCGACGGACGGCGGCGCGGCCGTGATCGAGAAGTCGCCCGCTGTCGGCGCTTCGACGGTAACGATCGCGAACCGGATCGAGCCGTCCGGCCACGTGTTCTTCACGTCGGTCTGCGTGGCGAGGCTCCCGACCTGCAGCGCGCCGACCGCTGCCCCCGCAGGCAGCGCTTGACCGAACGTCGCCCAGCCAGGAGTGAGACCCACCGTCGCCACATGCGCGACCTGCGCGTCGAGCACAGGGCCGGCGCACACCACGAACGCAAGCGCCGCTGCAAGCGTCGCTAATCGGTCGGACGGTCGCGGGCCGCCGACGCAGCATCTGACCGTGGTCTTGATCGCTTCACGTTTTCTGTGCGTCATGGAAATCTTCCGGCGCGCCGACGGGCCGGGCCCGATTCGCGGTCGACCTGACCACGAGACGCTCGACGAAGCACGAGTTGCAAGACAGCGTTACGGCCGCGAAGAACTCGTCTCCAAACGGCCGTTGCGACACCAACACGCTCTCAACGCGCACACAAAGAACGAGTTCGGGCGGACAACGCCGTGGGAGGAGCCTCCGATACTGAAGAGCTGGCGCTGCCGAATCTAGTCTGCCCTGGCGTGGCGTGTCGCGACAAAAGTCGCGGCGGGCGGAGGCCTCATCCATAAACCATCGCCCACGACCGACTCGCGTTGACGGCTCACCCGCGACGAAGCGGCATGCACGTCGCCGTCGCACGACAGCAAGTCCCTGAATGGCATCCTCTGGCTGCTGTGCGGCCTGCGCACCGGCATGTGCGACGGGCGAGCTGCTCGCCCTCCAAGTGGAGCGACTTCAAATTGGCGTCGTCGCTTCATGTAGGTGCAACGGAACCTGATCCCCGCCAATCTGACGAGCGGAAGAAAACTATCAGCGCCGACATCGTAACGCGTCGATCACGCTGCGCGCACATGCGCATTGGTTGCCGGATGGATCGACCAACACGCTCATCAATCGCCTCTCGACGATGCGGCGACTGACGTCACCCAGGGCGTCACCAACGACGTCCGACGAAGAAGTCCAGCGCGTGCGAGTCGTGTCGTTTGACCGCGCCCGGGGGATGAGCGGGATCCGATGAATGTCGTGCAGGCGCTCAATTCCAGCAGCTGTGAGCTCGATAGGGTGGGAACGAGGCGAGTGGACGGCAGAAGCTCTCGTGTGCTGTGTCCTTGAACAATCGCTCGGCCGCGTCCAGATGCGCCACCGTCAATTTGGTCACATCGAGTACGGGCAAATTCTTCAACAGGAGTACACCCACGCTTGGGCGCGCCGATCAACGTTCGAGCTCAGCGGTACGCATACAATGCGCGTCGCTATTCAAGTTCAGGGCTCAACGTTGCGCCGTCCTGCTAGAGCTGCGCGTGGGTCGCGCTGAACACGTTGAGGACGCGGCTTGAGTGTGAGCAGTACGTGCGGTCGCCATCCGTGCCGACCGATTGAGCGCCGCCGGCGAGACCCAGAACTTGTGCCTCTTTTGTGCCCCCGGACGATGGGATTCGAGATGTGTTCATACGAAAGGTGGCTTAACCGAAATGGTGAGATCGCGTCCGTGTTTATTGCTCGAACTCGCTCGGTACAATTCATTAGCGGAGAAAGTAGAAGCAACTCTCCAGAAACCATTCGCAATTAACCGCGGCGGTTAGACGACGACCAAGCCGAGCGTGGCGGCTCGGTTTTTGAGCACGCGAATCTGTTGCTCGCGGTGGCGCCGAGGCGCGGCGGGCGACGAACCGCCGCCGCTCGTCCATGACGTGACACTCCGCTGTGCGCCGCGTTTGGGATCTCCCGGAAGACGGGCGACAACGATTTTCGATCGCTACAAGGATTGCGTGCAGTACTACGAGGAACGCCGCATTCGACCCCTGTGAACAATTTGCGTTGATGAGTCATCCGGTTCGAGCCGGATGCTTTCGCGTCCGCAATTTGTTCAGAACATACACACTTCTGCGAACGGCACATTCGCTACCGAAGCTGCTTCGCCGGAACTTCGTTAGGTTCGTGGGCCCTGTTCACTCGTTCTGTCCCATCGCTCCGCCGAAGCGATGAGCGGTTGATCACGCTGCGCGCTTGTAGAAGTAAAGCAATCCGCCGAGGCGCGACTGCCGGTGCACTCGGCCGGCAGCGCCCAGGACGCCGCAGTCAATCAAGGCGTTCTCCAAACCTTGATGATTCCGCTCGCGATGGTAATGGGCTAGGAACTCCGACAGCGTCCGTCGGAAGTGGCCTTCCCCGATTGGAATGAATCCGGTTGACGCATTCTTCCTTCACTGAGCGGACGAACCGCTCCGCGTACGCATTCGCGTTCGGCGCCTCAAACGGTGTCTGCACGACGCGTATCCCAGCCTCCTCGAGCCGTTCCCTCACGGCCGCGCTCCATTTCGCATCCCGATCGCGGATCAACACGCGACGCTGCTCCGCATCCGCAGCGTGAGCGTCCGCACGACCTGGCGTCCGGATGAGGCGTAGTTCCAAGCACCTGGAGGCGGCGACTCGCGAGGTTAATGACGATCACCGTGTAGAACGTCACCAGGCCCCGCCACGTCCACTCCTCGGTCGTGAAGAAATCGGTCCCGGCGATCGCACCCCAGTGCGCGCGCAAAAACGTCTGCCACGACGTTGGGCAGTTTCGCGCCGGCGGCAGACCGTGAGCCTTCAAGATCGCGCGATGGTCGATCGTCCGACTTGGTGCCCGAGATTCTTGAGCGCATCCTGTATGCGCGTGTAGCCCCACGTCGGATTCTCGTCGGCCATTCGCACCACGAGTTGGCGGATTTCCGCCAGGACACCGCGACGGCTCGTTCCTTTCCTCGTGTACGTCCACTTGCGCGCGACCAGCTGCTGGTGCCATCGCACGAGCGTGTCCGGCGTGACGAGCGTCGCCACGTCACGCAAGGCTGCGCGACCGAGCCGGTACGCGCGTTCGGCGAGTCGTCGCCGGTCGTCGTCCGTCAACCGCAGCGCCGCCCACCGATCTGCCGGCGCAGGATGCGATTCTCTTCAATGAGATAGGCCGACGCCTCTCGCTCTCGGCGATCCAGCCGGTGACGGCGAGGAGCAGTAACTGGAGGACCGAAACGTCGATCACGAGCGCGAGCGTATATCACGACTGCGACAAACATGGCCGCAATCCTGTCGATCCTGGTCCGGGACATTACGGCCGCTCGGGAAATCTCGCGGCGCGGCTATGCAATGAAACCCTGTTGTAGGACTCTTATCGAGCGGTATTAATTCCCGCCCTTCGCGTACCCGTAACTCGAGTCAGGCCCTCAGCTACTTCCATCGCTGCCACGGAATAAAGGTCCATCTCGGGCGGTCTGTGTCGGTGATATGGCGCTCACCGGCCGATTGCATCCACTGCTCTTGCACTTTCCAATCGCGCTGGTCCTCGTCGCAGCCGGCGCGGAGCTCGTCGCGATTCTGACGCGCCGTCGCGCCTGGCACGTCGTGGCCGTGGCCAACGTGCGCGCGGGCGCCGTGTTTGCCGTCGCGACCGCGATCACCGGATGGCTGTTCGCTTCAGCGTCGGCCGTGGACGATCTGCGATCGCTCGAATGGCACCGGTGGATTGGGACAGCGGCGGTGGTCGCGACGATCAGCGCAGCGCTCGCGTCCGCAGGCATCGATCGTCAGTCGCCGACGACGCGATGGATGTATCGAATCGCGCTGGTTTGGGCGGCGGCGCTCGTCGTCATCACCGGGCATCTCGGCGCGAGGCTCGTCTGGGGCTCGGGCTTCCTGCGCCCATAAAAATGGAGGGGTGTGTGACGAAGAACGATGACAGGGAATGGGATCGTCGAGGGTTCCTGCAGTGCATGGCGTGGGTTGGTACCGGCGCGTTGTGGACGATGGCGGGCGGCGTGCTGAAAGGCGTGCCGCTCGAGCAGGCCGCGCGCGGCGCCATGCCGATGCGCGGGATGAGCGGCCTGCGCTTCGTGCAGATCAGCGACAGCCACATCGGCTTCAACAAGCCCGCCAACGCGGACGTGACCGCGACGCTGCGCGCAGCGGTCGCGAAGATCAAGGCTGCCGCAGAGCCGCCCTCATTCGTGCTGCATACGGGCGATCTCACTCATCTCTCCAGGCCCGCGGAGTTCGACACGCTGGAGCAGGTGCTGGGTGAGTTGTCGCTGCCGGTGTTCTATGTGCCTGGCGAGCACGACGTGCTGGAGGACGAGGGCAAGAGCTATCTGCAGCGGTTTGGCAAAGGCTCGCAAGGAGCGGGCTGGTACAGCTTCGACCAGGGCGGTGTTCACTTCATCGGTCTCGTCAATGTCGTGAACGTGAAAGCGGGCGGCCTCGGGACACTGGGCGACGAGCAGCTCGAGTGGCTCGAGAAGGACGTCAGGCCGCTCACGAGCAGCACGCCGATTGTCGTGTTCGCCCACATTCCGCTCTGGTCCGTGTATCCGGAGTGGGGTTGGGGGACCGAGGACAGCGCGCGTGCGCTGGCGTACCTGAAGCGATTCGGATCGGTGTCCGTGCTCAATGGCCACATCCATCAGGTGATGCAGAAGGTCGAAGGCCACGTCACGTTCCACACCGCGATGTCGACCGCCTTTCCGCAGCCGGCACCGGGATCGGCGCCCTCACCCGGTCCAATGAAGGTCGACGCCGACCAGCTGAAGAGGGTCCTCGGCCTGTCGCGGATGTCGTTCCACGACGTCAATCATCCGATTGCGATCACCGACGTCGCACTCGAACAGGAGATGAAAACCGCTGCGGTGGGCGGGCACCAGGTGGTCGTGGACAACTTCAACTTCGCGCCGGCGACGACGGCGGTGCCGGTCGGGACGACGGTGACGTGGACCAACCGCGATGACGTGCCGCACAACGTCGTGAGCACGGAGAAGAAGTTCGCGTCGCCGGTGCTCGACACCGACGAACAGTTCTCCCACACCTTCGATGGCAAGGGGACGTACCCGTACTACTGCTCGATTCACCCGAAAATGACCGGGCAAGTGGTGGTCGCATGAATGTCATGCGTCGCACCATGAGCTGGAGGGGCGGGTATATCCTTGTCGCGGCCGTGCTGATGTCGCATCGTGCGGCCGCCGCCGACCGCCGCGTCCACGAAGTACAGATCGTCGCCAGTAAGTACCGGTTCGAGCCCTCCACGATTGAGGTCACCGCCGGCGAATCTGTGTCGCTTGTCGTTCGATCCACAGACGGGACGCACGGCTTCTCGATTCCGAAGCTGAAGATCGACGTGCGCGTGCCGAAGACCGGCGACCCGGTCACCGTCGAATTCACCGCGCCGCCGGCAGGCCAGTATCAAATCGCGTGCTCCGAATTCTGCGGCATCGGCCACGGCCACATGAAGGCTGGCCTGGTTAGTGTTCCCGCATTCACGACAACTCGCTGAACGAAAGATGACAGTCATGTGGATAAACACGGTCGACACCGGGAATCTCGATCCGGGCGCGTTCAGCTCCGCTCAGGCGATCGGAACGGTCGGCGCGTACCACGCTCGATTCACCCGGAAATGGTCGGAAGCCTGACCCCGTAGGAGCGCACTGTGAGATATACCCTCCTGGCCGGCCGACAGTTGTTCTCGATGATCTTCATCATCGCGTCGGCTGGACACTTCAGTCCGCAGACGATTGAGTCGGCCGCGCGGCACGGCGTGCCGATGCCGGGCTTCTTGGTTCCCGCCTCCGGCGTAATCGCGTTGGTGGGCGGACTGAGTGTACTCTTCGGATTTCAGGCGCGGTTGGGCGCGTGGCTCCTAGTGCTCTTCCTGATCCCCATTACGTTGGTGATGCACAATTTCTGGGCCGCGCCCGACGTGACCACATTCCAGATCGAACGGGCGATGTTCATGAAGAACCTGACAATGCTCGGCGGAGCCCTGCTCATCAGCTACTTCGGCGCCGGTCCGCTGAGTCTGGACGCCTTCATCAATCCTGAGAAGGAGCCGATCGAGTGGTTCCCGTCGCGACGTGCTCGCCGTGAAGCTTCCTGAATTATCGGCAAGCTGAGGGTCCCGAGGTTTTTTCATTGAGGAAGGACCCAGGATCGCAGCCTCGAGGCTACCGATGCGCAGGCTTCGCGCGGTTCGTCGACTTCATTATTATGCCGGTGTCGGTCACCGGGCGATTGCGCAGGCGTGTGCGATCGGCCGCGGGACGGTCACCGCCTATCTGCGTAGACGAGCGTCACGGGGTGCTCGGCCCACGGCAGGTCATCCCAGGTCCGCATCTTGTAATCTCGCACGCGCCACGTCCGTCGTCGACAGCCGGCGCATTCGAAGCCGCGGATCCCTCGCCGTTCAATCCACACGCACACGCCCGCATTCAGTCCATCCCCTTCCCATTTGATCCGCTCGACCCGAAAGCCCTCCAGACCGAGAATCCGAGTACACTCGCGCGGCGATCCCATGTGTCCTCCCTGCTGTGTGACAACACAGAGAGAACACCATCGGGTCTACCGATGGCCAGTGGGATCGCCGTTTCCGTCTTGATCGAGATGTCCAGGCCGCCGAGCAGACCGCCCATCCAACAGCGGTTCGCGGCAGGCGGCCAGGTCAACCCTGTAACCTTCGACGGGATCGGCTTCTCTTGTGGGTGAGTCGGCGAGGAAACATGAAATCCATGCTTTTGCTCGTGTCGATCGCATGTTTGATGACCTCGGCGCTTCCGGTGGCCGCGCCAGTGCCGACTGCGACAACCGCCGGCCCCATCGCTGGTGCCATGACGCGCGAAGTTCTCCGACGCGCCGCCGCTGCAGAGCCCATAGGCGGCGAAGCCGGCCAGCAGAGTGGCAAGCTCGCCGACGCCAATTGGTCGCGCGTGCGCAAACTTGCGCCGGGCACCGAAATCATCGTCACCGTCAAGGGCTCGCCCGTTACCGAATGGTATTTCGTGGCGGCGAACGAGTCCGACCTAACGGTGTTGCATCTAACCGACCCGTCGTTACCTGTGGCCGCGAGGGACATATTGCGCGACATGGCCGCAAAACACCCGGACTACTTTGCGGTTGCCGACAAGCGTGGATCGTTTGTGAACGGCGCCGTTCGCGTGGCGCCGGATGGGGTGTTCGTCGCCGATCGGAAGGTCGCCGATCTCGCGCAGGTCGTCGAGATCATCGCGCAAAGCGCTGTCGCTGAGGTCAAGACTCGACAACGCGGCCGAGGGGTGTGGGGACACCTCGGGCCTCTCGGCGGCTTCTTTGTCGGAGGCATGGCCGGCGGCGTAACGGGCGCCTTTGCTTGTCATTGCGACACTGGAGGGTTCCTCGTGGGCATGATGGTGGGGGGAATCACGGGTGGGGTCTACGGGTTCCGCGCGGCTAATCGCGAGACGGAGAACGTGATCTACGGCGCGCCGTAAGCGGCCAAGAGCCCGAAAACCCTGCGGAAAGCCACCGGCGCTATGGACGCGATGCGCGCGCACAGCTCCTTGGAAAACTACAGAGCAGTTTTCCACGAGGTTCCACCGCCGGTGCCTTGTTCGATGTGACGAGGAACACCGACGCCGTGAGATGACGCGACCTGACTATTTGAAGATGATCGCGGAGCTCCCGCACTCTAATCCTGATCTCGAAAGCGAAGGCCCGACTACAACGGTCGCCGTGTTTCGGTCAGCACTGCAGGCGTGTGATCACGTCCTGATATCAAGTCCGGAGTATGTCGATCGCCCGCAACGCCACTCCCAACTTCGGCGTCCAACGTCCAATGGTCGTCCGTGGAGCGCTGGTCTGCAGGAGTTGGGAGGTGACGGGCAAGCGTCGCCAACTATCGTTGGATCTCTGATGCTCTCTAGTGGCCCCTCTCTAGTCGTCTCCGAGCTTTGGAATCCCGGCCGCGAACCACACGCCGCTCGTGTTGCGAATCAAGAGCGCCGGGCTGGGGCACTCTGACGGCGCTGGATTTAGGACATCGTCGATTCGAAAATCGCCATTCGGTTCGAGCGGCACTCCAGCTCGGTCGGTGCTGTGCTCGACAAATGGCGCGGCTGCCTCACAAAACAAGGTCGCGAACACTCTTGCATTGGCGTTCTGCCCGATCGAGTTGCCGGCAGCGAGGAGCAAGCCGCGCCCTCGGATCTTGATGCGGCCGTCGAAGTCCACGTCGGCTCTGAGGTCGGTGATCCTCCACGGCCCGCTTGGCACAACTCCTCTCACGACGTTCTGCTTCACGTTGGGGAAGGTTCCGTCCGCGTTCACCAGTCCAGCAACGTTCGCCACTGGGGCGACACCAATGCCGCCGTCGAATCTCGCCAGAAAGTCGCGCGCATGCGCACCGACTTGACCACCGACCCCCAGGACCAAGAGAATCACCGCAACGTTTTTGAGCATCTCGTACCTCTTCTCAATGTGAGACATGACGGCTGCGCCGCGGAAATCGCGGACGCTTCCACCGCATTCTGGTCATCGCCGTCACACGATTGAGACTCGTTTGGGACGAATCTATTCCCAGCTCTCGGCGCCGACACATTCACAGCCTTTCAATACCGGAGATTCCGAGTCCGATGGCGGATCCTTTCTCAAGAGATTGCTGGCTGCATGCCGGAACCGACTGCGTGCGCGGGACAGCGTCGACATCACAGTGCCGATCGGCACGTGCATGACGTCGGCGATCTCTCTGTACGAAAGGCCTTCGAATTCGCGCAGGACCAGAATTTCTCGAAAGCGAACCGGAAGATCATTCATCGCCTGCTCGACAAGGCGTCCGTCGGCGTTCTGGAGCAGCAGTTGTTCAGGATTCGACGTCTCCACGCCGCTGGTATGTATTTCTTCGTCGAACAGGACAGCGGGCTCGTAGGCACGCGTCTTCCGCAGCCACCGGTACGCCGTATTGCGTACAATCGTGAGCAGCCACGCTCGCGCGTCGCAGCCGCGGAACCCGCCCGCGTACTGAAACGCTCGAAGATAGGCTTCCTGCACCACGTCCTCGGCATCTTCGCCGTTGCGTACGAGCCAGCGCGCCAGGTTGTACGCGGAATCAAGATGCGGTAGAAGGAGGTCGGCAAGCCTGCCAACCTCAACTTGGACAGACAATCGGTCGCTCATCGCTACCTGCTCCTCACATTGCTCGGCGCATGTTCGAGACTGTCCGTCGAATCTGCGCTCGGCGAGCGGCCATGGCGATGGAGCCGCACTCCTGAATCGCTGGGTTGCCGGTCCTCCGGCAAGTAGCTCTAAACGAAAGGGTTGCGCGACATCATCCCGTGAAGTGTTCGAGCCGGAGGGCGGTGGCGTACACTCTGTCCAATCGACCAACCCATGCCAGAGGCCAGCGCTTCCGTCCGCCTCCGCTTCGGCGTATTCGAGGTTGATCTTCGAGCCGGCGAGCTACGGAAGCACGGCGTGAGGCTCAGACTTCAAGAGCAGCCGTTTCAGGTCCTGGCGATGCTTCTCGAACGGCCAGGCGAGACAGTGACGCGAGAAGAGCTTCGCAATCGACTTTGGACCGCCGAGACCTTCGTCGATTTCGACCACGGCGTAAACAAAGCCGTCAACCGAATTCGCGATGCGCTGGGTGATTCGGCGACGAGCCCGCGGTTCGTCGAGACCGTCGCTCGACGTGGCTACCGGTTCATCGGGGACGTTCGGGTCGTCGAAGGCACTCCGATTGACAGACCTGAGGCGCCGACTCCTGATCTCGTACCGGTAGCGGACCAGCCGTTCGCGGCTGTCGCGGCGCCATCGTCTGCAAATCGTTTGCGTCGGTGGCCGCCGTGGATGATCTCCGGCGTTGCGCTGGCTCTTGCGTCGGCCGTGCTCGTCGTGTGGACGCTGCAGTCGAGATCCGGACGGCCGGAGCTTATCCGCTCGCTTGCCGTACTGCCGCTCGAAAACCTCTCCGGCGATGTCGCGCAGGAGTATTTCGCGGATGGGATGACCGACGAGCTGATTGCGACTCTCGGTCAGATCGGTGCATTACGTGTCATTTCGCGTACTTCGGTGATGCCGTACAAACGCGTGCGCAAACCACTACCGCAGATCGCCCGCGAGCTGAACGTGGACGCGGTGGTGGAAGGCACGGTCTTGCGCTCCGGCGGCGAGGTTCGCATCACCGCACAGTTGATCGAGGCACGAGCCGACAAGCATTTGTGGTCGGAGAGCTATGATGGCGATCTGCGAGACACGCTGACGCTGCAGAACAAGGTCGCGCGGGCAATCGCGGAGCAGATCCGGATCAACCTGAGCTCGCAGGAACAGGCCACGCTGAAGCACGGGAAAGTCGTGGATCCCCAAGCGTACGAGGCGTACCTCAAGGGTCGATACTTCTGGAACAAACGGACCGGCGACGACTTCGAGAAGGCGGTCGAGTATTTCAACCAGGCAATTGAGCGCGATCCGAACTACGCGCAGGCGTACAGCGGCTTGGCCGACACGTATGCGTTGTTAGGGGACTGGGAATATGGAGTACTTGCTCCCAGGGAAGCGTTTCCTCGAGCGAAGGCCGCGGCGATCAAAGCGTTGCAGCTCGATGACACGCTCGGCGAGGCTCACACGTCCTTGGCATTCTGCCTGGATGGCTTCGAATGGGATTTGAAATCTGCCGACGGGGAATTCCGGCGAGGCATTGAGCTGAACCCGGGCTACGCGACCGCTCACCACTGGTATGCCTGGCACTTGAGCCTTTTAGGGCGGAACAACGAGGCGATCGCCGAACTGAGGAAAGCGCAAAACCTCGATCCCCTATCCCTGATCATCAAGGCTGATCTGGCGGAGCTCCTGCTCATTGCGCACTTC
>Ga0075425_100004246_pt1 | contig 14735 bp, 14 predicted proteins | sample SoiMethybrSBSTD4_FD_75300 | JGI IMG/M metagenome (GOLD analysis project Ga0075425, IMG submission 75300) | Bulk soil microbial communities from a Populus tree surrounding site in Tennessee, USA - Soil MetaG P. TD hybrid SBSTD4 | ecosystem: Environmental > Terrestrial > Soil > Tree plantation...
CGAAGACGCTCTGAAGCAGTTGAAGGCCGGCGCGGACTTCGCGACGCTGGCGAAGAAGATCTCCGAAGATCCCGGCTCGAAGGCGAAGGGTGGCGACCTCGGCTACTTCGGCCGGGACGTGCAGTTCGATCAGCAGTTCCTGCAAGCGGCCTTCGCGCTGAAGAAGAACGGAGAGCTCTCCGGCGTCGTGCAGTCTTCGCTCGGCTTCCACATCATCCAGCTCGTCAACCGGCGGACGAAGACGCTCGCGCAAGCGCGCGCGCAGCTCGTGTCGCAGATCTCCCAGCAGAAGCAGCAGGATGCGTTCACGGCGTTCATCAAGAAGCTGCTGGGCGACTCGCGGATCGTCGTCAATCCGAAGTACGGGGACTTCGACGCGAAAACCCTGTCGATCAACGCGCACCAATTCTTCGTGCCACCGACTCCCGCGCCGCAGACGCAACCGTTCGCGACACCCTAGACACATGGACACCACTCCGCTGCCCGAGCCGCCGCGACCACACAAGGAGTCGCTCGTGCCGCTCGACGGCGGCCGTGCCCTCGGCTACGCGGAATACGGCGACCCGAACGGCGATCCGGTTCTGTGGTTCCACGGCACACCCGGCGCGCGCAAGCAGATCCCGCCGGACGCACCGGCGCTCGCGGCCGAGCGCGGCATCCGGCTGATCGGGGTGGAGCGGCCGGGCACCGGCTACTCGACGCAGTACACCTACGAACGGATCATCGATTGGGCCGAAGACATCGAGGCGTTCGCCGACGGTCTCGGTCTCGCTCGATTCGCGGTCGTTGGGTTGTCCGGCGGCGGACCGTACGTGCTCGCGACGTGCAAGGCGCTGCCCGATCGCATCGTCGCCGGCGCGGTACTCGGCGGGATCGGTCCGACGCGCGGACCGGAGACCGCGCCGGGATACACGCGTTTGCTCCCGCTGGCGTATCCGGTCCTTTCGGCCGCGCGACGCCCACTCGCCGATCTGCTCTCGGCGACGATCAAAGGCGTGCGGAGCATGGCGTCGCAGGGATACGACCTCTACAAGAACTACATCTCGCCGCCGTCGGATCGCGCGGTGCTCGCCGATCCCGCGATGAAGGCGGTGTTCATCTACGACCTCACCACTGCGGTCGAAGGCGGCCTCCGCGCGCCGATCATGGACATCGTGCTGTTCGGCCGGCACTGGGGGTTCTCGATCCGGGACATCCGCGTGCCGGTGAAGTTCTGGCACGGCGATGCCGACCGGATCGTGCCGCTGTCGCACGGCGAGTTCCAGGCGGCCTTGGTGCCGGGCGCGGAGCTCGTCGTCTGTCCGGGCGGCGGGCATTTCGCCGGGTACATCCTCGGTCGCGACGTGCTCGACTGGATCAGCTCGGTCTGGACGGGTCGCACGAACGTGCGGCCGTTGCGATCCGTCAACCTGACGGAGGGCGCAACGGACGGCGGTTTCGCGACCTGACCCCTGATTCACACCTCCCGAATGGGGTTCGCCTGTCGCGCGCGGGCCTGACGTGCGAAACTCTAGCGCGAGGGGTGTTTCATGCCGCATGTCCTGCCTCTGCGCGGTGTGCCGGAAGCAGATCCTCTCGAACCGGTGTACGAGGAGAAGATGCTCGAGGACGACGACGTCACGACGAGGCAGCCCATACGCGTGCTCCTCCTGTTCCCGCAGCGCCTGATCGGCGAAGCGTTACAGCGTTCGCTCGATGAGGTGCCCGGGTTGGAGCACATCGGCACTGCCACTTCGATCGAGACCGCGATGGAGGCGATCCAGTTCGAACGCCCCGACGTCCTCGTCGCCGCGGCGGTGATCGCAACCCCGCCGGGCGCAGCCCAATCCATCCGCGATCTCACGACGCAAACCGGCACACGAGTCGTTCTCGTCCCCGGAGACGCCGGACCCTCGGCGTCACTGGTCGCGCCCGTTCTCGGAGCGACGGTCGTACCGTTCGACGGGACGCTCGACGACGTGATGACCGCGATCGCCGGGGCCGAAGATGCGGCGCCGGCGCCGGCGCGTCCCTCACTGTCCGAAGCAGTTCGCCAGCTCCGCTCGCAGGTCGGCACGCAACGATCGATGATCCGTTCCGTCCAGCAACGCCTCGATGCCACGAAGGTCGTGCGCAGATCCGAAGTTGTCCACGAGCTGACGAAACGAGAGAACGACGTTCTGTTGCTCCTGCAGGCGGGCAAGGACGTGAAAGCCATCGCGCGCCATCTCGGGATCAGCACCAACACCGTCCGCGGTCACGTGAAGCAGATCCTTTGGAAGCTCGGTGCCCATAGTCAGCTCGAAGCCGTCAACAAAGGCGTTCGCGCCGGTCTTCTTCAGGGGCGAGCCGAGAACCTCCCTCTCTGACCCAATTTGGGGAGAGGTTCCCCCCCACAAGGGGTGCGATGTTACGTACGTAGCGGACCTACCGTGGCCGGATGCAGCACGACACCGGTAGTCCCGTGTCCGTCGTTCTCGTCGAACCGCAACGGATCTACCGCCGTGCGATAGCACTCCTGCTCGAGACTGCGGGTGCCGACTTCGTTCTGATCGGCGAAGCACGCCAGGGCCAAGAGGGGGTCGCGCTCGCCAAGGAACTGCGTGCCGATATCGCCTTGATCGCAGCGATCGATCCCGACGATTACGCATACGTCCGCCAAATGATCGCGGAGTCGCCGACGACTCGCGTGGTGGTGCTCTCGCTGCGCAGCGACGGATGGGCCGTGATGGAGGCGCTACGCGCCGGTGCGGCTGGCTTCGTACCCAAGTGGGTCGATCTGGATGACATCCTGGTTGCCTTGCGCGCCGTGGCCCGGGGAAGAAGCTTCGTTCACCCGGGCGTCGCGGGAGCGGCCGTCCTTTGGGCGTCGAGCCGCGATACCGCGAGCTCGGATCTTCGATCGATGCTGACACAACGCGAGCGAGAGATCCTCGGCTTGATGTCGGAAGGGTACTCGTCGGCGAAGATCGCGCAGAGGCTGTCGGTCAGCCCGCGTACGATCGAGACGCATCTCGCGAACGTCTATCGCAAGCTCGGCGTTCACGGGCGGATCGAGGCAGCGCGCGAGTACCAGGCTTCCAATGACCCCGTGCCGATCTCGCCACTGACCGACTGATCGCGCCGCCGCTGGTCGAAGGTTCTGCGCGCTGCTAGTCTCGGTCGACGGGCATGAGCAGCCTGTAATCGAGGAAGAAACGTGCCGACGGAACGATCTGCCAGCGATTTTCCCGTGGCGGGGTCCCGGCTTCCGATTCCAGCCTTCGAGGTCGTCGCCGTTGCCTCATCGGCCGGAGGAGTTACGGCGTTGAGCAAACTCCTCTCGGCCATGCCGGCAGCCTTCCCTGCCGCGATCGTCGTCGTGCAGCACCTCGATCCGCGTCACAAGAGCCTGATCGTCGAGATCCTCGACCGTCGCACGCCCTTGCACGTCGAGGAGGCGAACGACGGATCGCGTCTCATGCCCGGCTCGGTTCTCGTGGCGCCGCCAAATCGCCATCTGCTGGTGAACGGCGACGGCTCCGTATCCCTAACGGAATCCGAGCTCGTCCACTTCGTTCGCCCGTCGGCCGATCTGTTGTTCGATTCGGTTGCTGCTGCCTATCGTGAACGCGCGATCGCGGTGGTCCTGACCGGGGCCGGAACCGACGGCGCGATGGGAGTGCAAGCGATCAAGAAGATGGGCGGGACCGTCCTCGCCGAGGACGACCGAACGGCCGAGTTCTCCGGTATGCCGTCAGCGGCCATCCACACCGGAGACGTCGACTTCGTCTTGCAGCTGGAGGAGATCGCTTCCGCGCTCGTGTCGCTGGTCGTGCGGGGGGCGATCGAATGAACGCGCTCGAAAGCGACCCGCGGTTCGAGGCGTTGCTCGAATATCTGCGAGACGGTCGAGGATTCGACTTCACCGGCTACAAGCGCGGATCGGTCGCACGGCGCATCGGCAAGCGGATGGCGCAGGTCGGGATCCGCGAGCCTGATGCGTATCAGGATCACCTCGAGGCCAATCCGTCGGAGTTCGTCGATCTGTTCAACACGATCCTTATCAATGTCACCCGGTTCTTCCGCGACCCCGAAGCATGGCGGTTCCTCACGGACACGATCCTCCCTCGCATCCTCTCGTCGAAGGGTCAAGACGACGAGATCCGTTTGTGGAGCGCCGGATGTGCTTCCGGGGAGGAGGCGTATTCGCTCGCGATGATCCTCGCCGAGGCGCTCGATCCACGGGCCTTCAAGGAACGAGTCAAGATCTACGCAACCGACGTCGACGAAGAAGCGCTCAGTGAAGGCCGTCGCGGCATCTACTCCACCACGGATGTGGAAGACGTCCCGCTCGAGATGCGTGACCGATGGTTCAAGCCAACCGACGACCATATGGTCCTCAGTCCAGACATCAGACGCTCCGTCATATTCGGCCGGCAAGATCTGGTGCACGATTCGCCGATCTCGCGGATCGATCTCCTCGTCTGCCGGAATGTGCTCATGTACTTCACGTCCGAGACGCAAGCCGGCATCATTGCCCGCCTCCATTTCGCTTTGAAAGACGAGGGGTTCCTGTTCCTCGGTAGATCGGAGATGTTGTTCTCCGGTCGCGATTACTTCACGCCGGTCGAGATGCGTCATCGAGTCTTCGCGAAGGTCGCCGACGAGGAGCGTCGGCGGGGGCGTCCGTCGTACGACGTCGTCGAAACCGATCAAACGAAGCGAGACCGGCTCGTCGGGGCCGCGGTGGACGCGACCAAAGCAGCGCAGATCGTGGTGGATGAGGACGGCCGCGTGATCATGGTCAATCAACGAGCTCGACAGCAGTTCGGATTGCATAAACAAGATGTCGGCCGGCCGTTGCAAGACCTCGAGATCTCATATCGTCCTATGGAGTTGCGTTCGCGCATCGACCTCGTCCACGCCGAGCGTCGGCCGATCGAGGTGCTTGCGATCGAACGCGCGCTCCCCGACGGGGCGACGCAGTTCCTTGATCTGAGCGTTGCGCCGGTTCAGGACAACGTGGGTGGGGTCCTCGGCACGATCGTGACGTTCACCGACGTCACCGATGCGGTGAAGCTTCGGAGCGATGTCGAGCGTGCGCAACAAGAGCTGGAGACGGCGTACGAGGAGCTACAGGCGACCAACGAAGAAGTGGAGACGACCAACGAGGAGCTTCAGTCGACTGTCGAAGAGCTCGAAACGACGAACGAGGAGCTCCAGTCGAGCAACGAAGAGCTCGAAACGATGAACGAGGAGCTTCAATCCACGAACGAACAGCTCCAAACCGTCAACGACGAGTTACGCGAACGCACGGACGATCTGAATCGAACGACGGACTTCACGGAGTCGATCCTCGCGAGCATCTCCGCCGCGGTGTTCGTCGTCGACGAGACGCTCACGATCCGAGTCTGGAGTGCCCCCGCCCAAGACCTCTGGGGTATGCGATCGGGAGAAGTCGTCGGGACGAAGCTCTCGAAGCTCGACTGCGGTTTGCCGGTCGCAGACGTGATCGATCCGATCCAGGAAGCGATGATTCGCACGACGCCGACGGATCCGGTTGAGGTTGATGCGCTCGATCGTCGGGGACGCTCGATCCGCTGTCGCATCCGGTGCATGCCCGTGAGGGTTCCCGACGGGATGCGAGGCGTGGTGGTCCTCACCGAAGTCCTCGCTTGAACTCCGCACCGGCCCGATCGAGCCAGCGGGGCGACCGCAGAGTCCCCAGATCCGTCGGAGCGAGGAGGGGACTCCGACGGTCATGAGGGGATTAATAAGGTGGTGATGGCTGCGCCGCCCGGGCCGTAGGTCTGGGCCTTCGGAGCCGGACGGCACCCCGGCCCCTTTCGGGGATTCCCCGCATCAGCCACCACCACCAAGACGAATCCCGCAGAAGGTATCCACCCGAGACATTCATCGCTAGACCAATGTGGGGGGGCCCGCGCCCCTTGATTGGGGGGTCGCCGACTGAGACCCGCTGAGGCATGTGATCGTCCTTGCAGCATCCAGCGTTTCGATGGACCATGAGAGCTGCGGGACATCCGCGGGAGGCGGGATCATGATCATCTTCGGGTTTGGCCGCAAGACCCGTAAGGACCACGGGCCGGCGTTCTACAACGACTGCCCGAACTGCCATAACCGCACGTTCTTCCACTACATCGCCGTGCGCGTTTGGTTCACGCTGTTCTTCATCCCGGTGTTCCCGTACAAGAGCATCCACGCGTACGTGTGCCGCGTGTGCTCGTGGGGGTTCCCGATCAAGACGACGGACGAGAAGGCAGAGGCCTTACGCCGGGTCGACGTCACCAAGCGGTGGGCGGCGAAGGAGTTGACCGACGAACAGTACCGTGAGGCTTTGGTGACCGCGTCGGTCGCGCCTGCGACCGTGCCGGCGCCCGCGGGCTCGGGTTCCATGCCAGCGCCGGAGGCCGGGCCACCCGCTGCTCCGCCATCGTCCGAGGGACCGCCTCCTCCGCCGTTGCCATAGTTCTTAGGCGAATAGAGAAGGGCCCGGCGTGTGCCGGGCCCTTCTGTTTGCCTGCTGTCGCCGCGTGGTTCGACGCACCATTGCTCTGCCGTGCGCCCGTCCGGTGGACCAGTCCGGACACCACCATATGCGGCGCGGTGTCGCTGTTGGGATTCCGCCGGCAGCTGCTCGTCGAGGCGGGCACGGAAAGGAGGGTCCTCCATCCCGGCCGCCGGCGAATCTGGCCTCGCTTACTGCGAGGCTCCGAGCGGCTCCCTAGCGGTCAGGCACCTCGCGGGTCCAGGCATGTTCTGATGACAAGTCTGGATCACCTCCTTCCTCGCGTGGCATCAGAGTACCAGCGGCGAGGAGAGGTGTGTGCAGGTTCCGGGCGCCTCGGTCGGTCAGCGGATGTAGCCCATGGCGCGGAGCATGTACAGCGCTGCCCAGAACGTCACGAGCGAATAGAAGGCAACCTCTAGGTAGACGGTTCGCGGCAGCTTCCTTAGCCGATCCCTCATGAGCGCATCCCCTTCGAGCTGGCGCCCCACCCCGGGCGACTCGGCGGCATTATCCTCCAGCCGGCGCGCTTCGTGAATAGCCTAAATGCATCAACCGTTCGACCTCGTCGGTGCCTATCAGCTGCACCGGCGGCCCGGCGCCCTGCGGCCGGTACCCTGTAGCGCATGGGACGGCTCGTGCTCGTGCAGCCTGGGCCCGGCGCGCCCGACCTGCTGCCCCTCGAGGTCTGGAAAGCGCTCAGCGCCGAGCACGTCTACCTGGCGCCGGGTGATGAGCTCGGCATGCGCCTTGCCGACGCCGATCTGCCGTTCGAGGTCTTGGATGAAGCTGCGCCCGAGCGACTCAAGCCGGAGCCCTCCCCGAAAGGCAAAGGACCGGAGCTCAAGCTCGTCATCGCGGCGCACAAGCACGGCGAGACCTCGCCGGGTGCGGCCGACCTGGCTGCCACGCTGACCCAACTCAGCAACCAGCACGGACAGATCACCTTCGTGCTGCCGCGTGAACACGGCGAGGAGATCACCCGGGCCGTGCTCGAGCAGGCGCTGTCCGGCGACCCCGAGGTCGAGGTCGTCATGGGGCGAAGCGCCCGAGGCGCACGGCTGCTCGAACTGGTCCGCGTCATGGCCCGGCTCCGCGGGCCCGGCGGTTGTCCGTGGGACGCCGAGCAGACGCACGAGACTCTCGTGAAGTATCTGCTCGACGAAACCTACGAGCTGATCGAGGCGATCGAGGCCGGAACCGCGGACCACATCGCCGAGGAGCTCGGCGATCTGCTGCTCCAGGTCGTGTTCCACGCGCAGATGGCGGCGGACGCCGGCACGTTCGACATCGACGACGTGGCCGGGCGCCTCGTCACCAAGCTCGTCACGCGGCACCCGCACGTGTTCGGCGACGTCGAGGTCGCCGGCGCGTCCGAGGTCGTCGCCAACTGGGAGGTCATCAAGGATCACGAGAAGGGCCGCACGTCGGTGCTCGAAGGAGTGCCCGAGAATCTGCCTGCGCTCGCGTACGCGACGAAACTGCAGAAGCGCGCGGCGAAGACCGGCTTCGACTGGGACGATGCGAAGGGCCCTACCGAGAAGGTCCGCGAGGAACTGGACGAGATCAATGACGCCGCCCCAGAGCGCCTGGAAGAGGAAGTCGGCGACCTCGTCTTCGCGTCCGTGGCGCTCGCGCGCAAGCTCGGGGTTGATCCGGAGACGGCCTTGCGCCGCACGGCGCGCACGTTCCGCGACCGCCTCGCGCGGATGGAGCAAACGGCGAAGGACCAAGGCACGACGCTGAAGGACCTCGCGCCCGACGAGCTCGACAAGCTCTGGCAGCTCGCCAAGACGCCATGACGATCACCGCGCCGGAGCGGTCGCGCCGCTCGCTGGCGCGCGGCGCGTTGCTGTTCCGGTGGATCGCGCTTGGGTGGATGGCGATCCTCGCGGCCTCGCACGCCGAGCCGATGCGGAACTCGCCGCTCGCGTGGGCGTCGATCGGAGCGGCCGGCGCCTGGACGGCGTGGCTGACGATCGCCGGCAAGTCGTGGTCGTGGCGCGTGCTGTTCTTCGATCTCGCGCTGTGTTGCTGGCTCGTCGTGTGTTCCGGATTCGTCGTGCCCGAGCACACCATCGCGACGCGCGCGTTCTTCGCGACCGCGTACCCGGCAAGCGCGGCGCTGCTATGGGGCGTTGCGCACGGCGCGTTCGCCGGGCTGTTCGCCGGCCTCGCGCTGAGCGCGGCGCTACTGGGATCGCGCCTCGCGAACGGCGTTCACCTGCAGGATCTGAGCCGCACCGCGTGGCAATCGCTCGGTGGTTCGATCGTGCTCTACCTCGTGAGCGGTGGAGCGACCGGGATCGTCAGCGCGCTGCTGGTCCGCACATCCGAAGAGGCGCAGAAAGCGACCGACGCGCTCATCGTCGAGCGCGAGCAAGCCGCGCGCCTGCGCGAGCGTGAATCGCTGGCGCGGCAGATCCACGACTCGGTGTTGCAGGCGCTGGCTTTGGTGCACAAACGCGGCACGGAATTGGCGACGCAAACGCCGCCGCCCGCGGCAGAGGTCGCGAAGCTCGCCGAGCTTGCCGGCGAACAAGAAGCAGCGCTTCGATCGCTCATCTTGCGCGAGCCGGAAAGGGCGCCGGCGGGTCAGCGGTCCTTACGTGAGGCGCTCGAGGCGATATCGAGAAGCGTTGACGGCGTCCCCGTCACGGTCAGCGCGGTCGGGCCGATCTGGCTGCCGCGCGGGAAGGCCGATGAACTGGCTGCCGCGGTGAGAGAATCGCTCGCGAACGTCGCCGAACATGCGCGTGCGTCGCGTGCGGCTGTGTTCGCGGAGGAAGAAGGCGGCGACGTGATGGTCAGCGTCCGCGACGACGGCGTCGGCTTCTCCTACGATGAGCACGCCTTGCGCGAACAGGGGAAAGCGGGCGTGCTCAAGAGCATGAAGGGACGGATCGAGGAGATGGGCGGCTCCATGCAGATCCGGCCGGCGCCGGGCGGCGGCACCGAGGTGACGTTCCACCTCCCGAGCGCATGAGCGGTGATCCGATCCGGGTGATGGTCGTCGACGACCATCCGATGTGGCGCGACGGCGTGCGCGCAGACCTCGAATCCTCGGGGACGGTCAACGTCGTTGCCGAAGCGTCAGACGGGGGAGAGGCGATCGAGCGCGCGCGCGAGTCGATGCCTGAGGTCGTGTTGATGGATCTCAACCTGCCGACGGTGTCCGGGGTGGAAGCGACGCGCCGGATAATCGAGGAGTCGCCGCACATCAAGGTGCTCGTGCTCTCCGCCTCGGCGGAGGAGGCCGATGTACTCGAAGCGGTGAAAGCCGGCGCGTCGGGCTATCTGCTCAAGAGCACGCCGTCGAGCGAGGTGACCGACGCGGTTCGCCGCGTGCGCGACGGTGAACCGGCGTTCACGCCGTCACTCGCCGGGCTCGTGCTTGACGAGTTCCGCCGGGTCGCGTCGAAGGACCCGAACGAGCCGGGCCTGACGCCCCGCGAGAACGAGGTGCTCAAGCTGGTGGCGAAGGGTTACACGTACCGTGAGATCGCCGAGCAACTTTTCATCTCGGTAAAGACCGTGCAAAACCACGTGCAGAACATCCTCACCAAGCTGCAGTTGCGGAAGCGGTACGAATTGATGCGATACGCGATCCAGCGGGGACTCGATCGCGCCGAAGATTGAGCGATGTTCACCGTTTTCACCGGGTAACCGCGTAGTATCGGGCGGCGCAGCGGCACGGGGACTGCGTCAAGGCACGGGGGTGCAAAGTCGATATTCCTGACGTCTTGAGACGTCTATCGATCCTGTTCGTGGTCCCGCTCATGGCCGCCTCGATCGGCGTCCCCGCCGTGAGCGCTTCGTCGCCGAAGAGCGGCAAGTACATCGTCGTCCTCAAGAAGGGCGTCGACCCGGACAAGAAGGCCGCCGAGCACGGCCACAAGTACGGCGTGGTGAAGCACTTCTCGTACCGCCACGCGATCGACGGGTACGCCGGCACGATCCCCGAGTCTCGCGTGGACGACGTCCGCAGGGACCCCGACGTGCGGTCGGTAACGCGCGACTTCCCCGTACACGCCGCCTCCCAGACGACGCCGACCGGCGTTGATCGCATCCGCGCACCGGCGACGCTCGACAAAGGCGCGGGAGTCCAGGTCGCGGTCCTCGACACAGGGATCAAGCTGTCGCACCCCGATCTGGCATCGAACATCCTCGGCGGCAAGAACTGTTCGACGGGATCGAGCTACGATGACACGAGCAACATCGGCCACGGAACGCACGTCGCGGGGATCATCGCCGCCGAAGACAACACCATTGGTGTTGTCGGTGTAGCACCGCAGGCGAAGTTGTGGGCGGTCCGCGTTTTGAACAACGCGGGGAGCGGAGATGAAAGCACACTGGTCTGCGGCCTGGACTGGGTGGACACCAAAGCACCTGCGAACGGCGGCTCGATCACCGTCGCCAACATGAGTATCGAAGCTGGTGGCGGAGATTCGAGCAACTGCGGCAACCCAACCCAGAGTCACCCCATTTCCGACCCACTTCACCAGGCGATCTGTGCGGTTTACGACGACGGAGTGACCGTCGTTGTGGCGGCCGGCAACGACACGGCAGGTCTCGAATCCACCGTTCCGGCCGCGTACAACGAAGTCATCGCCGTCACGGCCTTGTCGGACTCCGATGGGTTGCCGTGCGGCCTCGGGCCAGACACCTCGTTCGGCAACGCGGATGACACATTCGCCAACTTCTCGAACTACGCGGCCCTGGCCGACGACGAGCCGCACACGCTGGCAGCCCCGGGCGACGACATCGTGTCGACGTTCAACAACCTGTCGTATCCGGACTACGGCTACGCCATGATGTCAGGGACGAGCATGGCGTCACCGCATGTCGCCGGGGCCGCAGCTCTGTACATCGCCGAGCACCCCGGCGCAACGCCGGCGCAGGTGCTTGTGGGATTGAAGGCCGCGGGCGAGCCGACGAACACGAACGTCGACGGCGAATGCACGTCGGGATTTAGTCATGACTCCGGCGTTCACCACGGCGAGCCGCTCGTTCAGATCACGCCGTCAGTTTTTGTTGTCCGGCCCCAGACCTCGGCGGCCGCTCCGGTCGTCGTGCACTTCGAAGAGCATGTCAGCGGGCTCACCGACACGAACCTCATCCTCACTTTGCAGTCGAGCGGCGCGACCCTTCCGGCGTCGGTTTCCTACGACGACAGTACGCAAGACGCGACCATCACGCCCGACGCGCCACTCTTGCCCGGCGAGTACTACGCGATCACCGTCTCGCCGCCGAGCGATCCGAACCCGCCGCAGGACACGAACAACCAGCCGGTGCCGACGTCGATCGTCGGGTTCCGCGGATCCCAGCTCGAGCAGGAAACGGGCTACTGGGCCCAGCCGTATTACTGGCGCACCGTCTCGACGACGCATGCGTACGGCAGCCGCTACATCGAGGACAAGACCTCCGGCGCGTGGGCCTCCTTCACGTTCACCGGAACCAGCGTCTCCTGGTACACGCTCCGCGATCCGTATCAGGGCAAAGCGCGGGTCGAGATCGACGGCGTCGTCAAAGGCACCTACGACAACTACCGCTCGAGCGCGCAGTACCGCTACAAACGCAGCTGGGGACTGAGCAGCGGCACCCACACGATCCGCGTAGTGGCGCTGGGCACGAAACGCACGACCGCGAAGGATGCCTATGCGACGATCGACGCCTTCGGGGTGGGCTCGACGCTGTACTCGAACCCGACGCTGAACGTGTCGTGGCGCGCCGCGATCTCGAGCCTCGCGTCGGGCAGCCGCGTCTTCCAAGACCGCTCCTCAGGCGCGAACGTGTACTTCCACTTCCATGGGACGGGGATCGACTGGCGCACGTTCTGGGGGCCCGACCAGGGCATCGCCAAGGTTTACATCGACGGCTCCTACAAGGGGCAGTTCGACGGGTACGCGAGCTCGACCCGCGCACGCACCTGGAGCTTCATCCACCTCGCCAATGCTGCGCACGCGTTCCGGATCGTCGTCGCCGGAACGAAGCGCTCGAGCTCGTCCAACACCTACGTCACGATCGACTACTTCCACGTGATCTAGCGGCGTTGCCGGAAGTACCCAGACGGAAATAGGCGCGTCCGCGCGCCCGGATGAGCACGACTCCGTCTACCGGCACGGCCCCCGCCGACCGCATGCTCCTCGTGAGGCCACAACGGCCACGACGAAGGAGGAGTCATGCAGGGTGACACGGTCAAACGGTGGACGGCGCTGAAGGTGATCGGCGTGATGGTCGTCGGCGGGTTCGCGATCCTCGGCCTGCTGCTGACCCTGATGTTCTTCTTGTTCCTCGGCTGCGCGCACAGCTCGTCGTGCTTCAGCTTCTAAAGGAGTTCGACGATGAGCATGTACGCGATCAAGCCCTGGTTCGTCCGTCGTCTGCGACGCGTCGAGGACGTCCTCGTCCGCGCAAGGGTGTCGCCGGACGCTCTGACCTTCGCGGCCATCGTCGTCTGTCTCGCGACGGGCGCGGCTATCGCGGCCGGCGGGCTGACGCACCACCCGGCGATGTGGCTTCTCGTCCCGCCGCTGGTGCTGATCCGTCTGGCGTGCAACGCGCTCGACGGCTCGATCGCACGGCGGACGGGTCGGTCGCGCTCGCTCGGCGCGGCGATCAACGAGCTCGGAGACCGCGTGGGTGACGCGGCGATGATCGGTGCCGCCGGGTTCGCCGCGCCGCCGGCGCTGGCGACCGGTGCGGTGGCCGCTTCGTTCCTGGCGAGTTTCACCGGCGTACTGGCGCTCGGGCTGACCGGGTCGCGCGACTACGCCGGGCCGATGGGCAAAGCGGATCGTGCCACGCTCGTCGCGATCGGCGCCGCGGCCGGAGCAATCGCAGGCTCGGAAGTTCCGTTCGTGATCGTGCTTTGGGTCATCGTCGCCGGCGGCGTCGTGACCGCTGCGGTCCGCTTCGCCCGCATGCGCGACGCGTTGGGAAGGGAGGGACGCGATGCCGTCCGCCGGTGACGCGCTCTTCATTCCTGCGGCGCAGCGCGTTTCCATCGCGCTCGGCACCGCGCTCGTCGGGATCGTCGCGGCGGAGCGGCACCACCTGCGAGAGATCGGTCGCCGCGTGCTGTTCGTTCGCTGGCGCACCTGGGCGATCACGGCTCCCATCTTCGGGTTCGCGGCCATGGGTCCGGCTGGCGCGGCGGTCGCGCTCATCGCGGTGCTGTCGCTGCAAGGGATGCGCGAGTATGCGGCGCTCGTCGCGCTCCCGATGCCCTATCGCGTTGCGCTCTATGCGGCGGGCGTCGCCAGCGTCCCCGTCGCCGTCGCCAACCTCACGCTCTGGCGCGCGATGCCGCCGATCGTGCTGATCGGCGCGACGCTCGCGCCGCTGGCGATGCAGGACGTGAAGGAGGGCGTGCGGCATCTGGCGTTCGCCGCGCTCGGGTTCGCGTACGTGCCGTGGCTGTTGAGCTACTTCCTCCTCATCCGAGGCCGCGTCGTGGGCGGTCACGGGATCCTTCTCGCACTTGGAACCGCCGTCGCGCTAAGCGACGTTGCGGCGTTCTGCACCGGCCGGATCGCCGGGCGGCACCCGCTCGCCGGCCGGGTCAGTCCGGCCAAGACGTGGGAAGGCGTCGCCGGGAACCTCGCCGGCGCGTACGCGGGGTTCGCGCTCATGTCGTTCGCGACCCCGCCGGGCCTCAACGTGGCCGTGCGGTGGCTGCTGCCGGCCGTCGTCGCCGCGGGCTGCGTGTGGGGCGACCTCGTCGAGTCGCTGATCAAGCGACACGCCGGGGTCAAGGACGCGGGCGCCTGGCTGCCGGGATTCGGAGGCTTGCTCGACCGGATCGACTCGCTGCTCGTGGTGCTGCCGCTCGCGTACACCGTCCTGGTGGTGTGGGGCTGACGGGCGTGCTCGCCGAACGGATCGAAGCGCCCGCGGTTTCGCCCGCGAACGGGTGGGCGCGCTCTGTGCCGGCGCGCGCGGCACGGGCGATCCTGCAGGCGCTCACGCTTGTGCCGATGGTCCGCGTGCTGTGCCATCCGCTGCGCGTCGAAGGGAAACGAAAGGTGCGCGCGCTGAACGGCCCGGTCGTCTTCGCGGCGAACCACGCGAGCCACGCCGACACCGTTGCGATCCTCGCGGCCTTGCCGCGTCGCGTCCGCGCGCGAACCGCGCCGGCCGCGGCTGAGGACTACTTCTTCCGCGGGCGCTTGCGTGGAGTGGGGGCGCAGATGGCGATCGGCGCGTTCCCATTCCCGCGCCACGGCTCGGAGGGCTTGCGTCGCGC
>Ga0075425_100004247_pt1 | contig 14734 bp, 11 predicted proteins | sample SoiMethybrSBSTD4_FD_75300 | JGI IMG/M metagenome (GOLD analysis project Ga0075425, IMG submission 75300) | Bulk soil microbial communities from a Populus tree surrounding site in Tennessee, USA - Soil MetaG P. TD hybrid SBSTD4 | ecosystem: Environmental > Terrestrial > Soil > Tree plantation...
CCGATGCTCATTCGCGCCATCGATCGCATCAACATGGCTCGCGGTCTCTTCTTCGCGTCGGTCGTGTTCGCGTTTCTGCTCGCATACATCGCTTACCGCGTCGGCTCCGCGGTGATCATCGGATCATTCGCCGCGGGACTCGTTCTCGCGCGGACGCATCGCGGCCGCGACATCGCTCGCGAAGTCCACGACGTCGAGCAGTTCTTCGTCCCGATCTTCTTCGTCGTCGTCGGCGCGGCGGTCGACGTTACGACGCTGAATCCGTTCGATCCGATCACACGCCGGTTCGTCCTGATCGGCCTCGGCCTCACCGTCGTCGGCGTGATCGGCAAAGTCCTGGCGGGGTTCGTGGTCTGGAAGAAGGGGATGAATCGCAGCGTGATCGGCGTCGGAATGATTCCGCGCGGCGAGGTCGGTCTGATCTTCGCGCAGATCGGTCTGTCGACGAAGCTGCTGACGACGGGCCTCTACAGCGCCGTCGCGGTGATGATCATGATGACGACCTTCATCGCGCCGCCGCTGCTGCGGCGGATGCTCGTGCAGAAAACGCGGAGCGCTCCGGCCGAATACGACCTCGTCGTCGACGCGCCGATGGACATCGACGACGAGGTGCCGCTCACGAAACGCGGCCGCGAATCGACTGATACTGCGGCTCGTCCGTGATCGCCGCAGCGCGCGTGCCGAGCTGCTCGGCGCGCTTTTGCGCATCGCGCACGCGCTCCTCGGTCGTCGGATGCGTCGCGAAGAAGGCCTCGACGCGGCCCGGATCGCTCTTCTGGTGCGCGAGGAGCACGCGGAACATCTCGGCCATGCCGCGCGGATCGTAATTCGCGTCGTACATGAACTTGATGCCCAGCTCGTCGGCTTCGCGCTCGTCCTCGCGGCTGAAGCGCGCCATCGCGCCGTTCGCGACGATGGCCGCCGCGACCTGCTGCAGCTGACCCGGATCCTTGCCGAGGACGAGGCCGGCGAGAACGCTGACCCCGTACTGGCGCGAGAGCTGTTCGGTGCCGTGGCGCGCGACGACGTGGCTGATCTCGTGCGCCATTACGCCGGCGAGCTCGGAGGCCGTGTCCGCATTCGCGATGAGACCGGTGTTGACGTAGACGTGTCCGCCGGGAATCGAGAAGGCGTTGATCTCGGGATCGTCGATCACCTGGAAAGTCCAGGGCATGTTCGCCATCGGCGTCTGCGCGACGATGCGCTGGCCCATCGTGCGAACGTAGTCATTCACCGCGGGATCGTTGTTCAGGTGCACCTGGCGCTCGACGTCCGCGGCGATCTGATTGCCGAGCTGCCATTCCTCCTCGACGGAGATGAGGTTGAAGTTGCTGCCGGATCCGCACCCGAGAAGCAGCAGCAACAGTACGGTCGGGTAATACCGGGTGAGGTTTTTCATGAGGAAAAACGTGGGCAAGAGGTTTGCCAAAAGGTAGGGAATCGCCGAGTCGCGGTCCTCCTAGTTCAGGAGGAGCTTCCAATGAAACGAGCGGTAGTGATTCTGGTGATGATCCTGCTCGCACCGGCCGCGTTTGCCGCCGGATTCCAGATCGCCGCGCAGGGCGCGCGCGCGATGGGAATGGGCGGCGCGTACACGGCGGTCGCGGAGGATGCGACGGCGATCTGGTACAACCCCGCCGGTCTCACGCAGCACAGGGACGGTGAATTCGTTTTCGGCTCGATGTGGGCGACGAAGACCGATTTCTCGTTCACACCGAATGGCGGAGCGACGCAGGACGGGCGCTCCGGCAACGACATCCTCCCGCAGGTCTATCTCTCGCAGCCGTTCGGCGGACGCTACGTCGCGGGCATCGGCGTGAACACGCCCTTCGGTTTGCCCGTGAAATGGGAGCCGTCGTTTACCGGCCGTTCGATCGCGTACACGTCATTGCTGCGAACGATCAACGTGAATCCGACCGTGGCGATGGCGGTCACACCGAACTTCTCGATCGGCTTCGGCGCCGACTATATGTTCTCGAAAGTGCAACTGCAGCGCAGCCTCTGGTTCGGCGGCCCCGAGGCGCAGACGAAACTGAAGAACGAGCTGTTCGACGATCACGGGTGGGGATGGAACGCGGGCCTGATGTGGACTTCGGGAGACTGGCGTCTGGGCGCGACGTATCGCTCATCGATCGACGTCGATCACGACGTGACCGTCACCGCCTTCTCGAGCGGCAATGCGGCGATCGACGCCGCCGTCGCGCGAGGAACCGGTCCCGCGACCGTGAAGATCGAGTATCCGTCGTCGCTCAATCTCGGCGTTGCATACGTTCGCGGGAACATGACCTTCTCGGTCGATCTCGATCGCACGGACTGGTCGTCCTTCGATCAGCTTCAGGTTCTGCGCGGCACGACGGCCCTGCTCAGCCGCAACACGAACTGGGATGACTCCTGGGCCTGGCGCTTTGGTTTCCGAAAGGAGTCCGGCCCGCTCACGTGGCGGCTCGGTTTCTATCGCGATCAAACGCCGCAGCCCTCGGCCGACGTCGGTCCGATTCTTCCCGACGCGGATCGCAACGGCTATTCGATCGGCATCAGCCTCGGCGCGCCGGGCGGAATCTGGCCGTCGGTCGATATCGCGGACATTTACGTCAAGTTCAGCGATCGCAACGGACCGGCGGTGCCGACAGTGCTGCCGACGCTGACAACCGCAGGCGCGCTCGGCCTCGCCGCTGGCACTTACGCGACGACCGGCAACGAGCTCGCGTTGAATCTGCACTGGAACTGGTAGTCATTAGAGATGAACGGTGAGTCATCGCTCGCCGTTCATCTCGCCTTCCATGTTTTCCCGCGCCTTCGTTTCGAACTTCTCGCGAAAGGCGTCCGTCGCGTAGATCGACGGCCGGTCGAGAAAGTTGCGCAACACGCGCGCGCGGGCGTCGCGAAACACGTCCTCCGGAACCCACGCGTACTCCTCGCGAATCGCGTTCACGTATTCGCGATAGCGATCGGTGTCGCTGCCGAGGATGGCGAGGTCGGCGTCGAGGAAGGCGTGGCAGGGCGGCGGGAGCGATGACGGATCGTGGCGTTTCGTGGCGATGATCATCGTTGCGACGACGTCGATTGCGCCGGCGGGAAACTGCAGATCGGCGAGCGCATGGCGCGCGAGCGCCGCGCTCCGCTCCTCGTTCACGTCGCCGCCGTAAACGACGTCATGGAACCAGACCGCCGCGAGCGTCGTCTCATCCGCGTCCGGCAGCAGGTCCAGCATCTCCTCGATATGCCGGAGCGTGTGATAGTGGCGATGCGGCTCGCGATAGTGCGCCGCCACCGTCTGCCACCACGCTTCGGCGGTTTGAGGCTCGGCGCCGTGGGATCGGGCAAACGAGAGAAAGCGCGCATGCAGATCCATACGAACTGGAAGCGTGAGATCCGGGCAGTTGTTCCCCGCTGCGGAATGCTCCGGCGCCTGCTCGTTCTCGTACTTCTCACTTTCGTCGCGTCGACGGCGCTCGCGCAGAGCCGCCTCTTCACCGACGCTTCGAAATCGGTGCGATGGGAACCGTGGAGCGATGCGGCGCTGGCGCGCGCGAAGAAGGACAACAAACCGGTCTTCGTGTCCGTCGGCTACGTCAGCGCGAACGCCTGGCATCTGATGCAGACCGACGCGTTCACGCTCGCCGACAACACGCAGACGCTCAACGCCGAATTCGTTCCGCTGCTCGTCGATCAGCAGCTCCAGCCCGAAGTCGCGGACGCCCTCGATCTGATTCTCCGCACCATGACCGGCGCGGGCGGGATGCCGGTGAATGTGATCCTCACGCCCGACCTCGAGCCGTTCGCGGCGGCCGGTTATCTCCGCGGCGCGGAGCTGAAGACGTTTCTCTTCACGAACATTCAGCGCTGGCAGAATGAGCGCGATGCGGTGCGCACGCAGGGACAGGGCGTGCTCGCGAAAGCTCGCGAGATCGCGAACGCTCCCGCGGCGCAAAACCTCGACGAGACCGCCCTCGGCGCGATCGTCGACAACGTCGCGAAGAGCTGGGACTCGAAGCACGGCGGTTTCGGCCGCGAGCCGAAGCTCGTCCAGCCGATGACGGTCTCGTTTCTCTTCGCGTACGCGCAGCAGAAGCATCACGATCAGTTGCGCGCGGTGGCCATCGACACGCTGCGCAAAATCGCGGCGACGCCGATCCACGACCAGCTCGGCGGCGGGTTCCATCGCGGGAGCGTCGTCGGCGACTGGAGTCTCCCGTACTTCGAGAAGATGCTCTACGACCAGGCGCTGATGAGCATCGCCTTCCTCGACGCCTGGAAGCTCACCCGCGACGACCGCCTCGGCAACATCGGCCGCGCGGCGCTCGAGTATTCGCTGCGCGATCTGCGCGACGATGGCGGCGCGTTCTGGAGCGCGCAGGATGCGTACAACTACATCCCCGCGGGCGGAAAACCGGAGCTCGCGAATGGCGCGTTCTACGTCTGGGATCGCGAGGAGATCCGGCACATCTTCGGCGCGAAGGCCGATCTCGTCTTTCGTTTGTACGGCATGCGCGAGGGCGGCAACGTGGCGCGCGGCGTCGATCCGGTGCTGACGGGAAAGAATCTTCTCTGGTCGCAGGAGCAGGAGCTGCTCACCGAGAAACACGACGAGCTCGTGCCGATCCTCTCGAAGATTCTGAAGTGGCGGCAGGGGAGGCCGGCGCCGTTTCGCGACGACAAAGTGCTCGCCGGATGGAACGGTCTGATGATCTCCGCGCTCGCGCGCACCGGTGCGACTTTCGACGAAGACTCGTACTTATCCGCCGCGACGAAGGCCGCGAACGTCGTGATCGCGACGCTCTGGAACGCGAAGACGAAGACGCTTTCGCGCGCGAAGAACGTCCCCGCGACCGTCGAAGACTACGCGCCGCTCGTGCAGGGTCTGCTCGATCTGTACGAAGCGACGTACGAGATCAAGTGGTACGAGCTCGCGACGGCGCTGCAGGCGCGGCAGGATGCGCTGTTCTGGGACGCGAAGCTCGGCCGCTACGCGAGCGGCTCCAGTCTGCCCGCGGCGCTGCGCGGACTGACGATCGAAAACGACATCGATACGCCGGGACCGAACGGCGTCGCGGCGATGAACCTGATGCGCATCGCGACGTTCACCGGACAGCCGGAATGGCGCGAGCGCGCGCAGATGATCTTCCGCGCATTCGGCGCGCGTCTCGTGTCCGACGGCGCGTCGCTCACGCAACTCGCAAGCGCGTTCACAGCATCGCTGGCGACGCCGAGGCAGATCGTCGTGATCCCTGGCAAATCGACGGAGCAGACCGAGGCGCTGCTGCGCGCGATTCACGAAACCTGGATCCCGATGCGCGCCGTCATTCGCCTCCCGGCGAAGAGCCCCGCGCGCGACCGCCTCATCGCCATGTTCCCCGCGCTAAAGGACCTGCAGGCGGACCCGGAGCAGGCGACCGTGTACGTCTGCGCGAACGGACGATGCGAACGGCCGACGCCAGAGCGGGAAGCGGTGATCAAGCTGCTGCAGTGATTGGTGCTGAGTGCTGAGTGCTGGGTGCTGAGAAGTCTCACAGTCACACAGGCTCACAGTCTCAGAGAGAACTTCTGTGCGACTGTGAGACTTTGCGCCTGTACGACTGCGCAACCGCGGTTCTCAGCACCCAGCACTCAGCACTCAGCACCCGCATCCACCACGTACAATCCTCGTGATGCGTCCTGCGAACAGCGTCGTGGCGGTGGTCGATGACGAGGAGAACATCCGGGAGACGGTTGGCTTCGCGCTGCGCCGCGAGGGGTATCCCGTCGAGCTTTACGCGACCGGGCTCGAAGCGTGGCGCGCGTTTCAGCTGAAGCTTCCCGGTCTGGTCATCCTCGACATCATCATGCCGGAGATGGATGGCCTCGAGTTGTGCCGCCGCATTCGCAGCATCTCCGAGACGATTCCGATCATCTTCCTGACCTCGCGCGACGACGAGCTCGATCGCGTCCTCGGCCTCGAGATCGGCGCCGACGACTACCTCTGCAAACCGTTCTCGATGCGCGAGCTCCTCGCGCGCGTGAAGGTGCTCTTCCGCCGCGCGGCGATCGATCAGGGGAGCGCGCCTTCGAAGGCGCCGGCGGACGCGCCGGTGCGGCACGGTGAGCTCGAGCTCGACCTGCAGCGCTACACCGTGAAGTGGAAAGGTCTGGCGGTGAATCTCACCGTCACCGAGTTCATGATGCTGCACGCGCTGATCCGCTATCCGGGGCACGTGAAGACGCGCAAGCAGCTGCACCAGGACGGCTACCCGCACGACGCGTACGTGAGCGACCGCACGATCGACAGCCACATCAAACGCGTGCGGCGGAAGTTCGAGGAAACGGATCCCGAGTTCGACAGGATCGAAACGGTGTACGGACTGGGCTACCGCTGGAAAGAGTGACGCGATGCGTCGTCTTCCGTTTCGACTGCTGGTCTTCAACCTCCTCCTCGTCTTCATGCCCATCGCCGGCGTCCTCTTCCTCGGCGAATACGAGCAACGCCTCGAAGTCTCGGAAGTCCGCGCCATGACCGATCAGGCGCGATTGCTCGCGGCGTCGGTCGCGCGCGAGGGCGCGCTCGACGCCGACTCGTTCGAAGAGATGATCGTGCGCGCGAAGATCAACGACGTGCGTCTGCGCCTGATCGACGCGCAGGGAAACGTCGTCGCCGACTCGCAGCAGCTCGTCGCGCCGCAGCCGAAGCCGGCGCGCACCGATCGCCGCAACGTTCTCTACCGCGTCGGCGTCTTCGTCTTCCGTCCCATTCTGCGTCTCGTGCGGCCGCCCGATCCGTCGCTGCAGGTCGACTTCTACGAAAACGCGACGCGGCTCGAGGGGCCGGAGATCACCGTCGCGCTGCGGCACGGCGAGGAGGGGCTGGAGAAGAAGATCGCGGCGGGCGGACAGCGATCGGTGACGCTCTATCGCACCGTTCCGGTGGTCGTCGGCGGATGGACGGTCGGCGCGGTGGTCGCGTCGAAGAGCACGTTCACGATTCTTCAGGATCTCTACGCCGTGCGGCTGCGGGTGATGCGCATCTTCGTCGCGTCAGTCGTCGCGGCGATTCTCGTCAGCATCTTCTTCGCCGCCACGGTCGTGAAGCCGCTGCGGCAGCTCCGCGTCGACGCGCGCACGGTTCTCGATCGGCGCAATCGCCTGCGCGGCCATTTCAAGGGATCGAAGCGGCTCGACGAGATCGGGGAGCTCTCGCGCGCGCTCGAGCGAATCATGCGCCGGCTCGACGCGCACGTGACGTTCATCGAAACGTTCGCAGCCGACGTCGTGCACGAGCTCAAGAATCCGCTGGCGTCGATTCGCAATGCGGGGGAGATGATCGCCGACGTCGCCAATCAGGCGGATCGCATGCGCTTCGTGCGCATCATCGAGCAGGAGGTCGCGCGCATGGAGCGAATGCTCTCCGGCGTGCGCGACATCTCGCTCATCGACGCGGAGCTCGTGCGCGAGGATCCGGTCACGCTCGATCTCGCGCCGCTCGTCAGCGACATCGTCGAGGGCTTCCGTCTGCGCGAGGGATCGCGCCTGCGCTTCGATCTGCAGATCACGGCGACGGAGCCGCTGATGGTCGAAGCGTCGCGCGATCGGCTGATTCAGGTGCTCGAGAACCTGCTCGACAACGCCGCGAGCTTCTCGCCGCCGGGCGGTACGGTCGGCGTCGAAGTCGCTATCGAGAACGGATCGGTGGTCACGCGCGTGAGCGATCAGGGGCCCGGCATCCCCGACCTCACTCGCAGCCGGATCTTCGATCGCTTCTTCACGCACCGCCCCGATTCGAAGCACGAAGGCCACACGGGCCTGGGCCTTGCGATCGTGAAAGCGATCGTGGAGGCCTATGGCGGAACGATCACGGCGGCGAACACGGAGAGGGGAGCGGTGTTCACGGTGACGCTTCCGCGACGCTGACAGTCACTTTTGCGAGTCTGATTTGCTCAAAACGTCGAGAAACTGGACGGTCGGTCGGTTTTGCGGAGCGAAGGCGTCAAAGAGTCGGGAGTTGCTCGTAAACGTCTGGAAATACACCGCCGAGGAACACTCCCGAAAAATTTTCATTTCGCCGTCGGAACACGTTTTTCATGCTGAATTTCGGTTGCGATTATGGGCCGGGCGTTTATTATGGGTCTGCGGCGGAGCGCATGAGTGGCTCTTCCGGCAATACCCAACCGGTCCGATGAAGAGAGAACAAATCGTTGGAGTGGCGGCGCCGTTCGCGTGGTTCGGCGCACGGGAGTTGCCCTGCTGGCTAAAAGCCACAGGGACGGAAAGATAGACTTGGACTCAGGAAGGAAGTAAACTCCCCTGCGTTCGGGTCAAAAATCAAGAAAAACAGGAGTGCGTGTGAGTCCTGCAAAAAGCAATCGCGGTCGTCCCATTGTCCACACCGAGCCCTGGGCGAAGATCACGGTCGTTCTTCTCGACCGCCACGTCGCCTATCTCGACCGTCTGGCCATCGACATCCGGCTCAAGCACGGCAAGGCGATCAGCCGCGCGGAGATCATCCGCGGCCTGATCGAGGCGGCGTTCCAGAGCGGAACCGACTTGTCGCAGGCAGACTCGATCGATTCGATCGTCGAGATGCTGGCCGGTCCGAGCTCGAAGAGAAAGAACGCTCGATAGGACGCGGTACGGCTCGCTGCCTTGCCGTCTGCCCCCGCAGACGTCCGGCGGCTATCCGTGCAATTTCCTCTTCACTGCTGGCGTCAGTCAGGTCGATCCCGCTCTGTTCGAACCCCTCGAGGATCGTTCGGATCATGTGCGGCCACGCGATCGACTCCGGCATGTGAGGGTTCATCTCGTGGCCCAGCGCCTCGAGATAGCGAAGGTGTTCGTCCGAAAGAGCAATGGTTTCCAGCTCACTGCCGGTTCCAATTCGAGTTTCCGTGACTGGTGGCATCAGGTGCATTCGGGACAGCTCCAGTTGAGGTGTGACTGGGGCTGACTTTTCCCTACCCTCACTTTCGTAAAATTTTCAGGTTCACGGCCGGACTCTTCTGGCACCGGCCGTGAACCTGCTGATTCCAGTGCAGTTACGGGATGCTGTCGTCGTCGGGGCGGGGCCGAACGGCCTCGCCGCCGCGGCGGTCCTTGCCGCCGAGGGCCTTTCGGTCCTGGTTCTGGAAGCTCAGGAGACGATCGGCGGCGGCATGCGCACCGCCGAAGTGACGCTTCCAGGTTTCCATCACGACGTCTGCTCGGCCATTCATCCGATGGCGCTCGTGTCGCCTTTCATGCGATCGGCGCCGCTCGCGCAGTTCGGCCTCGAGTGGGCCGCGCCGCCGGTCGCGATGGCGCATCCGCTCGATGACGGGACCGCCCTCACCCTCGAGCAGTCCGTCGACGCCACCGCCTCCCGCCTCGGCGAAGACGCCGATGCGTGGCGCTCGCTCTTCGGGCCGCTCGTTCGCAACGCCGATGCGCTCTTCGACGAGATCCTCCGTCCGATCCGCCTCGTCCCGCGCCATCCATTCGTGCTCGCGCGTTTCGGTTTGAACGGAATGCGCTCCGCACGCGCGGTCGCGAAGCGCTTCCGCACGACACAGGCGCGCGCACTGTTCGCGGGATCGTCCGCGCATTCATTCGTGCCGCTCGAGTGGAACGGTTCCGCGGCGTTCGGACTCGTGCTGACGCTCGCCGGCCACGCGACCGGATGGCCGGCGGCGAAAGGCGGATCGATCGCCATCACGCGCGCGATGGAGCGCTGGCTCCGTTCGATGAACGTCGAGATTCAAACCGCGACGCCGGTACGCTCGATGCGCGACGTGCCGCCCTCGCGCGTCGTGATCTTCGACATCACGCCGCGACAGCTCGCGAACATTGCCGCCGATGACTTGCCGTCACGATACGTGCGGAAGCTGCGACGCTTTCGATACGGACCGGGCGTCTTCAAGATCGACTTCGCGCTCGACGGCCCGATCCCGTGGCGCGCCCCCGACTGCGCCCGCGCCGCGACCATTCACCTCGGCGGCACGTTCGAAGAGATCGCGGAACATGAAGCGGCGATCTGGCGGGACACGACGACGGATCGTCCGTTCGTGCTCGTCGCGCAGCAGAGCATGTTCGACGCGTCGCGCGCGCCGGCGGGGAAGCACACCGGATGGGCGTACTGCCATGTGCCGCACGGATCGACGGAGGACATGACGGAGCGAATCGAGAATCAGATCGAGCGATTCGCGCCGGGATTCCGCGATCGCGTTCTCGCGAAACACACGATGAACACCGTCGCGTACGAAGCACACGACATGAACTTTGTCGGCGGCGATATCGCCGGCGGCGCGAACACGCTGCTGCAGTCCATCGCTCGCCCGTTTCTCTCGCGCGATCCGTACGCCACGCCGAATCCGCGCATCTTCATCGGCTCGAGCTCCACGCCGCCCGGCGCGGGCACACACGGAATGTGCGGTTACTGGGCCGCGCGGTCGGCGCTGAGACGCGCGTTCGGAAGGTAGTCTGGACTGCGGCGACGCCAGTCACCGCTCTCGTCGCCGCGGCGCGAGCCGCGGCTGGCGCCGCGGGGTGGAGAGCGGCAGCTCGCGCTGCCGCAGTCCAGACGTTCGTTAGTGCGGTAATCCGAACACGTAGTACACGGCGCACAGCGCGCCGAACACGATGTGTCCTGCACGCAGCTCGCGCGCGCGGCCGGCAAGCACTTTCATGATCGGGTAGAGCACGAGTCCCGCGGTGAGACCGTTCGCGATGTTGAACGTGAAGACCATCACCACGATCGTCGTGAACGCGGGCACGAGCTCGGTGAAGTCTTCGAAGTCGATCTTCGTCACCGCGTTCAGCATCAGCATGCCGACGATCATCAGCGCCGGCGCATACGCGTACTGCAGTGTTTGCATCGGCTCGAACAGGGGGATGAAGAAGAGCGACAGCGCGAAGAGCGCCGCGGTCACGATCGACGCCAGTCCCGTGCGCGCGCCTTCGCGAATTCCGGCCGCTGATTCGATGTACGCGCCGCTCGTCGACGTGCCCGCCAGTCCCGCGAACATGCACGAGACCGCGTCGACGACCATCGGTTTCTTCAGGTCATCATCGATGTTCGCCGCCGCGCCGAGCCCGACGAGCGTGCCGAGCGTGTCGAGCAGCGACATCAGAAACAGCGTCAGAAGAATCGGCAGAAAGCTGATGCGCAGCACCGAGACGATGTCCAGCTTCAACGCGATCGGCGCGATCGAGTAAGGCATCGCGACCACGCCGCCCGGCGCTTTGCCGACACCGGCGAGGAATCCGACGATCGCCGTGACGATGATGCCGATCAGAATCGCGCCGGGCACGCGTCGATGCAGCAGCGTCGCGATCAGCACGAATCCGAGAATCGCGAGGAGCACCGTCGTGCTCCGCACATCACCGAGCTGGACCGGCACCGGCACAGCCGCGGGCGTCTTCGAAACGATCCCGCTTTCGAACAGACCGATGAACGTGAGGAAGAGCCCGATGCCCGCCGCGAAGCTGTGCTTCATCGACGGTGAGATCGACGTCGCCAGCCACTGGCGCACGCCGAGGAAGGTGATGATCAGAAAGATGACGCCGCTGACGAACACGGCGCCGAGGCGCTGCTGCCACGTGATGCCGAACGCGGCGAGGCCGAACGCGATGAACGCGTTCTCGCCCATGTACGGCGCGATCGCGATGGGACGGTTCGCGTACAGGCCCATCAGCAGCGTGCCGAACGCGGCGGTGAGAATCGTCGCGACGGTGCTCGGGCCCTGCGGGATGCCGGCCGCCGCGAGGATGGCCGGATTCACGACGATGATGTAGGCCATCGCCACGAACGTCGTGACGCCACCCATCACCTCGGTTCGAACAGAGCTGCCGCGCCGAGCGATATCGAACATGGACAAGCATTTATGCACAGCAGTGCCCGCCTCGCAACAGGCATCCGCATTGCTCTAAATAACAATCGTAGTCCCTTCACGAAGGAGACATGACATGCATAGGATCCTGAAAAACAGCAAAGTTCTCACGGTGACGCTGGCCGCGTCACTGGCGGCGTTCGGCTGCACGACCAACTGGACGCGCAGCGACGGTGAGCCGCTCAAGGGCTCGAACGTCAACGCGCCGAGCGCGACGCCCGGTTCGGCCGGCGGTAGTTATCCGCAGCCGATGACTTCTTCATCGTCGATCACGACCAACACGCTTCCGGTCCGCACGCCGTCCGAGGCGCTCGCGATCATGCGCGGCAGCGTTGCGACCGGACAAAAGGGCAAGGTTCTCGGCCCGTCCGCTCCGCCGAACCTCGGCGCCGCGGTCGTCGGCGGCAACGTGACGCCGGAGCTCGGCGGCACGCCTCAGCAACTGACGATCAATTCGTCGATCTCGAATCCGTACGGTCCGCAGGCCGCGGTGATCAGCGGCGCGGGCGGTTCGGCCGCGGACGTTGCGCCGATCATCGGCGGCACCGCAACCGGAACGACCGCAACCGCGACGACGTCCGCCACGAGCACCGGCACGCTGACGCCGACCGCCGCCGCGGCGACGGTTCCCCTCACCACCGCCGCAACGAGTCCGCTCATCCTCGGCAACACGGGCATGCTGTCGTCGTCAAGCGTGACGAACGGCAACACGACGGCGCCGGCGAACCGTGTGACGACGTCGAGCGCGACCAATTCCGGTGGCGTGACCTCCGTTCAGCGTCTCAGCGTCCGCAGTGTGACGACGACGCCGAATGCATCAGGCATCACCGTGACGCAAAAGTCCGGCGGCAAGATCACGATCTCGAATCAGAAGTAACGTTTAGGGGTGCGGCGGCCGAGCCGCCGCACTCAAACTAGTTGCGCCGTCCGCCGAACAGGCGAAGCAGCATCAGGAAGAGGTTCACGAAATCGAGGTAGAGGCGCAGCGCGCCGTACACGGCGAGATTGCCCTGACCCGAATTCGCGTACGCGCGCAGCTTCTGCGTGTCGTAGGCCGTCAGGCCGGTGAAGATCAGCACGCCGATGCCCGAGGCGACGAAGCTCAGAAGTGACGACTTCAGCCAGATGTTGATGATGAACGCCAGGAAGATGCCCCACGCACCCATCACCAGAAACGAGCCCCACGACGTGAGATCGCGTTTCGTGATCGTGCCGTAGACGCTCATCGCCGCGAACATCCCCGCCGCCGTGAGAAACGCCTGGGCGATCGACGAGGTCGTGTAGACGAAGAAGATCACGCTCAGCGTCAGGCCGTTCATCAACGAGTAGATCGCGAACGCCGTCGCCGCGGCGCCGGCGGAGAGTCGCGTGATTCGAACCTGCAGCCACATCACCAGCACGAACTCGGCGATCAGCAGGCCCCACGTCACGAGCGGGTTGCCGAAGATACGCTGCTGCAGCGCGACGGAGCGCAGCACGAGCAGCGCCGAGAGCGACGTCAGCGCAAGGCCGCCGAACATCCACGTGTACACGCTGCGGATGAACGCCTGCTCGCGCAGGCCGGTCTCGGCCGTGCGGCCATCGATCCATGCCGGTTCATTTCGAGACGGAAACTGAGACATTGAAGTCCTCCATTGAACGCCGATGATAACAAGCTTGGTGCCCGGGCCTACTCCTTGCAGCGTCGGAATTTACAATGCTAGACTCAGGTTTGTTACGCTAGCTAAAGTTGACAACGGGACGCTCAAGTGTTCCGAAGTCGCAGAAGGAGAACACGTTATGTCCAAGATCATCGGCATTGACCTCGGTACCACGAACTCCGTGGTGGCCGTCATGGAAGGCAACGAGCCGAAGGTCATCGTCAACGCCGAAGGCAGCCGGATCACCCCGTCTGTGGTCGGGTTCGCCAAAAACGGCGAGCGTCTCGTCGGCCAGGTGGCCAAGCGCCAGGCGGTGACAAATCCTGAGAACACCATCTTCTCGATCAAGCGCTTCATGGGCCGCAAGTTCCATGAGGTCAACGAAGAGATGAAGATGGTCCCCTACAAAGTGACGCAGGCGTCCAACAGCGACGCGCGCGTCGAGGTCCAGGGCAAGCTCTATTCGCCGCCCGAGATCTCCGCGATGATCCTGCAGAAGCTCAAGCAGGCGGCCGAGGATTACCTCGGCGAAAAGGTGGACCGCGCGGTCATCACCGTGCCGGCGTACTTCAACGATTCGCAGCGCCAGGCGACGAAGGACGCGGGCGAGATCGCCGGCCTCAAGGTCGAGCGCCTCGTCAACGAGCCGACCGCGGCCGCACTCGCGTACGGCCTCGACAAGAAGGCGAACGAGACCATCGCCGTGTACGACTTCGGCGGCGGCACGTTCGACATCTCGATCCTCGAAGTCGGCGACGGCGTCGTCGAAGTGAAGTCGACCAACGGTGACACGCACCTCGGCGGCGACAACATCGACCATAAGCTCATCGACTGGATCATCGACGAGTTCCGCAAGGACCAGGGCATCGATCTGTCGAAGGACAAGATGGCTCTGCAGCGCCTCAAGGAAGCGGCGGAGAAGGCCAAGATCGAGCTTTCGTCGACGGCGTCGACCGACATCAACCTGCCGTTCATCACGGCCGATGCGTCGGGTCCGAAGCATCTCAACATGAACCTGTCGCGCTCGAAGTTCGAGCAGCTCATCGGCGACATCGTGCAGCGCACGATGGGTCCGGTGCGCCAGGCGCTCAGCGACGCGGGCGTCGATCCGAAGAAGATCGATGAGGTCGTTCTCGTCGGCGGTTCGACGCGCATCCCGATGGTGCAGCAGATCGTTCGCGACTACTTCGGCAAGGAGCCGCACAAGGGTGTGAACCCGGACGAAGTGGTCGCGGTCGGCGCGGCGGTGCAGGGCGGCGTTCT
>Ga0075425_100004249_pt1 | contig 14730 bp, 14 predicted proteins | sample SoiMethybrSBSTD4_FD_75300 | JGI IMG/M metagenome (GOLD analysis project Ga0075425, IMG submission 75300) | Bulk soil microbial communities from a Populus tree surrounding site in Tennessee, USA - Soil MetaG P. TD hybrid SBSTD4 | ecosystem: Environmental > Terrestrial > Soil > Tree plantation...
GTCTCCTACATCCTCTCGCTGCCGCCGAGCGAGCGGCCGAAGACCGCTGCCTATCCGGAGCTCGACGACCCCTTCGCCGAGCCGATCGCCGAGCGCGCCCGGCTGAAGTTCGAGGCGGCCGGGATCAAGACCGTCTTCAAGGAGGTCTACCCGCCCGAGATGTCCGATCTGACGCCGGTCGTCGAGAAGATGGCCGCCGCCAAGCCCGACATGGTCTTCGCCGGCACGCAGTCGGACGACGCCTACTCGATGGTGAACGCGATGGTGCAGCTCGGCTTCAGCCCGAAGTTCCTGTTCCAGGCGAACGGCGCCAACTCCCCGGTCGAGTTCCCGAGCAAGGTGGGCGCGAAGAACACCGAGGGCATCTTCAGCTGCGGAGACTGGTTCCCGAATTCGAAGGCGCCCGGCAACCAGGCGTTCATCAAGGCCTACATCGCCAAGTACGGCGGCACGGCGGCCGACATCGACTCCGGCTCGGCCGAGGCCTATGCCGTGGGCGAGGTCGTCTCCGAGGTGGCGAAGAAGACCGGCAAGATCGACAATGCCACGATCATCAAGACGCTCCACTCCGGGACCTGGCCGACGGTGGAGGGAAACCTGTCGTGGGACAAGTACGGCGCGCCGAACGGCAGCACCATGCTGACCGAGTGGATCGGGGGGAAGCTTCTGCCCGTGTATCCGGCGGCCGTCGCGCTGCACCCGCCGGTCATCCCGAAGCCGCCCTGGGGCGGCTGATGAGCACGGGCATCGGCTAGGCGGTCGCTTGCACCTCGTCGTCCAGGCGATCATCCTCGGCCTCCTGACGGGGGGCGTGTACGCCCTGATGGCGAGCGGCCTCACGCTGGCGTTCGGCGTGATGCGCGTGATCAACGTGGCCCAGGGGGCCATGATCGTCGCCGGGGCCTACGTCAGCTACACGCTCTTCACCGACTTCCACATCGACCCGTTCGTGTCCATCGTGCTGATGGCGCCGGCCGCGTTCGCCGTCGGCGTCCTGCTCCAGCTGGTCTTCCTGCGGCCGCTGCGCTCGGACGAACGCGAGGAGCTCTCGCTGCTCGTCACCTGGGCGATCGCGCTCGGGATCGAGGGCGTGCTGAGCGTGATCTACACGACCACGTACCGGGCGACGCTGCCGGGCTACGTGAACGACTCGCTGACGGTCGCCGGGTACCGGATCGCCGTGGTGCGGCTGGTGGCGTTCGGCATTTCCGGCGTGATCCTCCTCCTGCTCTACCTCGTGCTCCACCGCACCCGTCTCGGACGGTCGATCCGGGCGACCGTGCAGAACCCGACCGCCGCGCGGCTGCTCGGCGTCGACGCCGAGCGGGTGTCGGCCTACGGGTTCGGCCTGAGCGTCGCCACGGCGACCGCCGCGGGGGCGGTGTTCGGCATGGTCGAGCCCTTCAACCCGGGCAGCCATTACGACCTGATCTCGCGCCTGCTCACGATCGTCGTCCTCGGCGGCCTCGGCAGCCTCACCGGGGCCGTGCTCGCGGCGCTCGTGATGGGCGTCTCGGAGGCGGTGCTGGCGGCGACGATCTCGCCGACCTGGTCGTCGCTCGTCTTCTTCGTGATCCTGATCGGCGTCCTGGTGGTGCGGCCGCAGGGCCTGATGGGCGCGACGGAGCGGGGACGGCTGTGAGGACGGTGACCGTCCCCGGCCTGGCCCGCGGGCTCGGCTTCACCGCGCTCTTCGCCGCGTTTCCGTTCGTGTTCACCGAGTCGTGGGTCGTGAACATCGGCATCTTCACCGTCATGTACGCCGCCCTGGCCACGGCGTGGAACGTGCTCGGCGGATTCTCCGGCTACCTGTCGCTCGGCAACGCCGCCTTCTTCGGGATGGGCGCATACGGCGAGGCCATCCTCTTCCAGCACATCTCGATCGGCAGCGGCTACCGGCCGTTCTGGGTGCTCCCCCTCATCGGGCTGGGCGTCGCCGTCGCGGTGCTGCCGGTCGCGTGGGTGGCCGTGCGGACGCGGGCGGCGACGTTCGCGATCGTGACGATCTCGATGCTCTTCATCGCCCAGCAGCTCGCGTTCAACCTCCACTCCTTGACCAACGGGGCGCAGGGGCTCGTCATGCCGCTCCCGCCGTTCCCCAACACGACGTTCGAGCGGCCGTTCTACCTGGCCATGGTGGCGGTGCTCGCCCTCTCGGTGCTGCTGTCGTGGTACGTCGCCACCGGCCGGCTCGGCCTGATGCTCTTCGCCATCCGCGACGACGAGGACCGGGCGCGGGGGCTGGGCGTCCACACCACCTACGCGAAGCTCTTCGCCGTCGCGATCAGCGCCGGCCTGACGGCGATGGCCGGCGGCGTGTGGGCGTACTACATCGGCTTCATCTATCCGCAGTTCGCCGTCGACCCGCTGGTGACGATCGGTGCGGTGCTGATGGCGTTCCTGGGCGGGCGGGGGACGATCTGGGGGCCGACGCTCGGCGCGCTCATCCTCGTCCCGGCCCAGCAGTACCTCGCCTTCAGCGAGGGCGCGAGCGAGCTGTACCTGGTGGCGTACGCGGCCATCTTCCTCGGGGTCATGCTGCTCATGCCGCGCGGGATCCTGCCGTCCATCGCCGACCTTGTCGCCGCCAGGCGCTCGTCCAACGGCGCCCACCGGGCCGACGGGCCGCGGGCCGAGATGCCGGAGGCGGTCACGTGAGCGCCGTGCTCGAGGTCGACCGCCTGACCAAGCGGTTCGGCGGGGTGGCTGCGGTCGACGGATGCTCGCTGGCGGTCGCCGAGGGCACCGTGACCGCGCTCATCGGCCCCAACGGCTCGGGCAAGACGACCCTCTTCAACCTCATCACCGGATACCTGCGGGCCGATTCGGGAGCGGTCGCGTTCGCCGGAAAGCGCGTGCGCCGCCCGGAGCCGACGGCGCTGTGCCGGCGCGGCCTCACCCGGACGTTCCAGCAGGCGCGCGTGTTCGGCTCGCTCACGCTCGTCCAGAACATGGTGGCCGCCGTCCAGCAGCCGCGCCGCAGCGCCTTCCGGCAGGCCGTCTCGCGGGCCGACCGGGAGCGGGCGGTCGGCCTGCTCGAGGAGTTCGGGCTGGCCCGGCTGGCCGGCGCCCGGGCCGACCAGCTCTCGTTCGGCCAGCGCAAGCTGCTCGAGTTCGCCACCGTCCTCATGGGCCGGCCCCGGCTCGTCCTGTTGGACGAGCCGACGTCGGGCGTGAACCCGGTGATGGTCGAGACGATGGAGCGGCACATTCGCGAGCTGCACGGCCGCGGCCTCACCCTCCTCGTGGTCGAGCATTCGATGCCGACGGTGATGCGGCTCTGCGATCCGGTGATCGTGCTCGACCACGGGTCGAAGATCGCGGAGGGGCCGCCCGCGGCCGTCCAGCACGATCCTGCCGTCCTCGACGCCTACCTCGGCACGTGAGCGTCCTCGCGCTCAAGGACGTGCGGGCGGGCTACGGCGCCGCCGACGTGCTCCGCGGCGTCGACCTCACGCTCGAGCCCGGGACGATCACCTGCCTGGTCGGGCCGAACGGCGCCGGCAAGTCGACCGTCCTTCGCGCCGTCTCCGGCCTGCTACGGCCGCGTCAGGGCCGGATCGTGTTCGAGGGCGACGACATCGCCGGCCTCTCGCCGGGCGCCGTGCTCCGCCGCGGCGTCGTCCACGTCCCCCAGGAGCGCGGCCTGTTCGCCGGGATGACCGTGTGGGAGAACCTGCTGATGGGCGGCCACATCCTGCGCGACTCTGCCGCGGTGCGGCGGCGGGCGGAGGCGGTGGCCGAGCGCTTCCCGATCGTCGCGGAACGCCGCCGGGACCGGTCCGGGGCGCTTTCCGGCGGGCAGCAGAAGATCGTCGAGATCGCCCGGGCGCTGATGCTCGAGCCGCGCCTGATCCTGATGGACGAGCCGTCGATGGGGCTCGATCCGAAGGCCCGCCGGCTCGTGTTCGAGACGATCACCGGGCTGAACGACGACGGCCACACGATCCTGCTCGTCGAGCAGAACGCCCGCGCCGGCCTCGGCATCGCGCACCGCGGGGCGGTGATGGACGGCGGCGCCGTCGCCATCGCCGCCGGCGGGCCCGAGCTCCTGGACGACCCGCGCATGGCCCAGCTGTACCTCGGCGGCCACGCCGCCCGGTCCGCCTGATCTCGACGGGTGGGGGTTGACGCCTCTGGAAACCCAGCTATATTGTCAAGTAGACCGATGGAGATTATCGACTACTCGTGACCGAGCCCCACGTCCAGCGTACGATCCGGCTCGTCGAGCCGCAACCGCCGGGGCCCGCGGTACACAACAGCGCCGCCCGGCTGGCCGCCCTCGGGGCCGAGACGATGCCTGCCGCGGAGCACTTCCGCCGCGAGCACTTCCCGGCCCCCGCGATCGATCCGGTCGCCTGGCGGCTCGTGGTCGGCGGGCTCGTCGAGACGCCCGCGATCATGGCCCTGGCCGACCTCGTGCTGCTGCCGGCACGGACGCTGCCGGTCGTGCTCGAGTGCGCCGGTCACCGCCGCGCCGAGCTCACCCCGGCCGTGCCCGGGCTGCAGTGGCAGGAGGGCGCCGTGTCGGAGGCGCGCTGGACCGGCGCTCGCCTGCGCGACGTGCTGGAGCGGGCCGGCGTCGACCGGCGCGCGACCGAGGTCGTGCTCACCGGCGCCGATCGCGGCCCGTTCGAGGGCGACGGCGGCAGGCATGCGTACGGCCGCTCGTTGCCGCTCCGAAAGGCGATCGATCCCGACACGCTGCTCGCCTACGAGATGGACGGCGAGCCGATCCCGGCCGCGTACGGCGGGCCCGTGCGGGCGATCGTGCCCGGCTGGTACGCCACCGACTCCGTCAAGTGGCTCGAGCGCATCCAGGTGACCGCCGAGGAGTTCACCGGCCCCTTCCAGGCCATCGACTACCGCTTCGCGACCGCGGACGACCCGGGCCGCGGGACGCGGATGGAGCGGATGCCGGTGTCCGCGCTCGTCACCGAGCCCGCGGACGGTGCCGCGCTCCCCCCGGGCACGGCTCGCGTCCGCGGCATCGCCTGGAGCGGCGGTGGCGCGATCACCCGCGTCGAGGTGCAGGTGGACGGCGGCGAGTGGCGGCGCGCGACGATCGCCGGCCGGGCCGGTCTGTACGGCCGCACCCGCTTCGAGCACGCATTCCCGGCCGAGCCGGGGAGCCACACGATCGCCGTCCGCGCCCGCGACGCGAGCGGCGACACGCAGCCGGAGGAGCCCGTCTGGAACAGGCGCGGCTATCGCAACAACGCCGTCCATCGGGTCACGGTGGCGGTCGAGGAGGCACGCTGATGGCCACGTTCGCACGCGACGCTTCGGTCGCCAGAGAGACGGTCGCCGCCGACGCCGCGCTGGACGCGTGGCTGGCCGACCGCGACCGGGACCGGGAGTCCTCACGGGCCGAGCTCGAGGAGCTCGTGCGGGAGCTGGCCACGCGGCCGGATCTGTGGCGCGGGCACGTCCGCCACTCGCCGGTCGAGCGGATCTACGTCCGCCTGCACCTGGATGACCACCTCGAGCTGTGGCTGATCTGCTGGTCGCAGCGGCAGGACACCGGCTTCCACGACCACGACGGGAGCCGCGGCGCGGTGGCCGTGGTGGGCGGCGCGCTCGCCGAGCGGCGGCTGGCGGCGGGCTGCGCCCAGCCGCCGACGGCGATCTACCCGGCCGGCGCGGCGTTCTCGTTCGGGGCGACGCACATCCACGACGTCTCCCAGACGGGCGCCACGCTCGCCACGTCGCTGCACGTCTACTCGCCCCCGCTGGGCGAGATGGGCTTCTACGAGGTCGCGCCCGACGGCACCCTCAGCCGCCGCACGGGCGACTACCGCGAGGAGTTCTGCTAGCCGAGAATCGGGGTCAGACCCCGAACGGCGGCTGTGCGTGTTTCGTGACACTTCCGTTCGGGGTCTGACCCCGCTGGTCGGGTGGGTACGGTGCCGGTCGTGAGCCAACCCAACATCCTCTACCTGCACTCGCACGACACCGGCCGCTACGTGCAGCCCTACGGGTTCGGCATCCCGACCCCGCGCCTCCAGGGGCTCGCCGAGCAGGGCATCCTCTTCCGGCAGGCGTTCTGCGCCGCGTCGACCTGCTCGGCGGCGCGCGCGTGTTTGCTGACGGGCCAATACGCGCATACGAACGGCATGCTCGGTCTGGCGCACCGGGGCTGGTCGCTGCACGACTACACCCACCACGTCGTGCACACCCTGCACGACATCGGCTACCAGTCGACGCTGATCGGCGAGCAGCACATCTCCAAGCGCCCCGACGTGATCGGCTACGACCGGGTGGTCAAGATCCCGACGACCCGGGTCGACGACGTCGCCCCGGTCACGATCGACATCCTCCGCAACGCCCCGGCGCAGCCGTTCTTCCTCTCGGTCGGCTTCTTCGAGACCCATCGTGAGTTCTTCAAGCCCGTGGCGAACGAGGAGCACTACGTGCGGCCGCCGGCCAACCTGCCCGACCTGCCCGAGACACGCGCGGACATGGCCGCCTTCACCGCCAGTGCCCGTTCGCTCGACCGCGGCGTCGGCGCGGTGCTGGACGCGCTCGACGAGACGGGCCTCGCCCGAAACACGCTCGTCATCTGCACCACCGACCACGGCATCGCCTTCCCGGGCGCGAAGGCGACGATGAGCGACCGCGGCACCGGCGTCATGCTCATCCTGCGCGGCCCGGGCGGGTTCGGCGGCGGCAAGGTCGTCGACAGCCTGGTCTCGCACATCGACCTCTTCCCGACGGTCTGCGATGCCCTCGAGATCGCGCACCCGGACTGGCTGCAGGGGCACTCGCTGATGCCGATCGTGACCGGCGCGGCCGCCGAGGTGCGCGACGCGATCTTCACCGAGGGGACGTACCACGCGGCCTACGAGCCGCAGCGCGCGATCCGCACGAAGGACTGGAAGCTCGTGCGCCGGTTCGGCGACCGGCGCATGCCGGTGCTCCCGAACATCGACGACAGCCCCAGCAAGGACGTGTGGCTGCGGCACGGGTATGCCGAGCACGAGCTGCCGCCACTCGCGCTGCACGATCTCCTCTTCGACCCCAACGAGGCCGAGAACGTCGCGTCGCGGCCCGACCTGGCCGAGGTGGTGGCCGACCTCGGCAATCGGCTCGAGCGGTGGATGCAGGACACCGGCGACCCGCTCCTCGACGGCCCCGTCGCGCCGCCGGCAGGGGCCGAGGTGAACGATCCCGATCAGCGCTCCGCGGCCGATCCCACGACCCGCTACTGACTATTCTGTGGTTTGTCGATTGACTAAGTGGAGAATGCGCATTATGGTGATCGCATGACCCCGGCGCACACGTCGTACCTGATCTGCTCGACCCCGCGGACCGGCTCGAGCCTGCTGTGCGACGCGCTCACGGGCACGGGGGTCGCCGGCAGGCCCGAGGAGTACTTCCAGTTTCGCGCGCGGACCGGGTTCCCCCGTCGCCCGCAGGAGTACTTCGAGGGCGCCGGCGATCCCGAGATCTTCGACATCCTCGGCCCCCGAACCGCGGTGGAGGACGTGGAGGCCAGGTACGACCCGAGCCGCTTCGAGCGCTACGAGCAGTATCTCGAATGGGCTGTCCAGGCCGGCACGACCCCGAACGGCGTCTTCGGTGCGAAGGTCATGTGGGGCTATTTCAACGGGTTCGTGACCGGCCTCCGATGGGCGCTCCCGGGCCGTCAGCGCCTGGCCGTCCCGGACCTCGTGCAGTCGGTGTTCCCGAACCTCACGTATCTCACCGTGAGCCGCCGCGACAAGGTGCGCCAGGCGGTGTCGCTCTGGCGGGCGCTGCAGTCGTGGAGCTGGTCGAGCGAGCAGAACGCGGATCGCGCGGTCGGCGACCAGCTCACCTACAGCCACGCGGCCATTGCCCACCTGATCAGGGACATCGAGGATCACGAGCTCGGCTGGCGGGCGTTCTTCCGCGAGTGCGGCGTCGAGCCGTACGAGGTCGTCTACGAGGACTTCGCCGCGAGCTACGAGTACACGCTCCGCGACATCCTGCGCCACGTCGGCATCGCCGAGGCCGACACCGTCCCGATTGCGACGCCGACCCGACGGCAGCAGGCGGACGATCTCTCCCAGCGCTGGACCGAGCGCTACAAGGCCGAGTCCGGCCGGCTCGCGCACGCCTAGCCGTAGGATCCCGCCCGTGTGGATCGACCCGGCCGGCTCGGATGCGGTGCTGGTGCTCGCGCACGGCGCCGGCTCGGGCATGCGCGCGCCGTTCATGGAAGGCTTCGCCGAGGAGATCGGGCGCCTGGGCGTCGCCACCCTGCGCTTCGAGTTCCCCTACATGCAGGCCGGGCGGCGGGCGCCCGACCGGCCGGCGGTGCTGCTCGACGCGTGGCGCGAGGCGTTCGCGGAGGGCGTCGAGGGGGCGGGCGGCCGGCGGGTGTTCGCCGGCGGCAAGTCGATGGGCGGGCGCATCGCCTCCATGGCCGCAGCCGAGGGCATGCCGGCGGCAGGGCTCGTCTTCCTGGGCTACCCGCTCCACCCTCCGGGGCGGCCCGAGAAGATCCGCGACGCCCACCTGCCCGACGTGCCCGTGCCGATGCTCTTCCTGCAGGGCTCGCGCGATGCCTTCGCCCGGCCCGACCTGCTCGCCGGCGTGCTCGCCCGGCTCGGCCCGCGGGCCGAGTACGTCGAGGTCACCGGCGGCGACCACTCCTTCCGCGTGCCGGGCGGCCCGCGCGACGCCAGGGTCATCGGCGCGTCGCTGGCCGAGCCGGCGGCGAAGTTCATTCGAGCCGTCTGATCATCGCCACCCGCGGGTGGTCGCCCGGGATGGCGCTCGCCTCGTCCGCGACCAGCGCCCGCAGCTGCGCGCCCCACTCGCCCTGCGGCAGCTCCGTGAATCCGAGCCGCGCGTAGTAGGGGGCGTTCCAGGGGATGTCGCGGAAGGTCGTGAGCGTGAGCGCCGGCCGCCCCTCCGCGCGGGCCACCCCGGCCAGGTGGTCGAGCAGCGCCGCACCGATGCCGCGGCCGGCGTGGGCCGGGTCGACGCTCACCTGCTCGACGTGCAGGCAGCCGTCGACCTCCGCCGCGATCAGGTAGGCGACCGGGCCGCCGGCATCGGCCGCGACCCAGGCCCGGCCGGCGGCCCGGCATGCCTCGAGCTCCGCCGGCGAGCCCGGGTCGTCGGCGGCGATCTCGGGCATGCCGTGGTCGGCGAACGCGCGACCGGCGGCGGCCTCGATCTCGACCAGCCGGCCGAGCTCGTCCGCGGCCGGCGGCCGGATCACGAATCCAGCAGCCACCGCGCCGCCTCGACGTGCTCGGGCATGCCCCCGTCCACCGCCCACGCCACGGTCTGGCCGATCGTCCAGCCGCGGGCACGGTCGCGGTCGAGCCCGAGCTCGGCCGTGAGCCCGTCGAGCCGTCCCAGCACCGCTCGGCGGGAGTGGCCGAGCTCGGGGGAGCGCACGATCGGCGCCACCGCGAACTCGCGCTCGCCCGCGAGCGGCTTGGGGTCGATCGCGAGCCACGGTTCCCGCCCGGCGGCGAGGACGTTGTCGCCGTGCAGATCCTGATGCAGCAGCACCTGCTGCCCTTGAGTCGGCGCCAGCGCGGTCAGCGCCTCGACGGCGGCGTCGACCAGCCGCCGCTCGAACGGCCGTCCGGCCGCGTCCCACTCGTCCGCCAGGTAGCTCACCCACCAGGCCGCCTCGTCGGCGAGCGTGTGGAAGGGCGGCCCGGCCGGTACCCACAGCCGCGGCAGGAGGCCGGTCAGCACGGCGAGCGCCGTCTCCGGCCCGGCCGCCGAGAGCGGCGTGCCGGGCTCGCAACGCTCGATCAGGACGGCCAGGCCGTCGTCGGTGCGGTCCAGCAGGCGCACGGCGCCGTCCCCGTCCCAGCGGGCCAGGGCGTCCGCCTCGTGCTCGGACTCGCGGTGCGGGTGGATGACCTTCAGGACGACCGGCGTGCCGTCGGCAAGCTCCGCCGGGGCCGCGTAGCCGCCCGCGCCGGCCGCGTACGGCGGGCCGAGGGCCAGCCCCCACCGGACGCGCGCCTCCTCGATCCGGTCTACAGGCGGGTGCGGATCGCCCACAGGTCGGGGAACGCCTGGCGGCCGATGGTGGAGGCGAGGTAGTCGACGCCGGCCGAGCCGCCGGTGCCGGTCTTGCGGCCGATGGTGCGCTCGACCATCTTCACGTGCCGGTAGCGCCACTCCTGCACGCCCTCGTCGATGTCGACCATGCGCTCGCACACCTGGGCGCTGGCCGGGTCGGACTGGTAGACCTCGACCAGGACGTCCTGCACCGGCTCGGACGGCGCCACCGGCAGGGACGGATCGCGGTCGAGCACGCCGTCGGGGATCCAGTGGCCGAGCCGGTTCAGGTGGAGCAGGAACGAGTCCCACAGGCTGCGGCGCGACATCGCCGCCTCGATCCGGTCGCGGGCCGGCCCCGCCGGGTGGTGGGCGAGGACGCCGGCGTCGCGGCCGCCGAGCACGGCCTCGAGCTCGCGGAACTGGGCCGACTGGAAGCCGCTCGCCCGCTCCAGCCGGCCGCGGAAGCTCGAGAAGCCGAGCGGCGTCATCGTCTCGAGCACGTCGATCTGGGCGACGATCGTCTTCAGGATCGTCAGGATCCGCTTCATCGTCATGAGCGCCGAGCCGCGGTCGCCGATCTCGAGCCGGTCCTGGAGCCGCTCGAGCTCGTGCAGGAGCACCTTGAACCAGAGCTCGTAGACCTGGTGGATGACGATGAAGAGCATCTCGTCGTGCTCCGGGCCGTCGGAGAGCGGCTGCTGGCAGGCGAGCAGCTCGTCGAGGTGCAGGTACGACGAGTAGGTGACGGCGGGATGCTCGGGGGCGGCCACCGCCGAACTATCGCACCGCGGTCAACGGATCCGCATCGAGCCCGGGACGCTCGCGCAGGTGGGGCAGCGGCCGGGCCGGATCGGGCGAGTCGATCTCGCGGCCGAGCCGGTGGCCGTCCCAGATGGCGTCGGCGATCAGCCGCGGCGCGACGCAGTCGCCGATCCGGTAGACGCCGTCCATCCCCGCCGCCGCCAGCTCGAGGTAGAGCGCCTCGTCAGAGACGCGCTGGGTGACGAGCACGAAAGCGTCGGCCTCGACGGCGAAGGTGTCGCCGAGCTCGGTCTCGCCGTCGGCGCCGCCGGCGCCGATCCGGGTGAGCCAGGCCTCGGCCCGCATGCCGATGCCGAGGTCGTGCAGGTGGCGGCGCAGGATCGGACCCTCCAGGGTCTCGTCGCACAGCGGTGCGACCTTCTCGCACGAGGTGACGAGCTCGACCTCGTGGCCCTGCCCGCGCAGGAGCTCGGCCATGCCGGCGCCCATGAAGTAGCCCTCGCAGTCGAGCACGATCGCGCGCGACCCGGGCGGGCGCTTGCCGTCGAGCATGATCTGCTCGGGCGTGAGCACGTGCGCGAGCGAGGCATCTGCGCCCGGGATGGCACCGCGGGTGACGCCGTTTCGGCCGTCGCCCGCCCAGGCCGCGCCGGTCGCGATCACGACGAGGTCGGCGCCGGCCGCCCGCACGGCCGCGGCGTCCATGCGCACGCCGGTCTCGATCTCCACGTTGGGCAGCTGGGCCAGCTGGCCCAGCCGCCAGGTGCGCAGCCGGTCCCACTCGGCCAGGCCCGGCAGCCGCGGCACCCAGCGGGTGAGCCCGCCCGGCTCGTCGGCCGCGTCGACCAGGCGCACGCGCCGCATCCCGCGGCGGCCGAGCACGATCGCACACTCCATGCCGGCCGGTCCGGCGCCCACGATCAGCACGTCGCGGTCGGCGTTCGCGGCGCGGTCGAACCGCTCCGGATGCCAGCCGCGGCGGTGCTCCTCGCCCGCCGTCGCGTTCTGGGTGCAGCCGATGTGGCGGCGGACGTCGCCCTTCGAGACGCACATGTTGCAGCCGATGCAGGCGCGGATGTCGGCGTAGCGGCCCTCGCGGATCTTCTCTGGGATGAACGGGTCGGCGATGTTGGGCCGGGCCGCGCCGATCAGGTCCCAGACGCCCGACTCGATGATCTCGGCCATCCGCTCGGGCGTCGTCAGCCGGCCGACGCCGACGATCGGCTTCGCCGTCGCCTCGCGCACGTGCCCGGTCCACTCGAGCTGCCAGCCCTCGGCGAAGAAGCGCGACGCGCCCGAGTCCTTCGACCACTCCAGGATCGAGCCGATGTGGACGTCCCACAGGTCGACCAGGTGGTCGGCCATGCGCACGAACTCGAGGCCCTCGTCGAGCTCGACGCCCGGTCCGCCCGCGGCCGAGACGGCCATCCGGCAGGCGATGGCGCAGTCCGAGCCGACCGCATCGCGCACCGCGGCGAGCGTCTCGATCCACATCCGCGCCCGGTTCTCGAGCGAGCCGCCGTACTCGTCGGTGCGCTGGTTGTAGAACGGCGAGAGCATCTGGCCGAGCAGGTAGGAGTGGCCGCCGTAGACGTAGACGATGTCGAAGCCGCCGTTGCGCGAGCGGATTGCGGCCTGCACCCAGTCGGAGACGATCCGGTCGATGTCGAGCTTCTCCATCCGCTTCGGCGTGATGTTCGAGAAGTCGCTCGCGATCTGGGACGGCGCCGGCGGCGGCAGGCGGGTCTCGCAGTTCTCGCCGTGGGCGCCGGAGTGGGAGAGCTCGATGCCGGCCAGGGCGCCGTGCGCGTGCACGGCCTCGGTCAGGACCGCGAGGTGGCGCAGGTCGTGGTCGTCCCACATCCGGGCCGAGATGTAGGGCGTCTCGTCGGCGTCGCTGGAGACGGTGCAGTACTCGGTGCAGACCGCCGCCCAGCCGCCCTCGGCCTTGACGGCCCGGTGGGCCGCCTGCGACCACGGCTTCTCGACGCCGAAGCCCGTGCAGTGAGGCACCTGGTAGAAGCGGTTCCGCAGCGTCTTCGGCCCGATCTGGACGGGCTCGAAGAGGATGTCGAAGCGAGGGTCGGCAGCCACGGGGCGCCCGACTATACCGACGCCGGTGGGGACTGTCCCCGCATGGGGACAGTCCCCGGTTATCGCCTCGCGCGAGGCGGCCGAAGATGGGTGTTTCTCCCCGTCTTGACTTCCGTCCTGAGCCAGGACGACAATCCCGGGACGTGCGTGTCTTCTTCGCCACGGACATCCACGGGTCCGAGACGTGCTGGCGCAAGTTCCTGAACTCGGGAACGCATTACAAGGCCGACGTCCTGATCCTGGGGGGCGACATGACCGGCAAGGCCCTGGTCCCCGTCATCGACGACGGCAACGGGCACTGGCACGGCACGCTCCAGGAGCAGCGCCGCGACCTTCAGGGCGACGACGAGGTCAAGGCGTTCGAGCTGGACGTGATCCGGCGCGGGTACTACCCGTTCCGGACCACGCCCGACGAGCTGGCGGAGCTCGAGGCCGATTCCGAGCGGCTCGACGAGCTCTTCCACAGCCACATGCTCGGCACCGTCGAGCGGTGGATGCAGATGGCCGAGGAGAAGCTGGCCGGCCAGCCCCAGCGGATGTTCGTCTGCCCCGGCAACGACGACCAGTTCGAGGTCGATGACATCCTGGCCGCCGCCCGCAGGGTCGAGCTGGCCGAGGGCCGGGTGGTCGACATCGACGGCTTCCAGATGGCCTCGACCGGGTGGGCGAACCCGACGCCGTGGCACACGTACCGGGAGGAGCCGGAGGACGTCCTGCTCGAGCGCATCCGGTCGGTCACGTCGCAGCTGACGGCCCCGCCGGAGCGGACGATCCTGAACCTGCACTGCCCACCGCACGGCTCCGGCCTCGACGACGCCCCCGGCCTCGACGAGGACCTGAAGCCCAAGCACGGCGGGCATGCGCCCGAGCCGGTCGGCTCGACGGCGGTGCGCGAGGCGATCGAGGAGACCCGGCCGGTGCTCTCGCTGCACGGCCACATCCACGAGGCCCGCGGCCATACTCGCATCGGCCCGACCCTCTGCATCAACCCCGGCAGCGCCTACGAGCAGGGCGATCTGATGGGCGCCCTGATCGAGCTCAACGGCAAGAAGGTGAAGAACTTCGTGCTCACCAGCGGCTGAAAGGAGAGGGGATGGCTGCAGCAGACACGCCCATGGAGCGCACGATGTTCGTGCGCAAGGCGACGGGCCTGGTGAAGGGGTGGTCGGTGTTCGACGCCTTCATCTACTCGGCCTTCGCCATCAACCTGATGGCGCTCGGGTTCGGATACGCGTTCACCGGCATCGCCGTGTTCCCCGAGGCCGGGCTGATCGCCGCGATCGTCCTCTCGGGCCTGTTCATCATCTTCGAGGTGCTGACCTACGCCTCGCTGATCGCGGTGATGCCGCGCGCCGGCGGCGACTACGTGTGGCAGTCGCGGGTGTTCGGCGGCGGCATCGGCTTCGTGCTGGCGGCCACGGGCTGGTGGTTCATCCTGTGGCACTGGGTCCCGATCTACGCCAACATCATGATCCTGGAGTTCATCCAGCCGATCCTGAACGTCCTCGGCAAGAACGGCACGGGCACGTTCGATGCGGCCTGGTGGAACCCGATCCACGGCACGGGGATCTTCATCGCGTCGCTGGCGACCGCGGTGATCGCGGCCGTCGCGGTCTCGATCGGCATGCGCAACTACGCGCGCTTCCAGAAGATGTGCTTCTACGGCGCGATCGCCGGCCTGGTGATCATGCTGGCGCTCTTCCTGTTCCACTCGAAGGCCGACTTCGCCTCGGCGTTCAACAAGCAGACCGACATCTACGGCTCGCACGACCCGAACGCGTTCGCGAAGACGGTCGCCGCCGGCCACGCCGCGGGCGTCGACTACAAGGGCTTCGGCGCGTTCCCGCTCAA
>Ga0075425_100004250_pt1 | contig 14729 bp, 15 predicted proteins | sample SoiMethybrSBSTD4_FD_75300 | JGI IMG/M metagenome (GOLD analysis project Ga0075425, IMG submission 75300) | Bulk soil microbial communities from a Populus tree surrounding site in Tennessee, USA - Soil MetaG P. TD hybrid SBSTD4 | ecosystem: Environmental > Terrestrial > Soil > Tree plantation...
GACGTCGTGCGGCAGCGCGACGAGGTACAGGCCGCGGTCGGCAGCGCGGAGGCCGCGATCTTCGACGCGCACCTCCTCTTCCTTCAAGACGATGCGCTCCTCGGCCCGGCGGTACGTGCGATCGACGACGGCGCGAGCGCCGCGGCCGCCTGGTCCGCATCGGTCGGCGAGCTCGCCCGCGCGTGGGAGGCGCTGGAGGATCCGTACCTGCGCGAGCGGGCGAGCGACCTGCGCAGCGTCGGGCGTCAGGTGCTCGCTCGGGTTCTCGGCGTCGAGGTCCCGCGCCCGCGACTCGGCGCATCCGGGATCCTCGTCGCGCGCGATCTCGAGCCTGCGGACACGGTCGGGCTGGACCCTGAGGTGTGTCGCGGGATCGCCATCGCCCACGGAGGTCCGACGTCTCACGCAGCCGTCCTGTCGCGCGCTCTCGGGATCCCCGCCGTCGTCGGGCTCGGCGAACGTCTGCTGCGTCTTGGCGAGGGCGTCATGCTCGGGATCGACGGGGACGCGGGTGTCGTGTACGTCGATCCGCCGGGGCCGACGATCGCGGCCCTCGAGGCGACGGCGGAGGAACGAGCACGTCGTGAACGCGACGCGCGCACCCGCGCGGCCGCGCCCGCGACGACCGTCGATGGCATCCCCGTCGAGGTGCTCGCGAACGTCGGCGGTCCCATCGACATCGTGACCGAGATCCGGGGGGCGGTCGGGGCCGGTTGCGACGGGGTCGGTCTGCTCCGGACCGAGTTCCTCTTCATCGGAAGGCCGTCGGTCCCGGAGGAGGACGAGCAGGAACGCGTGTACCGGGCGGCCGCGGTCGCGCTCGGGGGTCGGCCACTCACGATCCGGACGCTCGACGTCGGCGCCGACAAGCCGATCCCGGGGATCGAGCAGCCCCACGAGGCGAACCCGTTCCTCGGGGTGCGCGGTATCCGCCTGGGACTCGATCATCCGGATGTGCTCACGACGCAGCTGCGGGCGATCGTCCGCGTCGCCCGCGATCACGACGTTCGAGTGCTGTTCCCGATGATCGCCACCATCGAAGAACTGGATGCCGCCCTCACCGCCCTCGATGACGCCCTCGTCGGTCGAGAGGCCCGACCGGCGGCCGGGATCATGATCGAGGTGCCGTCGGCCGCGTTGCTCGCCGGGCGCCTGGCGGCCGAGGTCGCGTTCCTGTCGATCGGTACGAACGACCTGACGCAGTACGTCCTCGCCGCCGACCGCGGGAACGACCGCGTGAGCGCGATCGCCGACCCGCTCCACCCCGCGGTCCTCCGCTTGATCCGCGATGCGGCGCTCGCGGCGGAGTCCGCCGACATCACGGCGGCGGTGTGCGGCGAGCTCGCCGCCGATCCCAACGCGACGGAGTTGCTGTTGGGGCTCGGGATCCGCGAGCTCTCGATGAGCGCGCCGGCGATCCCCGCGGTCAAGGATGCGGTCCGGCGCACGAGTCTCGAGGCGGCGATCACGCTCGCGAGCCGCGCGCTCGAGACGTCGAGCGCCGCCGACGTGCGGTCGCTCCTCGCACCATGAGGCATCGGGTACGCTCGCCACATGAGCACCGCCGACGAACGGGCCGGGCGTGTCCTGGAAGGCATCACGTGGCTGCGCGTCGCGCTGACGCCCGTCGTGATGTTCCTCGTCTTGCGCGGCGGCGACCGCAACGACGCGGCCGCGGCCGCGTTGTTCGCGGTCGCCGCCGTCACCGACTTCGCCGACGGGCGGCTCGCGCGCCGCTGGAAGCGGACGACGCAGCTCGGCGCCTTCCTCGACACGACGGCCGACAAGGTCCTGGTCTCCGGCGTGCTCATCGCGCTCGTCTCCGTGGGTCGCGCGTCGGCCTGGGTCAGCTTCGTGATCATCGCGCGCGAGATCGTCGTGTTCGGGCTGAAGGGCGTCGCGAGCGCGGCGGAAGGGTCGGTCGTGCCTCCCTCGCTCCTCGGGAAGGCGAAGACGAACCTGCAGTTCCTCGCGATCTTCGTGGCGATCTGGCAGCCGGACGTCGTGATCTGGGGCCACCTGATCAGCGTGTGGCTCATGTGGGTCGCGGCGATCCTCACGGTGTGGTCCGGGATCGACTACGTCGGCCGCTACGCGGGCGCGTTCACACGCGTGCGCGGTCGATGACCGCGTTCGTCACGGGCGGGAGCGGCTTCGTCGGCGGCGCGGTCATCCGGGCCCTCGTCGCCGACGGCCACCCGGTGCGCGCACTCGCGAGGAGCGACACGGCGGCGGCGACGGTCCGCGGGCTCGGCGCCGAGCCGGTCGCGGGCGAGCTCCTGGACCGTCCCGGACTCGCCGGCGAGATGGGCGGCGCGGACGTCGTGTTCCACGTCGCCGGCGTGAACCGGATGTGTCCGAGCGATCCAGGGGAGCTCTACGCGACGAACGTGGACGGGACGGCGACGGCCGTCCACGCCGCCGCCGACGCCGGGGTCAGGCGGGTCGTCCTCACGTCGTCCTCGGCCTCGATCGGCGAGGCGGCCGGCACGATCGGCCGCGAGGACACGCGGCACCGGGGCACGTTCCTATCGCACTACGAACGGTCGAAGTTCCTCGGGGAGCGAGCGGCGCGCGCGGCGGCGGAGGACCGAGGGATCGAGCTCGTCACCGTCAACCCCTCGTCGGTGCAGGGCCCCGGCCGCACGACGGGGTCGGCTCGGATCCTCCTGCACGCCGCCCGTACGGAGACGACCGTTCTGCTCGACACGTCGTTCTCGATCGTCGACGTGGACGACTGCGCGACCGGACACGTGCTGGCCGCTGCGCGCGGCGTCCCGGGCGAGCGGTACCTCCTGTCGGCCGGCTTCCTCACGATGCGCTCGGCGATCGAGATGCTCCGCCGTGTCACCGCTCACCCGAAGCGGGTCGTCTGGGTCCCCCAGGCGATCGTCCGCGCAGGCGCGCCGCTCACGCGCGTGCTCTCGATCGGCCGCGATGACGCGCCCGTGTGCCCCGAGATGCTCCGCACCTTGCTGCACGGCCATCGGTACGACGGATCGCGGGCGACACGCGACCTCGGCCTCGCGTACCGGCCGCTCGAGGAGACGCTCGAACGCGTCCTCGCCTGGTACCGAGCGCGAGGGATCCTCCCGGAGGCGGCGGCGTAGTATCGCGGGATGACCGAGCGGCCCGATCGCAACCTCGCGATGGAGCTCGTCCGCGTGACCGAGGCGGCCGCGCTCGCAGCGGGGCGGTGGATCGGACGCGGTGACAAGAACGCGGCCGACCAGGCGGCGGTCGACGCGATGCGGCTCATGATCGACACGGTCTCGATGGACGGCGTCGTCGTGATCGGCGAGGGCGAGAAGGACGAGGCCCCGATGCTGTTCAACGGGGAGCAGGTCGGCGACGGGGACGGCCCGGCGACCGACGTCGCGGTCGACCCGATCGACGGCACGCGGCTCACGAGCACCGGACAGCCGAACGCGCTCGCCGTGATCGCCCTCGCCCCGCGCGGCGCGATGTTCTTCCCCGGCGCCGCCCTGTACATGGAGAAGATCGCCGCGGGTCCCGAGGCCGCGGACGTGATCGACATCGAAGCGTCCGTCGCGGAGAACATCCGCCAGGTGGCGAAGGCGAAGGGCAAGCGGCCGGAGGAGGTCACCGTGACGGTCCTCGACCGGGATCGCCACGCGGACACGATCGCGCAGATCCGCGAGGTTGGGGCGCGCGTGTTCCTGATCACGGACGGCGACGTCGCCGGCGCTATCGTCGCGGCGGCGCCGCGGACGGAGGTGGACCTCCTGATCGGGATCGGCGGAACCCCCGAGGGCGTCGTCGCCGCGGCCGCGCTCAAGTGCCTCGGCGGCGCGATGCAGGGCCGCCTGTACCCGCGCAACGACGAGGAACGACGGGCGCTCCTCGAGGAGGGGTTCGATCTCGACCGCGTCCTCACGACCGACGATCTCGTCGCCGGCGACGATTGCTTCTTCGCGGCCACCGGCATCACGGACGGATACCTGCTCGACGGCGTGAAGTACTGGCCCGACGGCGCGAGCACGCACTCGATGGTGATGCGATCGCGCTCCGGGACCGTGCGCTACGTCGCCTCCGAGCATTCCTTCGAGAAGCTCGAACGGTACTCGGCGATCCAGTACCGGCCGTAGCCGTCCCTACGCGATCGCGTAGACGCCCGTCGCGGTCTTCACGGCGACGTCCTCGCGGACGAGCTCACGGAGCGTGCCCAGGACCACCCCCCGCACGTCACGGGTCGCGAGCGGGTCGATCGCGCCGCTCCGCAGGGCCCGGTCCTGGATCACCGTCCAGTGCAGGGGTTCGCCGGCGTCGCGGAGGACCGAGAGGACGGCCTCCCTCGGGGTCGTCATCGGCACCTCGGGATCACCCGTTCCGCGAACACCTCGACGATCTCCGGCTCGATCACGGCGAACGGCAGCGTCCACGGCGAGAGGATGAGCTCCTCCACCCCGAGCTCGGCGAATGCCGCGACGCGCTCGATCACCTGATCCGGCGACCCACTGAGGGTGTCGGCGCGCCAGGAGGCCCACGTCTCGTCGCGCATCGCATCGCCAGGGAAGGAGGCGCGGGCGCGCTCGAAGCGCGCCCGCGCCTCCTCCTCCGTTTCCCCGACGAGTCCGTAGAGGCCGATGCTCCGGCGGAAGGTCGCGGGGTCGCGACCCTCGCGCTCGCACGCGAGCGCGACGTCCGCGATCGCCGCCTCGTGCGCCGCCGGCGACGTCCGCCACACGACGTTCCACCCCGTCCCGTGTCGCGCCGCGAGCCGGAGCAGCCGGGGCCCACCCTTGCCGCCGAGCCAGATCGGGAAGGGGCGCTGAAGCGGCGCCGGCGCGGGCGCCGAAGGATCGTCGAACCTGCGGCCGAGGTCCGCGAGGACGCGCTCGAGCTCGTCGAACCGCTCCCCCACCGAACCGAACCCGTACCCGAACGCGGTGAACTCGTCCTCGAGCCACCCCGCGCCGAGGCCGAGCTCGAACCGCCCGTCGCTCAGCCGATCGATCGTCGCGGCGGCCTTCGCGACGATCGCCGCGGGCCGGAACGCGGCGGCCAGGACCATCGCGCCGAGTCGAACGCGCGTCGTCCGAGCGGCGACCGCGGCGAACGTCGCGAGGGGCTCGAGCGCGGCGATCGGCGCCGGGTCGGCCCCGTAGCGGCCGAACGAGTAGAAGAAGTGGTCCGAGATCCAGACCGAATCGAAACCGATCTCCTCGGCTCGGTTCGCCCACGTCACCGCGTCGTCGGTCGTGATCGTTCCCGATGGGAGCGAGAACCCGTACTGCGGGAGCGCGAGGCCGAAGCGCATCCGGCGAGCATACGGACCGGGCGGAGCCGGTCTCCGCTAGCCGCTCTGGCTCGCCGGCGCCAGCGAACCGGACAGCACGATCCGACCGCCGGCGTTCCGGACGATCATCCGGTCGAAGCGCGAGAGGTTGCGGGCGGCCGTGCCCGCGACCATCGTGTTGCCGTCCCGATCCAGCCGGTTGATCCGGGAGACCTCGAACGCGTTGCCGCGGCTGTCCACGAGGAACACGAGGTACGGCAGCTGCTCACGCGGGAGGCGGTTGACCCACACGACGACCTGATCTTCCGAATCCCGCGACATGAGCGTGAGCGCGGCGCCGCTCGCGTCGATCCCGCGCGTCGGTGCGAGCGTGCCGATGTCCGCCCTGATCCCGGGGTCGTTGGCGGTCGCCGTCTCGATCGCGTTCTCGATCGCGCGACCGAACTTCGAGGCCCGATCCTCCTGCTGCGATGCGACGATCCGCGGATCGATCGGCGGGCCGTCCCGACGCGCGAGCAGGGCGCCGAGGCCGAGCCCGGCGAACACGAGCGCCGCGGCCAGCAGGGTCACGCCGACCCGCCGGCCTCGGCGGCGGGCGGGTGTCGGCGCCGGTGCCGGCGCCGACACCCGCCCCACCGCCCCGATCACGCGGTCCCCGAGCTCGGCGGGCGGATACGCGGGCGCGAGCGCGAACGCCATCGTCGCGGCCGCCCGCTCCAGGTCGCGTGCCTCCTTCCGGCACGCGGCGCACCAGGCGAGGTGCCGTTCGATGGCCGTCGCGTCGTGATGGTCGACGACCCCGAGGGCGTGCTCGGGCAGCCGGTCGCGGACCGCCGGGCAGTTCACGGCTGGTCCTTCGTCTCGTTCGCCCGGCGCACCTTGATCAACGCCGAGCGGAGGCGCGTCTTCACGGTGCCGAGCGGGATCCCATCGGCCTCGGCGATCTCGCGCGCCGTCATCCCGCGGAAATACACGCGAGCGATGAGCCGCTTCTCCGCCATCGAGAGCGACGCGAGCGCGCGGAGCGCTTCGTCCCGCTCCATCAGGATGAACTCCTCGTCGCCCGCGGGCTGATCGGGCACCTCGTCCACGAGGACGAGGTGCGGTCGAGAGACGCCGGTCTCTCGACGCAGCCGGTCGACGGCGAGGTTATGGGCGATCGTCATGAGCCAGGTCGAGAGGCGTCCGCGCTGCGGATCGAACCGAGCGGCCTTCCGCCACGCGGTGAGGAAGACGTCCTGCGTGAGCTCCTCCGCGGCCTCGCGGGATCCCAGGAGTCGCAGCCCCATCGTGTAGACGGGGCGGCCGAACCGTTCGTAGAGCGCACGGATCGCAGCGTCGTCACCGGCCAGGAGCCCTTCCATCAGCTGCTGCTCCTCCCTCGGGAGCAGCGGCCCTTCGTGTCCTACAGGTCCCTGCACGAGGGACTCCTTCCACTTGATACGTGGGTGCCGCGGCGCGGAGTTTTCCTCCATCACGATGGTCGCACGCCGTTCACCGAGCCGCCATGGTCCATCGCCCTGCCTTCGCCGCCGGAGGGGCAGAGGCGTAGGCTCGCAACACGAACGCAACAGGTGAGCCGGCCGAGAGAACCGAGCCGCATCAGGCGCCGAACTGCCTGTTGTCGAAAGGGGAAACAGGTGAGGGGACGCGCCGCCTCCCGGATCGCGCGGCTGGCGCTGGGGGCTTCGATCGTGTCGGTCGGCGTCTTCGCACAGGCGGCCGCCCACGCGCAGGCACCCGGCCCCGTCATCGTGTCGATCACGCTCGATGGGGTCGTCGATCCGTTCACCGCCGACTACATCACCTCGAACGTCGCCCGCGCCCAGTCCGAGGGCGCCGAGGCGGTCCTCCTCACGATGGACACGCCCGGGGGCCTCGGCTCCTCGATGGACGAGATCTCGCAGTCGTTCCTCGGCTCCACGATCCCCGTGATCGCCTACGTCGCGCCGAGCGGCGCACGAGCAGCCTCGGCAGGCGCCTTCATCCTGATGTCCGCACCGGTCGCCGCGATGGCGCCGGGAACGAACGTCGGAGCCTCCACGCCGATCGGCGTCTCGGGCGGCGACATCGGCGGAACGCTCGGGGAGAAGGTCACGAACGATGCGACGGCGAAGATCCGGTCCTACGCGCAGACGTACGGCCGGAACGAGGACGTCGCCGCCTCCTTCGTCACCGACGCCGCGAGCATCACGGCGGACGAGGCGCTGCACGACGGCGTGATCGACTACGTCTCGCCCTCCGTCCAAGACCTGCTCGCGCAGGTCGACGGGACGCAGGTGCGCCTGGGGAGCGGTCATGAGGTCACGCTGCACACCGCCGGCGCCCAGCTCCAGGACGAGCAGATGGGCGCGTTCGTCGGCTTCCTCCACACGCTGTTCGACCCGAACCTCGCGTTCATCTTCTTCTGGCTCGGTCTCGGCCTCCTGATCCTGTTCCTGATCGTTCCGCACCATTTCTATGCGGGGCTGCTCGGGATCGCGATGCTCGTGGCCGCGATCGTGTCCTTCGGCATCCTGCCGGTGAAGGTCATCGGGGTCGTGCTCCTGGTCGCCTCGGTCGTGTGCTTCGTGATCGAGCTGAAAGCGCCGGGCCTGGGGATCTGGGGGATCCTCGGTCTCGTGTTCCTGCTTCTCGGGGGCTGGTTCCTGTACGACCGAGCCGGTGGGGTCGAGGTCTCGCCCTGGGTCCTGGCCGGGGTCGCGGCGTTCGCGGCCCTCTTCTTCGGTGTGGTGGTCGCAGCGGCGGTGAAGATGCGCAACGCGCCGTCCGCATGGACCCGAACCGTGATCGGCCAGGAAGGGGTCGCGCTCGCGGCCGGGGTCGGCGCCAAGGGAGGCATCGTGCGGGTCTCCGCGGAGGAATGGCGAGCGGTCTCGCCGTCGGGGCCGATCCCGGGCGGAGCCAAGGTCAAGGTCCTCGCACGCGAGGGACTCGTGCTCACCGTGGAGCCGGTCACGGATGAGGCGGTGCCGTCCACCGATGTCTCGACCGGCCAAGGAGGAACGAACTGATGCCAGTCGTGTGGATCATCGTGGGAGTCGCGATCCTCTTCGTCATCTTCTTGTTGGCGAAGGCGATCCGCATCGTCCCGGAGTACCAACGTCTCGTGGTGTTCCGGCTCGGCAGCCTCCACGCGACGCGCGGGCCGGGCCTCATCCTGCTGATCCCGTTCATCGATCGCGGCGTCACGGTCGATCTCCGGGAGTTCTACCTGGAGATCCCGCGCCAAGACTCCATCACGAAGGACAACGCGCCGATCTCGATCGACTTCATCATGTACTACAAGGTCCTCGACCCGGCGTCGTCAGTGGTCCAGGTCTCGAACTTCGCGGGAGCCGCGACGAACATCGCGGCGACGACGCTGCGTGCGGTGGTCGGCGACATCCTGCTCGACGACGTCCTGGCCAAGCGCGACGAGATCAACACCCTGCTCCGCACGAAGCTCGACGAGGTCACGGAGCGATGGGGCGTCAAGGTGACGAACGTCGAGATCCGCGAGATCACGCCGCCGCCGTCGGTCCAGGAGGCGATGACGCGCCAGATGTCCGCCGAGCGGACGCGGCGCGCGGTCGTCACGGAGGCGGACGGGGCGAAGCAGGCCGCGATCACCGTCGCCGAGGGGAACAAGGAGGCGGCGATCCTGAACGCGGAGGGTTCGAAGCAATCGGCGATCCTCACCGCCGAGGGTGAACGCCAGTCGGCGATCCTGCGCGCGGAGGGCTTCTCGAACGCGCTGCAGAAGATCTTCGAGGTGGCGAGCACGGTCGACGACAACACGATGCGCCTGCAGTACCTCGACGCGCTGCGCCAGATCGGGGGTTCGCCGTCGTCGAAGGTGCTGCTCCCGCTGGAGCTGTCGGGGCTCGCGTCGGCCTTCACGGCGGTCGCCGAGGCGGCTTCGACGAACGGATCGAGCCCGAGCTGAGCCGGGAGGGCGCCCGGGGGAACCCCGGCACCCTCCCGCGCGTAGAAGGTCGGATCGTGACGCAGCCCACCGACCGGGTCCTCGCGGAGGAGGCGTCGCTCGTCGAGCGTTCGCGCGACGGCGACGACCGGGCCTTCGGCGAACTGGTGACGCGGTACCAGGCGCTCGCCGCTCGCGTCGCCCGGTTCGTGGCGCCCGGGTGCGACGTCGAGGACGCGGTCCAGGAGGCGTTCGTGAAGGCGTGGTACGCGATGCCGCGGTTCCGCCGCGGCGCGGCGTTCCGGCCGTGGATCTGCCGGATCGTCGCGAACGAGGCGCGGAACCGGGTGCGGTCGGCGCGGCGTCGGGACGCCCTGGTCCTCCGCGAGGCGGCGGCCGGCGCTGCGCCGACCGCACCGGTGCCCGACGCGGAGGTGCTCGCGCGCGAGGACGCCGAGTCCCTCGTTCGGGCGCTCAACCGTCTCCGGCCGGACGACCGCCTCGTGATCGCGTACCGCTGGCTCCTGGATCTCTCCGAGGCCGAGATGGCCGACGCGCTCGACGTCCCCGCCGGGACGGTGAAGTCGCGCCTGTCCCGCGCGATGGCGAAGCTCCGGACCGAGATCGCTCAGGAAGGGGTTCGGCCGTGAGCGTCGACCGCCTGTCCCGGATGGACGACGAGCGGCTCGGCCGGGCGGTCCGCTCGCTCGAGCCCATCCTCGTCGTGCCCGTGTCCCCCGACGTGCGAGAGGCCGTCGCCGACGCGATCCAGGCGGGTCGTCCGCCGCCGCGGCACCTATCCTCCCGCGCCCGCATCGTGATCCTCGTGGCGGCCGCCGTGCTGGCCCTCGCGACCGCCGCGGTCGCGGCCCGGTTCGTGATCGACCTCGGCGGGGTCCGGATCGAGCCCCCGCCGACCGGCGTGCCGTCGGTGTCGCATCCGCCGCTCACCGGCCCCGCCTTCGGCGAACCCACGACCCTCGGTGCCGCCGGCGACGAGGCGGGCGTCCGCCCGATCGTCCCGCCTGCGCTCGGACAACCCGATCGCGTCTGGATCACCAGGGGGATCGAGCCCGGGAGCGTCATGGTCGCGATGGCGTGGTTCCCGCGGAAGGACCTGCCGAGGATCCCTGGGACCCCCTACGGCGCGTCCCTGATCGAGGTCGAGGGCGACGCGGATCTCGTGGCGAAGTACGTCGACCCTCGCAACGTCCGCACCTCCGGCGGCGCGTACTGGATCGCGCGCCCGCACGAGGTGGAGCTCCTGACGGGCGACGGCACCAGGACGTTCCACGTCACCGGCCACACCCTCATCTGGGAACGCGGCGACCTCGCGCTCCGGCTGGAGACGCACCTTCCGCTCGCCGACGCGCTCGCGCTCGCCGGTCTGCCGGGCTGAGCCGCTGGAACCATCTCGCATCGAGCGGTGTATCCGCACCGACCGAGCTCCCGGAGGAGGTTCCGATGCGAACGATGACGAAGCTCGTGACCGCCTTCGTGCTCGTGGCTGCCCCGGTCGCCGCCGGCGGCCCGGCACGGGCCGGCGGCGGCGGCTGCATCGGCGGCATCACGCAGGGTACGGGGACGACGATCAGGATCGTCCACGCCTGCTTCACGCCGACGATCCTGCACGTCGAACCCGGTGACCGCGTCACGTGGATCAACGACGATCCGATGGTGCACAACATCACCGCGAATGGATGGGGACACTTCGATGATCTCCAGCCGCTCGCGCGCTACTCCGCGAGCTTCGATCGTGAGGGTCTTTATCCGTTCGCGTGCACGATCCATCCCGGCATGTCCGGCGTGATCGTGGTCGGGAGCGGCACCGGAGCCGGGAACGGGTCGAACGTGGAGGTCGCCGCGCCGGACGCGCCGGCGGCGCCTGCGGCGGTGCTGTCGAACGACGCGCCCGACGGCTCGAGCGGCTGGGTTGCGGCCGCCGCCGTCGGCTTGCTGCTGGGTGTGTTCGTCGGACTGGGCCTCGCCCAGGTCCGGCGGAGGGCGACGGGGAGCTGAGCTACGCGGGAACGGCGATCCCGGCCTGCTGCATCGCGAGCTCGAAATCGTGCCGGCTCGACACGGCCTGCATCGCGTCGGCGACCGAGACCGTCCCGTCCTGGATCAGACGCAGCAGCCACTGGTCGAAGGTGACCATCCCGTAGTAGGCGCCGTCCTTGATCACGTCCTTGATCTCGGAGGTCTTCTCCGGATCCTCGATCCGCTCGGCGACCCGTCCGGTGTTCACGAGGATCTCGAGGGCGGGGACGCGACCGCCGGTCATCGTCGGGACGAGACGCTGCGACACGATCCCGCGGAGGCTCGCCGCGAGGGCGAGGCGGACCTGCTTCTGCTGGTAGGGCGGGAAGAAGTCGATCACGCGGTTCACCGTCTCGGTCGCGTCGGTCGTGTGCAGCGTCGACATCACGAGGTGGCCGGTCTCGGCAGCCTGGAGCGCCGCGCGGACGGTCTCGGTGTCGCGCATCTCGCCGATCAGGATCACGTCGGGGTCCTGGCGGAGCGCCGCGCGGAGCGCCGACAGGAAGTCCTCCGTGTCGTTGCCGATCTCGCGCTGGTTGATCGACGCCATCTCGTCGCGGTGCAGGACCTCGATCGGATCTTCGATCGTGACGATGTGGACGGGCTTCGTGGCGTTGATGTAGGAGATCATCGCCGCGAGCGTCGTGGTCTTGCCGGAGCCGGTCGGTCCCGTCACGAGGATCAGGCCGCGGTGCTCGTCGGCGAGCGTCTGGATCGCGTCCGGCAACCCCATCTCCTCGAACGACGGCCCCCCGAAACGCAGCTTCCGGAGCACCATCGAGATCGACCCGCGCTGACGGAAGACGTTCGCCCGGAAGCGGCCCACGTTCGCGACCGAGTAGGCGAAGTCGACGTCGCCGCGGCCGGCGAAGATCTCCTTGCGCTCGCCGGGCACGATCCCGTCGGCGATCGCTTGGGTCTCGAGCGGGCTCAGCGGGTCGCGCTCGAGCCGGACCAGCCCGTGGGGCAGCCGCAACATCGGCGGCGACCCGACCTTCACGTGCAGGTCGGAACCCTCTCCCTTGACCAGCTCCTCGAGCCAGGAGTTGAACTCCGGCACGATCGGCGAGTCGGTATCCACGATGCACTCCCTCCGTCCGGGGTCGATGACGCGAGACCAGACCCACGCCAGTGGGGGCATCGGCGCGTTCCGACGCCGACTTCAGTCATCGGACGATGAGCGCTGCGCCACACGTCGTCCCGCGCGGCCTTCAGTTCGAGCGCGCCGCGAGCCGGCACACGGGCCCACGGTCGGCGAGCGGTTCGAACGACGTCATCGTGAGCGCCGGCCGCGCCGCGCCGAGCATGCCCTCCAGGAGCCCCCGATGCACCGCACACACCAGGTCTCGATGCTCGTCGAGCAGATCCCGGAAGGGGCACTCGCGGAGCGAGATGTGGACCGACCGCTTCCCCGTGCGGCGGAACCGCGGCTGGAAGCCGGCGCGCGCCATCGCGTCCTGGAGCGCGGCCAGGTGGACGCCCGGCGCCCGCTTCGCGCCCGGCCGAGGCACGGTCCGCCCCATGAGGTAGGCACCCCAGTCGCGCGCCAGCTCTTCCGCGCGCTCGCGCTGCTTCGACGTGGTCAGCAGCCCGGCGAGGATGTCGGCCAGGAGCTTGTGATCGCGTCCCTCCCGCGGTTCGACGTCGACCGCGATGTAGACCGTCTGCGGCCGGCCGACGCTCGCGGACGTGCGCGCGCTGTCGTGGGCCACGAGCCCCACCTCCTCGAGACGTCGCAGGTGCGGCCGCAGCGTGTTCGGATGCAGGCTCAGCCGGGTCGCGAGCTCGCGGACCGCGACCGGACGCCCGGACAGGCGGAGGTAGCGGTACAACCGGTACCGCGTATCGTCGGCGAGCGCCTTATGCACCTCGATCGCGAGCGGCTCGGGCATCCCGTCCCTCGTCGTAGACTAGGTTTGCACGGTTCCCACCGTGTTTATGCCGGAATCGTAGCGGGGGTCGACGTCCGATGGTCACCGAACAGCAGGTCCGAGAGGCGCTGCGGACCGTCCGCGATCCCGAGATCGGCAAGCCGATCGAGGACATCGGGATGCTCCAGCGGATCGAGGTCGACGGCGATCTCGTCCGCGTCCACGTCCTGCTCACGATCGAGGGGTGCCCCCTCCGGGACCGCATCACGACCGACGTCACCGCCGCCGTCCGCCCGCTCGAGGGAGTCCGCGACGTCGACGTCACACTCACCCCGATGAGCGACGAGCAGCGCCAGGCGCTCGTGGGGCAGTTGCGTGGGACGGGAGGGCAGCCGGCTCCGACGAAGATCTCCTTCCCGCAGGAGACCGCGCTCATCGCGGTCGCCTCCGGCAAGGGCGGCGTCGGCAAGTCGAGCGTGACGGTGAACCTCGCGTGCGCGATGGCCGCGGACGGGGCGAAGGTCGGGATCCTCGACGCGGACGTGTGGGGGTTCAGCGTCCCGCGGATGATCGGCGCCGTCGGCAAGCCCGTGGGCTTCGACGACATGATCCTGCCGCTCGAGGCGCACGACGTGAAGGTGATCTCGATGGGTCACTTCGTCCCGGAGGAGACGCCCGTGATCTGGCGCGGGCCCATGCTCCACAAGGCGATCGAGCAGTTCCTCGGCGACGTCTACTGGGGCGACCTGGACTTCCTGCTCTGCGACCTTCCCCCCGGCACGGGCGACGTGTCGATCTCGCTCGCGTCGTTCATCCCGGGCGCGTCGATGGTCGTCGTGACCACCCCGCAGGAGGCCGCGCGCAAGGTCGCCGAGCGCGCGGGCAAGATGGCCGAGCGGACGAACCTCCGTCCGCTCGGCGTGATCGAGAACATGTCGTACTACGTCTGCCCGCACTGCGGCGAGCGCGAGCCGCTGTTCGGCGAGGGCGGCGGCCGTCTCGCGGCCGAGACGCTCGGCGTCCCGCTCATGGCGCAGGTGCCGCTCGAGCCGGCGGTGCGAGAGGGCGGCGACGCGGGTGCCCCGATCGTCCTGCGCGATCCGGATTCGCCGGCGTCGGTCGCGTTCCGCGAGGCCGCCGACGCGGTCCGCAAGGCCACGAAGTCCAAGATCGGCAAGCCGCTGTCGCTGATGTCCCGCTAGGGCTCGGCGGCCGCAGCGTCTACCGTCGTTCCGCCCTCCGGCGACCACGTCGCGGTATCTCGGTCGCGCCGGCCGGGCGTCGTCGGACCAGGACGCTTCGTGATCGCCCAGATCCCGAGGAGCGCGACGCTCACGATCACGACCGCGAGCGCCGTCCATTGCGACCCGGTGAGGGGGCCGAACCGCTTGTCGATCCGCAAGAAGTCCTCGAGCAGACGCGCGCACCCGTACCAGACGGCGAACGCGAGCGTGGCCACGCCCTCGCGGCGCGGCGTCGCGATGAACCACCACAGGAAGGCGAACAGCGCCCAGCCGATCAGCATGTCGTACATCGCTGTCTGGTGGACCCCGACGCCCTGCGCGATCAGCTGCGTCCCGGCGTGCAGCTCGGCCGATCCGCGCTTGATCACCTCGATGTGGTCCCCTTGGAGCTGCGCCTGGCAGCTCGT
>Ga0075425_100004251_pt1 | contig 14728 bp, 14 predicted proteins | sample SoiMethybrSBSTD4_FD_75300 | JGI IMG/M metagenome (GOLD analysis project Ga0075425, IMG submission 75300) | Bulk soil microbial communities from a Populus tree surrounding site in Tennessee, USA - Soil MetaG P. TD hybrid SBSTD4 | ecosystem: Environmental > Terrestrial > Soil > Tree plantation...
GTTGACGGTCTTCATGATCGACGCTTCGAGCCCGGCGAGCCGCGCATCCGGATTCACGTCGTCGAGCGTCCGGAACAGCTGCTCCTTGGCGTGCGTGTAGCCTGACGTCCGGTCTCCGCCGACGCAGACGCCGACCGCGCCGGGCGCGCAGCCCTTGCCCTGCGCGTGCCAGACGGCGTGGAGAATGCATTTCCTGACGCCGTCGAGGTTGCGATCGGCGCGACCCAGATGCGGGAGCTCCACGGGCAGCGCGTACTGCGCGTTCGTGTTCTCGCAGCCGCCGCCCTTCAGAATCAGCCTGATCTCGATCGCGTCGCGCTCCCACTGATCGAAATGAATGATCGGCGTTCCGGGCCCGAGGTTGTCGCCGGAATTCTCGCCGGTGATCGAATCCACGGAATTCGGCCGCAGTTTTCCGCGCCGCGTCGCTTCGGCGACGGCCTCGCGAATCTGCTGACGCATCCAGATCTGATTCGCGCCGACGGGCGTATGGACCTCGAACGTCGGCATGCCGGTGTCCTGGCAGATCGCGCCTTCGTGGTCGACGGCGAGGTCGATGTTCTGCGCGATGATCGTCAGCGCCTGCGACGATCGCGTTCCGCCCGGCTCGGATCCGAGCGCGGTTTTCATGGCTGCGCGCACATCGGGCGGCAGATCCGTCGATGTCCGCACGACGAGCTGGAGGACGCTGTCGAAGAAACTGGGCAGCATAACGGCCACTATACTGTGGAGAGAGCCGGGCCTTGAAGGGTCCGGCCGGAATCTGTGTCTGATTTTCGCCTCGAACGCGACCCGCTTGGAGAAGTCCGCGTCCCGTCCGACGCGTATTACGGCGTCCAGACGCTGCGGGCGGCCGAGAACTTTCCGATCAGCGGGCTTCGCGCGCCGGCCGATCTCGTCGAGGCCACGGTCCGCGTGAAGAAAGCCGCCGCGCGCGCCAACGCCGCGCTTGGACGCCTCGATGCGAAGATCGCCGATGCGATCGTCGCGGCCGCCGACGAAATCCTCGCCGGCAGGCTGCGCGATCAGTTCATCGTCGACGTCTTCCAGGCCGGCGCGGGCACGTCGCACAACATGAACGCGAACGAAGTGCTCGCGAACCGCGCCGGAGAGATGCTCGGCGAGCCTCGCGGCTCGTACGCGCGCGTTCATCCGAACGACCACGTCAACATGGGCCAGTCGACCAACGACGTTTTTCCCGCGTCGACGCGCCTCGCGCTGCTCGCGGGACGCGATCGGCTCGTCGGCGCCGCGCGCCAGCTCGCGGACGGCCTGGCGGGAAAATCGCGGGAGTTCGGCGACGCGCTCAAGACCGGCCGGACGCATCTGCAGGACGCCGTGCCGATGACGTTCGGTCAGGAGTTCGGCGGCTACGCCGCGAACGTGCGGCGCGGCGCGGACGATGTGGAGCTGGGCGCGCGCCAGCTGCTGGAGCTGAATCTGGGAGCCACGGCCGTCGGCACCGGATTGAACGCCGGCGACGACTACCGGCGTCTGGTCGTCGCCAACCTCGCCGACGAAACGGGGCTGGCGCTCAAACCGGCTGACGATTTGTTTCGCGTGACGCAGAGCATGGGAGATGTGCTCGCCTATTCGAGCGCGATCCGGCGACTGGCGATCGAAGTCGGCAAAATCGCGAGCGACCTGCGGCTGCTGAGCATGGGTCCGCGCGCCGGTCTCTCGGAGATCGCGCTGCCCGCGGTGCAGCCGGGTTCCTCGATCATGCCGGGCAAAGTGAATCCGTCGGTGCCTGAAATGGTCAATCAGGTCGTCTTCCAGGTGATCGGCTGCGACCAGACGATCGCGATCGCCTGCGAAGCGGGTCAGCTCGAGCTCAACGTGATGATGCCGGTGATCGCCTGGAATGCCATCCACGCGTCGACGATCCTGCGCCAGGCGATGATCGTTCTCCGCACGCGCTGCGTCGATGGCATCGTCGTTGACGCCGCGCGCGCCAGAGAGTTGCTCGAGCGGAGCACCGCCACGGCGACCGCGCTCAGTCCCTACATCGGCTACGCGGCGACGGCGGAGATTGCGAAGGAGTCGGTGAAGACCGGAAAGACGATCCGCGAGATCGTGCTCGAGCGCGGAATGCTCGATCAAAGCCGGCTCGATGAAATCCTGTCAGCCGATGCGATGACGCGCGGAGGAATCGTGGGGGCAGGCGGCGCAGGCACGGCGGGCAAGGCCGGCACGGACAGGAAATGAAGCTTCTCCTCGTCGGCTCGCTCGCGTTCGCGATCTCCCTGCCCGCCACGCCCGGCCTGCCTGCCGCGCCCGTCCTGCCTGCCCAGGGAAAGGCCAAACCGCAGCTGTTCGAGCCTCTCGATCTCGGCCTGCTCGAAGCGCCGGATCGCGACCAGTGGCAGAAGCCGGATCAGATCATGGACGCGCTCGCCATCGCCGACGGGTCTCTCGTCGCGGATCTTGGCGCGGGCAGCGGCTGGTTCACCATCCGCCTCGCCCGCCGCGTCGGCCCGCTCGGTCGCGTCTATGCCGAGGACATCCAGCAGCAGATGATCGACGTCATCAAGAGTCGCGTGCAGCGCGAAAACCTGTCGAACGTCGTCGCCGTACTGGGGACGGCGGAGGACCCGCGGCTGCCCGGCGGGCTCGACGCGGTGCTGATCGTCGACACGTTCCACGAAATGCAGTTCGACGCGAAGGGCGTGCGGCGCGATCCGGTGGAACTGCTGTCGATCGTCGCGCGGTCATTGAAGCCGCAGGGACGCCTGGGTGTTGTGGACTTCATGCCCGGAGGCGGCGGCCCGGGACCCGCTCCGGATCAGCGCGCGAAAGCGGAAGACGTGATTCGCACCGCCACCGCCGCGGGACTGCGCGTCGTCCGGCAGGAGGACTTTCCGCCGTTCGTGTATCTGCTGGTGCTGGCGCGCGCCGAGGCCGCCCGTTAGCGGCGGGGGATGAATGCCCACACGCGCGGCATCACGGCCGCGGCGAGCAGCAGCTTGATCAGATCCTTGACGATGAACGGATACAGTCCGGCGGCCAGGGCGGCGCCGATGCCCCGGCCCGGATTGACGTAGAGGGAAAGCCAGCTGACGCCGCCTGCGAAGACGATCGCGAGCCCGCACGCCATCGCGGCGACCGATGTGAAATAGTGGCGATCCAGGCCGCGCTCGGCAAGCCAGCCGGCGACGAACGCCGCCGCGGGATATGCCATCAAGTAGCCGCCTGTCGGGCCGATCAGCCGCGCGATGCCCTGCGGCAGCGGCGACGCTGCGAAGACCGGGATGCCGGCGACGCCGAGCAGCAGATAGAGGACCTGACTCATCGCGCCGAGCCTCGACCCGAGCGCCATTGCGCCGAGCAGCACGATCATCGGCTGGAACGTGAACGGCACCGGCGTGAACGGCAGCGGGACGCTCACCTGCGCGGCTGCGGCGGTCAGGGCGGTGACGAACGCCACGGCGCCCGCGCGCTCGGCGATCCGGAGGCCGCGCGAGTCGGCGTCGCGCGTGACGACGGCAAGAAGAGTCGTGTCGGGCATCCGCAGCATCTTACACTGAAGCGATCACCATGCGCGCGGCACTCACGATAGCCGGCAGCGACTCGAGCGGCGGCGCCGGCATCCAGGCCGATCTGAAAACGTTCGCGGCGTTCGGCGTCTACGGCACGTCGGCCATCACGGCCGTGACGGCGCAGAACACGCTCGGCGTCGAAGCGGTCGAGCCGCTGCCGGCGGATCTCGTGACCGCGCAGATCGAGGCGGTGGCGGGCGACATCCGGCTGCACGCGACGAAGATCGGGATGCTGGCCAACGCCGCGATCGTCGAGGCGGTCGCCGCCGCCATCGACGATCTCGAACTGCCGCTCGTCGTCGTCGATCCGGTGATGGTCTCGACCGACGGTCGGCGGCTGATCGACGCGGACGGCGAGCAGGCGATGCGGCTCGAGCTGTTCGCGCGGGCGCGGGTGGTGACGCCGAACGTCCCGGAAGCGGAAGCGCTGAGCGGCGCGCGGATCCGGTCGATGACGGATGCGCACGAAGCGGCGCGTCGGATTCACGACATGGGAGCGGGAGCCGTGATCATCACGGGCGGTCACGCGCACGAGCGCCGCGAGGTCGTCGTCGATCTGCTTTACGACGGTCACGAGATGCACGAATTCCCGACGCCGCGAATCGACGCGCCCGGGACGCACGGCACGGGCTGCACGTACGCGTCGGCGATCGCGGCGGCGCTCGCCCTCGGCATCGCTCTGACCGACGCCGCCCGCGACGCTCAACAGTTCGTCGCCGGCGCGCTCCGCGCGCAACTCCACGCCGGCCGCGGACGGCCCGTGCTGAATCATTTCTGGGCCATCCGGAGCGCGAAGGGTTAGCCGAGCGCCACGCGGTCTATACTGAATACGTGCTCCTCGCGATCGGCCCGGAACGTCTGGACGTCGCGCGCATTTCGGCCGCCCTCGACGACAACGGAGCGGACGGCGCCGTCGTGACATTTCTCGGCCTGGTCCGGAATCACAACGCCGGCCGGCGCGTCTTATATCTGGAGTACGAGGCGTACGAGCCGCTGGCGCTGAAATCGTTCGAGCGGATTTCGGCGGAGATCCAGGAGCGGTGGCCGGGCGCGCGGCTGGCGTTGCACCACCGCATCGGCCGCCTGCAGATTGGCGAGGCGAGCATCGCGATCGTGGCGCGATCGGCGCACCGCGCGGATGCGTACGCGGCGTGCCGGTACGCGATCGAGCGGGTGAAACAGATCGCGCCGATCTGGAAGCGCGAGTTCTTCGAAGGCGGCGACGTCTGGATCGAAGGCGCGACGGCGGATCCGGACGACCGGGCCGCGCGGGCGCACGCGGAGCGCGCGGCGTGCGCGTGACCGTCCGCGTTTTCGCACGGCTCCGGGACATCGTCGGCGCGCGCGAACTCGTGCGCGATGCGGCGCCGGGCGCCACCATCCGCGGCGTGTGGCGCGATCTTGCGTCCGAGTATCCGGAGCTCGCGCCGTACGAGCGATCGATCTCGGCGGCCGTCAACACCGAGTACGCGAAGATGGATCGCGTCGTCGGCGACGGAGACGAAGTCGCATTCCTCCCGCCCGTTTCGGGAGGCTGAAGAGTGATGTGGGGCGGAGCCCCGGCTGATGTTTGACAAGTTGGCGGCGGAAGAACAGCGATACGAAGAGTTGATGCGGCTCCTCGGCACGACCGAGGTGCAGAACGACCAGTCCGTCTATCGCAAGCACGCGAAGGCGCTGGCCGATCTCGAGCCGATGATCGAGCGCTATCGCGAATACAAGTCGACCGTCCACGACCTGATGGGCGCCGAGGAGCTCGCCGCGTCGGGCGACGCGGAGATGCGCGACCTCGCGAAGGACGAGATGAAGTCGCTGACCGCGAGGCGCGACGCGCTGGTCGCCGAGCTGAAGATCATGCTCGTCCCGAAGGATCCGAACGACGAGAAGAACGTCGTTCTGGAAATCCGCGCGGGCACCGGCGGCGACGAAGCCGCGCTCTTTGCGGGCGAGCTGTTCCGGATGTACAGCAAGTTCGCCGAGCGCCAGGGCTGGCGCCTCGAAGTGATGTCGTCGAGCGACACCGGCGTCGGCGGGCTGAAGGAAGTCATCGCGACCATCGAGGGCAAAGGCGTCTACAGCAGGCTGAAGTACGAGAGCGGAGTGCACCGCGTGCAGCGCGTCCCCGCGACGGAAGCCAGCGGGCGGATCCATACGTCGACCGCGACGGTCGCGGTGCTGCCGGAAGCGGAGGAAGTGGACATCCAGATCAACGAAAAGGATCTGCGCATCGACACGTTCTGCTCGAGCGGGCCCGGCGGTCAGAGCGTCAACACGACCTACTCGGCCGTCCGCATCACGCACATACCGACGAACACCGTCGTCTCGCAGCAGGACGAAAAATCGCAGATCAAGAACCGCGCGAAGGCGATGAAGGTCCTGCGCTCGCGGCTCTACGAGATGGAGATGCGCAAGCAGCAGGAAGCGATCGCGAAGGATCGGCGCAGCCAGGTCGGCACGGGCGAGCGATCGGAGAAAATCCGCACCTACCATTTCAAGGACAACCGGATCACCGACCATCGCGCCAACTTCACGACGCATCGTCTCGTTGAAGTCCTCAACGGCGACCTCTCCGAGGTGCTGGACAGCGTCATCACGTTCTATCAGTCCGAAAAGCTGAAAGACGCGACCGCGGTGGGCCTTTAGCACGATCCACGAGCGCGTCGTCGCCGCCCGCCGGCGGCTGCGCGACGCCGGCCTCTCTTCCGACGAAGCGGATCTGGACGCGCGTCTGCTCGCCGAGCACGTGCTCGAGTGGACCACCGAGCGCTACGTCGCCGAGTCGCAGGCGGCGGCGCCGCCGGAATTCGTCGTCAGGTTCGACGCGCTCGTGGCGCGTCGAGCGGCGCGGGAGCCCTATGCGTACATCGTCGGGCACGAAGAATTCTGGGGACTCACGCTGGAAGTGACGCCCGCGGTCCTGATTCCGAGGCCCGAAACCGAGCTGCTCGTCGAGCTCGCGATCGACCGCTGTCCGGCGAACGCTTCCCTGCGGATTGCGGACGTCTGCACCGGCAGCGGCTGCGTCGCCGTCGCGATTGCGCGCGAACGCCCGGCCGTGTCGCTGCAGGCCACCGACATCTCCGACGCGGCGCTCGACGTCGCGCGGCGCAACGCTGCCCGTCACGGCGTTTCGGCGCGCATCGGTTTTTCGGGACGCGACCTTCTCGACGGCGTCGACGGACCGTTCGATCTCATCGTCGCCAACCCGCCGTACGTGGCCGAGCGGGATCGCGCGGCGCTGCAGCCGGAGGTCGTCGATCACGAGCCGGGCATCGCGCTGTTCGCCGGCGACGACGGACTCGACGCCGTACGGCGTCTGCTGCCCCAATCCGCGGCTCGTCTGAAGCCGGGCGGAACGCTGCTCTTCGAGTTCGGTTTCGGCCAGGACGAGGCGGTCTCGCGGTTGATCTCGTCGACGCCGGGCCTCAGAATGATCGGGCTTCGGCGAGACCTCGCGGGAATTCCGCGCGTGGCCGTCGCGACGCGGGAGTAGCCATGCCCGAATGCCTCTTCTGCAAGATCGTCGACCGGGAGATCAACGCGACCATCGTGTACGAGGACGATCGCGTCGTCGCGTTCAACGACATCAACCCGCAGGGCCCGACGCACGTGCTCGTCGTGCCGCGGCGGCACATCGCGTCGCTCAACGACCTGCAGGCAGGCGACGATCCGATCGTCGGCGAGCTCGTGCGCCGCGCGGCCGCGATCGCGAAATCGCGCGGCGTTGCGGAAGGCGGGTATCGCGCGGTTTTCAATACCAATCGCGACGCCGGCCAGACGGTCTTCCATATTCATCTGCACCTCATCGGCGGCCGCAGCCTGCACTGGCCTCCGGGCTAGCCAACCGCCGCCGGCACCCTCACGTCCAAGTCTCTGCGGCCGGCCGCGGGAGACACCGATGCACTGGGATCAATGGTGGGGCGACGTTCGCGTGGCGATGCGCAATGCGGTGCGGAAGCCGGGCTTCACGCTGCTGATCGCATTGACCCTCGCGCTGGGGCTCGGCGTCAACAGCGCCGTGTTTTCGCTCGTGGACGCCGTGCTGCTGCGTCCGCTGCCGTATCGCGATCCGTCCCGCCTCGTGTTCGTCTGGCAGACGCTGCCGCAGCACAACGTCTTCGAAATCGAGGCGGCGCCCTTCGACTACGACGCGTGGCATTCGCTGCGCAGCCTGTCGGATCTGGCGATGGTCAACTACGGCAGCTACACGCTCATCGGCGGCAGCGGCGAGCCCGAGCGGCTCCGCGGCGCGCGCGTGACGGCGTCGCTGATGCCGCTCCTCGGTCTGTCGCCGTCGATCGGCCGCGCGTTCACCGCGGCTGAAGACGGCGACGACGCACCGGCGACCGCGATCCTGAGCGAGGGATTGTGGCGCCGAAGGTACGGCGCGGATCCGGCTGTCGTCGGCCGCGCTATCGACATCGATGCGGAGCCCCGCATCGTCGTCGGCGTGATGCCTCGCGGTGCGTCGCTCCCCGGCACGTTCGGCGACGATCGCGATCTCTGGCTGCCGATGCGCCTTTCCGCGGCGGAGCGGTCGCTGGAGATCAGCCACAACTACACGATCCTTGCGCGACTCGCGCCGGCTGTGACGTTCGGGCAGGCGTCCGCGGAGCTCGACACGCTCGCGGCGCGCATGGCCGCGGAGCGGCCGACGCATACGAACATCGGCGCACGGCTCGAGCGGGTCGAGGAGCGCACGTCGCGTCCGGCGCGTCCGTCGCTCGTCGTCGCGGCCGCCGGCGTCGCGCTGCTGCTGCTCGTTGCGGCGGCGAACGCTTCGACGCTGCTCATCGCGCGCGCGGCCAACCGACGCCGCGAGCTCGCGGTCCGCGCCGCGATCGGCGCGACGCGGCTGCAGCTCCTGTCGCTGTCAATGGCTGAGTCGCTGCTCTTCACATCCCTCGGCGCCGGCGCCGCCCTCGTGCTCGGGTCGTGGACGCTGCGCGGGCTGATCGCGCTGTTCTCGTCGAGCATCCCGCGCGGGATTGCGATCGCGGTCGATGGACGGGCGATGCTGTTCACGGCGGCACTGGCGGCGATCATGGGTCTGGGTTTCGCGGTCGTTGCCGCCTTCCCGCCCGGCGCACGGCTCAGTGACGCTCTGGGCGCCCAGCGCTCCACGGCGGGCGCCGCGACCGGACGCACGCGGGCGGTCCTCGTCGTCGCGCAGGTCGGCCTGGCCGTCGTCCTCCTGTCGTTCGCGGGATTGATGCTCGGCAGCGTCCGGAAGCTGTCGCGCGTCGACACGGGCTTCGCGGCGGATCACCTCATCACCGCGAAAGTGACGCTCACGGGAACGCGGTACGACGCTGCACCGGCGCGCGTCGGATTCGTATCCGCCATCCTCGACCGGCTGCGCTCCACAGCCGGCGTCCGGTCCGCGGCGCTCGTGTCGGTCGTTCCCTTCGGTCAGATGCGGAACGCGAACGCGATCGACATCGAGGGGCGGCCGCGCGTCCCTGGCGCGCCGTCGATGATCATCGACCAGCGGCACGTCTCGCCCGGCTACTTCCAGACGATGCAGATTCCTGTGCTGCGCGGCCGGCTGTTCGCCGACTCCGACGACGCGCGCGCCGAGCGCGTCACGGTGATCAACCACTCAATGGCCGTTCGCTATTTCCCGGACGTTGATCCGGTGAATCACCGAATCCGCACGACCGGAGGATTCGACTCCGGCGTCTGGTTCCGAATCGTCGGCGTCGTCGGCGACGTCCGTCATCTGTCGCTCGATCGAGATCCGATTCCCGAGATGTACCACCCGATCGCGCAGACCGCCGTTCCGACGTTTACGCTGGTGGTTCGCACGATCACCGAACCGGCGGCGATGGCGCCGACTGTCGGCGCGGCCGTCCGCGCGATCGATCCCGCTCTGCCCCTCTACGAAATCCGGACGATGGACGATCGCATCGCCGGTTCGTTCGCGCAGACGCGGGCGACGATGCTGCTGCTCGTCGCGACGGCGGCGCTTGCAGCGGCGCTCGCCGCGGTCGCCGTCTACGGATCAATCTGGTACTCGGTCGTGCAGCGGACGCCGGAAATCGCCGTCCGCGTCGCGCTCGGCGCGTCGAAGCCGATGGTGTTCCGCGACGTCGTGGGCACGGCGCTCCGGCTCGGCGCGATCGGCGCGGCGGTCGGCATCGCCGTCGCGATCGCATCGGGCCGCGTGCTGCAGACGCTGCTGTTCGAGACGAAGACGAGCGATCCATGGACGCACGCGGCGGTGGCGGCCGGCGTCCTTCTGCTCGCGGCCGCCGCCAGCCTCGCGCCGGCGGTCCGGGCGATGCGAATCGATCCGTTGCGCTCGTTGCGGGCGGAATGAAGGGGCCGAAGGCCCGCCCTAGCCGCGCGACACGAGCAGGTACCTGCCCCTGCCGCCCGATGCGTCGAGCAGGAAGTCGACCGCGCGGTAGCCGCGATCGAAATAGGTCGTGAACATCGCGCGCGTGCAGACCCGCCACGCCATCGCGAGCTCGGGCGCGCGCGAAAGCATCTCGGTGAATCCGGTCGGCACCTCGATCAGCAGACGCCTGGCCTCGACGGACAGGTCGACGTCGACGGTCTCGATCCAGCCACCCGACGACGCTGTGCGGTTGATCGGCACGGCGTCCGCGATCTCCGTCGTGCGGAGCGTCAGCGTCCCCGCCGGCTTCAGGCGGCGCTCGACGTGCGGCTCGCGGATGTGCCACTCGGCGACGAGGCGGTCCGTCGGATTTCCGCGGTGCAGCGGACTCGTCGATTCGCCGTAGATGTTCTCCTCGTATTCTTCCGCCACCACTCCGAGCCTCGCGAAGTTGAGATGGGCGTTCGTGGCCTGCAGCGGATCGAAGGTCCACTCGATCAGATCGAGCCCCATCGCCAGCGCCCGCTCGCGCTGCAGCAGCTTCAGCTCGCGGCCGATGCCGTCCCGGCGGAAGTCGTCGAGCACGCCGAGCATGTGAGACCACTGCATGGCACGCCCCGACTTCAGTCCGGGCAGCGAATACACGAACCCGATCATCCGCTCGCCCGGTTCGCCGGCCGGCGTTCGACGTTCGTCGTCCGACGCGAACGCGCCGATGAGGATGGCGCCGCGCTTGACGGTCACCGTCAGAATCGGCGACGGGACGACGTCCGCATAGCCGACGCCCCAGATCTCGCGCTCGAGTTCGACGACGCGCGCGAAGTCGTCGAGCGCTGTGAGATCGCGGTATGTGACAGGTGACATCTGGTGACTGGATGGCTGTGTGATCGGGGATTGGATTGGTTGGATTGTTTACCCGATTACCAGATTCGGGAGTTCGCGGAGCGAGCGTATCACCGGAACGCCGAGCACCGCGGCGAGAGCGGGCGTCGCGCCGCCGGCACGATCGAGGAGCACCGCCCGCATGCCCGCATTCAGCGCGCCCTCGACGTCCTGTCGAAGGCTGTCGCCGACCATGACCGCATCGGCCGGCGCGGCGCCGATTCGCTCGAGCGCCGCCGCAAAGATACTCGGGTGCGGTTTCATGAAGCCGTGTTCGAACGACGATACCGTTGCGCTGATCAGCCCGCTCAGCTCGAAATGCGACTGGAACGACGTCAGGCAGCGCTGCGTGTTCGAGATGAGGCCGATGCGGAGACCGGCCTGCGTCAATCCACGCAGCACCTCGGCAACGTCATCGTACAGCTCGAAGTGCTGGCACGCGGCCCACTCGCGATAAATGTCCCGCGCCGCCGCGTCGACGCCCGATCCAGTGCCGCCCATGTGCTCGATGATGTGACGCGTGTACGCGACGAACACCTCCGGATTGAACGCGTCGTCGCCGGTCTCGAGCAGCGGAGCCGCACTGGCGACGCCGGTGGCAAACCGCTCCGCGTCGACGGCCACGCCATATCGCGCGCAGAAGTCGCGGTAGCCCGCGCCGCGAAACGTCGGTCCCGGATAAATGAGCGTGAAGTCGACGTCGAAGAAGACGGCGCGGGTCGTCACGGCTCCACGGGTCCTGCGACGACGACCGTCGCCGTGCCGGCGTCGAGCGAGTCGCGCGCCGCGGCGTTGACCTCGTCGAGCGTCACCTCGGACAGCAGCGCGGGCAGCCGCGTGTCGTAATCGAGGCCGAGGCCGAAGAATTCCGCGGTCTGCAGGAAATTCGCGATTGCGCCGTTCGTCTCGAGCGCGCGAGGAATCGATCCGATCAGGAACCGGCGAGATTCGTCCAGCTCCTTCGCCGTCACCCCGTCGCGGACGATGGCCGCGATCTCTTCGTCGATCGACGCGATCGCGCGATCGACGTTCGCGGGGCTGATGCCGGCCCGGATGACGAGCGGACCGGGCGCGACGTTCGCGTCGAGCGAGCTCGACACGTAATACGCCATGCCCTGGCGCTCGCGGATGCTGTCGCCGAGCCGGCCGCCGAGCGCGTATTGTCCGAACACGTTGTTCATCAGCCAGTGCGCGTAGTACGCCGGATCCCGCCGCGCGATCGACACGAATCCGTACGCGAGGTCCGCCTGCGCCTTATTCGGCATCGGGATCGTCCCGCGCCGCCGCGCGATCGCGCGACGAGCAGCGGGCACGGCATCCGCCGCCGGCGCGGGTTTGCGCCAGCCGCCGAACACGCGATCGACGGCATCGCCGGCCTGCGATGGGTCGATGTCGCCGACGATGACCGCGGTCAGCGCGCCCGGCGCGAAGCGATCGGCGTGCAGCTGCAGGGCGCGCTCGCGCGTCAGGGCCTCGACGGTTTCCAGGGATCCCTTCGTCGGCCGCCCGTACGGATGGCCGTCGGGATACAACATCGCCATCAGCGTCTCGGTCGCGCGGACGGCCGGGTTGTCCTGATCCTGCCGGATCGCGGTGATGATTTCTCCTTTGCGAGTCGCGAGCTCGGCGTCCGGAAGTGAGGGCGCCATGACGATCTCGCCCGCGAGTGCGAGGACCGCCTCGAAATCCTCGGAGAGACATGCGCACCCGATCGTGAACGAGTGGCGCGTGACGGTGATCGTCAGCGTAATGCCGCGGCCGTCGAGCTCCTCGGCGATATCCGCCGCGGACCGTCCGGCCGTGCCGCGATCGATGACACGCGACAGCAGCCACGCCGTGCCCGCCCAGCCGGCCGGATCGCAGCTCGACCCCGCGCGCATTGCCAGGCTGATCGAGACGGCTGGCGTCGTCGTCGTGCGTTTCGCAAGCAGCATGACGCCGTTGCCGAGCTGCGAGCGAATCGGATCGAGGCTCATGCGACCGGGAGCGGGTCGAACCATCCGACGGTCCGGTTCGACGCGCGGAGAATGTCGCCGGCGGCGGCGGCGACCTGCTCCACGGTGACGGCGGCGATCTTCGACGGCAGGGACGCGAACACGTCGGCGCGGGCTATGGTCTCGAAGTACCCGAGCTGGTGAGCGATGTTGGTCACACTGTCGCGGTCGAAAACGAGGCGCGCCCGGAGTTGGGCCCGGGCCTTGACGATCTCCGCGTCGCTCACGCCGTGACGCTGCACCCGCTCCATTTCCTCCAGCAGCGCAGCCTCGACCGTTGCGAGCGGCGTGCCGGCTGTCGCCGTGGCCGACACCGTATACAGAAACGGCTCCTCGGTCGGCAGCAGCGCGCCGCCGACCGACGACGTCAGTCCCCGCTCGACCAGTGCGCGATACAGGCGCGCGCTCCGCTGCGGAGGCGGCACCCGGAAGCTGGACCAGAGATTCAATCCCTTCGCGCCCGTCAGCACGGCATCGAGAATCGCGAGGGGGAAGAAGTGCGGGTCGGTCACCGACGGCGCGTGATAACCGAGCTTCAGATACGCCGTCGTTCCCGGCCTGCGGATCGTCAGCCGGCGTTCGCCCGTCTGTTCCGGCTCGATCGTCCGCAGACGGGGAACCGCGGCGCCCGGCGCGATGCCGCCGAAGTGGCGTTCGACGCGTTTCATGGCGTCGGACGTGTCGACATCGCCGACGACGACGAGAGTGGCGTTGTTCGGGACGTAGTAGCGTTTGTAGTACGAATACAGATCGTCGCGGGTCATCGTTTCGAGATCCGAGAGCCAGCCGATCGTCGGATGACGGTACGGATGCGCCTTGAACGCGGTCGCAGTCAATTCCTGATCGAGCAGCTGATCGGGATCGTTCTCGCCGCCCTGCAGTTCCGAGATGATCACCGTCCGCTCGGACTCGCAGTCGTCGGGATGGTAAAGACAGTTCGACATCCGTTCGGATTCGATAAAGAGCATGCGATCGAGCGCGTCGCGCGTGGCCGTCTCGAGATACGTCGTCTGATCGATCCAGGTGTAGCCGTTCCAGCTGCCGCCGAACTGCTCGATGATCCCCTTCACCTGATCGCGCGGAATGTTCGTCGTGCCCCTGAAATTCATGTGCTCGACCCAGTGCGACACGCCGGTGATGCCCGGCCCCTCGTCCTTCGAGCCGACTTTGTACCAGCACCACACCGAGGCCAGCGGCGCGGTGTGCTCCTCCTGGACGATCACCTTGAGTCCGTTGTCGAGCAGGCTTTCGGTCAGAGCCGGCGGGCGTGAGTGCATCCAGTCATTATAAAATCGAAGGATACACATGCCCGAATGGAAGGACACCGTCAATCTGCCGCGCACCGACTTTCCGATGAAGGCGAACCTGCCGACGAGCGAGCCGCAGACGCTCGAGCGCTGGCAGGCCATGGACCTCTACGGGAAGATCCGCGCGCGCCGCGCGTCTGACGGCTCGCCGAAGTTCGTGCTGCACGACGGCCCGCCGTACGCCAACGGCAACATCCACATGGGCACGGCGCTCAACAAGATCCTCAAGGAGCTCGTCGTCAAGTCGAAGTCGATGGCCGGGTTCGACGCGCCGTACGTCGTCGGCTACGACTGCCACGGGCTGCCGATCGAGCTGAAAGTCGATCGCGAGCTGGGCGCGAGGAAGCGCGACCTGTCGACGGCGGAATTCTGCCGCGCGTGCCGCGCGTACGCCGAGCGTTTCGTCGGCACGATGAGCGATCAGTTCCAGCGGCTGGGCGTGCTCGGCACGTGGGACGTGCCGTACCTGACGATGAACTTCAAGTACCAGGCGGCGATCGCGCGCGCGCTCGGAAAGTTCGTCGAGCAGGACCTGGTCTACAAAGGCAAGAAGCCGGTGCACTGGTGCATCCACTGCAGGACGGCGCTCGCCGAGGCCGAAGTCGAATACGAGAACCACACGTCGCCGTCGATCTACGTCGAGTTCCCGCTCGATCCGTCGAG
>Ga0075425_100004253_pt1 | contig 14722 bp, 5 predicted proteins | sample SoiMethybrSBSTD4_FD_75300 | JGI IMG/M metagenome (GOLD analysis project Ga0075425, IMG submission 75300) | Bulk soil microbial communities from a Populus tree surrounding site in Tennessee, USA - Soil MetaG P. TD hybrid SBSTD4 | ecosystem: Environmental > Terrestrial > Soil > Tree plantation...
ATCGGCTCGCACCTCGTACGCATGCTGCTCGAGCGCGGCTATCACGTCCGCGTCCTCGACCGCTTCGACTACGGTCAGGTCGGTATCGAGGGCATCGCCCACCCCAATTTCGAAATCGTCCAGGGCGACGTGTGCAGCAGTCGCGACGTCAGTCGCGCGGTCCGCAACGTCGATGGCGTCATCGCGCTCGCCGCGATCGTGGGCGACCCGGCCTGCAATCTCGATCCAGAAGAGACCGTCAACCTCAACTACGCGTCGACCAAGATTCTCGCCGAGACGTGCAACTTCTACGGCGTGCGGCGGCTGGTCTTCGCGTCGAGCTGCAGTGTCTACGGGGCGAGCACGGGCGGCGGGCTGCTGACCGAGCGTTCGCGGCTGAATCCGGTTTCCCTGTATGCGCGCACGCGCGTGCTGAGCGAAAACATCCTCTTCGACCGCCACGGCGATGTCGAGCCGGTCGTGGTCCGCCTGGCCACCGTGTTCGGCCTGTCGCCGCGGATGCGCTTCGACCTCGTGGTCAATACCCTGACCGCGAAAGCGATCGGCGAGCGACGGATCAGCATCTTTGGCGGCAACCAGTGGCGGCCCAACGTGCATTGCCGTGATGCCGCGCGCGCCTTCATTCTCGCGCTCGAGGCGCCGGCCAGCGACGTCGCGGGTGAGATCTTCAACCTCGGCGGGGACACGAACAATCATCGGATCAACGAGATCGGCGACATGGTGAAGGACATCGTCGGTGACGTCGTCGTCGAGCGTCGGGACGAGATTCCCGACCCGCGCGACTACCGCGTCAGTTTCGCCAAGATTCGCCGCGTGCTCGGCTTCGAACCCGAATATTCCGTTGCCGACGGGATTCGCGAGGTGGCCGCCGCCCTGCGCGCCGACCCCGCGCTGCGTCGCTGGCAGGACGCCCGCTTCCACAACGTGCAGGCGCTCCAGCAGACATTCGTCGCGCCCCGGCGCCGCCGCGGAGATTTCGCGCGAGTCCGGACGCTCGCCGAAGCCTGAACACTTCCGACGTTCTCGTCGTCGGCGGTGGCATCATCGGCGTCAGCCTCGCGCTGGAGCTGAAGCACCGCCATCCCGACGCATCGATTACCCTGCTCGAGAAAGAGCCGGCGTGGGGGACGCACGCCAGTGGCCGTAACAGCGGCGTGCTGCACGCCGGGTTCTACTACGCGGCCGACAGCCTGAAGGCGCGGTTCACGCGCGAGGGTAACGCGCGGTTGACGAGCTACTGTGTGGAGCGCGGTCTTCCCATCAACCGCTGTGGCAAACTCGTCGTCGCGCGCAGCGACGCCGACCTTCCGGGCCTCGCGCAGCTCCTGGCGCGAGGGCATGCCAATGGTGTGACGCTCGATGAGATTACGGCCGACGAGGCGCGCGACCTCGAGCCGCGCGTGAAAACCTGCGAACGCGCGCTGTTTTCGCCGACCACGTCCTCGGTCGATCCGCGCGCGGTCCTTCAGTCCTTGGTCGCCGACGCAGCGGCGGCCGGCATCACGATGATGCCGGGCGTGGCGTATCTCGGGCGCTTGGATCGGACCGGCGGCGCCGTCCGCACATCTGCGGGGACCATCAGCACCGGCTATTGCGTCAACGCCGCCGGGTTATACGCCGACCGGATCGCGCGCGAGTTCGGATTCGCCGAGCGGTGGGGCATCGTGCCGTTCAAAGGGCTGTACTTGTCCGCCGCCCCAGGCAGTCCCCCGTTTCGCCGGCACATCTACCCCGTACCCGAGCTGAGTCGTCCGTTTCTCGGCGTTCACGTCACGGTTGGGGTCGATGGTACCGCGACGCTCGGACCGACCGCGATTCCCGCCTTCTGGCGCGAGCAGTACAACGGCTGGAGTCGCTTCAGCGCCGGCGAGCTCGCGGAAATCCTGTTTCGTGATGGCCGCCTCTTCCTCCAGAATGCGTTCGGCTTCCGCTCGCTCGCGCTCGACGAGATGCGCAATTACCGACCGGGTCGGATCAGGGCGTTGGCGGCAGAATTGGCGGAGGGGATCGGCGCGGGCGACTTCCCGCAGTGGGGCCATTCGGGGATTCGGGCGCAGCTCGTAGATCTGCGCGCCAACCGGCTGGAAATGGATTTCAAATACGAAGGCGACGACCGCTCCTTTCACGTGCTGAACGCGGTATCACCTGGCTTTACCTGTGCCCTTCCCTTCGCCGCCCATCTCGCGGACGAGATCGATAGGCTGCGGCGGTAGCTAGGGTCCGGTCGATGTCACCAGGAAGACGTCGAACGCCGGGCCGGTCTTGATCGGCGTCCGCGGCGATCCGCCGATCGGCACGGGCGGAGTCACGCCATTCATTGGCATGTCGATCGAGCCACCGCTGTAGGTCCCACTCATCACCGGCGCGCCGAACACGTCCTGCACGTTGCGGATCTCATAATGCGCGCCCAACGCGATCACGTTCGCCAGGTTGACAGGGACACTCCCCTGCCCAGCCCAATTGTAAATGATGACGTGCGCCCGCCCCGCCTCGTACTGGTTCGGGCGCACGAAGACCTGTGTGATCGCCGGCTGCCCCGTTGTCGCCTGATCGGTCGCGCCCAGACCCGACGCGGTCTTCCAGCTGGCGAAGTTGTAGTCCACCGAGTGGAAGGTCCATTCCGTTATGGTGGGATCGCGCCAGAAATGATTGCCCTGCCATTGCCATCCCACCGTCGTGGAATCGTGCACGTTCACCATGGTGCTCGTGCCCACGAGCGTGTTGTTGGCAAAGGTCGGCGTCAGCCAGTACCCCACATCCAGCACCGCGCCGCCGCCGACAATGTAATTGTCGCGGGTAATCACGGTCCCGTTCAACAGGTTCTCGAACCCGATCCGCGCGTTGATGAACCCGGACGCCCCTGGGGAGAAGTACAGCATGTTGTTGGTGACGGTATCGTTGTCGGCGATTTCGCGACCTCCCAGCTGCAGGTTGGGATTGTCGATGCCCGAGATGGTCCCGTTGTTGAACAGCACATTCCCGTCGAACACGAGGTTCTTCAAGGTGGGCACACCGATTCCCGTGAAGCCGTGAATGCCGAAGCCGAATTGATCGAAGATCACGTTGTCGCGGACGATCTTCCACCCGATCCCGTCGTGGTGGATGTAGACGCCGTGCCCGTCCGACCGGGTGAGGTTGACGTTGCCGCCGTTGTAGATGATCCAGCCGTAGATCTCGATGTTGTGCGCCGCGTTCTCGGTGAACACACCGTGACCGACGTCATGGACGATCAGGTTGATGAGCTTCACATCATGCGCGAAGCGGACGTACACGCCCGTCGGGCGCAAGCCGATGCAGCTGTCGCACGAGCGGGCCGTCGCGGACTGCATGATCTCGAAGCCCCAGTAGACCGCCCATTGGCCATCGATGCTGAACGTTTCGACGCTCGAGGAATCGCCGTCAATCGTGGCACGCTCGCCGGGGTACTGCCGCACCACGATGGGAGCGGTGGGCGTCCCCGACAACGATGAGCTGAACGGTCCGGTATACGTGCCCCCCCGCAGCCAGATGGTGTCACCGGGATGCACGGCACCGTGACCGCCGTTGAGCGCGGTTTGCAGATCCCATGGTTGGCGCGAGCCGTCGCCATTGGTCGACCCCGTTGGCGATGCGAACCAGCCGGCGACCGCGACGCTCGCCGTTGCGGACGTCCCACCGTAGGTCGCGACGACCGTGGTGTGGCCGGGACGGTTCGCGGTCACGCGGCCGCTCTGAGCTCCGGTTGTGACGATCGACGCGACACCGGGTGTCATCGTCCCCCAGGCAACCTGTCCCGCAACGGGATTACCAGTCGCATCGAGAATCGTCGCGCTGAGCGAGAGCGTGTCACCCACGAATAGAGGGCCCGACGTCGGCGACACCGTCACCGTAAACGTCCCCATCGTGACGATGATCGGCACGTTGCCGCTCAGCGGTTGCAGCACGATCGATACCGTCGGATTCGCTCCAGGCTGGACGTCGACCGTCGCAGAGCCGCTGTCAGTGAGGATGCCACCCGGATCGAACGCGTCGAGCGTGATCGTCCGATTCGAACCGGTCGGTAGCGTGATCGTGCCCGTCGCCACCCGCTGTATGATGGGGATATTGAAAACGAGCGGCGTCGTGATATCGGGCGCCGTCACTTGCGCGACCAAGGTCGCGACCGCCGTGCCGGAGAGATCGGCGCGCAGCAGTAATCGGGCCTCATTGATCTGAGGCCGTGTGCCTGTCGGATCACCGGCCAGGCAGGAGACGACCGCGAGCGCCGCGACAGTGGCCGAGGCAGCTCGCACGACTTTCCGCACTACGCCGTCCTACGGCGTCACGGTGATAGTCGCCTGCCCGGCGGCACCTTGGAACGTCGCCACTACGTGCGTGCTGCCCGCGTGTACGGCAGTCACGAGTCCAGTAGCGTCGACGGTCGCCACACCGGGATCACTGGTGGCCCACCCGAGGGTGCCTGTGACGGCGTGGCCATTCCAATCCGTGATGGCAGCCGACAACTGGCCGGTCTGGCCCGCGGTGAGCGACAAAGAGCTCGGCGTCACCGCGATGATGATGCTGCCCAGCGACACCGTCAGCGGGAGGTCCCCCGTCAGCGGCTGCATCACCAGCGTAATCGTGGGGTTCGTGCCAGGCTGGATGTTGACGGTGGTCGAGCCGCTGTGTGTCTCGACGCCATCGGCATCGTAGGCGCGCATGGCAATCGTGCGATGCGATCCTGCCGGTACCTCGATCGTGCCGGACGCGACGCCGCCGACCACGGGAATGTTGAACACGAGCGACGTCGGAATATCCGTCGCGCTCACATCCACGACCACCGTCGTGACCGACGTGCCCGCCGTATTCACGAACAGCATCAGGGTCGCATTGCCGCTCGGCGCGACGGCGCCATCGCAGGCCAGGACGGCGAGCAAGCAGGCCAGCGGCGCCAAGCGGTATAAGGTTCTGCGTGACATGAGGTTCCACCTCCTTAAGGATGGCGGTCCCGAGGGCAACTTCTATACCCCTGCGCCCCGCACAACTGAGGCCCTTACCGCGGTTTAGCTCGGGGAGTTGTCAGTAGTCCGTGGCAGTGGTGACTGTGGACCGAAACACCGCGGCGGCAAGCGTGCGTGCCCTCGCACGCAAGTACTGTGATCCCAACGAGGTCCAATTTGGCGCATGGGGCATTCGCCTTGCGATACCCGGATGCTGCTGACGCCGCACCAGCTCCCGGCTTTTTGCCCTAGACCTTGAACCTCGGATGGACAAATGGCAGTGCGCTCCCGCGGCGTCAGCCGTGCAGCACGGGCTGTAGCCCTTCTGCTGCTCACGACGTGCACCGACAACACCAACCCGCTTGGTCCTTCGTCCACCGACATTCCCGCACCGCCGCCACCGTCTCTCTCTGACGTCCTAACCGGACCGCAGACCCTGATCGGCGCGGGCAACATCGCGCGGTGCGACCGAACCAACGACGAAGCAACGGGACTGCTGCTCGACAACTACCCGACCGCAACGGTCTTCACAACTGGCGACAATACCAACGGCAACGCGACGCTGAACAACTTCAACACCTGCTACGGTCCATCGTGGGGCCGGAACAAGACACGCACGCGGCCGGCAGTCGGTGAAGACGAGTACAAGCAGGCGGCGGCGTCGGGATTCTACGGCTACTTCAAGCCGAACGCGGGCGACTCGGCCAAGTACTACTACAGCTACAATCTGGGCGCCTGGCACATCATGGTGCTCAACGACCAGATCACGATGACCGCGGGATCCCCTCAGGAGGTGTGGCTCCGCGCCGAGCTGGCGAATAACACGCGGCCGTGCACGCTGGCCTACTGGGACCACCCCCGCTATAGCTCGACGGGGACGAACAACCTGGCATCGGTCAAGCCGCTGTGGGATGCGCTGTATGCGTACAATGCGGATATCGTGGTGAACGGTCACCCGTTCGCGTACGAGCGGTTTGCACCGCAATCCCCCACGGCCGTCGCGGATCCGCTGGGCATTCGCGAATTCATCGTCGGGACCGGCGGCGTCAATCTTCAGAACCCCGGTGGCGCGCGCCCGAACAGCCAAGTGCGTCAGGGCACGACGTACGGCGTCCTCAAGTTCACCCTCGACAGCGGTACGTACGCCTGGCAATTCGTCCCCGTCGCCGGCGGCACGTTTAACGACGCCGGCTCAGGCGCATGCCATACCCGCATTGGGGTCGCGTCAATCGACGTCACTCCATCATCCGCGCTACTGAACCCGGGCGGCACGCAGCAGCTCACGGCCACGCCACGCGACGCCAACGGCACGCCGCTCACCGGGAAGACGGTGACCTGGACATCGAGCAACAGCGCGGTAGCCAGCGTGAGCTCGAGCGGGCTCGTGACGGCCAATGCCGCGGGTGGGGTCACCATCACCGCGACGAGCGAGGGCAAGTCCGGGACCGCCTCCATAACCGTCAACCCGACGCCGATCGCGACCATCGACCTGGCCCCGGCCACGGCCACGATTCAGGTCGGTGCGACACAGCAGTTCACGGCGACCCCCAAGGATGCCAACGGCAACGTGCTGACCGGCCGCACAATCACTTGGGGCTCGAGCGACCCGAACGTCGCCACGGTGGACGCGGCGGGTCTTGCGACAGGCGTAGCCGCGGGCGGCCCGATCACGATTGCGGCTTCGGCCGAAGGCAAGAGCGCGACGTCATCGCTCACCGTCATTCCGGTTCCGGTCGCTTCCGTGACCGTCTCGCCGACAGCCGCCAGTGTGATCGTCGGTGGGACGCAACAAGTCACGGCGACCGCCAAGGATGCGAACGGCAATACGCTCAGCGGCCGCACGTTTACGTGGACGAGCAGCGACGGCACCATTGCGAGCGTCGACGCCAACGGACTGGTCACTGCGAACGCCATCGGCGGGCCGGCGACGATCACGGCGACGACCGAAGGAAAGAGCGCGACTGCGGCGATCACCGTCACGCCTGTCCCCGTCGCGACGGTGGACGTCTCCCCCGCGTCAGCGAGCATGGTGATCGGTGCCACGACGCAGCTCACGGCGACGCCCAAGGACGCGAACGGCAATCCGCTCACGGGCCGGACGGTCACCTGGACCACTGCTAACGCCGGCGTCGCGACGGTCGATGCCAATGGCCTCGTCACCGGAAAAGGGGTCGGGACGGTCACGATTACCGCCACCAGCGAGGGCAAGACCGGCACCGCCTCCATCATGGTGGCGCTCGTACCCGTGGCAACGGTGGACGTGAGTCCTTCGTCCGCGACGATTCAGCTCGGAGCAACGCAGCAGTTCACTGCCACAATGAAAGACGCGAACGGCAATACGCTGAGCGGCCGGACCGTTAGCTGGGAAACCAGCGATGCGTCGATCGCGACTGTCGATGCCAACGGACTCGTCACTGCACAGGCCGTGGGCGGTCCGATCACCATTACCGCGACGAGCGAAGGGAAGAGTAAGACCGCGAGCGTGACGGTCATTCCGGTCCCGGTCGCCTCCGTCGTGGTGGCGCCGGCGACCGCGACCATCGCGGTGAATACCACTGTTCAACTCACGGCGACCACGAAAGACGCAAACGGCAATACGCTCACCGGCCGGACGGTGACGTGGGCGACGAGTGACGCCAACATCGCCACGGTCGACGGCAATGGCCTGGTAACCGGCAAGACGGTGGGTGGTCCCGTCACGATCACCGCCACGAGTGAAGGACAGAACGGCACCGCGGCGGTCACGGTGTCGCAGCTCGCGCCCGTCGCATCCGTCTCCGTCACCCCCGCAACTGCGAGTATTCACGTCGGCGAGACGGTACAGCTGACGGGAACGCCCAAAGACGCAAACGGCAACCCGCTGACCGGCAGGACGGTGACGTGGGCGAGCGCAGACCCGAACACTGCGTCGGTCGATGCGAACGGGCTCGTCACCGCGCACGTCACGGGCGGCCCGATAACGATCACCGCGACCAGCGAAGGAAAGAACGGCACCTCGGCCATCACGGTCCTGCCGGTCCCCGTCGCGAACGTCGCGGTCTCGCCCACGAATCCCGGTATCCAGGCGGGCAGCACCGTACAGTTGACGGCCACGCTGACCGATGCGAACGGCAACCAGTTGTCCGGCCGTACGGTCACCTGGCAGAGCAGTGCGCCGACCATCGCCAGCGTCGACGGCACCGGCCTCGTGCGAGGAGTCGCGATAGGGTCGGCGACGATCACTGCGACGAGCGAAGGCAAGAGCGGCACAACCATCGTCTCGGTGACGCAGGCCCCGGTCGCGAGTGTGGACGTGACGCCGGCGTCGGCTACGATGACCGTGCAGAGCACGTTCCAGTTCACGGCCACGCCGAAAGACGCGAGCGGCAACGCGTTGAGCGGCCGCCAGGTGACGTGGGCCAGCAGCGACCCGAACATCGCGACGGTGAATAACAGCGGATTTGTCGTGGGGCTTGCCGCTGGTCAGGTCAGCATCCGAGCGACGAGCGAAGGCATCCTCGGGACCGCCGCGCTCACCGTGCAAGCCGCCTCGGGTCCGCCGGTTATCGTGGGCGCGGGCGACATCGCGGATTGCTCGCGCGCCAGCCAGGAGGCGACCGCAAAACTGATCGACAACATCCCGGGCACGGTCCTGACGCTCGGCGACCTCGCGTATAACGACGGCACCACCGCGCAGTTCATGAATTGCTACGATCCCTCGTGGGGCCGGCACAAGGCGCGCACCAAGCCCGCCCCCGGCAACCACGAGTACAACCTCGGCAACGCCAACGGCTACTACCAATACTTCGGTGCAGCGGCCGGCGATCCGACCAAGGGCTACTACAGCTACGACCTGGGCTCCTGGCACTTGATCGTGATCAACAATTACGTCGACATGAGCGTCGGCTCGGCGCAGGAGCAGTGGCTGCGGGCCGACCTCGCGGCGCACAACAACGTGTGCACGCTGGCGTACTGGCACGAGCCTCTCTACACGTCCGGCGGCGCCCTCGTCTACAAGGACCTCAAGCCGATCTGGCAGGCGCTGTACGACTATGGCGCGGAGGTAATTCTCAACGGCCACGACCACGATTACGAGCGGTTCGCGCCGCAGACGCCGGCCGGGGCGCTCGACAACGCGAGAGGCGTCCGGGAATTTGTGGTCGGCACCGGCGGCAATTCCCTCTACAGCTGGCCGGGTGCGCCGATCGCCAACAGTGAAACGCGGAGCAACACCGTCTACGGCGTGATCAAGATGACGCTGTGGCCGACGAGCTACGACTGGGAGTTCGTCCCCATCACCCCGGGCGCGTACACCGACAAAGGCAGTGCCCCGTGTCACTCGGGGGGCACGCTACCGAACCAGGCGCCCGTCGCCAATCCGGGCGGCCCATATTCCTTTGAAGGTGCGGCCACGCTGGACGGTACCCAGTCACGGGATCCCGACAACAACATTCCGCTGACGTACGCGTGGGATCTGGGCGACGGTACGACCGCGAACACCGCGACGGTGACGCACACCTACCCCGCCGAGGGTCATTACATCGTCACATTGACGGTGACCGATTCGCGGGGCTTGCCGAGCTCGCCGGCCTCGACGGCCGTGACGATCGGCAACGTGCCGCCGACCGTCAATGCCGGACCCGATCAGTCCGTGGTGGCCAGCACGACGCTGAACCTGAACAGCACGTTTACCGACGCCAACGCCGCGGACGGCCCGTGGACCTATGCCGTCACGTGGGGCGACGGTGGCACGGGCGGGGGCACGGCCACGACGCTGGGTGCGATCAACGCCAGCCACGTCTATGCGACGCCGGGACAGTACACCGCGCGGATCACCGTGACCGACAAGGATGGCGCCTCGGGATCGGATGATATCATCGTCAAATCGCTCGATCCGGCCACCATTCAGGTGTTCTCGGGCGCGAGCAACATCGCGTCGTGCGGAGGCACCGTGGACGACCAGACCGCGCAGATTCTCGATACGCTGCCCGGTCAGGTGTTCGCGCTCGGTGACAACGTGAACCCGAGCGGCAGTGCGGCCAACTACACCAGCTGCTACACGCCGTCGTGGGGACGTCACAAAGCACGGACCCGGGCGGTCGTCGGCAACCACGAGTACGATGTCGCCGGCGCCAATGCCTTCTACAATTACTTCAAACCGGCCGCGGGCGGACTGGGCGTGGGCGATTCGGCGAAGTACTACTACAGCTTCGACATCGGCCCCAACTGGCACGTCATCGTGCTGAACAACACGGCATCGGTCAGCTACGGCACGGGCTCGGTGGAGGAGCAGTGGCTCAAGGCGGACCTCGCGGCGAACACGAAAAGGTGCACGATCGCGATGTTCCACTACCCGCTCTTCTTCTCCTCCGACGATCCGTCGTGGCACACGGCGTCGGGCGTTACTCCGCTGTGGATCGATCTCTACAACGCGGGAGCGGACATCGTCCTCAACGGCCAGGAGTACATGTACGAGCGGATGGCACCACAGGACGCCGGGGGATCACCCGACCCGGCACGCGGCATCCGCGAATTCCAGGTCGGCACGGGCGGCTACGCCTCGAGCCTGCCGACGTCCATCGCGCCGAACAGCGAGGTCGTGTCGGATCAGTTCGGAGTCCTGAAGCTGACGCTTGGCACCGACAGCTACATCTGGGACTTCATTCCGGCGCCTGGCAATACGTTCACCGATCACGGATCGGGGAACTGTCACTGATTAGAAGTCAGGAGCTGGGAGCTGGGAGCCGGGGATGTCATCCGAACTCCCGGCTCCCGACTCCCGGCTCCCGGCTCCCGAATTACGGCGCGCTCGTCACGATAAACGCGTCGAAGAACGGCCCCGTCTTGATGACCGGCTTGAACGAGCCGCCGATCGGCTGCGGTGGCGCCACGCCCGACATCGGAATGCTGATCGACCCGCCGCCGAACGTGCCGCTCACCACTGGCGCGCCGAAGATGTCCTGGACGTTCCGCACCTGATACTGGGCGCCGACGGCGAGCACGCCGCTCAAGTCCACGGAGACCGTGCCCTGCTGGGTCGGGTTGTAGATCGCGACTAGCGCCCGTCCCCTCTCGTAACGATTGGGCCGGATCACCACTACCGGGCCCGTCGGAGTCCCCGTCGTCGCCTGATCCGTCGCTCCCATGCGCGACTGCCAGTTGGCGAACGTCAAGTTCGAGCCACCCAGCTGCCACGCCTGAGCCGTGGGATCGCGATAGTGCATGTCTCCCGTCCAGTTTTCCGTCGAAGCCGATGATCCATCGTGCTGGACCACGGCCATGCTGGGCGCCACGATCGTATTGGACCGCACGCCGAGGTTGGTCCAATACCCGACATCGAGTGTCCGCGTGCCACCGATGAGGTAGTTGTTCGCGAGCACCGCGGTGCCGTTCTGGAGCGAGTTGTATCCGATCCGGATGTTGCCGAGCGACGTCGACACGCCGGGCGAGTAGTACGCCACGTTGTTCGTGACCGAGTCGTTGTCGGCGACGACGGTGCCGCCCAGCTGCATGTTGGGATTGTCGTAGTTCGAGGGCGTGCCGTTGTTGAACAGCACGTTGCCGTCGAACACCAGATTCAGCAGGTGCGTGCCGCTTTCGGCGTAGCCGTGAATGCCGAAGCCGAACTGGTTGAAGATCACGTTGTCGCGCGCGACCTTCCACCCGTTCCCGTCGTTCTTGATGTAGATGCCGTGGCCGTCCGAGCGGGCCGAGCTCTGGGTGCCTCCGTTGTAGATGATCCAGCCGTAGATCTCGATGTTGTGCGCGGCATCCTCGGTGTAGGTGCCGTGTCCCATGTCGTGCACGATCAAGTTGATCAGCTTGAGGTCGTGCGCATTGTTGATGTAGACGCCGTCACCGCGGAGCGGCGTACCCGTGCCCGCGTTGGGGTCGTTGCGCTGCGTGTACGACGACATCACCTCAAAGCCCCAGTACCAGGTGTACGAGCCGTTCACCGTCAGGATATCGGTGCCCGACGTCGCCGTCTGCCCACCGTCGATCGTCGCACGCTCCCCAGGATACTGGCGCACCACGATGGGCGCGGCCGCCGTCCCGTTCAAGTTGCTCGAGAACGCGCCGGCATACGTCCCGCCGCGCAGCCACAGCGTGTCGCCCGCGCGGATTTTGCCGCCGCCACCATTGAGCCCGGTCTGGAGATTCCATGGCCGCGCCGCGCTGCCGTCGCCGCCACTCGAGCCACTCGGTGACACGTACCAGCCCGCGTGCGTGACCGTCGACGACGTCACGGTGATCGCGGCGGAACCTGTCTTGCCTTCGCTCGTCGCCGTGACGGTGGCTGATCCAACCGCCACTGCGGTCACGAGACCATTGACGGAAACGCTGCCGACGCCCGCCGCCGAGCTGGACCACGTAATCGCGCGGCCGGTGAGCACGTTGCCTGCGGAGTCTTTGGTTACCGCGCTGAGCTGTTGCGTCGCCCCCACGGACAGGCTGGCGGACGACGGCGTGACGGTCACGGTCGACACGGGCACCTGTGTGACCGTAATCGTGATGGTGGCGCTCTTCCCTTCGCTCGTCGCGGTGATCGATGCAGAGCCCAGCGCGACGGCCGTGACGAGACCACTCGCCGACACACTGGCGACGGTCGGCGCATTACTCAACCACGTCACCACGCGGCCGGTCAGCACGCTGCCCGCCGAGTCCTTGGTGGTGGCGGTGAGCTGCACCTTCGTGCCGATGCGGAGGGTGGCAGCCGCGGGTGAGATCGTGACGGACGCGACAGGGGCGACTGCGACCGTAATGGCCGACGTCGTGCTGACACCTTCACTCGTCACCGTGATCGTCGCTGAGCCCGCCGACACCGCGGTCACGACACCACTGCCGGAGACCGTCGCGACTCCCGGCGTGCTGCTCGACCACGTCACCGTGCGGCCGGTCACGACGTTATTCGCTGAGTCTTTCGTCGTAGCGCTCAGCTGCACCGTGCGACCGACGAACAGGGACGCTGACGTGGGACTAACGCTGATGGACGCAACCGGCACAACAGTCACCGTAATCGCCGCGGTGGCGGTCTTCCCCTCGCTGGTAGCCGTGATCGTCGCCGAGCCGTTCGCAAGCGCCGATACCAGGCCGCCGGCGGAGACGCCGGCAACGCCAGGAGCGCTACTCGACCAGGTGACGGTGCGCCCGATCAGGACGTTACCTGCCGAGTCCCTGGTCGACGCATTGAGCTGCACCGATGTCCCGATGCGGAGTGTCGCGGTCGCGGGTGACACGTTGACGCTCGCCACCGGCACGGCGGACACGATGACGCTCGAGCTGCCGCTCTGCCCTTCGCTCGTCGCGGTAATTGTGGCCGTACCTGTAGCCACCGCGCTCACGAGACCATCCGCCGTGACTGATGCCACGCCAGGCGCGTCGCTCGACCAGGTGATGGTGCGGCCGCTCAGAATGTCGCCGGCCGCGTCTTTCGGGGTCGCGATGAACAGCGCGCTGGTGCCGACCCGCAGATTCGCGGTTCCAGGCGCAACCAGCACGGTCGCCACCGGCACCATGGCGACGGTGATCGTGGTGGAGCCGCTCTGTCCTTCGCTCGTGGCCGTGATGTGCGCGGAGCCGGCGGCGATGCCCGACACCAGGCCTGTCGCCGAGACGCTCGCAATCGCGGGCGCATCGCTGGCCCAGGTCACCGCGCGTCCCGTCAGGGCGTTACCGGCCGCGTCCTTTGTCATCGCTTGCAATTGATAGATGCCGCCGACAGGCACGTTCGCCGCCGTGGGATTGACGTCCACCGACGCGACTGCGGCGTCAGCGATCGTGACGTGGGCGGTGTCGAAAATGCCGGACGGGCGACTGGCGATCACGCGATAATTGCCCGCGATCGGGCCTGCCGTGTACACACCTGCGGACGTGATCGTCCCTCCCGTCGCGCTGTAGGTCGGCACGATGGGCACCGTATCCCCAGCTCCCCGAACGGCGAGTGTGCTGAATGCCTGGACGCTACCTCGGGACAGCGACACGGTCGACGGAGAAAGCAGGAGGGCGACAATTTTGCGTTTCTTCACTTTCGCGGTGCCGACCAGCGGCGCTTCGTCGGGGCCGCCGCCCAGCTGTGCGACGACGTCAGCGTCGCCCTCTGTCGTATCAGCCGTGTAGACGGCGTCAGAAGACACGCTCCCCACCGACGCGCTCCACTGCACGAACACGCCTACGGTGTCGCCGCTCTCGGTCTGGCCGTATGCGTGAAACTGGACTTGCCCAAGTGGATCGATCGACACGGTATCGGGAACGACCACCAGACGCCGCACGGAGAAATCCGGACCGAACGACTGGCGGGCTTCGAAATTACACGCCGTGAACAGCACAACGAGGCAGAGAAGCGTGCGACGCATCGGAGTCTCCCGGGCGGCCCAGCAAAAACGGGCCGCCAAATCGACGTGAGGTCGACGCTGGCGGCCCGGCTGGCGTAGCGGCACTTGGCCGCGGTAGCCCCGTAGCTCTGCGTCACCGCCTTTCGGCGGTTTTGCTCTGAGCAGCGAAAGTGGCTGTCATGTTCGACTTCGGTTGGCAGTCCCGGACTGGAACGAAAACGGGCCGCCGCGTCGACCGAAGTCGTCTCGCTGGCGGCCCGGCTGACTTAGGGAAATTCCTTACGGGAATTTCCGTGAAGTCCCGCGGCTCTGCGTCGCCGTCTTTCGACGGGTTTGCTCTGAGACAGCGTTTCCGCTTTTGGGTGTTGCCGCGAGGGGCAGGGGCAAGAACTGTTCCTCCTGCCGGCCCGCACAATTTGTGGAAATGTGAAAGGAGGTTTTCCCGCGTTCCGC
>Ga0075425_100004254_pt1 | contig 14721 bp, 15 predicted proteins | sample SoiMethybrSBSTD4_FD_75300 | JGI IMG/M metagenome (GOLD analysis project Ga0075425, IMG submission 75300) | Bulk soil microbial communities from a Populus tree surrounding site in Tennessee, USA - Soil MetaG P. TD hybrid SBSTD4 | ecosystem: Environmental > Terrestrial > Soil > Tree plantation...
CTCGGCCGAGCTCGAAAGATCCTTCAGGAAGCGCGGCATCACGTGTTACACCGGTGCGAAGGTGACCGGCGCGAAAACAAACGGCGACGGCGTCGACGTGCAGATTCAACTCGCCGACGGCAACTCGCAAGCGCTGAACGTGTCGTATCTCCTCGTCGCCACCGGTCGCGGTCCGGTCACAGCCGGGCTGAACGCCGAAGGGCTCGGACTTCAGATGGATCGCGGATATATAGAGGTTGACGCCGAGTACCGGACCAGCGTCGCTGGTATTTCGGCGATCGGCGACGTGATCACCCTTGGAACACCAGGCCACCCGCAGCTCGCGCACGTGTCATCGGCCGAAGGCGTTCTTGCCGCGGAGCGGATTGCCGGTCTGGACACACGGCCGCTCAACTACGACCACGTTCCCGGGTGCACGTACTGCGAGCCGGAAATCGGCAGCGTTGGCCTGACGGAACGCGAAGCCAAGGACCGCGGCCACGACGTGCGTATTGGGACCTTTCCGTTTGGCGTGCTGGGCCGCGCCAAGATGGCGGGCGAGACCGAGGGATTTGTCAAGATCGTCGCGGACAAGACGACAGACGCGGTGCTGGGCATCCACATGATCGGCGCACGATCCACCGAGCTTGTGGCGGAGGCGACCGTCGCCGTCCGATTGGAATCGACGGTGGACGAACTCATTCGCACGATCCACGCGCATCCGACGATGGCGGAAGCGGTCGGCGAAGCGGCCCATGCGACGCACGGGTCGGCGATTCACACATGAGCGAGCTGTTATGGATGTCGTGATGCCGCAGATGGGCGAATCGGTTGCCGAAGGCACCATCGTCCGCTGGATTAAGAAGGTCGGCGACAAGGTCGACCGCGACGAGCCGCTTTTCGAAATCTCGACCGACAAGGTCGATGCAGAGATTCCGTCGCCCGGTGCAGGCATTCTTTCGGAAATCCGTGCGCAGGAAGGCGAAACCGTTCCGGTCAACAGCATCGTGGCCGTCATTGGCGGCGCAAGCGACGTGGTCACGCCGCCAGCAAAGAAGCAGGCACCGTCCGTCTCGGCGCCGCCTCCTCAGACGACCAGTGCCATGCCGCCTGAATCATCGGTGTCGGCGTCGACGGCGACTGAACGGATCACACGAGAGCGCACGTCGCCGTTGGTTCGTCAGCTCGCCAAGGAACACAACGTCGACATCGCGCAGGTGCGAGGTACAGGAATCGGCGGCCGCGTCACGAAGGATGACGTGCTGGCGTTCATTGCCGGCGGGCACAACGGGCATGCCAAGGAAGCGGCGGTCGCGACGCATCTGCCGGATGATCACGTTGAGAAGATGTCGGTGATGCGCAAGAAGATCGCCGAGCACATGGTCGCGAGCCGGCGGACATCGGCTCACGTTCACACTGTGTTCGAGGTGGACTTCTCGCATATCGCGTCAATTCGCGAGCGAAAAAAGACGAGCTATCTCTCGTACATCATCAAAGCCGTCGCCGACGCGTTGAAGGCGTTTCCGATTCTGAATGTGTCGGTTGACGGCGATAACGTCGTCTACCACAAGCAAATCAACATTGGTGTCGCTGTGGCGCTCGAGACAGGGTTGATCGTGCCGGTGATTAAGCAGGCCGATCGCCTCGACCTTGCTGGAATCGGACAATGCGTCGCCGACCTGGCTGCGCGTGCGCGCAGCAAACATTTATCGCCGGACGACGTCGCGGGCGGGACATTTACTGTCACGAATCCGGGTGCGTTCGGCGCGCTGTCGGGTACCCCGATTATCAATCAGCCGCAAGTCGCCATCTTGGGCATCGGCTCCATCGAAAAGCGCCCCGTCGTCGTGAACGACGCGGTCGTGCCGCGGATCACTGCGATCCTGACACTCGGCTTCGATCACCGCATCATCGACGGTGCCGTCGCGGACCAGTTCATGGCGCAGGTGAAACGTGCGCTCGAGAACTGGGATGAGAACCGCGCTTGAGGTCCGTCGTCTCGGCGTCGTTCCTTACGCCGAGGCGCTCGTGCTGCAAAAGCAACTCGTCGATGATCGCCGGGAAGGCCGCATCGGCGACGTCTTACTGCTCGTCGAACATCCGCACGTCCTGACGCTCGGTGTCCGCGGAGACGGCGGCCGCTCCCATATTCTGGTGACGGATGAGGCGCTCGCGTCCCGCGGCGTCGATGTGTTCGAGACCGGCCGCGGCGGCGACATCACCTATCACGGCCCCGGACAACTCGTCGGCTACCCGATTCTTGACTTGAAGCCTGACCGCTGCGACGTCCACCGGTACGTTCGCGATCTGGAAGAGGTGCTGATTCGCGTCGCAGCGGACTACGGTCTCGCCGGTGAACGCGTGCAGGGGCTGACTGGTGTCTGGATCGGTGGCGAGAAAGTCGCGGCCATTGGCGTTCGCATTGCGCGCTGGATTACCAGCCACGGATTCGCTCTGAACGTGTCTACCGATCTTGACTACTTCAACCTCATCGTGCCGTGCGGCATCTCCGACCGCGGTGTCACGTCGTTGTCACGTTTGCTGGGGCGCGCTGTCGGCCGAGCTGAAGTAGAAGACCGTCTGATTCAACGGTTTACAGAAATCTTCACCTGAACGGGAATATTCGACCCGCTAGTGGTGTTCTCGTTGGCAAGCACAAGGACACCCATGGCGAACCCTACGGACACACTTCTTACCCGTCTGCAGCACGGCGATGAGCAGGCGCTTTCGGATCTCGCAGACGCGTACGGCGCGCGTATCTATCAGCTGGCGTTCCGGTATCTGCGCAACAAGGAGGACGCGGAGGAAGTCGCGCAGGATGTGTTGCTCAAGATCCATCGCAAGGTCGGCGAATTCCGCGGCGACGCCGCGCTCTCGTCGTGGATCTTCCGCATCACGTTCAACGCGGCGATGTCGAAGCTGCGATCGGGCGCCTATCAGCGCGCGCAGGAAGAGCAGCGACGGGCCGCGGTTGCCAATGAGCGAGAAGATACGGAGCGCAAGCCGCGTCGCGACCCGGCTGACTGGTCGGAGCTGGCGGACGAACGTCTCTTCAGGTCGCAGTTACGGCAGCGGCTCCATCGCGCAATCCTCGCGCTGCCCGCAATCTATCGCGCGCCGGTGATGCTCCGTGACATTCAAGGATTGTCGACGGAAGAAGCGAGCGCCGTGCTGCAGGTAAAGGATCAGACGCTGAAGTCGCGCCTGCATCGGGGGCGTCTGATTCTCAGAAAGCAGCTCGTCGACTTCGCCGGAGGATTGTCCCTTCACCGGCCGGTCTACGGCACGTAGTCACAGCAGCACTGCGTTCTCGAGTCGGACGCGATCGCGTCCGGTCAGTTCGGGCAACATCACGTCCGCCAGTCCAGTTCGGTTGAGCCGAACAGGGAGGGCGGACGCGCGTGTTCGTCGGCCCGTGCTGTCATCGGGAGCGACGAAGCACGTCACGAGCCGATCCGATCGCCCGAGCATCGTGTCGATGACCTTCGCAGCGGCGGATGCGAGCGCATACGGACCGGGAGGCCACAAGCCAGCCACTTCTGCCTCGATTCGACGCCTGTCCGGTTCGTTGATCGTTCTGATTATCGAGAACCCGCCGACTGTCGCGTCTTCCCACGGGATAACGACGTGACCTGGGGGAACCCCGAGAGCTGTCACCGACACATCGCGTGGCGATGTCTTCAGCGCCGCGGCGATCACGCCTCGAACCCCGGACACGAGCGCTTCAGGCGCCGAACCAATCACGCGTGAGCGGGGGATGTGCAGTTCTCGGACAGCGCGCTCGATTAGATCGCGGTGAGACGCACCAGCACAGACGACAAGTGACTTCGGCGCGAAGTCACGAAGGCGCCTCACCAGCGCGAGTGCAGCTTCGCCCTGCCACTCGCCGCTGCCGATGGCGTCCGCGATGACCACAACGGACGCGCCTCCCGCCAGCGATGCGTCGGATGAACCACCAACTGTCGCCGAAAAACCCTCGACCGGCGCGGCTTGCATGATGTCAAGTGCCTTGCCTGCCGCCGCTCGTCCGTTGTCGTCGATCAGCTGGATGTCATGCACCACCGCACGTCGTGCAAGCGCGTGGGCGAGCAGCCCGCCGATTTCACCCGCGCCGAGAATGACGATACGGTCCATGAGCGTGCGCTATTGTAATAGCTGCCTATGGAAACACTTCGTGGCAAGGTCGCACTGGTGACCGGTGGATCTCGCGGAATCGGACTCGCGATCGCACGCGCGCTCGCGGCAGACGGCGTGAAGGTGTCGGTAACCGGGCTGAGCGACGCGCATCTGTCCACCGCGCGCCCGACGATCGAAGCTGCTGGGCCGTCAGCTGTCGAAACGCTGCGCGCGGATGTTCGCCGGTACGACGACATCGAACGCGCGGTCAATGCGACGGTGGGTCGATTTGGTGGACTCGACATTCTGATCAACAACGCCGGCGTCGGTATCTTTGTCGATGTCGCTGAGATGACGCCGGTGCAATGGTCGGAAGTACTCGACACGAACATCACCGGCGTGTTCTATGCGTGTCATGCGGCGATTCCGCACCTGCGCCGGCAGGGTGGCGGTTCGATCATCAACATCAGCAGCCTCGCCGGTTCGAACCCGTTTGTGCGCGGCGCTGCCTACTGTGCATCGAAAGCGGCGGTGAACGCGTTTTCCGAGTCGCTGATGCAGGAAGTGCGCTACGACAACATCCGCGTCAGCTGTGTCGCTCCGGGATCGGTCGCGACAGAGTTCGCCCAAGGCGACGCCGCGAAAGGTGTCGATTGGAAGGTCGCGCCGGCTGAAGTCGCTGAGGTCGTCCTCAACCTTCTGCGTCACCCGGCTCGCAGCCTGCCGAGCCGAGTGGAGCTGCGGCCAACGCGGCCACCGAGAAAATAGAGACCTTATGTCAGTTTTCGAGAAGCACCGCGACACACTCGAGCATCACGAGACGATGATGGGAAGCGCGCGCGGACGTCTCGCCGTCGCGATGGATTTGCTGACCGACTCTCTCGCGCTCGTTGGACAGCACGGCGTTTACTGCCGCAGCGAGCGGTTCCCCGGCAAGCCGCGCATGGACATCGCCCTCGTCCTCGAACAGCTGGACGACGTCAAGCAGTTGGTGCAAAGCGCGATGGAGGAACTGCGGCCGCGTTCTTAGTTGCCGACGATGTGATGCACGTCCTTATTGTTTTCGTTGCAGATGTATTCCTGAATCTCTTCATCAGGAGCAAGCGTCGCGACCTTCGTAAGTGTCCACGGCTTCCTGAACGCGCCGGGATCATCCAGCGTGAGCTCGATCTGCAGATGGCCCACGTCGAGACGGCGTAGACGCTGAGTGACATGTAGCCGGTTGGTGTGCGGATATCCCGCGAAATCAAGCCAGCCGTGATCCTGGAATCCAACGGAATCAATAACCAGTGTGTCGCGATCCCATTTGCCGATTGAATGGCCCAACCATGCTGGACCGAAGCCGTCCGGATGCCCGCGTCCGTCGAGAAACACCTGACGAACGCCAGGAGTGTCCGTCTCGAACATCATGACGAGCGTCGTCGGATGATGCAGCAGCTTGAAAAATCCTCCCTCGATGAGCGGCACGGGTCCATGCGGCAGACAATACGAGGGCGGATAGTCTTTCGAGTTGCTCACCGCTCGCTCGTCCATCAACTGTTCTGCCCACGGAAGAAGCTCGAGCATGCTGAAGTCCGGCGGCTCGTTCAGCCACATCCCTGATAGGTCGGGCGTGCCGTCAGCGAGGCGCGGCGTGGGACCAGTGGGTGGCGGCGGACGGTTTTCGAAGATCGCTTTGATTGCTTCGGCGTCTTCGCCAACGGTTCGCAGCGTCGGTCCTTCTTCGAGCTGCACATCGAGCGGCAACGTGTGTCCTTGGCGGACGACCAGGCCCTCTCGATAGAAGGTCTTCATGCCGGCGACGTGAACCGATAATTCGTAGGTGCCTTCAGGCAGCTGCAGCGAGTACTGACCGTCGACGTTGCTCGTCGCGTTGATGCGAGTTCCGTTTTCAACGTGCCTGGCCTGCACTTCCGCGCCAGCGAAGGACTGCCCTTGCAGATCGGTGACGCGTCCCGTGATGACTCCTGCTGCCGTTCGAGCGAACGCGTGGCTCTGAACGAACATCATGGCGAGCGCGACTGCTGCGGCGTGCAGCTGGAACCACCGATTCGTCACGCGCGACGCATGTTCAACTATCGTACCTAGGTGATCCGCCCGCGGAGAACCTCGTCGCGGCTGTCGAGCGCCTCAGGCTTCGCCGCTTGGACATGCGGCTGACGCCATCGCGAGAGGATTAGCATCCAAGCGAGACCTGGAAAAAAGAACAAGGCGCCGAGCACTAATGACACAGTGCGCGGAGACGCGCCACGGTCGAGATAAAAACCTGTCAGATAGCTCGACAAAGACGACGTCAGCGTGAAGAGCGCCAGCTCCGCGGCGAAAACGCGGCCCCTGAATTCGTCCGGGACCTCCATCTGCAACAGCACCGTGCTGAAGACCCACAGGACTGATCCGCCGAAGTGCGCAAACAAGACGCACAGCGCGGCCAAAGGCAGTACCGACGCACGCGCCAGTGCAGCATAGAAGACGCCGATCATGAAGAATGCCGGCCCGATGCTTTTTCGCAGGACGGACGGCTCCTGGCCGAGCATCCAGCGCAGCAGAATTGGTCCGAGACCGGCGCCGACACCGCGTGCCCCATACAACACGCCAATGCCCGCAGCGGAGCTGCTGCCGATGGGGAAGACGCGCTGTCCGAAGATGGTCAGAAGAAGAAGAATGCCGCCGGCGAGGCCCCAACCGGTTTTCACGAGCATCAACGCGGCCACGTGCGCTTCGCGCCGCACATAACGGAGTCCGTCGATCAGATCGGTGAGTCCCGTCGCCGTGGCGAAACTTGTCCGGCGTTGGCGTCGCAGAGGCGTAGCGTCGTACCGCGTCATGGCGATGAACATCGCTGAGATGAAGAACGACGCCGAGTTGATGACGAACGCGGCGTCACGTCCGAAGACGGCGGTCACCACGCCGCCCACAGACGCGCCAATGGCCAGCATCGCCGACCAGGTTGCGCTCGCCAACGCGTTCGCCGGAAGGAGCTGATCGCCGGAGGTGACGTTCGGAATCGTGGCCGTCCGTGCTGGTTCAAAGAACGCGGTCGCCGCAACTGTGAACGCGGTGACAACATAGGCGATCCAGATGTGGTCGGCGCTGCGCACGAGCAGAAGACCGAGGATCAAGATGCCTCGAAGGATGTCGGCGGCCATCATGATGCGGCGGCGATTCAACCGGTCGACGACAACGCCCGCAAATGGCCCAACCACCGCGATCGGGAGAAGCTGGACGATGAGCATCCACGCAACCGCCGTCGCCGAGCCCGTCAGATCGAGGAGCAGCGCGTAGACCGCGACGGTGTTGAACCAGTCCCCCAGCTGCGAGATCGCCTGTCCGATGTAAAGAAGTCTGAAGTTCCGGTTCTGACGGAGAAGGGCAAGATACGGGCTCGCCAACGCGGCAAGTATAATCGCCGCGTCTTGGAGACGGTGGCGCACTACCGGATTCTCGAACCACTCGGCGAGAGCCGGCTTGGCAAGGTTTTTCGTGCACGCGATACGCGCCTCGGCCGAACCATCGCTCTCACCGTGCCGTCGGACGACATCCAGAACGACTCGTCGAAGCGCGCGCAGCTGCGCGCCGACGCAGAGCGGGCGATGGCGGTCTCACATCCGAACATCGCGGCGCTGTACGAGGCTGGCGACGATGCCGGTCGGATCTACCTCGCGTTCGAATTCGTGCCGGGCGATGCGCTCGAGCGCACGATTGCCGGTCATCCGCTCAACGCACGCCGCGCGATCGATCTCACCGCTCAAATGGCCGACGCGTTGGCCGAAGCCCACGCGGCCGAGGTCGCGCACGGCGACCTGACCGCGCGGCGCGTCGTCGTCACGCCCAAAGGCAACGCGAAGATTCTCGACTTCGGTTTTTCGCGATGGACGGCTGACGACGGTGCGCCTGGAGATCAGACGACGGACCTCGATGCGCTCCGCACGCTGATGTTCCAGATGTTGACGGGACGGGCGCAGAGCGGACGCGATGTCGCCCCCACGACGCTCAATAAATCGCTGCCCGCCGAGATCGACGCGATCGCCTTGAAGTCCTACGAATCTGCTGTGACGCTCGCAGCGGAACTGCGGGCGCTCGCTGCGGTTCTGGAAGTGCGCGCGGGGGCAGCCGATCGCGTTCGTCCCGCCAACATCCGAGGACGCGCTCCGCGTTCAAGACGTCCCGCGATTGCTGTCGCGGTCGTGATCATCTTGGCTGCGGCAGCCGTGGCCGCGTGGTGGTGGTTCCGCTAACGGCTACCGACCGCCGAGCAGATCCGGCAGCCTTGCCGTAAACGCGGACCGTGCGAGGATTTCGTCCACGCCAGCGGCCCTTGCCTCATTGACCGTGTTTACATCCACATGAGACACGAAGCCGACGACGTGAATCGGCGCAAGCGCGTTGTCGTGTTTCATCGCCGTGACCGTGCCGAGCGGATCAGTGCGTGGGTTGTTCAGGTCGAGAATGACGAGGGCCGGCGCGTTCAATCGCATCGCGCTGAGCGCGGCGTCTCGCGATCCCGCAAACGCGACGCTGACACCAAGCTGCGTCGCGGCTGACTTGATCTTCGATCTGAACATGAGATCATCGACAAGAGCGAGCACCATAGCGACATGCTAATGGAGACACGAGCCGTTGGTCCGTTCTTCAAGAATGGGTTTGTGATCGCCTGTGACGACACACGGGAGGCCGTCCTCATCGATCCGGGCGACGAAGTGCAGGACCTGCTCGCCATCGTTCAGGCAGAATCACTCGCCGTCAAACACATCCTGTTGACGCACGCGCACGTCGATCACATTACGGGCGTTGCCGCGGCCAAGCACGCGTTGGGCTCACCGATTTATCTGCATCGCGAAGACCTGTTCCTGTACGAACGCGTCGTCGAGATGGGTGCGATGTTCGGCATGCGAGTCAAGCCAGCGCCGCCGGTCGATGTCTTCTACTCTCCGGGACAGGTTATTCGGTTCGGGACATTCGAGGCCGTGCCCCATCACACACCGGGGCACTGCCCCGGCGGTGTCTGTCTGGAGATTCGAAGGACGGGGACAGCCGGCAAGGACTTGGTCGTCGGTGACACGCTGTTTGCCGGGTCGATCGGACGGACCGATTTGCCGGGCGGCGACCTGAAGACGCTGCTCGAGTCGATTCGCGGTGTGCTGTTCGCGTTTGGTGACGACGCTCGTGTCTATCCGGGGCACGGTCCGTGGACGACAATCGGACAAGAACGCCGCACCAACCCTTTTCTGCAGACCTCCGTCTAAGAAAGGTCCTGTCTGTCGATTGTCATTTCCACGCGGCCGATCTTCAGACGGTCACCGGTCGAGAGCGTGCCGTTTCGGACGCGTTGATTGTTGATGTACGTTCCGTTCGTGCTGTCGAGATCGACGACGTCGATGGCGCTGTCGGTCGCGGTCAGGCGGCAGTGAAGCCGCGAGACCAACGCGGCTTCGACGACGAAGTCTGCTCGTGGGGCGCGGCCGATGGTCTTGATCGCGCCCGGCGCCATGCGAAACGTCCAGGAGTCGCCGTCGGCGTCAGTCGCACTCTGCAAAATCCACATGGCGCGATATCTTAATGTGAGACGGGTTCTTTGAACTTCGCGCCGTAAGATGACGTAAGACACGAGGTATGGCAGTCCCACACGGTTCCCGCAAACGTCTTTACATCGGCATCATCGCCGTTCTTCTCGTTGTGGTCGCCGCCGCCGGTTTCGCGAGCCTCAAGGGCGCGTCGAGTAACGTCGATGCATCGAAAGTCGTCACGGTCGAGACCGGCACGATGGTCAAGTCGGTCGTCGCGACCGGCAAAATCGAGCCGACGACCAAGGTCGAGATTAAGTCGCGAGCAAACGGCATCATCGAAAAGCTGCCAGTTGATGTGGACACCGACGTCAAGGCCGGCGATGTGCTCGCCGAGCTCGACAAGGAACAGCTGCGTGCCGTGTTGCGAAGCGCCGAGGCCAATCTTCAAGCCGCGCGCGCCGCGCTCGACGCGGCCGAGGCGAATCTCAAGAAGGACGTCGTCATCGCCGAGGGACCGGACGTCGAATTCGCCCGGCGTAACTTCGAGCGATCTCAACAGCTGTTCGTCCAGAAGCTGATTCCGCAGTCACAGCTTGACGACGCGCATAGCGCGGTCGACGTCGCGACGAACCGCCAGCGTGCTGCGCAGTCGCAGCTGAGCGTCGATCAAGCGACGGTCTCGCAGTCGAAGGCTCAGGTCGCGCAGGCGATGGCCGCCGCCGACCAGGCCGCCGAGAGTCTGGCATATGCGACGATTCGCGCGCCCATCCGGGCTACCGTACTGAGCCGCGACGTCGAGATTGGCAGCCCAGTGTCGTCGATTCTCAACCTTGGCGCCAACGCGACGCTGGTGATGACACTCGGCGACATTCAGAAGGTCTTCGTCCGCGGCAAAGTGGATGAGGCCGACATTGGTCGAGTCCGTTTGAACCAGCCGGCGCGGATTCGTGTGGAGACGTTCAAGGATCGCGTGTTCGGCGGACGCGTCACGCAGATTTCGCCGCTCGGCGTGGAAAAAGACAACGTCACGAGCTTCGAAGTGAAGGTCTCGATTGAGAATCCCGGCCAGGAGCTCAAGGCCAACATGACGGCCAACGCCGAGATCGTCCTCGAAGAGCATCCGAACGCGCTGCTGATTCCTGAGGCGGCAGTGATCTACGACGCATCGAAAGCCGCATTCGTTGATGTTGTCGCGCCGGACACGAAGAGCGGCCGCAAGCGCACGCCCGTGAAAGTCGGCGTCGGCAACGGCACGAAGATCGAAGTGCTCGGCGGCCTGAAAGCCGGAGAGAAGCTCATCCTCCCCTCATAACCGCCAATGAAAGAGGCGCTCCTTCAGTCGCTACAGAACCTTCGCGCGAACAAACTCCGCAGCTTTCTGACCATGTTCGGGATTCTCTGGGGCATGGTGTCTGTCGTTGTGCTCTCCGCGATGGGCGAGGGATTCCAGCGCGGCAACGAGGCCGTTCTTCGCGAATTGGGCAAGAACATCGGGATTATCTGGGGCGGACGGACAAGCATGCAGGCCGGCGGCGAGCGCGCCGGCCGCATCATCAACCTGACGCTTGAGGACGCGCGTGCGTTCGAAACCGAATCGTCGATGGTTGCGGTTGTCAGCCCCGAACTGCAGCGCGGTGCCGTCAAAGTCAAGAGCGCGTACAACGACGCCACCGCCGGCCTGATGGGCATCGAGCCGCAGTATCAGGAAATCCGCACCATCGAGCTCGAGTACGGCCGGAACTTCACGCCGCTCGACGAAGAGCAAGTCTCGCGTGTTGCGATCGTCGGCTTCGACATGGCCGAACAGCTTTTCGGCAAACGTAACATCCTCGGGGAGCAGATATCGCTGAACGGGATCGCGTACACAATTGTCGGGAAGATTCGGAAGAAGAACCAGGACAGCAACTACAGCGGACCGGATAACAACAAGATCTTCGTACCATTCGCCGCAATGGCCCGGGACATGCCGCGGCGCGACGCGCAAGACGGCGTGCTGTCCGACATCATCGTCGCGCCGAAAGACTGGGTCGTCGAACAGCTGCCGACGGTGCTCGACAAAAGATCCGGCCGCATCGAGGATCTCACCTGGCCCCTCGAAGCCAATCTCCGCGCCATTCTGGCGCGGCGGCATGGTTTCGATCCCTCCGACAAGCAAGCGATGCCAATGTGGGACACCTCGCTGAACACGCTCATGTTCGATCGCATGATCGGCCACATGAAAGTGTTCTTCAGCGTCGTCGGCATTGTGACCCTGGCGCTTGGCGGAATCGGTGTGATGAACATCATGCTGATTGCGGTGAAGGAACGGACGAAGGAGATCGGTGTTCGTAAGGCGCTCGGTGCCACCACGAACCATATCCAGCGACAGTTCTTTCTCGAAGGTTTTTTCTTGACGATGATCAGCGGCGGGACGGGCATGTTGCTGGCCGTCGGTCTTTGCTCGCTGGTGAACATGCTGCCGTTGCCGACCCGCTTTGCCGGCATGATCATCTCGTGGCAGATCGCGACGCTGTCGTTGTGCATGCTTGTCGCTGTCGGTGTCGTCACGTCCACGTACCCGGCGCGCCGAGCCGCGGAGCTGCCGCCGGTCGAAGCGCTCCGGTTCGAAATGTAGTCCTCTGATGTCGTTGTCCATCCTTCGCGAGACTGTCCGCGAGGCTTTGTACGGCCTCTATCACCATCGCTTCCGCGCGGCGCTGTCGATGCTTGGAATCTCGTGGGGCATCATCTCGGTTGTCGTGCTGCTCGCGTACGGGGAAGGTTTCCGCCGTGCGATCGAAGCGGGTCTTCGCGGCGCATACGCCGACGGCACGGTCATCGTCTTTCCCGGGCAGACGAGCCTGCAGGCGGGCGGCGAGCGAGCGGGCAAGCGGATCCGTGTCACCGTCGACGACGTGCTGACGATGACCGAACTGCCGCTCGTCAAGGCGGTGAGCCCCGAGTTCATGCAGAACTTCCCGATCGTCTATGGGAACCGTATGTCGAGCCACCTCGTGCGCGCGGTTGGCGCCGCGTACGGTCCGATGCGAGCCGAACGCGCACAGCCTGGTGGTCGGTTCGTTGACGATGAGGACGTTCGCCTGCGCCGTCGCGTTGCGTTCATCGGGAGCGAAGTGCAGCGGAAGCTGTTCGGCGCCATTCCCCCGGTCGGCGAGACGATTCGCGTCGGCGGCCAGCCGTTCGAGATCATCGGCGTCGGTGAAGAGAAGGTCCAGCTTTCCAATTACAACCAGCCGGATAAGTACTGCGTCTTCGTGCCCTGGACGACGATGAGCGGACTGACCGACACGAAGTACGTGAATACGTTCTTGTGGCGTGCGGCGTCGCCATGGGTCGAACCGCAAGCAACGAAGCAAGTGCGGGAATTCTTCGCGGGCCGCTATCGCTACAACCCCGTCGATGAACGAGCGCTCAATATGTTCGGCTCGTCGAAGCAGAACGAGGTCGTCGATCCGATTGTCAACGGCCTCAAGCTCGTGCTGACGTTTATCGGCGTACTCACGCTCGCGATCGGTGGCGTCGGCATCATGAACATCATGTTTGTTAACGTACAAGAGCGGACGCGCGAGATCGGCGTGCGCAAGGCGCTCGGTGCGAAACGTGGGCAGATCCTGCTGCAATTCCTGCTCGAAGGTCTGGTGACGACGTTCGCCGGCGGCATGATCGGCATTGCGTTCTCGTACGGCCTGGTGTGGCTGGTCAGCCCTCGGCCCTTCCTCGCGGAGCTTCTCGACGACACACGCCGAGTGACCGACATCTATCTCGTGCTCTCACCGCAGCTCGTCGTCGTGACGTCGTCGATTTTGATGGTGGTTGGATTGATCGCGGGGTTCCTGCCCGCACTCAAGGCGTCGCGCCTCGATCCGATCGAGGCGTTACGGTACGAGTAGGGCCTTCTTCAACCAGTCAACGACGGCAGACGTGACTGCTGGGCTGACCTGTTTCACGGGCAGCTTTTCGTATTCGTCGGATTCACCGGTCACAGACATCGTCAGCAAGTGATTGACTCCAGGTACCTTCACGACGGTCGCAGGCAGGGGCGGTTTCCGCGCCTGCGTGAGCGCTGCAAGGCGATCGGCGTTCGACGCGGCAATCTGCGTATCGAGCTCGCCTTGGACGATCAGGATCGGTTGACGGACGCGAGCCACGAGCTTGGCGGGGTCGAGGGCGAGCAGACTCTGAAACTCGGGGTTGTCTACCTGGCGACGGATCTCGGGAGTGAATTGATCGAGGTCTTTGCCAGTCAGAGCCGCTTCGTTGATCCGCTTTTGCATCGCGATGCGCGCTTGTTTCTCCGCATCGGAAATGTTCAATTTGGCGAGCGCGTGTTCCTGCTGCTGTAGCACGAGGTCCGAACCAGACACACCTGGAGTCGCGAGCAGGACGACGGCGACGACGCGTTTCTCCGCGGCCGCCGTCATCAGCGAGACAAGCCCGCCTTCGCCGTGGCCGACAAGGACGATTCGTTTCGAGTCGACGTCTTTTCTGGACATCAAAAACTTCACAGCGGCGCGCTGATCTTCCGAGTAGTCGGCAACCGTCACGCCTTCCGGCCGTCCCCCGCTCTGTCCAATGCCGCGCTTGTCGTAGCGAACGACGAGGAATCCGGCGTCGGCAAGCGCGCCCGCGAGCTGACCGAGGATAGGAATGCCTGCGACGAGCTCGTCGCGGTCCGCGGGTCCGGAATCGCCGACGAGCACGACGGCGGGAAGCGGTCCTTTGGCGGCGCCGGTCGGCTTCGAGACCGTGCCTGCCAATGAAAACCCATTCGCCAGAATTCGCACTGATTCGTCGTTCGGCCTTGAGATCGCGACTTGCCGCGCCGCGACGGAGGCCACGTCAGTTCGCGCGACGTCGAGACCTTGCGCCGGCACTGTGAGACGCAGCAGCCGGCCGGCTTCGTCGGCCCACACGTTCACCTCGTCGGAGCCACTTGCCGACGCCATCGTGACGCGCGTCCGCTTTGCGCTGATCAGGCGAGTCGTGGTCTGGATTTGCTCGGTGGTGGAGTCGCCCACTCTGATTTGCAGCGACCCGAGAGGTATTTGATACGCGGGAAGCGTCGTGCCGGAAGGAACAGTCCGCAGGCGCGCTGCCAGGGCTTCATATGGACTGTAGAAAA
>Ga0075425_100004257_pt1 | contig 14717 bp, 15 predicted proteins | sample SoiMethybrSBSTD4_FD_75300 | JGI IMG/M metagenome (GOLD analysis project Ga0075425, IMG submission 75300) | Bulk soil microbial communities from a Populus tree surrounding site in Tennessee, USA - Soil MetaG P. TD hybrid SBSTD4 | ecosystem: Environmental > Terrestrial > Soil > Tree plantation...
GCGCGCCGCACGCGCGAAGAGCTGCAGTCCGCGAACGGCATCGGCGCGTTGCTGCTGGTTCAATTTCTTCAAGACGCCGCGCACTTTCTCGGCGTCGAGCACCGACGTCGACGCCATCGCCTCTGCCCCTTTCGCGGTGAGCCGCAGCTCGCGCTCGCGTTTGTCAGCGGTTGTGGCGTCGCTGGTGATGTAGCCGAGCCGCACGAGACGCGCGATGGTCGCGGAGAGCGTCGACGCCGCGACGCCGAGGTGCTGCGCGAGATCGCGCGGACTCATGCCGCGGTCGCGGTCGAGATGCGAAAGGATCGACGAGTCGCGCGACGACAGGCGCCACTGCGTCGACTTCGCGCGCACGTGATCGACGTGGCAGGCCAGATAGATCTGCGGATACAACCGCTGCACTTCGAAAACCAGCTCATCGAGCATGAGCTGATTGTGCGAAGGGAAAATCGTTCGTCAAATCGAACGATTCACTCGCTGAGGTACTTCTCCATCAACCGCGCGTTCTCGTCCATCGCTCGCAGCTGCACGTAGTACGCACGCGCGAAGAGAACGACGGTCGCGGCGGCGAGCGTGTCGTGCAGCCAGCGCGGCGTCTTTCCGCCGGCCACGCCGCCGCCCATGATGAACGTCACCATCAGGATTCCGATCGCGTACATCGCCGCGGGGAACACCTTCGACTTGAACGCGCGCGTCTTCTGCACCGCGACCGGATCCTGATTCGACTTCTCCTTGATCTCTTTTCCGGTGCCGATGAAGAAGAACATCGTCATCGACTGCGAGAAGAGTCCGAGAACGACGGTGCCGAGGGCGAAGAAGATGTGTTTGGCCGCATGGACGGGCGTGGCCAGAAACCCGAAGACGCCGGTGGCGATCAGCGCGGCGATCGTGAGCAGAGTGGTAATGAGGAGAAACTGCGCCATATGAGATAAGGATAGTGTGTACGTTCCGAACCCGGTCACGGTCGGCGCGTTGCGCTTCGGCGCGCACTGCGTATTCGCGGCGATCGCGTCGACTCGCGCGGACCCGTCGCGCAATCGCATCGGCATGGCGTTTTCGTATGCCGTGCTGCGCGCGGCGGGCGGGTGGGTCATCGGGATTCCCCTCGGACTCGTGCTGCTGCATCACTTCCACGAGCTCACGCCGCGGCTGATGATCAGCGCGTTTGCGATTCCGCGGTTTGTGCTGTCGGCTCTTCTCATTCACTGGCTGTTCAAGCCGCGCGGCGGGCGCGCCGAGACGATTCTCTGGGCGCTGCTCAGCGTGGCCATGACTTCGCTTGTCGACATCTACGCGCTCGGCAATCACGACTGGCTGCAGATGACGTGGTGCTGAGCTAGACTCGCGGACCGAATGACGTCCTATCGCGACTCCGGCGTCGACATCGACGCGCAAGACGACGCGCTGCGCGAAGTGCGGCGCATCGCGCGCGGCACATTCACGCCGAACGTCGTCTCCGACATCGGTTCGTTCGGCGGACTCTTTCGCGCGTCGTTCGAAGATATCGAGAAGCCGATCCTCGTCTCCTCGACGGACGGTGTCGGCACGAAGCTGCGCGTGGCGCGGGCGATGAAGGTTCACGACACCGTCGGCTACGACCTCGTCTGCCACTGCGTCAACGACATCCTCGTGCAAGGCGCGCGACCGCTGTTTTTTCTCGACTACTACGCAACGGGAAAACTGCGGCCGCCGGTCATGACCGACGTCATCCGCGGCATGGCCCGGGCGTGCAGTGAAAACGGATGTGCGCTCATCGGCGGCGAGACCGCCGAGATGCCCGGCTTCTACGGCGACGACGACTACGACATCGCCGGCTTCATCGTCGGCGTCGTCGACGAATCGAAAACGATCGACGGCAAAGCGGTCCGCGAAGGCGACGTGTTGATCGGATTGCCCTCCGCCGGCCTCCACACCAACGGCTACTCCCTCGCGCGCAAAGTCCTCGGCGAGGACTATCAGGAGATCCTGCCGGGCGTCGGGAAAATCGGCGAGGCGCTGCTCGCGCCGCACATCTCGTATCTGAAACCACTACTGCCGCTCGTCAACGAGCGCGCGCTGCACGCGCTCGCGCACATCACCGGCGGCGGCATTACCGACAACGTTCCGCGCGTGCTGCCGTCGAACCTCGACGCGCGCGTAAAGCTCGGCTCGTGGCCCGTGCTGCCGCTCTTCCGCACGATCTACGACAAGGGAAAGATCGATCCGCAGGAAATGCTGCGCGTGTTCAACATGGGCATCGGCATGGTGCTCATCGCAGCGCCCGAGCACGTTGACGCGATCGCGAAACACTTCACGAAGATCGGGCAGAAGTTCTACTTCATCGGCAACGTGGTGAAGGGCAGCGGACGCGTGATGTACGACGCGCCGCCGTCCGGCTTCGCCAGTTGGATCGAATGATCCGCGTCGCCGTCCTGCTGTCCGGCCGCGGCTCGAACTTTCTCGCGATCGATGACGCCATTCGCGACGGCTCGCTCGATGCCGAGATCGTCTGCGTGATCTCGAATCGTCCTGAGGCCCGCGGCATCGAGCTCGCGCGCGAGCGCAAGCATCACGCGCACATCATCGATCATCGCGAGTTCAAGTCACGCGCCGAGCATGAAGCGGAAGTGCTGCGGATACTGGAGACGGCGCGGCCGGATTACATCGTGCTCGCCGGCTACATGCGACTGTTGAGCGCGGACTTCGTGGCGCGCTATCCGAATCGCATTCTCAACATTCATCCGTCGCTGCTGCCGGCGTTTCCCGGGATCGATGCGCAAGCGCAGGCGGTCGCGTACGGCGTGAAGATCAGTGGATGCACGGTGCACTTCGTGACGGAGAAAGTCGATGCGGGGCCGATCCTCGTGCAGCGGGCGGTGGAAGTGCGCGATGACGACACCGGAGACACGTTGGCTGCGCGCATTCTCGTCGAGGAGCACAAGGCGTACGTGGAGGCGTTGCGGAAGCTTCGGCCCCTCACCCCTTCATCCCCTCTCCCCGCAAGCGGAGCGAGGGGACCAGGCTAGAACGGCCAAAATTTGCGCCACCACGGCTGCTTGTCGACTGCGGCTCCCGCGACGGCGGCGACCTTCGAGATCACCTGTCCGTTCTGTGCGACTGAGATTGCGCCGACCGCTTGTCCGGCTTTCACCGGCGCGGTGACCTGGCCGCCGGCGAACGACACTTTCACTGCCGCTTCTTCGCCGCGTTTCACGAGCGCTTTCACGTCCGAGCTGGCAACCGCGGGAACCGTCTTCGCGGCGCCGTCGATCACGTTTGCTTGTCCGACGGTCGTTCCCTTGCGCAGCACTGTCGCCATCGAGTACTGCGCGAATGCGGTGCTCAACAATTTCGACGCGATGCCGAAAGAGCTCAGCGGGCCGTGCGGCGCGCGCGCACCCATCACCACCGCGATCAGCTCGAGATCACCGCGCTTCGCGGACGCGGTCACGCAATAGCCCGCCGGTCCCGAGTAGCCGGTCTTGATGCCGGTGGCGGCGTCGTAATAGTCCTGCTTTCCGGGCTGGAGCAGATGATTCGGATTCGTCAGTCCGGCGGTGAACGTGCCGTTGGCGAAGTCCATGTGCGGCGTCGCGGCGTACTGCTTCATCAGCGGATACTTCATCAACTCGATGGCGACCATGGCCAGGTCGTACGCCGACTGCTTGTTGATCAGATTCGGATTCGCGCTGTTCGGAAGTCCGTGCGGATCGTAGAACGTCGACTCTTTGAGTCCGAGGGCTTTGGCGCGCTGATTCATGATGTCGGCGAAGTTCTCGGCGGAGCCGGCGATCTTCTCTGCGAGCGCTTCGGCCGCGTCGTTCGCCGACTGAATCATCAGCGCGGCGAGGAGCGTCTGCACCGGGAAGACCTGCCCTTGTTTCGCGTAGATCTGCGAGCCGCCCATCTTGCTGGAGCGCGCGGAGATCGTGACCGGCGTGTCGAGCTTCAGCCGGCCGTCGCGAATCTCTTCCATCGTGATGAGCGCGGTCATCATCTTCGCCATCGACGCCGTCGGCAGCGGAACATGCTCGTTCTCCGCGAAGATGACGCGCTTCGTCACAGGCTCGATCACGAACGCGGCGGTGTATCCCTTGCCGGTCGTGTCGACGGCGGCGCCTTTGGCCATGCCGCCGCCTTCTTCTTGTTGGGCGAACAGAGGAAGTGCAACGAAAAGAAATGCGAGTACTACACGTTTCATGGAACGGTCCTCAGGCAAGCGCCGTACCGACGACGGTCACGACGCTCGCGCGCGTTTTGTTTTTTTTGCGGCCCGCGACGTGCGCGGGATGGAGCTGATGACGGTCCAGTCGTGTTTGTGCACGACGACCGGCTCCTTCGATTTCGGCCACAGATCGACCGGGATGTAGTAGTAACCGTCGCCGAGGACGCGCGACTTGATCGAGAGATCACGCATGCTCTTGCAGAGGCTCTTCTTGCCGCGAATGGCGCTCCGCTCCACCACCACACCCGTGCGCTCTCCGACGCCGTCGAAGATGCTGATCTCCACACACAGAGAATTCACTAAAGTCATTTCGCTTACTCCGCCTGACCTGTTAGCAATTTCTGTGCGCGCCTTGCCGATACAATGACTTAGATGGAAACCCCCGCCGCGCGCGCCGATCGCCGCGCTCGTCTCAAGGTCCTCGGCCGCGACGCCTGGCAGCTCATCTGGCGCGCGCGCAAACGCCTCGTCCTCGGCCTGCCGCTGATGTTCGTCAACCGCATCGCCGGCATGGTGCTCCCCTACACGACGAAGTACCTCATCGACGACGTCATCAAGAAGGGCGATCACCGACTGCTGTGGTGGCTCGTCCTGATCGGCGGCATCGCCGCGCTGATCACCGCCATCACCGACTACTCGCTCGCGCAACTCCTCGGCATCGCCGCGCAGCGCTCCATCACCGACTTGCGCGTGAAGCTGCAGCAGCACGTGCAGCGATTGCCGATCGGCTACTTCGATGCCACGAAGACCGGCGTCCTCGTGTCGCGCGTGATGAACGACGCGGAAGGGATTCGCAATCTCGTCGGTACGGGACTGGTGCAGCTCTTCGGCGGATTCATCACGTCGATTCTCGGCATGATCGTGCTCTTCCGATTCAGCTCGCGGCTCGCTTCGATCATCATCGGGATGATTCTCGTCTTCGCCATCGTCGTTTACTACGCGTTCAAAACAGTGAGGCCGATCTTCAAGAAGCGCGCGGAGCTCAACGCGCAGATCACCGGACGTCTCAACGAAAACTTCTCCGGCATTCGCGTCGTGAAGGCGTATCGCGCGGAGCAGCATGAGTCGCGCGTCTTCGCGAAGTCGGCGCACGAGCTGTTCCGCAACGTGATGGCGACGATGCGGACGATCTCCGGCGTCGGCGCGATGTCGACGCTCATTACCGGCATCGTCGGCGTGATCGTGCTGGTCGTCGGCGGCAACGAAGTGATCGCGGGACGGATGACCGTCGGCACGCTCGTGACGTTCACGATCTTTCTCGGGCTCGTGGTCGTGCCGATCATTCAGATCGTGTCGATCGGCACGCAGTTGTCGGAAGCATTCGCGGGGCTCGAGCGGATGCGCGAAGTCTTCGGCGAGATCCGCGAAGACGCCGAGGATCCGAAGAAGCGCGCTCTCGATGTGATTCATGGAGACGTCGAGTTCCGCGACGTCACGTTCGAGTACACGCCGGGGACGCCGGTGCTGAAGGACATCAATCTGCTCGCGCGCGCGGGACAGTCGGTGGCGCTGGTCGGTCCATCAGGATCGGGAAAGAGCACGCTCGTGTCGCTCGTCGCGGCGTTTCATCGTCCAACCACGGGCGCGATCTACATCGACGGCCGCAATCTCGACGAGCTGCGCCTCGGCGACTACCGCAGCAATCTCGGCATCGTGCCGCAGGACTCGTTCCTCTTCGCCGATACGATCTACTCGAACATCGCGCTCGGAAATCCGCACGCGTCGCGCGAGGAAGTGCTGCGCGCCGCGCACATTGCGCACGTCGACGAGTTCACGGAGACGTTCGCCGACAAATACGAGACGATCGTCGGCGAGCGCGGCGTGCGCTTGTCGGGCGGACAGAAGCAGCGCGTCGCCATCGCGCGCGCGATCGTCGCCGATCCGCGCATTCTCATCCTCGACGAAGCGACGTCATCGCTCGACAGCGAAAGCGAAGCGCTGATCCAGGACGGCTTGAACTCGCTGATGAAAGGACGCACGACGTTCGTCATCGCGCATCGCCTGTCGACCATTCGCAGAGCCGATCAGATCCTCGTGCTCGAAGAAGGCCGCATCACCGAGCGCGGCACACACGCCGAGCTGATGACGCTCGACGGCAAGTACCGATTGCTGTACGAGAAGCAGTACGGCGTGGCGATCAATCGGTTCGTGAATGAGGGGGAAGAGGTTGAGGATGCCGCCAAGATGTAGGACTAATACCAAGGACTGAGGACTGAGTGCTGAGGACTGAGTGGGGAACCCCTTTCACCTCAGTCCTCAGTCCTCGTCGTTACGGCCGCAGCTCGACGTTCCAGTACGCCTCATCAAGGAAGTTCTTCCAAATCTCCGGATAGGTCCTTCCCTGCAGCCGATGCAGCGGATGCCACTTCGGACGATGCGGCTGGCGGATCAGGCGCATGTCGGACTCGTGCAGCAGCTTGTTCCCTTTGCGCACGTTGCACGGCAGGCAGGCGCACACGACGTTCTCCCACGTCGACTTGCCGCCGCGCGAGATCGGCACGACGTGATCGAGCGACAGCTCGGACGACGGAAACTTCCGCCCGCAGTACTGGCAGCGATTCTGGTCTCGCAGATAGATGTTGCCGCGCGAGAACTTCACTTCCTGTCGCGGCAGGCGATCGAAGGCGAGGAGCTGCACGACGTGCGGGATGAGGATGTTCCGCGACGGCGTGCGGACGTAGTGATCGTTCGGCTGAACGGGGATGTCGGCCCAGTTCTCGAAATCGTAGGTGCGGTACTCGGAGTCGACGGCGCGCACCTGTCCCTTGTAGAGAAGCGTCAGCGCGCGGCGCACCGAAGTGATCTGCACCGCCTGAAAGACGCGATTGAGGACAAGGACGTGGCCGTCGAGCATGATTCCTTCACCGCAACACCCGCAGCGGCCGGTTATGTTTCCACGCTCGACCGTCCTACCGCCGGCGAGTTGCATGATACTCGGAAGCCTGAACCGAGCCAAAGTTGCAAAAACAGACGACTTGCACCATAGTAAACGCCAAGACGAATCCGATTGTGCAAGCGCGACGGCGCCGCAAATGGCGGAGCCGCCGAGCGTCAATGGGTGTGGTTTTGGGAGGCTTGTATGCGCGTCTTTCCTCGGCTTGCTCTCGTCGCTCTGGGTATCCTCATCGCGCCGGCAGTCTTCGCGAGCGATCAATTTCATGCTGATTGCCCGCTGACGCTCGTCGCGACGAATGCACCGGCATCGAACTTCAACAACTCGCCGGCCGGCGCGTTCCGATCCGGGAATCAGATTTTCGTGCTGCGCGGCCAGACCGTCAGCACATTCAATGTCACCGATCTCGGAGACATGCAGGTCGTGCGCGAAGACTTCGTCGGCACGATGGGCGCTCGCGAGACGAATGGCGGCGTCGCGTTCAGCAACGGCTTCCTGTTCGTCAGCGGAGACGCCGGCCTCGAGATCTTCGACATGCGCAACGTCCGCGCCGGCGGCAACGCGCCGCTGTTCGTATCGCGCACGCCGGGCTTCCACTATCACCGGCTCGCCGTCAGCGGCAATACGCTCGCCGGCGTTTATCCGGGAACGGACCTGCCTTGCTATCCGCAGGGCTTCCCGATCCCGCCGCAGCAACCGATCACCGGCTGCGCGACGAACGTCGACATCTTCAACATCGCCAATCTGAACAACCCGATTCGCACCGCCACGATCTCGACCGCTCCGCTCGCGACGAACGGCTTCCTCGGCGGCATCAACGACGTTGCGTTCAACTTCGGCTTCCTCGTGCTCGTCGGCAACAACGGCTCGGGATCGTTCAACGTCAACAATCCTTCGCAGCCGATTCTCATCGGCACCTCCGGCGTCGGCGGTACGTTCGCGGTGAGCAACGGCACGAACCTGCTCGGCATCGGCAACGACGGCTCGGTGCTCGTCAACATTTTCAGCACGAACGGTCAGTTCGCGCCGTTCCTGCAGGAGACGCTCGATCCGTCGCTGCAGATCGATCGCGCGAATCCCGTCGTGTTCCATCCGCAGGGAACGTTCGACGAAGGCGGCGGCCGTCTCATCATGATGGCCGACGAGCGCGATCCGCTTTCGCTGCAGCCGGCGCGCACGATCGCCTTCGACGTCTTCGACTTCGGCGTACCGCAGAACGAAGGCTCGAGCTCGCGCAACTACGAAACGGTCACGCCGATTCGTCCCGACGAGGTCAAACACAATCCTCTTGCCGTCGGTCCGATGATCTTCACCGTCGGCGAGATGAGCGGCATTCAGTCGTGGGGCGCGTGCGGACAGATGGACGGACGCATCGAGCTCGATCTCGTCTCCGCGCTCGTCTGCGGCGGCACCTACCTGCACGGTTGGGTGACCGGCGATCAGAAGATCGCCAACGTCGAGTTGTTCCTCGACTCCGGATCGCTCGGCGCCGCGCCGCCTGCGGCGACCGCGGTTCCGCGCAACGACGTACCGTCGCGCAATCCGGTCTTCCCGTGGCTGCTCAGCATCAATCTCGACGCGACACCGAAAGGTGTACACCTGCTCCGCGCCGTCGGCACCGACATTCTCGGCAACCGCCGGCAGTTCGCAAGCGTCGCGCTGAACTTCCCGGGACCGCCGAACAACTGCACGGCGCGCGCGAAGCGTTCAGGAGTCGCGCACTAAGACAGATCGATCGGACGGGCGGACGAGGGCGTCCGCCCCTCCACTTCTTCGATGATTCGCAGCGCCGCCTCACGACGATTCTTCGCAGCAGTGATCGGGCGTCCGACGACGATGTAGTCGGCGCCCGATCCGATCGCCTCTCGCGCTGACATCGTTCTCCGCTGATCGCCCGCGTCGCTTCCCGCTGCGCGAATCCCCGGCGTGAGAATCACGAAGTCTCTTCCGCACGCTTCGCGAATCGCTGCGATCTCGCGCGGCGACGCCACCGCGCCGCGCAGCCCCGACTCCTGGACGAGCTGCGCGAGACGCACCGCATTCGACACCACCGTGCCGCCAAAGCCGATGCGCGGCAAATCCGATTCGTCGATGCTCGTGAGAATCGTGACGCCGAGGACGAGCGCGTTTTTCGACGACTCGGCGCAGGCGCGGAGCATCGCTTCGCCGCCGCTCGCGTGCACGGTGATGATCGACGCGCCGAGGGAGACGGCGGATTCGACGGCGTGCTTCGCGGTGTTCGGGATATCGTGAATTTTGAGATCGAGGAAGACGCGCTCGCCGCGCGACACGAGCTCACGAACGATGGCCGGTCCGTTGCCGATGAAGGCCTGCAGTCCGATCTTGAACGTGCCGGCGACGTCATGCAGCTCATCGACGAGTGAGAGGATCTCGTCGCGCGACGAAACGTCGAGCGCGACGACGAGCCGGTCGCGAGCTTGCATCAAAGGATGATTGTAACGAATGGACAAGTGGACCGTCGCCCGAACACTTGACGAGATCGCGAAGTACATCGAGCTGAGCGATCCGAATCCGTTTCGCGTTCGCGCATTCGAGCGCGCGGCGCGCAAGATCGAGACGCTCGATCAGGACATCACCGATCTCGTGCTGCGCGGCGAGCTTTTCTCGGTTCCCGGAATCGGCAAAGGCATCGCGCCGATCGTCAGCGAGATCGTCACGACGGGACAGTCGCGCTATCTCGAAGATCTGCGCCAGCAATATCCGCCGGGCATCTTCGATCTTCTACGCGTTCCCGCGCTCGGGCTGCGCAAGATCGGCATCCTGCATTCGGAGCTCGGCATCAGCGACATCGCAGCGCTCGAGCGCGCCGCGCGCGAAGGACGCATCGCGAAGCTGAAAGGATTCGGCGCGAAGACGCAGCAGAAGATTCTCGAAGGAATCGGCGTCGCCGCGACGCGCGTGTCGCAGCATCTCCTCCCGTTCGGACTGGCGTTGGGCGAGTCGCTGCGCGAGCAGCTCGCAGCCATCGATGCCATTGAAGACGCCGAGGTGACGGGGAGCGTGCGGCGAAGGCTCGAAGTCATTCGCAACGTCAACATCGCCATCGCGGCGCGCGACGTGGTGAAGGTGATCGCCGCAATCAAGAAGCGAAAGATCATCGACAAGATCAAAGAGATCGCCGCCGAGGGCGGCGGCGCCACATTGCGCGGAGTGGCGCGCGACGATGTTGAGGTGTTGTTGCACATCGTGAAGCCGCAGTCGTTCGGTACGTGCATCTTCCTCACGACCGGCAGCAAAGAGTTCGTGAATGTGGCGCCGCCGCCCCCGGCGGCGCGCACCGAGCACGAAGTCTTCGAGAAACTGCAGATTCCCTTCGTCGACCCCGAGCTTCGCGAGAACGCGGACGAACTGAAGCGCAAGAAGCGCGTCACGCTGATCCAGCCGTCCGATCTCCGCGGCACGTTTCACATTCACACGACGTACAGCGACGGCCGCGCGTCGGTGCTCGAGATGCTCAAAGCGGCGCGCGAGCGCGGCTACGAATACGCGGGACTCTCCGATCACTCGCAAGCGGCGTTTTACGCGCACGGACTCACGCCGGACGACTTGAAAGCGCAGCACGCCGACATCGACAAGGCGCAGAAAGAAGTCGCGCCGATGCATGTCTTCCGCGGCACGGAAGCCGACATCCTCAACGACGGCTCGATCGACTACGGCCCGAAGATCCTCGCGAAGTTCGACTTCGTCGTCGCATCGATCCACTCGCGCTTCGGCATGGACAAGAGCGAGATGACCGCGCGCATCCTCCGCGCGCTCGACGATCCGCACGTCACCTTCCTCGGCCACGCCACAGGCCGCAAGCTGCTCGCGCGCGAAGGCTACACGTTCGACTTCGACAAAGTGTTCGATCGCTGCGCCGAGCGCGGCGTGATCATCGAGATCAACGGCAATCCGAACCGGCTTGATCTCGACTGGCGGCACATCCGCCGCGCGCTCGACCGCGGCGTCGTCTTCAGCATCCATCCCGACGCGCATTCAGTGCGCGAGATGGCGCACGTCATCAGCGGAACGTGGGTAGCGCGCAAAGCGGGACTGAGCGCGAAGCAGATCTTCAACGCGCGTCCGCTGGAGGAAGTGGCGGAGTGGCTCGAGTTGCGCCGAAAACACGTCGGGCGGGCCTGAAGCCCGCCCGAGGTGGTGTGTGGAGGAGAACAACCCCGGCGTCAGCGCCGGGCAACAAAAGCAACGGAGAGGGCGCGCTGGCCTTTGGGACGGGCAACCGTGAGAACCACCGTCTGGCCGATCGTCACATTGAGCGTGGTCTTGTAGAGCTCACTGAGCTGATCGCCGTTCAGTTTCGAGATGCGGAAGTCGGAGAGCTGGATCGTGTCGCTGGCGGGATCGTATTCGCCGAAGTGGAAATCGGCGCGATAGCCGTTGGCGAGATTGATCGAGCCGCCTTCGCCTTCATGCGATTCGACGTTCGCCGAACCGAGCGACTCGAGATTGTTGAAGCCCATCATCGTGAAGCTGCGCTGGAGGTCTTTGAGCTCTTCGACGGTTCGCGCCGAGGCCTCTCCGCGCGACGCGGCGATGAGCCGGATGTTGAGCTTCAGCGAGCGCGGCGCGGCGTCGTAGTCGTTGATCGCAGTGGCGACCGCTTTGATGTTGTCGGGATGATCGGTGACGACGAGCGAGTTCGCCTTCGGCTGAATCGAGATCGTGCCGTCCGCGCTGAGCAGCGACTTGATCACGCCCGCGGCTTTGTCGGCCGTCTTGTACTTGAACTGGAACGTGCGAACCGACAGCGCCTTCGCGTCGGCGTTCGCGCCAGGCTCGGCGAGCGCGACTCCAGCCGTCATCACCACTGCGAGAAGAATCATCAATACGCGTTTCATAAGTCCGCCGGAAGATTTTCGTCGACGATCATGACGACATGCGGCTCGTTTCCGCTATCCGCCGGCACCTCGACGATCGTTGCATTCTTTGAGGAATACGTAGCGACGATCGGTTTCGTCACTAAATTTCTTGCGGTCAGGACCGAGTGCCGAGGAGTGAGGACTGCGGACGGTTGCACGACGTGATGCTCGCGCTCGTAGACGAGCGCGCCGCCGGTGATGCCGGCGATGAGCGTCGCGGCGACGGCGAGACGGCGCGTCCACGAGATGTTGTGACGGCGCGGCGCCAGCTCGTCTTCGGTCTTGCGAAGCTGAACGGCGTGCATGACGTCGTTGACGAATGCGTCGACGCCGCCGGGCGGAATCATCTCCGCTCCGCCGATGGCGCGGAACATGATGTCGGGATCGTTGTGCGCGGCGAAGTCGAGGCACGGATCGCAGACGCGAACGTGCTCGAGGATGCGCGGATCTTCAGTCGACGGAGCGAACGCCACACGGAATTCGAGGCAGTTCATTCGCTCCTCCAGAGACGCGCGTATTCGGGATATCGCTTCTGCAACTGCTGCTGCATCATCTTGCGCGCGTTGAACAGGTGATTGCGGACGGTCGACTCGCGGCATCCGAGGATCTTGGCGATCTCGGAGGATGGGAGGTCGTCCATCTGATTCATGATGAAGATCGTCTTCTGCTTCGGAGAGAGGCAGGCGGCGACGTCGTTGAAGACGTGCTCGATTTCCTTGTGCTGCACGACGACGCCCTGCTCGGCGTCGGCGGAGGTCTTCACGAGGCGCAGGTTCGAGTTCACCGCGTTCTCGCGCGACTGCTTGTTGCGCATGAAGTCGATGGCGACGTTCGTGACCATGCGATAGAGCCAGGTGTCGAACGCGTACTGCGGGTCGTATTTCTCGAGGTTCTCCCACAGTTTGATGAAGACGAGCTGGGAGATGTCTTTCGCGTCTTCGGCGTTTCCGATGACGCGATAGCAAAGGGCGTAGACCTTGGAGGTTTTCCGGCGGACGAGCTGTTCGAACGCGTCGGAGTCGCCTCCGCGGATCGTCTCCACGAGCTCGCGATCGTCAGGCTCGGCAGTCTGGGTCGGGATCATCAAGCGCAGTTCCGCTGCCATCGTAATCAATGAGTACGGAGGCGGTTTACGAAACGTCTAGGCTGGTTGGACGCTTCCCGGGGAAGTGATGAGTGATGAGTAATGAGTGATGAGTACCAGGGGCTGACGCGTCACTCATTACTCATCACTCATCCCTCATCACTCATCACTTCCGGAGCACGTCATTTCATCGCATCCTGTAGAATTGGCGACACATGCGCGTCCTCGTCGTCGGGCAGGGTGGTCGCGAGCACGCCCTCTGCTGGAAGCTCAAACAGTCGCCGCTCGTCCGCGAGATCTACGCCGCACCCGGAAATGCCGGCATCGCCACGGTCGCCGACTGTGTCGGCATCGGCGTCGCCGACATCATCGAATTGGCCGATTTCGCCGAAAAACTCAAAATCGACCTCACCATCGTCGGCCCCGAGCTCCCTCTCACCCTCGGCATCGTGGACGAGTTCCAGAAGCGCGGACTTCCGATTTTCGGTCCGACCCGCCTGGCCGCAGAGCTGGAAGGGTCGAAAGTCTTCTCTAAAGAGTTCATGCGCAAATACAACATCCCCACCGCGGAGGCCACCGCCTGCGCGAGCGTGGATGAGGCCAAAGCGGCGCTGAAGAAGACGAAGTACCCGGCGGTGATCAAAGTCGACGGACTGGCGGCCGGCAAAGGCGTCGTCATCGTCCAGTCCGCCGGCGAGGCGGACGAGTACCTGAAGCTCGTCTTCGACGACAAGAAGTTCGGCAACGCCGCGAACCGCATCCTCATCGAAGAGTTCCTCGAAGGCGAAGAGGTGAGCTTCCTCGCCATCAGCGACGGCAAGCGCTGCGTGCCGCTCGCGCCGGCGAAGGACTACAAGAAAGCGTTCGACGGCGAAGAGGGACCGAACACCGGCGGCATGGGGGCGCACTCCCCCGCAGTCGTGCTCAGCGGCGAGACCGCGGCCGAGATCATGAAGACGATCATTCTGCCGACGATACAGGGAATGTCGGACGAAGGGCGCGTCTACACCGGCGTGCTCTACGCGGGACTGATGCTCACGCCGAACGGCCCGAAGGTGCTCGAGTACAACTGCCGTTTCGGCGATCCCGAAACGCAAGTGCAGATGCTGCGGCTCGAAGACGACCTCGCCGAGATCTGCCTCAAAGTCGCGCGCGGCAACCTCGGCGACACGAAGTTGAATTGGAAGAAAGAAGCGGCAGCGTGCGTCGTCGTCGCGGTGGACGGCTATCCCGACGAGTTCACGAAGGGACAGGAAGTGGAGATCGATCCGGTCGAGGACGATCAGGTGGTGATCTTCCACGCCGGCACGATCAAGCGGGGCGGCAAGATGATCAACGCCGCCGGCCGCGTCGCCAGCGTCTGCGCGCGTGCCGGCTCGCTCTTTGAAGCGCTGCGCAAAGCGTATGAAGCCGCGCCGAAAGTGCGATTCGCCGGTGCGCGTTATCGCACCGACATCGGATGGCGCGCGCTGGAGATGAGGAAGACTGCGAGTGGCGGATAGCTGGGTTCTGATCCTCATGGGCAGCGACTCCGACATGCCGGTCATGTCGGAAGCGGCGAACGCGCTCGAAGACCACGGCGTCCCGTACACGATCACCGTCGCCTCCGCGCATCGCACCCCGGAGCGGACCAAGCAGATCGTCACCGACGCCGAG
>Ga0075425_100004259_pt1 | contig 14713 bp, 19 predicted proteins | sample SoiMethybrSBSTD4_FD_75300 | JGI IMG/M metagenome (GOLD analysis project Ga0075425, IMG submission 75300) | Bulk soil microbial communities from a Populus tree surrounding site in Tennessee, USA - Soil MetaG P. TD hybrid SBSTD4 | ecosystem: Environmental > Terrestrial > Soil > Tree plantation...
GGTTCCTCAATATTCATCGCCACCGTCGAAAGTTCGTCCGACAAGGTTGGCGAGCCGGCAACAATCTGCTGGAACAATGTGAGTACGTTTCGCTGTAACGCCTCCACCTCAGAAGTCTTGGGAGGGATCGCCTCCGGAACCGTTTCCACTCGCGCCATCATGTAGGGCGCAAGCTGCGTAAATTCGGCCATGCGCACCCGCTCCAGGCCTTCAGCAAAAACAAACAGGCTCTGGTTCGGCATCTTCACTACTTTGTGCACCACCGCGAGCGTGCCAACTGCATACAAATCTGTGGGTTGGGGCGTATCCACGCGCGCTTCACGCTGCGCCACCACAATGATTGTCTTGTCCTCGCCAAGCGAGTTGATCAGTTGCACTGAGCTTTCGCGACCCACGGTCAGCGGCAAAACCGCATGCGGAAACAGAACCGTGTCCCGGACGGGTAATACTGGAAGTGAGCGATTTTCTGACGGCATCGTTTTCTCGATTATCTCTATCTCTTTGCGCAGTTTACGTCCTGCGCCACATTTATGAGTACTAACTTGAGTGTATGGTACTCAAGTTTGATGCACCACACTTTTGCGAAGATTCAACCCGAAGCAAATCAGCTCATTCCCAAAACACTTGGATTCTAAATCGCGATCCCAAGTCACGTGAAAAACGAATGTTGTCGTACGACCGGCGTGTCAGTTCAGCACCCTTGAATGCGCTTTCCTAGGCTGCCGGATAAATTCCCAGTACCTTCACCATATCGGTCACCACCCGCAGTTGCAGTAGCGCTCCCCGGGCAACCTTGTCATCCCCACGAAGAAAATCTGTGTAGAAGACGTACTCCCAGGGCCGGCCCCGCATAGGGCGCGATTCAATCTTGCTGAGACTGATATCGCGATCGGCGAAGACACGAAGGGCCTGATACAGAGACCCGGGAATATTCTTCACCGCGAAGACAATGGACGTCTTATTTGCGCCGGGGAGGATCCGTTGCTTTCCCCGCAACAAAAAAAATCTGGTGAAATTCCGCTTATCATCTTCGATGCCGGCAGCCAGAATTCGCCCTTTGTAGACCGTCGCCGCGTGCCGGCTGGCAATCCCGGCGGCATCTCGCAGCCCACTCTCGATCACGTGCTTCACGCTTCCAGCAGTGTCGTAAAAAGGCATGGCCTGAATACTTGGATTCTTGCCGAAAAACTCGCGGCATTGATCAAGCGCCACCGGATGAGAGAGTGCTTTGCAAATACTTGCTTTCTTCACTCCACGTGCCGCGATCAGATTGTGCACAATCCGCAGATGGAATTCCCGCTGTACGAAAACCGATCTTGCCAAGAGCAGGTCGGCATGTTCGGTCACAGTTCCGGCTAACGTGTTCTCGATGGGAATAACCGCAATCGGAACGTTGCCGGACTCCAATCGGTCAAATACCTCGACCGATCTTGCGCAAGGCACGACGCTGCAACCGGGGGCCATCCGGCGCGCGGCTTCGTGGCTGAACGACCCGAGCTCTCCCTGAATGGCAACTCTCACGTGAAGCAAGTTATCTGGATGGGAGCGGTGAATGCAAATCCTTTTCGAGCAGCAGTGCATCCACTCCGTTCGAGTAATAACGTGGAATGCTCTTAATCACGGTGTACCCATGACGTTTGTAGAACGAGAGCGCGGCAACGTTGTCCACAGCCGTTTCCAGGCGGACCGCGGCGCAACGGGCTGCACGGAATTGCTCCTCCGCCGAATTGAGCAGGGCCGATCCAATCCCAAACCGGCGGCCGCTCTCCCGGACGTCAATCGTGATGATATGACCCCTGCCGCTAGCCGCACGGTTAGCGACCAGGAAACCGAGCACTTCAGAGGTTTGAAAAACCTCCTCATTCTTGTCTGGAACGGCCTTCTGATCGCTTCCTGTTTGCTCGGCCACCAGCGTAAAAGACGAAGTGTGGCGGATATAGGTTTTCAGTTCAAATTGCGTGTACGAAATCCCGGGAGGAAAACAGGATTGGTCAATTTCCCACAGCCTGCGGAAATCTTCCGGCCGATAAGCGCGGACTGCGAATCGCTGGGTCACTAGCTAAGAAAATACCAGAGGAAAGCTTCCTGTAATCAAAGACTTACAATTTTGGCGTCCACCGCTGAAAAACCGCTAAAAATATCCAACGAAATTCTTGCTCGTTTGCACCCTAAGTCGTACCATTCGCATCTGAGGCTCTGTGGTGCGTCTGATCGCAATAGCGGCGCTCTGCGCGACCGCTGTCGATGTACTCTGGTTCTTCCTCTTCTCTCGATATAACCGGCGCAAGGGTGCTCTGGTATTGAGGTGGGTGGAAGCCGCTTGTGCTACGCGCGCGCGAGTCGTCGAAACCAAATGGTCCAGCCGCAACTGCCTCCAGGCTCAGCTACACTTCGCCGCGCACTGGTTTGAGAATGCCCGGGTCACGATAAAGCTTCTGCCTCGTCCTTTGCTGGTGCAATGGCTGGTCTGCTTGTGGCGCCGCCAGCGCGAGACGGTTACTTTTGAAGCTGATTTGGACGATTCGCCGAACTTCCATCTGGAAATCTCGCGGCACCGCTGGCTTACCCAGAAGCCCAAAGAAATTTCAAATCCCACTCGCAACTGGATACTTTCTCGTCCCGGCCCGGTCGTGCTCACTACTCGCACCGAGTGGACGCACGAACTCACTCCTTTGGTGAATACGCTGATGACATCGCGGGGACACAATCTGCTCACTGTTCGCTTCCGCCCGAATTCGCCCCATCTCTCAGCGACTATTCCTCTCGACGCTCTTTCGGGCGAGGAGACTACGGCCTCTTTCCTGAGCGTGCTGCGGGACTTGGCCGCGGGATCATCCGCGTCGCGGCAATAGCTTCCCAACAAGTAGATTCGAGATTTAGGGCGATCCAGGCGAGACGTCAGCGCTCACTCACTTTACGTTTCAAACCGATACCCCACTCCGCGCACGGTCAGCAAGTGTGTCGGGCGCGAGGGGTCATCCTCCAGATACCGACGCAAGCGCACGATAAAGTTGTCAATTGCCCGTGTATCGGTGTCTTCGCGCAGCCCCCAAACCTCTTCGAGAATTGATTTGCGCGAAACCACGCGTCCACGGTTGCGCACCAGGTGGCGCAGGAGCTCGGACTCCATGACCGTGAGACGAGTAGTGTTCCCGTTCACCCGGACTTCCAGGTTTCCGAAATCAATAGTCCGTCCATCAAACGAGAACTCTCCGAATTCCTCTCCAGAGCGATCGTCGGCTGCCGCAGTTGGACCCGCTTCCACCTTGTGCAGGCCGGATGCTTGCCGTGCCCAATCCCGCCGTCGCAGCAAGCCTTGCAGGCGCGCCAGAAGAATGGGAAGCTCGAACGGCTTCTGAAGATAGTCGTCGGCGCCAGAGGCGAAACCCTTGAGCACGTCTTCCGGCCGGCCGCGCGCGGTCAGCATGAGAATCGGAATAAAGTTCCTGGCCTGCCGTAGATCGGCGGCGACTGCGAAGCCATTCTTCCCGGGAAGCATTACATCGAGCACCATGGCATCGAACTGTTCGCCCTTATTCAAAAGCAAGTCCAGCGCGGTCTCTCCATCGGTTGCGACTTCGGCGGAATGGCCCTCCGCCCGCAAGTTGAACTGCAGCCCATCAGCAATGTGCGCCTCGTCCTCCACGATCAGGACGCGACTCATGAGGCCCTCCGCGGCAACTCGAGAATGAAAGTTGAGCCGCTGCCTTCTCCGAAACTTTCGGCAGAAACTTTGCCACCGTGGCGCTTGGCGATGGTGCGGACGAGAAAGAGTCCGAGGCCGGTGCCGCGTACTTGCGCGAGCGCGCGTCCACGAACCCGATAGAAGCGCTTGAAAATGCTTTTCAGCTCGCGGGGCGGAATCCCGACGCCGCGGTCCTGCACCCGCAGCACCAAACGTTTTTCTTCTTCGACGCTGAGCTGAACAGAAACGTCAACCTTGTTCTGCGAGTACTTGATGGCGTTGTCCAAAATGTTTGAGACCGCTGTGCGCAGCTCTTCGGGATCGCCTCTGACTCCCGACCCAGTGCCGTTTACCGCGGACTGATAGCGCAGCGCCCCAGGCTGTAGATGGTGACTCGTGCGGGCCCTCTCGACGCATTCCTCAACCAGCGCGGCAAAATCGAGATCGACCTGCTCGGCTTTGCGCGCACCCGCTTTTCCAGCCTTAAGCACCTGATCGACAGTTTTCATCAAGCGGTCGGTATCTTCGAGCATCAGTCGATAGAAATCGCGCCGTTGTGGTTCCTCGACTTCCCGGCGCTGCAAAGTTTGCAAATAGAGCCGAATGGATGCAATTGGCGTCTTGAGCTCATGCGTGACCGCATTTATGAAGCTGTCATGCTGCTCATTCCGACGGATTTCGCGGACCAGGAAGCTGGTGTTCAGAACAAGTCCCGCGACTACTGCGCCAAAAAATATAATTCCCAGCAGGACCTTAACTTCTTCCTGCCAGTGGGAGATAGTCCAGCCAAAGCCTACCGCGACAGAAGCTGCCGCCAGCAGGACGCAGAATGAAACAAAGAAGGCGATCTTGCCGCGCCGAGGAACGCGCATAGAAGGATTTTAGCGCGGGACGGCTAAAGCAGTGAGTAGTGAATACGTTCTAGTCCACGCAGGACACGGAATACGCTCGGAGCGCGGCTTGCTGCTGACCCCTCAGTGCGTTTGTCAGCCTCGCGTGGGTCTTGTGGAGAGGCTTTGGAAGGGCGCTAAACAGAAACCAGTTCAGGCTTGGCTGAAACCACCTTCTCAACCTCGTCCTCTGGCAACTCGGACAACTTCACGCGATATACATGCCTGGCCAGGTGGAGCTTTTTCAAAGCCCAGATTCCGTACCAGTTCAAGTCGATCTCGTACCACTTCAAACCGTGGCGCGCTGAGACCGGATGCGCATGATGGTTGTTATGCCAGCCCTCGCCGAAGCTCAGTATCGCGACCCAGAAATTGTTGGTTGAATGGTCGCGTGTGACAAATCTACGCGATCCCCAGGTGTGAGTCGCCGAGTTCACTAACCAGGTGCAGTGCAGGCCGACAACAGTGCGCAAAAAGCCTGCAACCAGCAGCATCGGCAAGCCGCCAATCGCATAGAGTGCAACCATAACCGCGACCGCCGGAACGTAATGATACTTGGTGATCCACACATGAAACTTCGATTTAGCCAGGTCAGGAACGTAGCGGGCAAGGGTTTGCGTGTCCTGATGCAGGCTCTTACCCATCAGGATCCAGCCCATATGCGCCCACCATTTGCCGTCGAGAGGCGTGTGCGGGTCGCCTTCTTTATCCGAATGCTGGTGATGAATGCGGTGTGTAGCCACCCAGAAAATCGGCCCGCCCTCTAGCGCCAGCGTTCCGCAAGTTGTGAGGAGATATTCCACCCATTTTGGGGTCTTGTAGCCCCGATGGGTAAGCAGTCGGTGATAGCCCATTCCGATGCCCATGCCGCCCGACACCCACCACAGCACCGCTGCAGCCAGCAATCCCTTCCACGTCAAAAAGAACAAAGCAGCAATCGCGCCGACGTGCAACGCAAACATCACACCAGCTGTTATCCAGTTGATCTGGTCGTCGTGCCGGGTACGCTCAAGTGCTTCGATCTGAAGTGGCATGGTTTGTCCTCAAGGACTAGCTTCAATTTCAAAGGTAACAGCGGTCTTGAAGAGTGGGTGTAATAGTTCTGTAACAGCACGCACGAAAGGATTACGTCGGCTGTTTCGCCTTCTGGTGGCCCGGGAGACGGCAGTATGAGCACTCAGAACTTGCAGGTTTAAACTCGAGAGTTCTTACGCGTTTCATAGCCCGAGTTGCAGGCGCGAGATGCGGTCAGCAGAGCGTCCGCGAGCTGTATCCAGCGCTCGAACGGCGGATCCCAAATTTCCGGTTCGTCTACATGCGATTGTATTTGGGGCAGTGGCGAAATTTGTATCGGAATCATTAGGCTATGCGGTTCCATTTTGGTTTCCTGGGCAATCCCTTTCCTGGGATGAACCCAGAGTCGCACATGTTTGCGGCACCTGGATAGCGGGTAAAGAATGTATTACTTAGGTGACCTGAATCGGGCCAAATGCCTTTTTCAGGCGGGGGGGATTCGTGAGTTGCCGCTATTTTCCCAAAATTGTGCTCTGAATTCGCGCTTGACATCCGCCCCAAGGGGTCTAGCATAGATATATCACCTCCGATCCACTTCAGGATCGAATGGGCCGGTAGCCAAGGAATGTCACCGCTTCTTGGTCGCTGGCCCATTTAAATTTTCCCCAACTCAGCCTCGCGCCATCAGTGCCGAACTGACCCTATCCGACCACCCATGCTTTCACATGCCTGGTGACCGATGCCGGCACCTCCGCCTCGAGCTCCACTAAGCCGTCCTTATAGGCCCGCGAATAAATCCGCGACCTCGCTTCCAGCATGGCCAGCGCTTTGCCTTCCTTCTGCGGAATCCGCAGGCGCACCCGGCTGGTGGCATCTTCAGACAGGGCCTGGTCGATGCGGTCGAGAAGGGTACCGAGGCCAATTGCCTTCACGGCAGAGACATGGACAGTTTGCGCATCGTCGCGCAGGCTGTCGCGCTGCTTCGGCGGGAGCAGGTCGATTTTGTTCTTGACCAGCAACTTCGGCTTGTCGGCCGCCCCAAGCTCTTTCAGCACGGCGTCTACTTGCGCATCCTGCTCTGCCGAGAGCGGACTGCTTGCGTCCGAAACGTGCAGCACCAGAGCTGATCTCTGTACCTCCTCGAGCGTGGCGCGAAAGGAGGAAACCAGGGTATGCGGCAGGTTGCGGATAAAACCTACCGTGTCGGACACCAGGGCTTTTCGCTTGGAAGGCAATGTGACCGAGCGCAACGTGGGATCCAGAGTTGCAAACATGCGTGGTGATTCCAGCACTGCCGCATTGGTCAGCGCATTGAATAGCGTTGACTTGCCGGCATTGGTGTAACCAACCAACGCAATTGTGGCGACCGGGACCGACTCGCGCCGCTGCCGCTGCTGGGCGCGAATCAGCCTGACGTTTTCAATCTGCTGTTGCAGATGACGAATCCGGCGATGAATTTTGCGGCGATCGGTTTCAAGCTGGGTTTCACCGGGACCTCTGGTGCCAATCCCGCCTCCCAGTTGTGACATTTCCGCGCCCCGTCCTGCCAGTCGAGGCAAGATGTATTCCAGCTGCGCCAACTCCACTTGCAGCTGGCCTTCGCGAGTTCGCGCGTGCGTCGCGAAAATGTCGAGAATCAGCTGGGTGCGATCAATCACCCGCGCATGCACCACTTTTTCGACGTTACGCTGCTGCGAGGCGGTCAGGTCGTGATCAAAAAGGAGCAAGTCTGCATTCGCTGATGCAGCTGCGCCAGCGGTTTCTTCGAGCTTTCCGCGTCCGATCAGCGTCGCAGGATCCGGGCGATCACGGTGTTGCAGAATTTCGCCCACAATTTCTGCCCCGGCGCTGACCGCGAGATCTCGCAGTTCGCTGAGAGATTCTTCTGCGCTGAACTGTGGTTCTGAGGGTGTGCGTTGGTTGACGGTAACGTCGCGCGCAGCCTGGGCCGCTGGGGTCAGAGTCTTGCGGGACGTTCGTGAGCGCCGGCGATAATCCAAGCCGACCAGAAACGCGCGCTCTTTGCGCATTCCGGCCGCTGGTTCTGCAGCATTGGACAACCTGGATTCACGACTACGCAATTGGCGCGAACCTCAGCCCTCGGTTCCAGACGCTGGTGTAACGTCCGCAGTTTCCGAAACGGCCGAAGTTGTGACTACTCTCGGCTTATCAGAAAATCCATGGGCGCTTTTTCCCACCGCAACCGTCGAGATTGCGTGCTTGAAAATGAGCTGGTCCTGGTTGTTCGTCTCCAACACAACCGAATACTTATCGAAAGAACGGATTCGCCCCGTCAGCTTCACCCCGCTCATCAGATAAATGGTAATGCTGCTCCGCTCCTTGCGCGCCGTGTTCAAGAAAGTGTCTTGTATATTTTGTGCCGCCGGCTTGCTTTCCATCGCCGATCTCCTGTGACCTGACCCGAGCTTTGGCTCCGCCCCCGAAGCCAAGCAGTATGTACATCATTGGTACGATACGGTGTAATTGAGGAGTTTTCAACCTGAGCCGCTTATCGCTCCTATTCGACGCGTTCGAAGGGTATTGGGACTCTTAGCGAAGAGCAGCCGTCGCACGTTCCCGGGAGGGGTTATACGCCCAACTGTTCCTGCATCCACTCTGGCTCTGGTTTGGGTTCCGCGGTCAATTCCATGACCAGCTTTTCAAGGACGAGCCGCTTACTGGGAGGATTCGAGCGCAGCGCCAGGTCAGCCCTGGCTACCAGGCGAATCGCGCGCGTGAGTTCGCGCTCCGATTTGTAGCGCCTCGCCTGGCGAATGATGTCCTCCGCAGCAAACGGAGGCACCCGGAACCCCTGCCACAAAGCTGCCCACAACGTTCGTTGATCGCGTACGTTGCGCTCCAGGATGACCAGCATCTGGCGAAACGTTTTCGCCAGCATGTACAAATGCCCGATCGCGGCGTCGTCTCCGTCCCCGGTCGAGAGAATAGCATCCAGCATCTCCAGTGCGCGGGAGCGTTCACGGCTTGAAATTGCGTCGGTTAAGTCATAAAGGGAACGCTGCTTGGCCGCCAGCACCATGGTTTCCACGTCGCCCAGCGTGATGCGCTTCTTCTCGCCGACGTACAAAATCAGTTTTTCCAGCTCATTCGAAATCATCATCATGTCGCCGCCAAGCGAATCCACCAGCTCACGCCCGGCATCGACATCGATTTTCACCTCACGAGTGGTGCAATATTCCTGGATCCAGCGCACCGCGTCGCCTTCCTCCACCCGCCCTAGTTCCACGATCGCGCAATACCGTCCCATGGTTTCGCGAATGCGCTCGTAACGCTCCTTGTCGGTAAGTTCCATGCGGCGAACGTCGGCAGGAATGCTGATGTGGTCGGCGACAAAAATCAGCACTGCGTCGGGATTCGGGTCCTTCGCATATTGCTCAATGGCTTTGAGCTTCTCTTCATTCGAGCCGCGCCCGAACAGGTTCTTCACTCCGCGAACAAAGAAAACCTGAAAGGGGGCCATTAACGATGGGGTGCGCGCCCGGTCCAAGACCTCAGCCAAATCGGTTTCCGCCAGGTCGAATTCAAAAAAGCTGAATTCACGCAGGTCCGAAGGCACCAGATATTGCAGAATTGCCTCGCGGCATTTCTTACGAAAAAAAGCCTCGTCGCCAACGAAGACGTATACCGGCCGCAGTTTCCGGGCTTCCACTTCTGAAACGAAGCGTTCAGTTTGCGCGAAGGCGCGCATTAGAACGCCTCCAGTAGGTTAGAAACCAAACTGCGCGCGAACTCGTGCGAAAGCCGCGCAAAGGCGGGAGAGTCTTCCTCAAAAAAACTGCTTGGCTCCTGCGAAATTTGATACTGCTCGCGAAACACGTATGCAGGATTCTGATACAGGGTACGGCCGTCGCGGTCATTCAATGACACGTTCATACTCACAATCACCAGGACCGTGGCCGCGCGGCCGGTTTGCGTGTCGTAGGTCAGTGGAGTCGTAAACGTGGAGAGCACCGTCCCATGCAGTACAGCGTCCGCCGAACCCGGGTTGGCGGTGATTCGATATTTGGTGCGCGTAGTAAATTCCTGCACCACCGCTGCGGTAAGCGTCTGCTCGATCTTGTAGGTCTGCGTCTGATTCACGAACGCCGGGACCGCGATGGTGCGCAGATTCGAAGGCAGCAGATTCGCTCGCCCGGCGGTGTGGTATCCGCACGCAGTGTTGAACAGGCAAAGACCAGCAAGCAGAACTCTCCATCCTCTCACTGGATTTGCCCTCGAGGCCTGGCTGCAGCCATTTCCTCAGCGCATTCGACTGCGGTCACCGCCGCAACTCGCAGATTGTCGCACGCGGCCCAAAGCCAGATGGTGTTTTCATCAGAAGCGTCTGCAGCCGCTGACAGCAGAATATCGGCCTGTCCCGCGGTATTTACATTGTTAGGGGCTTCATCGGGTGCGTGGACGAGCACAATATGCTCGCCGCCAAGCGACGCTGAGATGTGCTCGAGGTCAGCTCGTCCTTCGAACTGCACATTCACAGAAAAAGCGTACCCGTGAAAAACCGGCGCCTGCACGATCAGCAGCGACGGTGACGGCGCCTGGCCGTGAACGATCCTTTGATAGTGCTTCAATATCCGCTGCTGCACGGAAGATAAGCTCGCCCGGGACTGTTCACCGTACTTCGACACCATATTGAACGCAACCTGCGTATCAAAAAGTTTCTTGGGAAGCGGCTGGAACGAGAGTAGGTTGACGGTCTGCTCGTGCAGTTCGTCCATTCCCTTTTGTCCGTGCTCAGAAACCGGCTCAAACACGATTGCGACAGCGCGCTTCACCGGAGCAGCGGCTTGCAAGCGCGTGAGCATAAGAGCCAGCACTATGGCGGCGGGATGCGCAACCACCGCCGGCCCGGGCTGTAATTCGGGAGTGACCAGCTTCCCCAGCTGCCGCTCCACCCAGGGCGCTCGGAGCGTCGCACCCGGCTCGTCTTCCAGCGCATACGAAAGATCGACGATCGCACTGCCCGATTGCCGCACTTGCTTCCAATTCCTGTGAGTGCACTCCGCGTCGGAGGCGAAGAACGTGAAATCTACTTGGTCAAACTGCTCGGCGCGAACACTCTGAATGAAAGTGATCTCATCCTTGACAGCTTCCAACTGTCCTAGCGACTCGTCATCATCCAGCAACTTCACATCCAGCGAGGGAAAGTTACGTTGCTCCAGGACTTCGACGACCTCTTTGCCCCTGAGCGTTCCTGCTCCAACCACCGCGACGCGGAAAAATCCCCGCGCAGGTTCAGCATGCACAATGCCGGCGGATTTGAAATCTGAGTTCACGAAACCTGCGATGCCTCCGTGTAAGTGGGCGGCGGCGGATTCCTGCGCCGGCGGAAGATCCAGTGCAAGCGCCAGAAGATTCCGGAAAACATATAAGTCATCGCAATAAATAAGAGCACAGGCCCCGAAAACAGCAGAATTCCGGAGAGCAGCAAGCCAAATATCACTATCAATCGAAACGGCTGCCTGGCCCGCAGATTAATGTCCTTGAAGCTGTAGAACCTCCACGTACTGACCATCAGATAAGCCGTCAGCACGATCACTACCAGCCATGTTAAAGACGTACCCCACCATGGCAAAGGCTCTCCATGCTGAAAATGCACTGCTGCCGCGATCACACCTGCTCCGGCGGGGATCGGCATGCCTACGAAATACTTTCGGCCGGGACGACCGGGATTGGATGGCTGCGGATTGCTGCTGATGTTGAAACGCGCCAGGCGGCTGGCACCGGCAATTAGAAAAAGAAAGCTGGCAACTGCGCCCAGCCGCGGAAGCAGCGTGGCCATATCTTGACTCGAAATCTCGATTGAGATCTGTTGGAATCCCCACGCCCAGGCGAGCAAAGCAGGTGCAATGCCGAAGGTGATGACGTCGGCAAGGGAATCGAGTTCACGCCCGAAATCGCTGGTGGTATTGGTCATGCGCGCGATGCGGCCGTCCAGGCCGTCAAACAGGACCGCAAACCCAATAGCCTTTGCTGCATTGTCAAAATGCCAGGCTTGCTGCACTGGACTCTGGGTGGCATTGGCCACGGCGTACTGAATGGCGCCGTGGACCACCTGCAGGATCGCGTAGTATCCGAGCAATACATTTGCCGCGGTGAAGATCGAGGGCAAGATGTACATTCCCTTGCGCAGGCGGCGAGCTGAGCGATCATCTTGGCGTCTTTGCAAGTTCATGCCAGCTTCATTGTCCATCAGCGCGCTCCTCGCGAGCACGTCCGGCAGCGGTTCCCGCCAATTCCTCAGGTTTCGCAGTAAGAAACGCGAGAATACTCGAACCGCCCTTTACCCGGTCCCCGACTTTAACTTCGATCCTGGCCGAAGGTTCAAGCAGCACGTCGGTGCGGGAGCCAAATTTAATCAATCCTACCCGCTCGCCGCGTTGCACTGTATCACCAATTTTCTTAATGAACACGATGCGCCTGGCCAACAAGCCGGCAATCTGTTTGAAAATGATGCCATGTCCCGCTGCGTCGACCGAGACTGTATTCTGCTCATTGCTCTCCGCAGAGGCTGGATTCATGGCGTTCAAAAACTTTCCCTTCTGATAATGCACTCCGCGAATGACGCCGGCGACTGGCGAGCGGTTCACGTGCACATCGAACACATTCAGAAAGATGCTGATGCGCTGGAAAGGCTTGCCATCGATCTTTACGGTCGAAACGTCAGTGACTTTGCCGTCGGCAGGAGAAACCACCGCGCCCGGGTCCGTGGGAATCATGCGCTCCGGATCGCGGAAGAACCACAAAAAAAAGGCCGCTAGCAGCACCGGAATCGCAGCCCACGCCGGGCTGGTGAGCCATCCCACCAGAAAAGCTGAGACCAGCATCACCAAGCCATAGTAGTAGCCGTCTCGAACCATGGAAGATAACGAGATTATATGGCACGGGCCCAAGAGCAGGTCTGGCGCAAAAAGCAAAAGGCGCGATGAGCGCGCCCCGTCTGGATACATTTATAGCGTGCCGTCTTGCAACGGCATTCAATTGGACAAATTTTCTTAGGCTACTTGGCCGCGCTGAACGTGTTCCCGATACTGCCGCTCGATCGATTCCATTTGGTCTTTGAGCCGCAGTTTCAATTTCTTAAGTCTGACTTCTTCGAGTTTCTCGTCGTCGGTGAGGTAACGCTTGTGGGTTAGAGAGGAAAGCCGCTGTTCGTACTGCGTATGCTCCGTGGCCAGCTTGCGGAATTCGTCATGCGTGGCCAGGAGATGGTCTCTAGAGGCAAGCATCCTACAGACCTCCTGATATTCAGATGTCGTTCTTGAAACTAGCACAGGACCAGAACTGGTTCAACGACGAATTTGTACACCCCCCTAATCAGTAAGTCATACAATTTGCGAGTTGTTTTTGCACCTGAATCAGGGCAGCTCATAGCTGAAGAGCGTACAGGGCGGCATCTTCGACTGGATCCCTGTAGTACGCAGGACGGCGCCCCGTGATCGCGAATCCGCATTTTGCATACAGACCTTCGGCCGCAGAGTTAGACTCGCGCACCTCCAGGAAAATTCGACTCGCATTCCTGGCGCGCGCCGCTGCGGTAAGCGACTGCACCAGTTGCAATCCGTAACCGTGTCCGCGAAATCTCCGATCGACAACAATATTTTCAAGTTCGCATTCAACATCCGCGAACCGGCCAACGATGAACCCACGCAACCGCCGGCCAGTTTGGTCCTGCTCCTCGACCACAAAGCCAATTCGCAACGGACCATCGGCCGTGAATATCTCGCGATAGGCAGACTCGGGCCAGTGGGCCGCCGATTCAGTTGCCTGCTCGAGAACGATCATTCCAGCAATATCAGAAACCACCGCCCCGCGAACCACGATGCTCGGGGCCGCTCCCGGTTCGGCTTCAGACTTCTCTCTTGACATGGTCGGCACTCACTTCGCCTCAATAGCCTGAAATTCGCCAATTTTCTGCTCGGCTTCTGTCAGCGACTCGCATTGCCTGTCGATCGTCTGATACTCGTCCCGGTTCTCTTTCTTAAATTGTTCATAAGCCTTCCGCAACCGCCACACATCAATAGTGAGATAACGAAGCGGGTCTTCACGGTCGCAAAGCAGCTCGGTACGAATGTAGCCCTCGCCACGGCGAAAAAATCTTGCCCAGATGCCCTCCGGGGAATAAGCCTTCTCAAATTCTCGGCGTCGCGCCTTGCGACAGCGGAACTCCCACACGATCACGAAGACCGTAGATCCGCTCTGACGTTTTCTTGTCATGCAGGATTGCGGACCGGCTTTTTAAATTCAGCATCGGCGCGGCGAATGTAGCTGGCATCGAGCTGTTCCGGCGATACAGTTTGGCCGACAAGAATTTTCGGATGCCCAAGCCGTGCCACCGACACCGCATCAGGCCGTGGCACTCGAGAAACTTGTGAGCCTGCGCCGCGTGACGCAAGTGCAGTAATCACGTTTTCCTCCGGCGTGTAGACCGATGACTGAGTTGCGCGCTCTGCGAGTTCATCGAAGGTGAGCAGCGATTCCGAAATACAACTGGGGAGTCCAGCGACGAATTCGTACTCGCCGACGTAAGCTTCACTTCGTCCAGCATCAAGCGCGACCAGAACTCGGTTCCCACCGCTCGGGGGGCGCAAATCGAACGCGATGACTTCCAGCAGCGAGACTGCCGCAATTGGTTTTTCCAGAACTTCGGCGAGGGCTTTGATGGCGGCGAGGCCCACTCGCAACCCAGTGAACGAACCAGGGCCGGAGGCGACGGCGAATGCATCGATATCACTCTTGCTCAGATTATGCCTCGAAAGAAGTTCCGCGAGCTGCGGAACCAGCTGCGCGGAAAATGTTCCGCCCTGCAGCCCCACAAGTTCCAGGATCTGCAGCGCGTCGGTCTCACACTGCACCAGCGCAATGCTGCCGTGCTTCCCCGAAGTGTCTGCAGCGAGAATGAGCATGCTCAATGCGCGGAGTCGACCAGTTCCAGCAGCACGCCGCCTGCGCTCGAAGGATGGACGAAAACGTAGCGGTGGCCGCCAGCACCAATTTTGATTTCCTCGGAAACCAGCCTGACGTTTTCGGATTTGAGTTTCTTGACCGCAGCAGCGAGATCAGGGACGCGCATGCAGATGTAGTGCAGGCCTTGTCCGCGCTTCTC
>Ga0075425_100004261_pt1 | contig 14713 bp, 31 predicted proteins | sample SoiMethybrSBSTD4_FD_75300 | JGI IMG/M metagenome (GOLD analysis project Ga0075425, IMG submission 75300) | Bulk soil microbial communities from a Populus tree surrounding site in Tennessee, USA - Soil MetaG P. TD hybrid SBSTD4 | ecosystem: Environmental > Terrestrial > Soil > Tree plantation...
GTTTCCGACGCACCTCGGCCGACGTGGAGCCTTTGTAAAACAAAGCGACTTTACGTTTTCAAGTCGTTCAGCCATGAAATTGCGGCCGCAAACGGCCGCGAGGTTCCCGCCCCTACTGCGGGTTGGTTCTGACGTCGGGCGCGCCAGCATGCGTGGCGATCTCGGCCTCGAGCTGCCGGCGCTTGGCCTCGACGTCGGCGTCGAAGGCGTGCAGCTGCGCCAGTGCCGCGGCCGCGGCCGCTTCTCGGCCGGTCGACGTCCGCTCCAGCAACGACAACCGCTCACGCGCGGCCTCTACGGCCCCTGTGGCGCGCGCGGCGGCCGCCTTGGCTGAATCCTCGGCATGCGCGAGCTGCGCGGCCTCTAGCGTCTCTGAACGCTTTAGCGCCGCATCGTGGGCCGCGATCTTGGCGCGCGCCTTCGTCGCCGCGGCCGAGGAGAGCGGCCCCTGCTGCGCGTCAATCGCCTGCAGCCGCAGCCGTTCGGCGTCGGCGGCCTGTTTCGCCGCCAGCTCCGCAGCCAGCCGATCGGCCGTGAGCTTTTTGCGCGCCTTGTCGGCGTCCGCGCGCAGCTGCACCTTGGCGCCCTCGGCCGAGGCCACCGATAACGACTCGGTCGCTTGTGCGGCGTCGTGTAGGCGCTCGACGGTCAGATCGTGCGACTGTTGAGCCAGCCGCTCGGCCTGCTGCTGCGCCAACGTCAACCGGTCGTGTTCCTTCGTGGCGACTTTGTCCGTGATGACCTTGCCGGCGAGCTCGTCGACGACCGACGCGTGACGGGCGGCGAACTCGTCGCCGATATCGGCCAGCTTCCGATCGCGCTCGACGTCGGCCGCGGCGATCTTGGCCGCCGCGTCCGCGGCGCGCTCGTCGCGCGTCGGCAACATCTTCGTATCGACCACGGCGAGCGACGCGGAAAGGTCCGCGTCGATCACGCTCGCCCGCTCGTCGAAAATGGCGGCGATCTCGGCGAGCTTCGCCGCCAACAGGGAATCCACCGTCGACAGCCGGGCGCCGACGCCGGCCTTGCGCGCGGTCGCGTCCGTCGAGAGTGCTAAATCGACGTCGTCGAGCTGCTGCTGTGTGTCGGCTTCCCGATCGGCGCGCTTCAGCGCGAGGATTTCGGTGTGGAACGACGCGAGCGAGTCGGCCGCCTGCGAGGCCGCCTGAGCCAGCAGCGCTTTTTCGTCGGCGTCGATTTGCGCCTTCAGTGCTGCGGCGTGGTCCGCTTCGATCGCTCCGGCTTGGTGTGCCGCGTCGACGAGTGCCGCGCGTTGCCGGGCGGCGTCGGCGATGAACTCACGCCGCCGCTCGGCGTCGGCCTTGGCCTGCGCTCGCTCGGCGGCGAGCTGCGCGGCCCGGCGCGCCCGCTCGGCGGCCGCGTCCTGGCGTGCCTTGGCCTGCGCCGCCAACCGATCGGCTTTTTCCTGCGCCTTTGCCGCGGCGCGATCGGCGGCCTGCTGTTTTTTCAAATCCTCGATTTCGGCTTTGTGGTGCCCGATTGCGAGGTGCGTCAACACGATCGTGTTGACGTCTTCGTCGGAATAGCCCATATCCGACAAGCCGTTAAACACGTCGTTTTGCGTCAAAATGTTGTTGTCCCACGCGGCGATTAATTGCCCTTCGCTCAGCATGCGCCGCCGGCCTTCGCGGTGCGCGCCGCCGATGTTCACCAACAGCTGTTGAATGTCGGATGGAAGCTGCGTCGACGCGAGCGACGACAGGAACACGGGTTTACTAATCAGGCCGTCTTTGTATTTGGTTAACCATTCGTCGGCCTGTTTGATTAACCACGGGTCGAGCCGCGCAAGGTTGTGCGCATCAAGTTTTGCCCGCGCGCCGTCGTCGGTGAATCCCTCCAGAATCAGATCGTGCACGAATTGTTCGTCGTCAATCACGCCGTGGTCGAGAAGCACGCCGTTTGCGCTCGTGTCGGCCGGCTTTTGGTGTAACAGCTTGTGAAATTCGATCGCTTCGCTGCTCCAGCCTTGCCGGCCGGCAATGTCATCCAACTCGTCGTCGGTCAGCTCGCCGAGCGTGCGCAGCCGCACCAACTCTTCGAGCGGCATGAGCCTCGGCCGATAGGCTAGGTTCGCTTTCCACTCGGCCGGCGTCGCGATCAGCGTGTGCACGATCGGCCTGAGCACCTGTCGCGAAATGCGCCCTAGGCCGAGGCCGGCAATTAATTCGTGCTCAAGGTTGTGAATAAATTCAAGGTGCCAGTGCGGTAACGCTTCCTCGGCTAGGTCCATCACGAAGCCGCGCGTTACAAAATTGGTGATTACTCCAAGGAACCGCTCGGCCAGCTCTGTGCTTGGTTCGAGCGCGCCTGCTTCGCCGTCGAGCGACGCACCGAACACGGACGCCAACACTGCGGCGCCGACAGCCGGCGCGACGTCCTCAAGGTTGCCGGGGTCGATAATGCCGCCCGGAATCGCCGCCCTCACGCCGCTCCCGAACATCGCGCCGAGGATGGTTTGCGCGAGCCGCCCGATCGCTGGATTGTCCTGTTCTAAAATCTGCTGAAACCCTTCCGCGAACATCGTTATTAGCTCGGTCCCGCCGCGCAGAATGATGCCGAGCAGACCGATCGTGAATTTCCATAGCGTGTCGACGAGCCACGGAAGACCCTTCCCGAAGCCGAAGGCGTCTTGCATCATCTCGCCGAAGCCGTTAATTAAAACGCTGAAATCCGGCGGGCGTGTGTCGTCGGGTTGCGAGTCGTCGGCCATGATGGCAGAATTAGGCGCTCCCCCGCTTACCGCTGCGAGGCCTTATGAACAGTCTGAACGACGCAACTAATTCGTTGAAGCTGGAGCCGCCGTCGTTGTGGTTTTGGATGAAGGCCGGCCTCGGCATGGCGCTCGGTTTTTTCCTGCTGTTCATGCCGGTGTGGTTTTTCCTTGTGCTCGGCGGCCTAGGGATTGTCGGCGCGGCCCTAGGCGGACGTCCACATGGACACTGAGCCAGTGCGCGCGAGCGTCGTTGCAAACGCGATGATATCGTCCGGGTTGATGCCGGTCGCGTCGGTGTTGCCCTCGAACATGTCGCGCCCGAATTGCACCGTCTCGTCGACTGGTATGTAATCGTCCATGCCCACGGGTCCATCCTTCTGCTTTTCCGTGAGCGTCGCGATTGAATGGTTCCAGTGCATGTTGCCGATTGCGGCAAGGTCGCGTCGGATGGTGTTCAGGTGCGTCGCGCGGACGAATAAATTATCGACCGTCAGCACGAACGACTCGACGCGGTTCACCCAAAAGTTGACCGTCTGGATAATGTCGAGAATCGGCTTGGTGATTTTCCGCTCTAAATCGGCAAGCGCTTTGTCGAGCTGCGCGGCCCACTGAATATGGAACAACGACAACAGCTCCAGCACGCGCCGCACCGCGTCGATCGTGGTGAGAATCGGCCGGAAATACGCGTCGTAAACGGACCGCACCGCGCACGTGATGCGGCGCGCCCACTTGATGACTTTCGCGCCGTATTTGTCGTAGATGGCCTTCAGGTGGTCATAGGCTTTGTGTAGCCACTCGCCGACAGGCTTGAGGATGTTCGACCACGTGAACCGCGCCGCGCTCCAAATCGCGCCTGCAAACCCTTTCAGAACGTTGAAGGCATACGTCAGCGCGATGATGGCGTAGTCGGCAATCGTCTGGATGCCCGTCCAGACCAGACTAATCAGCGAGAGGACGCCAGCCCACATGGCGCTGTTACCTGTTCACGTTGAGACGGACCGTGCGCACGGCGTCGGCCTTGGCTTCGATCAGCTGCATTTGCCGCGCGTTGTCGAAACCGTCCTCCGGCTGGCACACGTAAAACGGTCCGTCGTCGCCGACGCGAAAGGTCGTTTCGATGACCGCGCGATAGCGGCCGGCATCGTCCGGTCGCATCTTCTCGATTTGCCCGAGGATCTTGACGTCGTCCAACATGTCACACCTGCAGGTTGATGGTGAAATCGAGCGCGGCGAGCAGATCGGCCAGCTCGCCGCGCGTGACGATGTGCCCGCGGTCGTCGCCTTCGCCGCGCTCCGGCGGCGGCGGGATTTCGATCGTCTCGTCCGGCGGCGGCGGCGGCGGCGGCTCAGGAGTCTCCGGCGGCGGCTCTGTCGTGCCCGGCTCCGTCGGCGTTTGCGGCTGCTGGCCGCCGTCGTCACGGGGCGGCCGGCGCGGCGGCGGATTCGTGTCGTCGCCCGGCCGGCGCGGCGGATGTTCCCCGTCGATCGGTTCCGGAATGTTCGGCGGCGGGCCGAGCGGATTCGGCGGCAACAGCGTATACGTCGGGTTTTGCCCGTCGGCCGCGCGCGTGAGGCCGTCGGCGCCGATGTAAAAGCCGAGCACGTCGCCCGTCGGCGTCGCCGCAATCGAGGCGTGCTCGTCGCCCATGTCGCGCTCGATAAGGTCCGCGTCGCCGTCCAAATCGACGAGCAACCGCGGGAGTTCGCCGCCGGCCGTCGCGTTGTGCGCGTTCAACGCGTCGACGACGTCGCGGTGCACGTCCGTGGCCGCGCGCTCGAACTCCTGCGCGAGCGCCGAGAACCCGGCCGGCTGCACGTCCCAATACGCGTCAGGTATGTCGATGGCGGCCATGTGTGTCGTCGGGCACCGTGACGCCTTTCGCGGCCAGCTCTACGAGCAATTTCTTAAACGTCGTCGACAGCTCGTGCACGTCGCGCCGCACTTGCTGTAATTGGATCGTGGTCAGCATCGCCCACCCGCCAACCGCGAACGCGGCGAGCAGTAGCTTGGTCACGTCCACTTCAAACGACATTTACTCCCCTGTCGTCGGCTTTTTCTGGAACAGGCCGAGGACGTTGGTCCCGATCGCCGTCAGAATCGTCGTGATCACGCCGCCCTTCGTCGGCGTCACGCCCGACGGCGTCGACTGCAGCGCGGCCCCGAGGCCGAGCGCGGCGGCGGCGGCGATATTCAGGAAAAACTTTTTCCAATCCATGTGGCCCTCTACCCGAGGCCGAGCGGTTGCAGAATTTTGGGGTCCGTGACGACGGTGAAGCCGTTCGGATCGCCCGCTTTGACGGTAGCCTTCCCGGTCGCGTCGATTTTCACGTTCTCATTGCGCGGATTCGCAATCGCCTGCGTCGTGGCCGGCACGATCGTTTTGCCCTGCGCGTCGACGTCCGCGCCCACGATGACTTTGACGTCCGGGCAGACGTGAAAATACACCATGCCGTCCGCTTGAATCGGCCGATAGAATCCGCCGCAGCTGTTGCATTGATACACGGTCGCGCTCGCCATGGTTCACCTTCACTCTCCGGTCATCCACTCGCGCACTTCATAGAAAATCGAGCTGTATTGGTCACCGGCCTGCAGCGCGAGGGTTTGCGTTTTGATGCGGCTGCCCGCCGACAGCCGGAACGGCGTCGGCAGAGACAAACCGACTGCGTTCGTCGGCTGACTGGAAACCGGCGCGTAACCAGCCATGAAGGAAATCACAAGAGTCGAACCAGCCGGAGCTGTGGCGTTCCCGCCGCTGATCGCGTAAATGTTCGCGCCGTCGTCGACCGTGAGACTGGTTATGCGGTTCGCAACCGTCGCACTCGCAACGAACGTGACCTTGAACGACAGCAGCTCCCATCGCGCGCCCGTCGGCACCGTCTCGGTGATTTCCACGCCCGCGCCCGGGACCGTGCCTTGAATGATGCGGACGTGGCCGGCGCCGTCGAGCGGCAAATAGCTGACGCCCGTCGGCCAGCTCCACGGCGTGTTCGTCGTCACGAAGCCGCTCCCGAGCGACTGGATGACTTGCACGGCGCCGAATTGCCCGGTCACCAGCTCGAGATTCACCCAAGTCGACCCGAAGAGCGGCGCGCCGCCGGTCGCGCGGACCGTGAGGCCGAGAATCCAGCCTTCCGACAGCGCGACGATCGTCGACGCGACCGTGCGGTTGCTGTTCGGCGTGTGCGTGATGAAAATGCGCTCGACGGTGTTGTCTGGCTTCAGCATGCGCCCGCTGATCGTCAGCGTGACGCCGGCCGTGTTGCCGAGCGATGAAATGCGGAGCGCTTCCGTGCCTTCGACGTAGAGCGCGGACGGTGCCGCAGTTGGGGAGTCGAGCTGCGACGAATCGGGAGCGGGCATGGTTACTGCGCCTCCAGCCATTCAATGACGGTGTAGCGTGGTGCCGTCCACTGATCGCCGGCCTGCATGTTCGCGGTCTGCGACGCGAAGAAATCACCCGCAAGCATCAACATCTCGTTCGGAATCCCGGCCACGTTGGAGCCGGGATAGATCGCCGACGTCAGATGCATGCCGTTTTGCCAGTTGAACGTGCCCGCGCCTGATGGCCCCACGTCGACGACTTGCGCACTGACGCCGACTTGCCCGCCGCCTTGACTCCAGACCATGATCGGGCGCCGATTGCCCGCGGCCGCAGACGCCGCGTATTGCGCCTGCACCATCAATAAGCGCCATCGCGCGCCCGACGGCACGACTTCATTGAAATTCACGCCCGCGGCCGGCGCGGTGCCGACGATCGTCCGCAAGTAGCCGCTGCTATCAATCGACGTCTGGATAGGCGTGCCCGGCCAACCGATCGGTTGAGTCGTCGTGACGGCCGCGGCGAGCAGCGTGCCGAGCACGAACGACGAGCCGCCGGCGCCGTGGACGATTTGCACGATCACGAACGTCTGATTAACGAGCGGCGCGCCGTTCGACGCGAACGCCGAGAGGTTGGTGACGAAGCCGCCGCCGAGCGGGAAATCCTGTGACGATGGCATGCGGTCGCTCGTCGGCACCATCAGGAACCGAAACGGCGCCGTTTTCCCGTCACGCGTCACGCGGCGGCCGTGCACTTCGACGATCACGCCCGGCAAGCTGTTGACGACCGTGATGCGTAGCGAGTCGTCCTCTTCGGTCGCGAACGGATACGGCGAAACGACGACTTTCGCGCGGCCGAGAATGCCCGGTAACAGGCTCTCGACGAGCGACGGCGCCTTGACGGGCGCCGTCGTTGCCGTCGAGTCGTCGGCCGCCACGGCCTACGCGCCCTGTTTCGAGAGCAGCGCGAGAATCGACGTGACGTTGAGCGTGCCGCCGGCCTGCGTCATCAGCGCGTCGATCAGGATCGTGGTTTTGTTGTTCGAGTTGAACACGGGAATTAGAGGCATCCCGTATTCGTCGCTCAGGAACGAGAACCACTGCGCCGTCCACTGCGGGAATCCGTTGTGGCCCGGCCCGCCGACGCGCACGTTGCCGAGGTCTGCGCCGCGCCAGTGCACCGAATTGCACGTGATGTCGGGCACGAAGCCGAGCAGCGCGTATTCGCGGTTGGCGACGAAGAAATCCGACGTCGCGTTGATGGCCGTCGACGCCGAATAGTCGCCGCCAGTGCCGAGCGTGATCGCCGTCTCGACTTGGTAAAGGTTCTCGATGCGCTGCGTGACGCTTTTCGTGTCGAGATACTTCGCGCCGAGGCCGGGCACGTCGTCGTAATACATCAGCAGCGATTGCGGCTGCTGACGGCCCGCCGTCGCGTCGCCCGCGAGCTGCACCGTGAGCACGTCTGTGGGATAGACGCGCTGCGGAAAGCCGATCGGCATCAGCGGCAACGGCTGCGAGGCGACCACGCGTGCGTGGATCGCGTGCGCGTTGTCGTGCATGCGCGGGCTGTGAATTTCCATCTGGCCCGCGGCCGTCACCATGGCCCACGTTTCGAGCAGATACGCCTTTTTGGCGGCGTCGAAGGAACGGACGCTCATCGTGTCGCCCGTGTTGTTCGTCAGAGTCGTCAGCGTCGCCACGTTGGCAATGTGGCCGCTGATGTGTTCCAAAATGCCCATCGTTCACCCTCCGCGCGTGACGCGCTGCAGCTGGCCGCGGGTTACTTTTTGACGTGCTGGCGCGCCTGATCGAGCCAGTGCGCGGTCTGCGCGTGGTCCGCGACGCCGGCCGCGTCCCATGCCTCTTTGAAACACCGTTTCGCTTCGTCGCCGTCGGCGTATTTCTCGATGTAGGCGTCGACGGTCTGGTTCTCTTCCAGCGGCTTGAGGCCGAGCGCCGTTGCGTGCTTGCTGAACACCTGCTCGGCCGTGATGTTGGTCGCCATGTGCGCTCCCTCTGCGACGGTCAGTTAACCGCGCTGAATCCGTGTTACCCGCCGCGGCTTACCAGCCGGCCAGCTTGCGCGCGCGCAGCCCCATCCCGAAATGCTTCGAGATTTCGTAGTTGGCCGAGTCGCCCTTCGGTCCGCGCATCGGCGCCGAGGCCTTCAGGCTCGCGACTTCGTTGAGCACGGGCGCAATCCGCGCCTGATACGTGCCCGCGGCGGCCTGCACGCCGCCGCTGTAGCGCTGCGAGCCGAGCGTCGACGCCTGCGTCGCGTAGCGCTGCGCGCCCGCGCGCTCGACGCCTTTGCGGAACGAATCGTTCCCGATCGCCGCGTTGACGCCGGACGCGTAGGTTTTGCTCGCCGCTGAGGTGCGCTCCTGCCATTTCTGGCCGGCGTCTTTCACGCCGTTGGAGTAGTCGCCGCTCGCCTGTCCGGCGCGCGTCACCCACTTTTTGGCCGCTGCATCGGCCGTCGGAACGTTGAAAGCCATCAGTCGCCCTCCCTCAAAAAACCAGTCACTTTCGACCATGGGACCGCTAGATGTGGCCCGTCAAGCGGAAACCGCCGAATCCGCTCCTCCATCAGGGCCACAAGCACTTTCGCTTTCAACAGGCTTTCAACAGGATTTCAACAGCTTTTACACAGGACTCTATGTTGGGAAAGTATTGAGCGGACGCCGCTTGCGGCGTCCGTCCACATTTCGCCCCTGCGATTAATCCCTATCTAAGAGAAATACTAGATCTAGAATTAAGAACGAATACCGGAGGGGTGCAGGGGAACCGCTAGCAAACTCGACGTGCCACCATCTGTGGTGGTGTCGCGCTTGACAAACACTAGCGAGTTAGCTATATTCGGCGGCGTTCCGCTTCGGCCGGCTGCGATTCGGCCGGCCTCACGCCTGCGGCAAGGTGCGGCGCGCTGTTGTCGCCGCATACCTTATCGGACCCGATGGGTTTCCGGCGGGGGACGCCGGATACATTATCGGACCCGAGGCCGCGGCCGGCGGAACGGAAAGGCCGTGACCGATGGCGCTCCCGACGCCGCTCCCGCCTGAAGACCCGCTCGACTCGGCCGACCCGCTCATCGCCCACACGCTCCGCGCGGCGCTCGAAAGCTATTTGCGCGGCGACTATCACGCCGCGCTCGAACGCCTGCACGACGGCCACGCGCTCGCGGCGGGCCGCCTCGATTGGGGCCCGCTCAACGCGTGGCGCCAAACGCTCGACGACGCCTTGCGCCGCGGCGCGGTCGTCACCCGCGACGCGCAGCCGCTGCGCGATGTTCGGAGCGTGTGATGTTCGACGTCGCGATCGAATTCACCAACGGGACCGAAGCGTGGCACCGCGTCAACGACAGGAACGTCGACGTTCGTCGCGACGCGACTGCGCTCACGGTCGACACGACGGAAGGCACGACGCACGTTTACGCGTGGCATTTCGTGCGCGCGTATTCGGTCGCGAGCGTGGCCGATGAATTCGCCAGCTCGCCGAGGCGGCAATGACCGCGGTCGTCGCCGGCCTGCTCGGTTTCCTTCTCGGCGTGCTCGTCGGCGTGATGCTCGCCGAATGGGCGGAACAAAAAACCTATTGGCCCGGAGGCCGGTAGCACATGCCTATCGCCGGCTTTCGCGTGCCCGGTGGTCGACACGTGGTCATCACGCTCGACCCGCGCACGGCGCTCGACGTGTATTTCTCACTCGCCGCGGCGAAATTCTGCGACGAAACGACGCTGCAACAGCGGTTGACCGTCGCCGGCCTGTTGCCGCAATTCAAGCGGGCGCTCGTCGCGACCAACATCGTGAGCGCGCACCTACTCGACGACTACGATCGGCAATTGCAGCGCAAGCCGACGCCGCCGCCGCTCGACACGATCATCGCGCGGGCTTTACGAAACCCTTAGCGCGCGTATGTCTGTTGCCTCGATGAAGTTAAAGAACGTGTTCTTATCGGGCGGCTCGCTCGTTGTTCCCATCCCGAAGGAATACGCCGCGGCGCTCAAGCTGTTTCGCGGCTCGCAGGTGTTAGTCCGGATGAAGGACCGACGCCTGCTCATCGAAAAGGCCATCATCACGGGCGCTGGCCTGATGTCAGACAGCGCGCCCGACCAAGGGGGACCGGGTGAGTGATTCGCTGCTCGTCGAGTTCACGCCGGACGAACTCCGGATGCTTGCCAAGGTGGTCTTTCACGCGCTGGAATCGCCGCTCGGCGTGTATCCCGGCACCGATCGCGACGCGCGCGCGCAGCTGACGGGCGCTTTCAAGATTCTGCGTGCGCGCTATACGGCGGGCGGCTGGAAATTCATTCCGCTCCCGCCGAATCTGGCGCCGTTCGCCTGCCAGCTGATCGTGGAGACGATGGCGCCCGGCCGCATCGAAACGGCTGGCGCGCGCAAACGGGGCCGCCCGCGCAAACATCCTCCGACGGCGCGCCGCGCCTCGGCGCGCGGACGTCGGGAGCGTTCACGCACTGACGTCGTGCACGATACGGGCGGCCCCGTGTCGTCCCCCACGAACGGCGCGCCGTCGGAGGATGCCTGATGCGGCCGTGGTATGTGTGGACGGGCACGGTGCGCGGGCAAGGCGTGTTCAATACGCTCGATGAAGCGTTGCAGCACTGCCGCGTCCTCACGAACGACCATCGGCGGAAATACGAATTCCAACCGATCGTCGCCAACGGGTATCGCTACGTCGGTCCGCGCGGCCGCCGGCATGGCGCGCGGCTCGTCGCCTACATCTGCACCGCGGCCGCCGCGGACATGCTCGGCCTCAATCTGCGCGCCGTGTTCGGCGCGGCCGAGGGGTTGATCTGATGGTGAAATTGTTCGTCGCCTTCAGCGCAGCGCTCGACACGATGTATCTGTTCGAGCACAACGGCGCAGCATCGGGCGCGCTTGTCCTGATCGCGTATCTCGTGATTTTCGCGATCGTCGACGCGCTCGGCTCGCTCGCCCGCCGCGCCGGCCCGCGCACGGGCAGCACACGGAGCGCAGCATGAGCGGCCCGACGTATCAGGAAATCGAACTCTTCCTGATTAACGAGCCGCCCGCGCCGATTCGCCAAGGCATCCGGCCGGAAGGCATCGAGGATTTAGCGCGCTCGATTGCCGACCAAACGCAGCTCCAGCCGATCGGCGTCGTGCGCGACGGCGAGCGGTTCACCATCGTCTACGGGCATCGGCGCTTTCTGGCGCTCCAGAAGTTGAACGACCGGCCGGCGCGCGCGCTCGTCTTCGACTCGACGAGCGAGGCCATGCTTGGCGCGCAGCTCGCCGAAAACGTCGACCGTGAGGATATGGGACCGGTCGACGAGGCCTATTGGTTCGCGCAGCTGCTCGAAGGCCTGCAAATCGACACGACGCGACTGGCCGAGCGGTTGAAAATGAACCGCGATTACATCGAAGGCCGGCTCGACCTGCTGCGCGGCGACGCCGACGTCCTCACGCGGCTGCGCCTCGGCGATATCAAGCTCGGCATCGCGCGGCTGCTGAACACGGTCGACAATCCGGTGATGCGTCGCATGCTGCTCGACATGTGCGTAAACCGCGAAGCCAAGGTGCACACGCTCACGCAATGGATCGCCGAGCTGAAAGCGACAGGCCGGCTGCAGCGCGACGAACAGCTCGCGCCGCCGGTCGATACCAGCGGCCTCGGCGACGTCGAGTCGGTCAAGCCGATCGTGTGCGCGTTTTGTCGCGACAACGACGAGCCATGGACGATGGAGCCGTATTGGCTACATCGGCACTGCCGGAAGGCGATCGATAACCTGATCGGCCAACGGCTCGACGAGTCGGAGGTTAACCGTGGCTAGCGCGCATGACCACGTCGCGCAACACGTCCATCGGCAACGTAGCCACGCTCGCGCGCGCGTGTCCGGCGCGCCGCGCAAAGCGCCCGCGCAACCGCTCACGTTCCAGAAGGGCGAGTTGGTCATCGACACGCAGACCGGACAGGAAGGCGTGGTTTTGCGTGGCAAAAAAAAGCACGTTCCGACTCCCGCTCCCCGTGGATAAGCCGGTGGAAACCTACACGGTGCAGCTCGCCAACGGTGTCGTGGTGACGCGGACCGTCGACGAGCTGCGCCCGCATCCCTCGGCGAGCGACGCCAATCGTGGCTAGCGTCTCCGCTCTGGAATCGGTCCGCTTCGCGGTCATCACGCCGGCCACGGTGCGCCTGCTCGAAGCGCTTGTGCTCGTCGCCGCGGGAACCAACGATGTCGACGATGTCATCATCACGAGCGGCACCGACGGCGTGCATTCGGGCCTCACGGACCCGCATCATCGCGGTTCCGCGATCGATGTGCGCTCGCATAATTTCCCGTCGTCGTCCTCGAAAACGGCCTTTCTCAAATCGATGGAACGCGCGCTCGGCGAGCGGTTTTTTCTCTATCTGGAAGACCCCGGCGGCCCGAACGAACATTTTCACCTACAGGTGCGCCGCGGCGTCGAATATCCGCCGCCGCCGGTTAATCCGCTGGCGCCGAGGAAAGCGTAAGTGGCGACGATCATCACGCAGAGCGACCACAACGGCACGCGGCGCTGCGACGGCACCTGCCACAACGCGAAAACGCCGAAGTGCACGTGTATTTGTGGCGGCCGCTACCACGGCGCTGGCGACAAGGCACGCGAGATGGTGACGCGTGATTGGCTCGTCGACGACTGGCGCGAAAAGAAAGCCGCCATTCAAGCCGCGGGCGGCTCGTTTGAAGTTGTCATTCAAGGCGCGCTGGCCGGCGTCGAGACGTTGAGACGCCCATGATGGAACGGCCGGACCGTTACCTGTCGCTCGTCGGCGGCATCAACGCCGAATGGATCGCATGGCTGCAAGCGAACGGCTTTACGGTCGACCCGACCGACACGAAGGCGACGGTCACGTGCACGTGTTGCGGCGAGTCGACGAGCTGTTGGCGGGATACCGCGTCGGGCGTCTATCACTGGGGCGCGTTGCCGGCGGCGATCGTGAAACGCTTCCGTGGTGACACATGAACGTCTCACTTCATTTTCGCCCCGCGAAATTGAAGCTGCCCGTCATGCCGCGGAAATATCCGCAAGGCGACAAACGGAATTATCGGCGTTGGCACTGTTGGGTTGAAGCCGTGCGCGCGCTCGCCGCGCACTACCGCGGCGACCACACTCGGGCCCGGAGAACATCACGTGGTTAGCATGGAATTGCGGCCGATTAGTCTCGCCGTCGACGTCAGCGGCCTACAGCTGGAAATCCTGATTCGGCCGCGCAAAGGCACGTCGCAAGACGTCCGCGGCGCGATGTTGCTGTTGCAAGATTTGTTGGCGAAAATCGACGCGTGGGCCGCCAACGTCGGAGAAAAGGGGTGATCGTCGGCTCCGAATGCTGCGCCTACGTCGACGAGCGGCGTCACGTGTGCGGCCAACCGACGGCGTTCGTCGTGTTCGCCGAGGACGGCAAGACGCCGATCGCGGTGCAGTGCGTTCGGCATCGGAGCGCGCGCGCGGTGCCGCTCCCGCGGGGCGCGCAGCTCGCCCCGCCGTCGGTGTATCTCTTCCGCCGCCGGAAGGACAGGTAAGCGAGCGCGCGCCCCGATGGTGACCCGTCGCAAAAAGCCGGCGTGGTTGTTGGTGAGGGAAACCGACGGCGACACGTGGTATCTGTCGCTCACCCTCTGGAACAACGGCGACACGTGGACGGAAGACGAAACGCTGGCGCACCGCTTCTACAGCCGCCGGAGCGCCAGCGATTACCTACATTTATTCTCACGGGAGCGGCGCGCGGCCATGCGCATCGTGCCCATTTTTCAGGAGGGATGATGGCCTCACGTCTGCGACCGCGACGCGTTGACGACAAGGAATTGACGGCGACGGTGCTGGAGCTGCGCGACCTAATCAAGCAACGGAGCGAACTCACGGCGCTGTTGACGCAGCTGCAGACCAAGATCGGAGAGAAAAAAGACGCCGTCGAAGCCGTGCTACAAGATCGGTTGCGATTCTAGTCGTGTTCACCCTCGAACAGGCGTTGGCGCTGCGCACGTTGCCGGGCGCGCTCGCGTCCGAATCGGCCTTGGTGCAGCGCTGGCTTCGTGAGCACGGCGAACCGTATCGAGGGTTTGATTTCAACGTCGGCGTCGGCGACGGCGCGCCGGCCGGCGCCAACGTCGGCGAGCCGTGGCAGTCGTTTATCCGTGAGCGGTCGCAACGCCGGATTGACGTCGTCGCCTACACCGCGCCCGGCATCGATTTATACGAAGTGAAGGGCAAAGGGGATCCTGCGTCGGTTGGGCAAATTCGGGTCTATACGCGGCTGTGGGAGCGCGCGCACCCGACGATGAGGGTTGGAGCCTCCGGCCTGATTTGCGCGCTCCTAGACGACGACATGGCGTTTTGCCTGCTCATGGAGGGGATTCGGACGTTCGTCTATCCTGATTTGGTTGGGGTCATCCGGCGGACGTAGTCAGACCGCGGCCGGGTGATAGGAGAGGTTTTGAACCTTTATAGAGTTCCAACTACGAAGTATTCATGCATTTTAGATTTTCAATTAGAAGGCCAACCGAAGCGAAGAGTCTTAATCTTCCGAAAACCTGATTTCAATCCACGTGTTGACTTCAAGCGGTTCGACCTACGTTTCGCCGTCGTTATCGACCTGCCTTGGACGGTCCAACATCCTGTAAATTAGTCGGAATC
>Ga0075425_100004262_pt1 | contig 14713 bp, 8 predicted proteins | sample SoiMethybrSBSTD4_FD_75300 | JGI IMG/M metagenome (GOLD analysis project Ga0075425, IMG submission 75300) | Bulk soil microbial communities from a Populus tree surrounding site in Tennessee, USA - Soil MetaG P. TD hybrid SBSTD4 | ecosystem: Environmental > Terrestrial > Soil > Tree plantation...
CCGATGTTCGGGATCTTGTACGTCGTCGGCGAATGGGAGAGGAGATTTCCTTTCGCGTCCCAGCGCAGCTCTTCGTTCGTGAGCCAGCCCATTCCTTGAATGAATCCGCCGGTGATCTGGCCGCGATCGATGCCGGGATTGATCGGCTTTCCGATGTCCATCAACAGATCGCTGCGCAGCACGCGCATGTGTCCGGTGAAGCGATCGATGGCCACTTCGGACACGGCCGCGCCTTGCGTGTAATAGAGGAACGGGACGCCTTGTCCTTTCTCCGCGTTCCAGTCGATGCCTTGCGTCGCGTAGAAGCCGCGCTCGCCGAGGGAGATGCGGCGGACGTAGGCGAGATGGACGAGATCTTTCCAGACCAGGCGCAGCTCGGGGCGGCGATCGTCGTAGATCAAGCCGTCTTCGAAGACGATGTTGCCGGGCGACGGCTCGATGTCGCCGACGCGGCGGGCGATCTCGATCGATGCGACGTCGACGAGCCGCGCGCGAATTTTCCTGCAGGCGTCGGCGGCGGCGCCGCCGTTGAGATCCGCGCCGCTCGATGCGGCAGTCGCGGAGGTGTTGTTGTTCTTCTCCGTCGACGTCGTCATGACGATGACGAGATCGGGATCGATGGAGAACTCGTCGGCGACGATTTGCTTGATCTTCGTGTTGACGCCCTGTCCCATCTCGGTCGCGCCGGTGGAGACCTGCACGGAGCCGTCGACGAAGATGTTGACCAGCGCGTTGGCCTGATTGAGGAACTTCGTGTTGAACGAGATGCCGAACTTCACTGCGGTGCAGGCGATGCCGCGCAGCTCGCTCTTCGACGTCGCGTTGAACTGCTTCACGGCGTCGACGCGGTTGCGGTAATCCGCGCGCTGCTCGAGCTCGTCGAAGATGCGCGGCAGATGGTTGTTGTTGACGATCTCGCCGTAGGGCGTCGTGTTGCGCTCGTCCGTGCCGTACAGATTGCGGCGGCGGACGTCGAACGCGTCGATGCCGAGGAACGTCGCGATCTCCTCGAGGATGTTCTCGATCGTGGCCACGCCTTGCGGTCCGCCGAATCCGCGGAAGGCGGTGTTCGGCGGGTAATTCGTGCGGCAGACGATGCCGGTGATGTCGGCGTTCGGGAGGTAGTACGCGTTGTCGATGTGCGTCATCGCGCGCGCCATCACCGCCGTCGACAGGTCGGCGTAGGCGCCGCCGTCGGAGTAGAGCTCCGCTTTGAGTCCGGTGATGACGCCGTCGCTGCTGAAGCCGACTTTGTAGTCGTTCTGGAACGGATGGCGACCGCCGGTGACGCACATGTCGTCGTCTTTGCTGTAGACGACGCGGGCGGGACGCTTCGTCGTATGCGCGACGATGCCAGCGATGGCGGCCGGATGCGTGGCCTGGCACTCCTTGCCGCCGAACGCGCCGCCCATCCGCTTTGTTACCACGGTAACTTGGTTGATTGGTACCCCGATCACATGAGCCACGACGTGCTGCACTTCGCTCGGGTTCTGCGTCGAGGAGTGGATGACCAGTTGATCGAATTCGCCCGGCACGGCGATGGCGGCCTGCGACTCGAGGTAGAAGTGATCCTGTCCTCCGTTGATCCACGTTCCCTCGATCACATGCTCCGCTTCGGCGATCGCGCGATCCGCATCCCCTCGGCGAATGTGGCGAGTGGGACCGATGAACTCTTTCTTTTGTTTCGCTTGATCGATCGTGAAGATCGGCTCGAGCTCTTCGACGTCGATCTCGATCGCTTTCTTCGCCGCTTTGATGGCGTCGCGCGATTCGGCGGCGATGATCACGACCGGCTGGCCGATGAAGGTGACTTTGTCTTCGGCCAGCAGGATCTCGTCTTCGATGATCGGCCCGAAGAGGTTGCAATGGAGGTCGCGATAGGTGAGGAGCGCGACGACGCCGTCGACTTCGCGCGCGCGGTCGAGGTTCAGCGAGCGGATGCGGCCGTGCGCGACGGGAGACCAGAAGAAGTCGACGATCAGCTCCCCGCGCAGCGGCGGCATGTCGTCGACGTAAATCGACTCGCCGGTGACGTGACCGCGCGCGGAGTCATGCGGGATGTTGCGGCCGACGATGTTCATGACGCCAACTCGTCGTAATAGAACTTACAAAGGATGTTCTCCGCAAGCTGCAGCCGGTAGTCGCGCGATCCGCGCACGTCGCTGATCGGCGCGACTTCGCCGCGCGCGATGCGTCCTGCTTCCTCGAACGTGTCGCTGGCGATCGACTTGCCGGCCAGGTACGACTCCGTCTTTGGCAATCGCATCACCACGGGGGCGACGCCGCCGTAGGCGATCGTGGCCTGCTCGATGTGCGAGTTGGAGACGCGCAGGCGGATCGCGGCGGTGAACGCGGAGATGTCGAGGTCGCGGCGGCGCGAGACTTTGTAGAGACGCACGCGGTCGTCGCGCACGATCGGCACGCGCACGCGCGTGATGATCTCGTGCGGCTCGAGGTCGAATTGCTTGTAGCCGCGATAGAAGTCGGCGACGGCAACGGTGCGCGTGCCGTCCACGCTGGCCAGCTCCAGCGTCGCGCCGGAGACGAAGAGATACGGCAGCGTGTCGCCGATCGGCGAGCCGTTGGCGATGTTGCCGACGAGCGTTCCCGCGTTCTTGATCTGCGGCGAGCCGAAGATGTTGAGGATGCGGTGCAGCTCCGGGATGCGGTCGCGGGTGAAGTCTTCGAACTGCGTCAGCGTCACGTTCGCGCCGGCGACGATGGCGCCGTCTTCCTCGCGCAGATCGTTCAACTCGCGCAGCTTCGCCAGCGACATCATCGCCGCAGCGGAGTACGAGCGCTTGTTGATCCAGACGCCGACGTCGGTCGCCCCCTGCACGATCGTGCACGGCTTGAACTTGCGTTTGAACGACAGCGCCTCGTCCAACGACGCCGGCGCGAAGAACGTGCGGTCATCCTCTTCGATGAGGACGTCTTCGTTGTCGTCGATCGTCTGCGGATAGAGCTCGCGCATCTTCTTCATCGATGCGCCGTCGACCGCGCACGCTGCTTTGATGATCGGCTCGTAGCCGGTGCAGCGGCAGAGGTTTCCGACCAGTCCTTGTCGCGCAGAGCTCTCGTCGACGGCGTCGCTCGTCTCGAAGAGTCCGGTCATCGCCACGACGAATCCCGGCGTGCAGTAGCCGCACTGCGCGCCGTGGCAGACGATCATCGCCTGCTGCACGGCGTTCAATTTCAATCCTTCGACGGTGACGATGCTCGCGGCGTCGAGCTGATACATCGACAAGATGCAGGAGTTGATGGGCAAAAATTCATCGCCGCGCCGAATGAGGACGCTGCACGCGCCGCAGTCACCTTCTTCGCAGACGATCTTCGTGCCGGTGGCGCCGAAGTCGTAGCGCAGGTAATTCGAGAGCGTCGTGAATACGGCGCGTCCGCGGACGTCGTGCTGCCGTCCGTTGATGAGTAACCGGATGTGGTCGCGCATCTCGCGTCAGGGAGCGACGAGTCCTTTGTACGTATCGGGCCTGCGATCGCGGAAGAACTGCCACGTGTGCCGCACTTCGCGAATCTTGTCGAGGTCGCACTCGGCGGTGACGAGCGCGTCTTCGTCGCGTTTCGCCATGGCCAGGAACTGCCCGCGCGGATCGACGAAGTAGCTCTGTCCATAAAACTCGCCGATGTTCCACGGTGCTTCGAATCCGACGCGATTGATCGCGCCGACGAAGTATCCATTCGCCACGGCGTGCGCCGGCTGCTCGAGCTTCCAGAGATACTCGGACAATCCCGCCACGGTCGCCGAGGGATTCATCACGATCTCGGCGCCGTTCAGTCCGAGCTCGCGCGCCCCTTCGGGGAAGTGGCGGTCGTAGCAGATGTAGACGCCGACTTTTCCGTAGCGCGTGTCGAACACGGGATAGCCGAGGTTGCCGGGACGGAAGTAGTACTTTTCCCAGAAGCCGGGAGCGGTGTGCGGGATGTGATTCTTGCGGTACTTGCCGAGGTAGGTGCCGTCGGCGTCGATGACGGCGGCGGTGTTGTAGTAGATGCCGGCGCCTTCCTCTTCATAGAGAGGAACGACGATGACCATGTTGTACTTCGCGGCGTACTCCTGCATCAGCTTCGTCGTCGGACCGTCGGGGATGTGCTCGACGGCGTCGTACCAGCGCGGATTCTGTTCGGCGCAGAAATAAGGACCGGTGAAGATCTCCTGCATGCAGAGGATCTGCACCCCTTCCTGTCCGGCTTGATCGATGAACTTCACCGTGCGCTCGACTTGCGCATCGCGGATGGTTTCGATTTTCTCGTCGACGCTCGCCGCGAGTGAAGTCTGGATCAAACCGCATTTCACGATTCGGGACATGGATGGCTCCTTGGAGCGAAGTAAGAGCGGAAGGTTACCACTAGTGGCTCGACTCGCCCCATCGCTTGAACGCGCTCTTCGCCGGCCCCTGCTCGAGCTTGTAGCCGCGCGCTTCCGCCCACCGCTTGGCGCCGTCGGCGAGGACTGCGTTGCCGGAGTTGAGATAGATCTCGGCGATCTCGCGCGTGCCGGCGCGATCGAGACCTTCGATCAACGCTGACTCGCTGCCGGCAAACCCGCGCGCGACGTAGCATTTCGCCGCCCCTGCGAGGACTGGCGTGTCGCGTCGTATGAGCGCGCGCTTGAACGCATCGTTCGCGCTGTCGGTCTTGCACAGCAACGCGGCGGCGTCGCGGCGCACTGTGTCGGCATCCGACGTCGCGTTTCGATCGAGGTACTTCACGAGCGCCGGCACCGCGACCTCAGCGTTGTGTACGCTGTCGAGTGCGTCGATCGTTGCTTGCTGCACGCCGAGCGAAGCGTCTTCGAGTCCTGATGCAAGCAGCTCGATGGCCTTCAGCTTCTCCGTCTTCGCCAGCGCTTTCGCGGCGTACTTTCGCACCTCTTCACTCGGATCGTGCAATGCCTTCGCAAGCTCGGGGACGGCGCGCGCGTATCCGATCTCGCTCAACTTCTGCGCGGCGTCGATGCGGACGCGTTCATTGGCGTCCGAAAGGCGCGCCACGATGACGTCGCGATTCCGATCGTTGTAACGCGCTTCGAATGCGCTGACGCCGCCGGTGACGGCAAAGACGATCAGCCAGAACACGAGGATGTTCTTTCGTCCGATCGCCGCGGCGAGAATGATCGCGATGAAGAATGTGGTGAGAACATTCAACAGATAGACGTGCCCGGTCTCCCAGACCCATGTCCCATTGAAGACGTTGCGGATCACGAGGAGGTGAATGCTCGTCAGCACTGCGATGGCGGCGATGCCACAGCCGATGCCTCCGCGACCACTCATGATGAAGTGAAAGGGTACATCCGCCGAGTCTGATGCGCCGTACGATTCGCATATGCAGATCAGACGATGGTGCCTTCTTCTGGCGATCGCTCTGCCGCTGTTCGGTGCTGAAGTGAAGACCGGCGGCGCGAAGATGATCCCGCTCGACGATGGGAAATACAGCGTCTGGACGAAACGCGTCGGGCATGGTCCGGTGAAACTGCTCACGCTGCACGGCGGGCCGGGATTCCCGCATGACTATCTCGAGGCGATGGATGACTTTCTGCCGCAGAAAGGCATCTCGGTTTACTACTACGATCAATTAGGCGTCGGAAACTCCGACGTCCCGGACGACGCGTCGCTCTGGACGGTCGATCGCTATCGCGAAGAAGTCGAACAAGTCCGCAAAGGGCTCGGCCTCGATCACTTCATCCTCTACGGTCACTCGTGGGGCGGCATGCTCGGAATCGAGTACGCGCTTGCTCATCAGGATCATCTGAAGGCGCTGATCATCTCCGACATGACCGCGGGCATTCCGGCGTACGAAACGTACGCGCAGAAACTGCTCGCCGAGTTGTCGCCGGAGGATCGCGCGACGCTGAAGAAGTACGAAGACGCCGGCAACTACGACGCGCCCGAGTATCAGCAGGTGATGATGGAGAAGGTGTATGGCGCGCATCTCCTGCGCCTGAATCCATGGCCCGAGCCGGTCCTGCGCTCGTTCAAGAAACTCAACGCGAAGATCTACAACACCATGCAGGGGCCGAACGAGTTCGTGATCAGCGGCAACTTCAAGACCTGGGACCGCTGGAACGACCTCGGACGCATCAACGTGCCGACGCTCGTCATCGCCGGCCGCCACGGCACGATGAGTCCGGACGACATCCGCCGCATGGGCAAGCTCATTCCGAAGTCGCGCGTCGTGCTCACCGACGGCAGCCACCTCGAGATGTACGACGATCAGGATCGTTACTTCCGCGAGATCGCGCGCTTCATCAAAGACGTGGAGAGCGGAACGTTCAAGCCCGACGCGAAGTGATCACGACCGCGGCGAGTTGAAGTGACCTCGCTTCAGGAATGATCCGCGTCCCGGCTTCGCGACGTACTTGCCGTCTTCGATGACGACGTCGCCGCGCGACAGCACGGTCTTCGTCACGCCCTTCACTTTCATTCCCTCGTAGCAGGAGTAGTCGACATTCATGTGATGCGTCTTCGCGCTGATCGTCATCTCTTCTTCCGGATCGAAGATGACGATGTCGGCGTCGGATCCGACGGCGATCGTTCCTTTGCGCGGGAAGAGTCCGAAGATCTTCGCCGCCGACGTCGACGTGATCTCGACGAAGCGATTGAGGGAGATGCGGCCCTGCGCCACGCCACCGTTGTAGACGAGGCTCATGCGATTCTCGACGCCCGGACCGCCGTTCGGAATCTTCGAGAAGTCGCCGATGCCGAGCTCTTTCTGTTCCTTGAAGCAGAACGGGCAGTGATCGGTGGAGACGACCTGCAGGTCGTTGAACTGCAGTCCGCGCCAGAGCTTGTCCTGATTCCACTGCTCGCGCAGCGCGGGCGTCATCACGAACTTCGCTCCTTCGAATCCGGGCTGTTCGTACTTGCTGTAGTCGAGAAAGAGATATTGCGGACACGTTTCGGCGTACGCCGGCAGTCCCATGTCGCGTGCGCGCGTCACTTCCTGCAGCGCGTCATCGCACGAGAGATGAACGATGTACACCGGCGCGTGCGCCATTTCCGCAATGGCGATGGCGCGATGCACGCCTTCCGCTTCGGCACGCGTCGGACGCGTGAGGGCGTGATACTTCGGCGCGGTTTTCCCTTCCGCGAGCGCGCGCTTGACCATCACGTCGATCACGACGCCGTTCTCTGCGTGCATGCAAACGAGACCGCCGTTCTCCGCGGCCATTCCCATCGCTTTGAAGATCGTGCCGTCGTCGATGAGGAAGACGCCGGGATAGGCCATGAACAACTTGAAGCTCGACACGCCTCCGTCGATGACCGACTTCATCTCGTCGAGACGGTTGTCGGGAAGATCCGTGCAGATGAGATGAAAGCCGTAGTCGATCGAGCAGTTGCCGTCGGCCTTCTTGTGCCACGCGTCGAGCGCTTCGTTGAGGGCCTGACCTTTGTACTGCACGGCGAAGTCGATGATCGTCGTCGTGCCGCCGTGCGCCGCGGCGATCGTGCCGGTCTCGAACGTGTCGGACGCCGAGGTGCCGCCGAACGGCAGCTCCATGTGCGTGTGCGGATCGATGCCGCCGGGGATGACGAGACGCCCCTTCGCGTCGATGATCTTGTCGGCGTCGACACCGTCGAGCGACTTCGCGATCGTCGCGACTTTGCCGTCTTCGATGAGGAGATCGGCGTTGTAGTCGTCGACGGCAGTGACAATGCGGCCGTTCTTGATGATGGTTCGCATGAGCGCGAATTCTACGATGGGTCAGCGCCGCGTCGCTCTCCGATGCGCCGGCACGTTGGCTTCCTTCTGTTCCGGCATCTGCAGCTCTTCGCCCTGCAGCACGATCTGGCGCGCGAAGTGGCGCTGCTGCCCGCCGGCGTCGGTGCCGCTGACGAGGAACGACATCGTGATCGTGTCGCTGCCGGCGATACCGTCCTGATCGTAGAGATCGAGGTTCGGGAAATCGTGCTGCAGGGTCTTTGCGTCGTATGTGTAACGGAGCACACTCGACGTCTGCTCCTCGAGGATGAAGCCGGGCATCGTCGTTGTCGACGTCATCGTCGCGTTCGCGAGCGGCACGGGCGGTGTGAGATCGATGGTGATGGGGCGCTGCGATGGCCGCTGCCACTGCGCGAGTGGAGCGGTGGTGGGCGGCGGCGCATTGACGTTGACGACGTAGAAATTGAATTCGCCGCCGCGTGATCCGAGGACGTCGCCGGTGGGGTAGGGAGGCTGAACCTGCGAGCCGCTCCCGATCTTGCCGTCGAAGACGACGCGGATCTTGGCCTTCCAGACGCCCGGCTCGTCGACGACGAAGTCCTGCAGCGGATCGTAGAAGTAGCCGATCTTGTTCGCCGTTCCCTGAATCATGCGCGCGACGCCGCTCGGCGAAGTGATCAAGATGTTGACCTTCGCGGGAAGCGTCGGGCCGATCTGTCCGGCGAAGGATGCGCGCTCGCCGACCTGCAGGATCGTACCGGCGCGCGTCGCGGTCGGATGGAAGAAGAGGTCGATCGGTTTCCCCTTCAGCGTCATGATCGGTCCGCCGCTCGGATCGCCGGTGTTTCCCTGGAACGGCGGAAACACGCGTCCGCCGGCGGCGTCGCCGAACGGCAGCAGGACGAACAGCGACGCGTAGACGCCGTAATACTTGAAGTCGGGCTCGCGCCAGACCGCGCCGCCGAACTGGAATTTGAAATCGTTCGGGAGATCGCCGTCGATGCCGGCGCCGAGCTGGAAGTGATAGTTCTCGCCGAAGCGCCAGTAGGCGTTGCCGCTGTTGTCTTCACTGATGATCTCGCGGATGTGAACGCCGGGCTTTTCGGCGAAGGCGTAGAAGTAGCCGAACTGCGTGGCCTTCTCGGGCACGAACGGCGCGAGGTCGCCGCTGGCGGCGGTGGAGAAGAGCGGAATCTCGCCGGCGCCGATCCGTTCCTCCAATGACGGTCCCTCGTATTGCGCGCCGATCCGCTGGCGATCGCGGACGCGTTGCGCGAACGTTCCGACCGGATCCTGCACCGTGATCTTCGGGATGTCGGCGGCGGGATCGTCGTGCTGCATCCACATGATGTCGCCGCGGTTGAACGGGAACATCACGTGATCGCCGCCGCCGCGCGCCTGCCGTACGTTGAACCATTGCTGTTGAATGGCGTTCACGCCGTCGAATCCGCGGCGCCCATGAGTGATCAGCGGCGAATTCGGCGTCTCCACGACGTTGCCCCATGCAACGGTGCCGAACCACATCGTCCCCGATTCATCGACGTACTTCGCCGTGACGTCTACTCGATACTCGCCCGCGCCGTCGAGCCGTACCGAGTCCGGCGTGGAGAAGAATCCGAATCGATTGGCGCGCCCTTCGATCGTCCAACGCCGTGCCTTGACCGGGTCGGAGTCGGGCATGTGCGTGATCGCAATCGTCACATCGGCCGCGACCGGCGGCTGCAGCACGAGCTGCGGCGCGAAGTTGTTTCCGCTCTCGAACGGCATTCCGGGCAGCGTCGCCGTCTCGATGTCGATCGGGCGCGCCACCCACACCTCGTACGTGCCGCCGCCCGCGTACGTATTGCCGAAGACGTCGTCGACGGAGCCTTTCATCTCGATGCGATGCAGGCCGTATTGCGTGAAGGTGTAGTCGAGGCGCGGATCGAGCGTGGTGAGCTGCATGTAGTCCGTGACGTGCGACGTCGATCCGCTCATGCTCGCGCCGCTGCGCGTCGTTGCAGAGTGCGACTTCGATTGCGCGAATGGAAGCGTGCCGAGGTCGTCGATCGATCCGTCGGGACGGATGACGCGAACGCTGAGCGATCCCGAAGGAAATTTCAGCGGCACGCGCGTCGGATTTCCGATTCGCGAGGCATCGCTGGTGACGAGCGGAACGTACGGCTCGAGCGAGTAGCGAAGGGGCGTTCCGCTGCGCGCATCGTTCTTCGGCACGACGAGCGTGCGCGGCATGATCGTCACGTGCGACGTGACCGCGGCGGCGTCGCGGTCTTCGATCGCAACCGTCCCGCGATTGCCGTTGGTGAACGCGTCGAGGCCGAGAATCCACAGCATGCGCGGTGGTTTCGGGGAGCCGGCGCGCACGAGCGGAAACGCGTTCACGTTCCCTGGGTACTCGCCTTCCGGAGTCGGAAGCACGTCGAAGTAGTGCGTCGAGGGATCGAGTCCGGTGACGTTGAGCGTGAGCGTCGGACGATAGATGCCGGGCGGCAGTGTCGATGAGAGACGGATCGACGCGCTCCAATCGGCTTCGATGTGTCCGTCGACGACCTTCACGTTGGCGATCGTCGTCGGTCCGAGCTGAAGGGAGAGGCCTTCGCGTTCGATCGGGAAGCCGGTCGGCGTCATGTACGTCGACGCGAACTGCAGCGAGGTGCGCCGCTGAACTCCGTCGGCGTCGAACACGCGCTCGAGGCTCATCGTCGCGCGCGGAGACAGCGTCGACGGCGTCGCTGCGGTGATCGCGCGCGAGAAGATCTTCAGTTTGCCGCTCAGCGCGATCGTCTGGCCGGCGGTCCACGACGTCGACGGCATCGAGCCTGTGAGCCACCATCGGCCCGCTTCGTTCGATCCGATCACCTGATACTCGTGAAGATGCAGGTCGCTGTCGTTCGTGAACGGATAGAGATAGCCGGCCAGCGAGAATTGGCCCTCGGCCGGAGCGACGTCGATGAACGTTCCGGGCGGCGCTTCGAAGCCGCCGTTCGTTCCACCGCTGAGGTTCGCGTTCGGAAGATAGCGTCCACTCGGATCGTGTTTGATCTGCAGGGTGGATCCTGGAGGAGCAAACATCGTGATGGCGAAGCTGCCGTCGGCGCCGGAGAGCGTGAACGCGATCTCGTGCGTGTGAAGGTTGACGACGGCTACCGTCGCCAGCGGCTCGCACGCGCCTGCGTCGCCGGTGATTGCGGCGCTTCCGTTCGCATCCGGCGCAACGACGTGGATGAGCGCGCGTTTCGGCGGGAGCGTCGCCGTGACCGGAGCGTCGCGCACTGCGTCGATCGTGACCGACTTCGTGTTGCCGTCGCGCGCGTCGATCGTCGTTCGTCCGAAGGAGTAGCTCGTGTCTGCATGCGCGACATGCGCGGAGTAGACGTCCGGCGGTACGTCGAATGAGGCGTGACCGTTCGTGAACGCTTCGTACGATCGGCTCGTGGTGAGACTATAGAGACTGATCTTTTCGGTGAAGCTGCCGGCGGCGTGTCCGGTGACGTCGATGTGCACCGGCGGATAGAGCTTGATCTTGGCGACGAGATCGCGCGAGACGTGGAAGTTCACGAATTCGTTGAGCAGTCCCGAATCGCCGGGCGGCACGACGCCGAAGTTCACGGCGCCGCCGTTGACGGTCATCTCGAATGCGCCGTTGGCGTCGGTGTTCGTCACGACGTCGGGCGTCTCATTCGATCCGTAGCGCACTTGCACGCGCGCCGCGGCAACCGCATCGCCGTTCGTCTTCGTAACGGTGCCGGAGAGTTTGAACGTCTGCGCAAACCCGGACGCGGCGGTGAATGTGAGAATCGCCGCGGCGAGTAGGCGAGCAATGTCACCCCGACAGCCGATCATCGTTTCGCGGCCCTCTGCACCAGGGCGAGAAACGTAACTCCTTGCCGGGGCGCTGTCCAGCGCGTACGTTGATGAGATGCTTCGACTGCTGTTCGCGGGCCTGATCGGGCTGACTGCCGGCGGCCGCATCATCACCGTCAATCCCGACTCGAACAGCATCACGCTCGCCGGCGTGAAGGAGATCGCGGTGTGCGCGACGCCGCAGACCGTCGCCATCGACGGCAAGCGCGCGTTCGTCGTCTGCCGCGATGGCGCGCTCAACGAAGTCGACCTCGACGCGCAGCGCGTCACGCGCTCCGTCGCTGTCGGCGCCGATCCATTCGGCGTCGTCGTCGCTAGCGGCGGCCGGCTCTACGTCAGCGTCACCGGCGAGGCGAAGGTGCTCGTGCTCGACGAGACTTCGTTGTCGGCGATCGCGACGGTCGCCACCGAGGAGTTTCCGCGCGGCCTGGCGGTGAGCGGCGGGAACCTGTACGTCACGCACTTTCGATCGGGGCGCGTGAGCGTCATCGACACGACTTCGCTCGCCGTCACGAAAGTCATCTCGACCGGCAGCGATTCGAACGTGTCGCAGAGCATCGTCGTCAAAGGCACGCGCGCGTACCTGCCGCAGACGCGCTCCAACTCGTCGAACCCGGCGCTGATCTTCGACTCGACGGCGTTTCCGATCGTCTCCGTGATCGATCTCGCCAACGGCGTGAACTTGGCCTCCGAGCGCATCGCCATCGACATCGCCGACCGTCCGTCGTCGCTGCCGGTCGACGTCGCGGTTACGTCGAGCGGGAAAGCGCTCGTCGTCAACGCCGGTAGCGATGACGTCTCGATCGTCGATCTGGCGACCCGCCGCGCCGTTGCACATGTTTCGGTCGGTAGCAATCCGCGCGGCATCGAGCTGTCCGCGGACGAGCGATTCGCCTACGTCAACAACACTCTCTCCGGCACCGTCAGCGTCATCGACCTCGGCAGCAACGCCGTCGCCGGCACGATCGAGGTGACGAAGATCCCGCTCGATCCGTCGATCCTCAACGGCAAGATCCTCTTCAACACGTCGAATCGAACGGCACTGGCGAAGGATCGATGGATCGCGTGCGCGACGTGCCACTTCGACGGCGGCACGGACGGCCGCACGTGGTTCTTCCGCGACGGACCGCGCAACACGCCGCTGCTCTTCGGCATCGGCGACACGCTGCCGATGCACTGGTCGGGCGATCTGGACGAATTGCAGGACGTCGAGAGCACGATCCGCAACATTCAGGCTGGGACCGGACTCGCCGCCGGCGCGGGCAACTGCGATCCGGCGTGCGACGTCGCGCCGCCGAACGCAGGACGCTCGAAGGACCTCGACGATCTCGCCGCGTTCATGCGCACGCTGCACGCACCTCCGCGCGGCGCGGCGATGAGCGCAGGCGCAATTCGCGGACGCGATCTCTTCAGCGCGATCGGATGCGCCGCGTGTCATGTGCCGCCGCTGTATATCGATCGCCACAAGCACGACGTCGGCACCGGCACCGCGCTGGAGCAGAAGGGGACGTCATTCGACACGCCGTCGCTGCGCGGGATCGCATTCAGCGCGCCGTACTTTCACGACGGCAGCGCCGCGACGCTCGACGACGTCGTCGAGCGCCACAGCACGACACCGCTGACGCCGGCGCAGAAGAGCGATCTCGTCGAGTTTCTGCGCACGATCGATTTCGCGAGCGCGCCGCCGAAACGGCACGCCGCCGCGCGGTGAAGTTCACGCCGCGGCCGGAACGGCGCGCAGCGCGCGGGCGACGCGCCAGAAACGGACACCCTGGATGAGATAGAGAACGGCCGGGATGCCGACGAACGCCGGCCAGATGTTCACGACGTCGCGCCGCAACACGGCCGCGATCAGGATCAGCAGTGCGAAGAAGAACCAGTTGACGTAGCCGACGACCGAGTCGCGCCGGATGCATCCGCGCATCAGCGGCGCGTAGTGAATGACGCTCCCTTCGCGGAACGCGATGACGCCGTCGTCGAAGCGGCGAAACGCCAGCCGTGGCCCCGACGCCGAGGGCGATCACGAATACGCTCATGGGGATGCGCAGATTCTAACGTGATGCTCAGTGTCGCGCCGAATGCCGATGCACGGGCGCTGACGCAGTGACGGTCGCGATCACCGGTGACGTCTCACTCGGTGTCAGCGAAGTCTCGTTACCGTACATGTCGATCGCGCTCACCGTCTTTCCCGACAGCGCCGGCGGCACGCCGTTCCACAACACGTACACGTCATTCGCGCCGACGCGGAACTGATATTGCCCGGTCGCGATCTTCGTCGCCGACGTGAATCCGCCGAGCTTCGCTTCGAGCAGCTTGTTCACATAGAACGGAAGCCGCACTGTTCCATCCATCTCGACGAAAACCGGCGCGTCGGAGAAGAACTTCTCCGCGCCCGCGGCGAGACCGGCGGTGTAGAAGCGGACGAACCACGCGCCCGCTTCGGCTTCTGGCAGTCCGCTGAAGTTGCCGTGATCGCCGATCACCGTTCCGAACTCCGTTACCCACACTGGCTTGTTGTTGCCGAGGTGCTCGCGGCCGCGGCGGATCTGCTCTTCGAAGTCGGCGACGTTGCCGTGTCCCGGATCTTTGCCTTGGTTGTAGTGCACGGCGATCACGTCGACGCTGTCCGCGCCGCCGAGCGCGGCGAAGTCGCGCCAGAACGTCACGCCCGCCGGCGGATTCGGCAGGCTCTCCAGATACATGGCGATCCCGGCGCCGCCGTTGAGCACTTTGCACGACGCGCAGCTCGCGTGAATCACATCCGCACTCGTCTGCATCAAGCGTACGAACGCGGCGACGTCGTTGCGATAGTTGCCGCAGTGATCGCCTTCAGGCTCGTTGTGAATCTGCCAGTAGCGAATCGGCGTGGTGAGTCCCGGCATGTCGTCGATGCCGTCGCCGTCGTAACGCTCGACGACTTTGCCGACGAACGCGAGGTACTCCGCTTCGTCCTTGTAGCGATCCATCCGCTGATCGAAGGCGAGGTAATAGACATCCTCGGTGAAGAGCCGCTGGCACTGCGCGTCGGTCGACGGCGCGTAGCCGGCGGCCTTCAACTCCCATCCGGCGAACGGCGCGATCGTGCCGACGTAGTTGCCGCCCGCCGCCTGCGCGTCTTTCACGATCGCGTCGATCAAGTCGAATTTGTACGTGGCGCGCGCGACTTCGATCA